>ENA-OREN01002270-OREN01002270.1-marine-metagenome-genome-assembly--contig:-NODE-2270-length-20007-cov-3.105770_pt1 | contig 20007 bp, 12 predicted proteins | sample MGYA00248624_ERZ508555 | MGnify/ENA primary metagenome ERZ508555 (study PRJEB26222, sample SAMN06267773) | marine metagenome | isolation source: Saanich Inlet, British Columbia, Canada | place...
AGCCTCATGGATGTCTCCGAATTTGAAGGCCTCAAACAAACGCAGTTGTGTTACCTGTTCGTACCAGCGGGTGAATATGCGAGAACCTGCCAGCGAATTTCAGAAATGCTTCCCTGAGACGAATATGAGCCGTGGAGTAACGCAGGCCAATCAATGCACCAGCATGAAATCGCGGCTGTTGAGCAGGACCCACATCATGTCCTGTACGGCCTCGGCTCGCTTGCCTTCGTAGGACGAGTAGTACCGCTTGCCGAGATCGATTTCGGCTGGCGGCATCAGGAACGTCCGGCCCGGTTTGCGGTAGCGGTCAATGATTGCAATCACGTCGGCTTTGTCGGCGGCGGTGATGGCGCAAAGCTCGTCGATGGAGGTTGGGCGGCGGATGCCGCGGTTGTCAGGGCCTTTCTCGGTCAACGCCTGGAACAGGCGCCTGGTGAGTCTTTTTTCCTCCTCTGATCCTGCCTCGGCTAACACCTCGTCAGCATGGCGAGAGAGGGCCTGGGCCATGCCGCCGGTGGCCTCGTAGTGCCGCAAGTCGAGAGGCTCGCCTTCCTTGTGATCGGCAAGCCAATGGTCCCATGTGCGCATAAGGGCATGCTGCAAAATGGGCAATTGGTCCGGGTCGTCCCCGAGGTCGTTGAGGAGGCGCTGAACCAGGCGCGGGGCGATCTCGCCGCCGCCGACCCGCACGGGGCCATCGATGGCGATCTTTTTGTTTTCGCGGTTGAGCCGCGGGACCAGGTATTCGCCCTTGTTGACCGCCTCGGCGAGCTCCTCGAATTGCGAGCAATCGCCAAAAAAGTCGGAGCGCATGGTGAGCACAACGTAGACGGACAACTCCTGCTGGCTGGCGGCCTCAACCAGAATTTTGACGAAAGAGGCGGCCTCGTCGCGTGACCCGCGTTCAGATTGGCTGGAGTTGAATCGGAACAGTTCCTCAAACTGATCGACCACGATGAGGAGGTTTTCGTTATGCTTAAGGCCCAGTTGCCGGGCGGCCTCGATGAGCCCGAGTCCGCTACGGATGAGAGTGGCTTCGATGTCGAGTTCGGTGAGATCCTCGCAACCGGGATTGTCGAGAAGGCCGGTATCATGCAGCGCTGCCGCGAGATTGCTTACGGGACGGCCGCCGGGACGCATGACGGCGGTGTGCCAGTTTGATCCCGCGCGAGTCATCACGCCGCCACACAGGGCGGGGATTAGTCCGGCGCGAACGAGGGATGACTTGCCGCTGCCGGAGGTACCCAGCACGGCGATAAAACGCTGTTCTCTGAGCAGGGCGATCAGTTCCTTGCGCTGGTTTTCACGGCCGAAAAACAGGTACTCCTCGTTCATGTCAAATGGACGGAGGCCGGGGAAGGGGTTGAACTGGGGGTCGCCCGGTGTCACGCGGCGCCTCCTTTTGTTTGTTTCATTTTTTCGAGAAACGGCTTCAAGTCGTCCGGGTTGATCGAGTTGCGGCCTTGAATAACGTCCGCTGTTCGCGTTCGAAATCTCGTTTTCCGGCGGTTTTCTGGCAGGCCGACATAAACCGCCTTGGCGATGAGGGGCTTGGTGCGCCCATAGCCTGGAGCCTTGAGTAGATCCATCAATTTCATGTCCACCCATTGGCCGCTGGCTCTCCCGAAGTAAATCAGGACGCCGTCGCAGAAACGCAGATTGTCCTGATGAGCCTGGACGAAGGCATTTTCATCGCCGTCAAACTGCGGGGTTTTCACCTCGTAGCCCTGCTCGAAAAGATAGTCCTCTAGTGGTTCGACGGCTTCCTCATCCTGCTGGTCGCAAATGAGGTAGATGCGGGTTTCGCCATCCTCCTCCGTTTGACCAAGCGGAGGCAATTTGGTACCGGCTTGCTGATCGTCTGGGAGCAGCCTCTTGATGGCCAGGTTTTTGACCTCCTCAATTTGGCCTGTGAGCAACTCGGTTGTGGCCATGCCTTCGCTGCTGTTTTGAAGGGCTTGAATGAACGTGGCGTGCCGGTCGCTGTCCGGATCGTTGTCTGTAGCCATCCAAATCAAGCGATGAAGCCCGTCCTGCTCGCCTTTTTTTGCCGAGAGGGTGGATTGCAATTCGACAAGCGACAGATCACCGCCCTCCGGGACGATCCCGTAGCGATTGCCGATGAGGTGAATCGCCAGATGGGATTTGCCCAGAAAATCAGATATGAGTTCCCGCGCCTCGTCGGCTTCCAACGGGAGTGGGCGGTCCGGCAAAACGGTGTGACCCCGCTCCAGAAGTTCACGCCGGATGCGATCCCGCTCTCCTTTGAGGTCGGACGTGACATCCGCCAAATAGACCACCCGCCCCGCATCGTTGACTGCGGGAGTATGAACTGCCAGGCCACCGCCCATCTCCTTGAGAATGCCGGTGATCTCGTGGGCGAGATCATAAACTCGCTCGAGGTAGTTGCGCTTGGCCTCATGCCCAAACTCCTCGTTGTACTCCCGAACCCGACCAGTCTCGGGGTCGACGTCAAAGAACTCAAACCCGAGAAGGCTATTGAATATATTATGAGCGGATCCGCCGCCGGCATCCCCCTCGACCGGTGTTTTTACCACTTTGATGATTCTTGCCTTTTCGCCCACCCGGATTCCACCACTGTTCTCCGCCTTGTCGCAGAACTCGTTCAGTTCTCTGTTGCACCACTCGCTGTTGACGTAGCGTGGGGATACGATGGAAATCATTAGTCTGGTGTTGCCGAATGCGTTGACGATTTTTTCGTCGAAGATGTCGGTGCCGGAGAGTTTCATGTCTCGCCAAATCCTCGGGTTCTCTCCGAGTAATTGGCGGAGGCGGATTTCAAGCGTGCGGTGAAACTGGCTGATCCATCCTTTCTGGCCCTCGGTCAGGGACTCGTTGTCCACATGAGCGTAGCTGATGAATATATCGTTTAACGGTTCAGTGCTCGGTTGCGTCATGGTTTCTTGCTGATTATGAACGGGTCGAGATAGAGTTGATCCTGAGAGGCTTGGATTGCAACGCAAATTTGACTATTTGCGCACCTTGGCCATGAAGCCGGGAGCGGTGCCGGCGAGGTCGGCGGTACGCTGGTTGGCGAGGAGGTGGCCGTAAACCTGAATGTCGTGCTGCAGCATCTCGAGGCGGCCACGAAGTTCGTCGGAGGCGACTTGGTCGTCCTTGACGTCCACCTTTTCCATGAACGAGACGCCGTACGGCATCACCCAAGCGTAGCATTGGCGGGCGACGGTGCGGAGTTGGTCGTGGACGGTGAGGCCCTTCTCATGGGAGGCGACGATGGTCGCAAAGAGTTTACCAGCGAACTCCTTCCAAAAATGGTCGAGAAAATTTTTGAGTGTGCTGCTGATGCTGCCGTGGTAGTCGGGCGTGCCAAGCACGATGACATCGGCTGCGATGATTTGATCCTTCAGCAACGAGTAGTAGTCCTGTTCCCAAACGGTGTCAGGGTTAAAGAGGGGCAGGGGGTCTTCTTCGAAATCGAGCACGTGTACGTCGCAACCGTCTGCCGAGAGGTTGTCGGCGAGATGGTTGATAGCCACGCGGGTGATGGAGTTTTCGTGGAGGCTACCGACGACGAGGAGGACGTTGCACGAGGCATTTGACATACGGGGGAGTCTAATGCTTGTGCCGCTGATCGTCGATTATTTAGCGCAGCGCTTGGCCTGCCTTCATTCGGGCTTGGCCGTAGTCGGTGAACACGCGGCGGATGTCGTCGCGCACCTGCTCGAAGGCGTTCCAAATTTCCGCCTCGCTCCCCTTGACCTTTGCCGGGTCGGGGAATGGCCAGTGATGGCGGTTCGCTTGGCCGCGGTAGGTGGGGCAGGCATGGTCGGCGTTGTCGCAAACGGTGATGACAGTCTCGATGTCGCGCTCGAGAAACTCGTTCATGTGCTTGGACGTGTTTGCGGAAATATCGATGCCGATGTCGGCCAAGGCGCGGATGGCGAGGGGATGGACGGAACCGGCGGGGTCGGAACCGGCGCTTTGGACATCGAGCAAATCGCCGGCGACATCGCGGAGGATGCCTTCGGCCATGTGGGAGCGACAGGAGTTGCCGGTGCAGAGGATTAAGATGGTTGGCTTGGCTTGAGTCTCCATCGCGGGTTCCTGTTCCGTCAGTGGACGCGCTTGGCCAAGCGCACCAACCGCCAGGCGGGCACGGCGAGCAGAGCACCAAGCGTTGGGCCGAGCAGATAAATCCAAAGCGACGAGAAGTTCCAACTCACCAGCGCCGGGCCAAGCGATCGCGCTGGGTTCATCGATGCTCCGGAGATGGGGCCTGCGAACGTGGCCTCGAGTGCGATGACGCCGCCAATCGCAATGCCAGCGACAATCCCTTGCTCCCTTGAACCGGTGGCGATATTAAGAATGACGAACATCAGGATGAAGGTGAGGATGGTTTCGAGGATGAGGCATTGGTAAACCAAGCCCTCTATCGGAAGAGTAGCCCCCATGTTTTTGTGCAGGCCAAACAGTGCCCGAAGAACAGCACTGGCCATGGTCGCCCCGGCGCACTGGCTGACGATGTAGGGTGCCACTTGTCTGCCGGGGAATTTTCCGGCTGCCCAGAATGCTATCGTGACGGCAGGGTTAATGTGTGCGCCGGAAACGTCTCCCAAGGTGTATATCAACGCCATGACCACCAGTCCAAACACCAATCCAATTCCGAGCGGGGTGACTTGTCCGTCGGTAATATCGCCGAAGACAACCGCCCCAGTCCCGGCGAAAACCAGAATGAAAGTGCCGATGGCTTCGGCTGCGTATTGGCTCGTTGGCCGCATGGTCGGGTTGGAGTTATTTTTCCCGGTAACCAATGCGGTGAAACGGATTGACGACACTGGTGACAATGTTTCGAGAATGGCTGGCGATACGTTTTAGGAAACGGGCATACAGCGAGACGGCGGTCGCGTCTGAGCTGTTTAGCTCGGTGACAGTTCCGGTCAGGATTGAATTGGAAATCTCCTCGCAGGCGTCGGACAAGCCATCCTTGTAGTTGTTCATGATGAGCCGGGCTTTGTCCTCGTCCCGATCCTTGAATACCTCGATCATGCTTTTGAAATCCGAGCTCACCAGGGCTTCTACCTTTTGTAGGTTTTCCTCAACGGGGCCTCCCTCGAGGCGTAGGGGGTGGTGAACGGCGAGGTCGTAAATGTTCTTTGTGTAGTCACCAATCCTCTCAATATCAATCACGACACTCACCAGGCTCAGACCCGAGGCGAGATTGGTTCCACCTGAGATCACAAGGTGAGTCATCACTTTTTTGCGGACCCCGCGCTCACTGCGGTTCACCCCTTTGTCGGCGTCGTAAATGTCGAATTTCACCTCGGCGGTATCCGAGCGGCGCAGCGCCTCTACGGAGGCGTCATACATCGCGGCATCGGTGTCGAGCATCCCGGCAGCTTCCTGATAGGCCTGCTCGAACAGGTTGTCTTTCTTGAATAGTTGAATGAGTTCTTTCCACATAAGCCAGTTAGTCGTTTTGCCCGTGTATACTAGTCATTTCCGAATACTTTTGCAATCGAGTTCCATGTGAACGCGAGAGGGATAAGATAAAAAACGAGAACAATGAATACGATGGGAATGATGCGGTTCTTAAGGCACACTTCCGCCAACCATTCTGCGACATGAACTGGTATCTCACGCATTTTCTTGAATGGCAGAAATATTATTGCCCCTGTTGAGTTGAAGAGGAAATGCGCGAAGGCGACGGTAGCGCCCGCGAGGACGAGTGTGGGTTCAATGTCGGGTTGGCCCGCCACCGCGAGGGCGGCGAGCAGACCAGTGATGGTGGTTCCGATATTTGCGCCCACAGTGAAAGGGAATATTTGTTGTAACCTAAGCACGCCAGCCCCAGCGAGGGGTACAATTAACGATGTGGTGATGGAACTGCTTTGAACCATAACGGTCAGCACTAAACCAACAATGAACGACATGGCTAAGTTTCGGAAAACATAGGTATCAAAAAATGATTCAAGTTTTTTTAGCACCAAACTCTGAAGAAGTTTAACGATACCCCAGAGCATGAAGAAGGTGATGATGACAGACACCAGCAGGACAAGCCACGGAATATTGTTGAAAAGGTCTGATAGACCTTCGACTGCAGGCTTGGTGATTTTTTTAAGGTAGTTCTCCGGTTTCGTGATTCCGGTGACTTCGACGAAGATGCCACCCATCCAAGTGGCTGTTGTCTCAATAATGCGGAAGTAATACTCGAGCGGATAAACCAGTGCGACAGTGGTAAGGTTGAACGTATCGTGAACGGATGAAGCGGCAAACGCCCGTCGGAACTCGGCCTTTCGCGTGATATGGCCAAGCGAAACGAGTTTGGCAGTGACAGTCGTACCGATGTTGGCGCCCATGACCATGAAGATGGCGCTGCGAACGCCTATGGCCTCTGCGGCTACCATGCCAATAACTATACTGGTTGTGGTTGATGAGCTTTGAACGATGGTCGTGGCCAGAACACCAATGAATAGGCCTACCAATGGTGAAGATGTCGCTTCCAGAATTTTCTGGGAAAACTCCTTTCCAAACAACTTGAAGGAATACCCCATGCCTCCGATCCCGACGAGAAACAGGTAGAGGCAGGACGCAACGGCCAGGATCTTTACAATTGTCAGAACTCGTTCCTTCATCAGTATTAAGGGCTCAGATGCCGGGTAATAATATTACTGTACTGGTTAATGGTACTTTGAAGGGGTGTCATCATGGAGGCTCCCCTCGACCAAAAGCACATTACGCTGTCACTCAGGGCGGATTCGGCCAAACCGGCCATTCGTTCCACCTTTGAGCGGATCGTGTCAATGTCTCGTTGAAGCGTGGCCTCCAAATGTGTCTGCTCGCTCATTAGATTAAAAGCATCCCCTGCTTTGAGGGGAAAATGACTCATGTTTTGGCCTTGTCTACTACAAGTTCACAGTGTGGCAAATTTGTGACATACTGCGCATACAGAGGTGAGAGGCGCTTCAGTATGCACTGGCCTCTTGTAAAACGTAATCGTAGCATTAAAAAGCTTTACTTGGTGTTTTAACTTAATTTATTAAATTCGTTTGTAGTGTTTCATCAACACTAAAAAAGTATAAAGAAAAAAACAATCCTGTTGAAAGCGAAGAAAGTAGAATTATTAACACAATGAAATCGTTACTATCAAAGCACAAAAGCAAGACAGCAATAGCTGTTATTATGACTGCTTCCATAGTTATGACAACTGTGGCAGAAGGCAATGACATCAAGGTCACTTGGAAGGACACCCTTCGCCTGGAATCCGCTGACGGTAACAATAAGCTAAAATTCGGAGGGCGCATTCATTGGCAGAATGCCTTCTTCAGCGATGATGAGTTTGGCGGAAAATTGCTGGAAGACGGTGACGAGTTTCGCCGTTCCCGTATCTATGTTTCCGGGCTGATTCGGGAGAGGTATGATTTTAAAATGCAGTATGATTTTGCCGGCGGTGATGCTGATTTCAAGGATATTTATTTCGGAATCAAGGATATCCCGGTCTTAGGTAATCTACGAGTCGGTCAATTCAAGGAGCCTCTTAGCCTTGAGGAATTGAATAGTAGCAACAGCAATTCCACAATTGAGCGGGCAAATGTAAATCGTCTGGTTCCAAGCCGAAGTGCTGGCATCATGGCTTATGACAATTTTGTGGATTCGCGTGTTTCAGTTGCAACTGGCCTGTTCCGAGGCGCTGACGATTCCTATGGAAACTATAGGGGTGACGGGTATGCCGCAACGGCAAGATTAAGTGGACTTCCTTACTTGAGCGAGGATGCCTCGTGCCTAATGCATCTGGCCATCGGTTACAGTTATCGAGGCGATGACACAGCAACATACAAGTTAAGCAGCGATCATTCACTTGCATCAAACTGGAAGCACGAGGTTTCGGACGTGGACAACACAAAAGTACTTAGCCTTGAGGGAGCATTAAAGCTTGGACCATTTTCTCTTCAATCGGAATGGGTTGAGGCTGACGTGGATGCTTCCGAAGGTGGTAACCTTGACGGATACTACGTTCAAGCTGGGTATGTCCTTACAGGCGAAAGCCGCAGCTACGACCAGACACTGGGTGCTTTCAAGGGGGTTTCTCCTTCCTCAGAATTTATGGAGGATGGCGGTATTGGTGCTTGGGAAGCCGTCTTACGCTGGTCCAACCTCGACTTCAGTGACTTAACTCCCAATCAGGAAATCGACACTTGGACGGTTGGGTTGAACTGGTATTTGAACAAAAATATTCGTGTGATGCTCAACTATAGCAATGCCGAACTCAATGACGATAATGTGGATGTCATCGCCACGCGATTTCAACTCGCTTTCTGATCTTGCTCATTAAGATCAGTTTCTCCTAAAAGAGAAGGCCGGGCCTTTTAGTAGGCTACTAAGGCAGGCCTTGGATCACGCAAACAAACCAAGCTTTTTGAAGTCCTTTGGATTCTCTTTTTTTCCGGAAGTGTAGGTCGGAATAACTTGGTTTAGCTGCTTTTGAGTGTTGCCAAAGTGATCGGTGAAAATTTCACCGAATACCGATCGAAAGTCGGTCTTTCGGAGCAGGTAGCGTTCGTTATTGGTACTGAACATGTCGCCGTTTTTCCATGTGTTCTTGTCGCAATTGTAAACGCCGCCTTTGACACCGCCTCCTGCGACAAACATGGCTGTTGCTTCGGCATGATCTGTCCCCCGACTACCGTTCTCTTTCGATGTCCGACCGAACTCGGTCATGGTAACAACCACCATGTCATCCCATTGGTCCTGCATGTCCCGGTAAAACGCCTGGAATGCCAAGGCGACATTGCCCAATAGTTGACGGTGTTTCCCGTACAGTTGCCCTTGGCCAACGTGCGTGTCCCAGCCACCGATGTTCATGCCAAGAATCTTGGCGTTGGTGCGCTTGAATAGCATTGCCGCCTCACGAAGACGTTGGCCGTAGCTGCCGTTGGGGTAATTCGCGCCATTGCTCGGAGTGTAGTTTTTTTTGGTGGCATTCTGGAGTGTCTGAATCGTCGAGCCAAGCAGTTGGCCGGTGCGGTGGACGGTTTCGCGATAACGTTTTCGCGAGAGGTTGGGGCGTCCTCCGTAGAGGCCAAGAACGCCGGAGCCATCTGGCCAGCGCATGTCTGCACCGGGTAGCGTTCCAAGGAATTTACGGTTTTGAGCGGCGCTGCCCTTGAAGGCAAATTCGGATGCTTTGCGGAAATTCGGTAACGGCTTGGCACCGCGCAGCGAAACCATCTGCGACCCGGAGAGGCTTGCAGCCACGAAGGCGTTTGCTTCGTCGGTGAGATCCAGTGTCTCGGTGATTTGCCGGTAGAACATGCCCTCGTCGAGTTTCTTGTCGCCCGGGGTAGCATTCTCCCAGTAGTGCTGACTGTTGAAGTGTGAACGGGATTGACCGGCGTACCCGACACGGTGAATGACAGCCAGGTTCCCGGGGCCGTCCTGCCCGTTGAGTTTCTTGCTGTTAAAAATCTCCATCATCGGCTCCAGGCCGGGGTGGAGTTGGGCGAAGCCGTTGCCCAGGTCCAGCGCCTGGTTTTCACGCAGGAACAGGGTGGGGCGGTTGGTGGTGTTGTACTCATTGTCACCGCGTGGGATGACAGCATTGATCCCGTCATTGCCACCACGCTGAAAGATGAAGAGCATCTTTTTGTTGTCGGAGTGGCCATCGGCCAAAAGGCTGCCGGGCAGGCCAAGAGAGCCCAGCAGGTTCAAGCCAAGCGCTCCGCCGGCCAGACTGCCGGTCTTGAGGAATTCGCGTCGTTGCATATTCATAATGGTTTCTGGTGAATTGGTTAACAGGCTACTGGAACTGCCACTGCGGCATCGATAAAATCAGGCCTACGAGTTCTTGTACCTGTTGCAGGTAAGTGGAGGAGGCGGGGTCCAGTTTCTTGGGGCGCCCGACCATGTTCGAGTTGACGAAGTTCAGCAGGATTTCACGCTGTTCGCCGCTGAGCGATTCCTGGAACAGCAGCCTGTCGAAGTAGTTCACAATGGACTCTCCTCCACCCAAGCCGCCTCGAAGTCGAGGTTGAATCAAAAAATCTGAACTGGTGTTGGACACATTTAGCCCTTGGATTGACAAGATGTTTTTGCCCTTCTTCAGGCTCCGGATGTGCTTAGAAAGAGAGAACGCCTGATATTGTACCGCCTCGCTGTCGGTGTGTCCCGCTGTTGCCTTGGAGTTCCAATCGAGAGTGTCGGGCGCATTGGCATGGGCAACCTTCACGCCGTTGAGGTAGGCCACAAAACCATCGTCGTACATCATGTCGAGTCGGAGGTAGTCAAATTGGGAAGGGTCCTCCACGAGGAACGGTAGGCGGATGTAAACAGACGTGTTACCATTGTTCATCCCGGCTTCTACATCGAGGTCGATCAGTTCAGTGTAGCTGGTGTTTGTGTCGTATCCGACACTGGACCCCGTCGGACTCCAGCCGGCATCGTTAAAATCAACCTTCGTCCAGTCTAGGTTAAGCGATCCGTCGGGTGGAATGTGGTATCGAATCTTGGTGTCCGGGCCTCTTTCGGAGAAGAGGGTTTCAGCGTCCCACTCAACATAATTGTCCGCGTTACCAGCCATCTTTTGAGCGAAAGTCATTCGCTCAAGCAGGGAGCTGGTGTCCATCCAGTCCGATCCCTTTTCCGAGTAGCCGTCGGGGTCATCGCGGACAAACAGCTCCATACCCAAATCAGAATTATAATCGGGTAATTTGGTGCCAGTGACATCTCCGTCAAGTGCACGGATGGAGCTATTTATATACTCGATGGGTGTCTTAATCTTGCCGCGATACCCGATGTCCTGCCAGAAACTAGACTGCTGTTTTTCCGGGTCTAAAATCACCCTCATGACCTTGTCAATGTTCCCGGTCGGCTTGGTGGCGTGCCATGCCTCAATGGCCCGGTCCATAAGCGTAAGCAGTTCTGGAGAGGCAGTGCGACTGTGATAGGTTGTCAGGCTGATTTCATCCGAGACAAACTTGTTGATGAGTTTTTGGCAGATAAATTCGCTGGTGGAAGGATGCGTCACCATTTTATCGATGACGCTGATGGCCTCCCTGACGCCATTGACGCCACGCTGGTTTGCACGAATCCGGTGTTGTTGTTTCGTGCCCTTGAAAAGGGTTTTTGAGCCGTTGTGGTGCTGCTCGGGAATAAACCGAAATGTCCATACCCCGTTCGGGTCACCGTTCTCGATGCTACCTGGAAGCGTCTTACGCTCGATTAGAGTGGGTCGGATTGAGAGGTCGGAACTGTTCTTCGTGGTGTTGTGTACCTGGATCGCAAGCACGTTTTGCTCGGGGCTCTTCTTAAACAACTGAAAATTATCCTTGAGGTTGATGAGCATCGGCTTGGCCGTGACTTCATGTCCGGCGTTGGCCTCGGCATCGAATGGCGGGGGGGAACCGGTGAAGTTCATCGTTTCGCTCCGGGCGATCTCCTCGCCGTTCAGGTAGGCAATGAATCCGTCATCGTACTCCACATGCAGCATCAAGTTATCCATCTCGTAGGGATCCTCGATCGCGAACGTATGCCGCAGATAGACCGAGGTGTACTGATTTCTCATGTCACCAAGGGTGGTTTTATCGTCGTTGTCACCGTAGCCAATACTCACAGTGCCTCGTGACCACTTGGATTCGTTGAAACCTGGCAAGGTCCAGTCCAGTGTTGCGATCATGTCCTGTCCAACCTTCTTCGGGGAGGGTTCTTTATTGCCCTTAAAATAACGCCACACACGACCGGTCTTGAGCTTGTTGTCATCCTCGTACTGGGCGCTTTCCTCCGTGAAGGGGACTCGTGCCGAGTTCGGGAACGGTTTCACGTCCGCGGGCCAAGCTTTCCGAACATTCCACCCGGTGAAGGCTTTTGCCAACTCCTCGATGTCATCTTGGTTATAACGGTTATCGACCCCGAACCCAAACAACTCAAGAATTTCTCTCGCGTAATTTTCGTTCGGTTTCTTTTTTTCATTCAACACGTTGTCGAGATAAATGAGCATCGAGGGACTGGTGGCGCTATGGAGCAAAAGATCCCCAAAGTTACCGAGTGCGTTGTCATGAAAAAATTCATATTCCTGCCACTCAATCTGCGCAGCCTCCTGTTTGGCTTGTTTCTCGCTCATGGCGTTTCGGCCATCCGAGTTTTCGAGGTCCTCGATGTATTCGACCAGTTTGTCGTAGTCGGTGGTAAAGTGGTTTTCCCAGAACTCACCCAAAACTGCCTGAAGTTGGCGCCGAGAATATATGCCCCGCAAATGGATTAACTGCTGGAGGGAGTCAATGTTTTTGATTCGCTTGACCGGTGGCGAATCCAGCTTGGTTCTCTGGACCAACATCGGGATCATTGTCAGGTCATTGCTCGTAAGCTCGACGTTGTGAACCTGGATGGCGAGCATGTTGGAGCCCTCCTTGAGTAAATTCAGCTTGTCGGTGACCTCGAAGTCCTTGGGATCGCCGGCCTCGTGGCCTTTCATGGCCTTTGTGTTGTATCGGGCGACGCCCTCCAAATTTGCCCGGGCAATTTCTCGGCCGTTGAGATAGGCGATGAATCCATCGTCGTAATCGACTCGAAATATTAACTCCTTGATTTCCGACAGGTTCCTGACTTGGAAACTGCGCCGGATGAAAAGGCTGAGGTAACCGGGTTGGCCTGGGTCTTCTGCGGTTTTCTCATAAAAACGCATGTCCTTCAGTTCCGTCATGTCGTCGTTGTCCCCATAGCCGAAACCGGAAGGCCCCTTCTCCCATTGGCTGTCGTCAAAATTTATCGTCTTCCAGTTTGCTGGGGGCTGCCGTGTTCCCTTGAAATAACGCCATGTTTCTCCCTCCTCGACATGAAATTCGTCGGAGGTCGGCTCGTGGTAATAAAACAACTCAGCCTCTTTTTGGATTTGCCTAGGCGAGCGTTGCCAATCCGCTGTGGCCGGATTGAGTTGGGACTCGATGTACTCTTCAATTCCGAGTTCCTCCACCTTGGTGACATCCGCCAAGCTTGGCCCATAGGCGATGCGGTTCAGCAAGTGACCTATCTTCTTCGCTTGACCAAGGCTCCAAACCGGGTTCAACCCGAACGGGGGCACCTTGCCGTCTTCGTGCTCAGGGAAAACGTAGAAGCCGGGTTCAGTCGAGAAATGATCCGCTTCACTAAACGGAACCTTGGGCAACTCAGTCGACGGGCCGGCCTTCACGCGCATGAAACGAATCGGCTGATTGTCGGGAAATGTGAACGTCACGAGGCCCTCTTCACCGCTCAATTTGCCTGCCGCGATCGGCTGCCATCCGGATGCAACATCGTTGCTGATTTCCAAGACGGCGCTCATGTGGCCCGCCGGCACATGTACGCTGATGATGACATGTTCCCCCCTGAGCTCTGTTGAGTAAATGAACGGCTCGGTGCTGCCAGCGCGCAACGTGGTTGACCCCATGGAACCAACGCACACCCATATTGCCAGAGCGAGCGCGGTGGAAACCTTTCGCGACCAAGAATTCATACAGGTAGGATTAGCATCGGGTAGGCCAAGTGTCAAAGGTGGTTCTGTCACCGATTTGTCATTTAAAGCCGGTTTTATCGCGAAAATGGCGTGTGAAAACCCCGCGCTGCGTGTGAGGGAAACGCGCTTGGCCAAGCGATTTGGGTTGGAAGCCAAGCGGCTTCGCTGTTGAATCCCCCCGATGCAACTCACCAAGCGTGACTTTCTCAAAACCGTCAGCACCGTTTCTGCAACCGCCGGGCTTGGTTTGGCTTTGCCGGTTCGGCTGTCCGCCGCGTCGCCGATTCAGCGCAACGGCAAGCCTCGACTCAACTTGAGCCTGGCCGCGTACAGCTTTCGCGACTACTTCAACACAGCTACCCACGAGCAGAGACGCTCTGGTGACAACAAGATCATCAACATGCACGGCTTCATCGACTACTGCGCGGATCACGATCTCGCGGGTGCGGAACTTACCAGCTATTATTTAAACCCTCTAATTTCCAAAGCCGAGTTGATTTCCCTCAAGCGTCACGCGTTCCTGCGCGGCATCGCCATCAGCGGCACCGCCGTTGGCAACGTCTTCACGCTGCCGAAAGGCGCGAAACGTGACGCGCAAATTGACCATGTCAAAAAGTGGATCGACAACGCCGCGCACATGGGCGCGCCACACGTCCGTGTCTTTGCCGGAGGCACCAATGGCCGGTCGCTCAAGCAGGCCCAGTCGCTGTGCGTCGAGGCGCTCGAGGAGGTCGGTGAATACGCTGGCAAGCGTGGCGTGTTTCTCGGCATTGAAAACCACGGCGGCATCGTCGCCGAGGCAGAGAGCCTGCTTGAAATCGTCCGGGCGACCCGAAGCGAGTGGGTGGGCATCAATCTCGACACCGGCAATTTCCACACCGACGACGTTTATGCCGACATCGCCCGCTGCGTGCCCCATGCCGTGAACGTGCAACTCAAGGTTCAAATCCAACCTCGCGGCGCAAAGCAAAAGAGCGCGGCCGACGTCGATCGCCTAGTTAAGATTCTGCGCGACGGTGGGTATCAGGGGTTCGTCGCGCTCGAGTACGAGGCGGCAGCTAACCCGTGGGACGCCGTGCCCAAGTGGATCGACAAACTCAAGGAGGCCATTGGCTGATTTACGCGGGAAACTCCACCCGTTGTTGCGCCCGGCGCCGGGCAGTCAGCACCTTCGCTTCGTCGGCGACACGATTCGGTTCGAGTTGTCGCTGGCCCAGACCGCCGCCGCCCCCCTCAAGGTGTGTCTCCGCACCACGCTTGGCCAAGCGCGGGAGGTGCTGCAATCGATCATCGACCCTGTTGAATTCGGCAGCACACCGACCGACGAAGGCTGGCACGACATAGAGATGTCGCCCGATGGCGGCGCTTGGCGCATCGACGTGCCGCTGAATCAAGTCGGTTTTTTTAAGGCAACAGCTCACGTCCGAGATTCGTCCGGTTTTCACCACTGGGTTGAGGGCAAAAACATCACGATCAGCGTCCACCCGGCGCACACGCGTTTCGGGAACACTATTTACTGCGCTTTCCCGCGCCTGTTCGGTGCGACCAAAACCACCAACCAACCGGCCATCGCGCCGCTCGACGAGCGCTTAGCTAATCTTGAGAAGAGCGGCTGGACGATCATCCCGCCAAGCGGAACACTGCGCGACTTGAGGGCCGAGTTGCCGCACATCCTCGGCCGCCTCAAGTGCAAGTGGCTGCACCTGCTCCCCATCAACCCGACGCCGACCACGCCCGACGCCCGCATGGGCCGTTACGGCAGTCCGTATGCTGCGCTCGATGTCACAGCGATCGACCCCGTGCTGGTCGAGTTCGATCGCCGCACGACCGGCATCCAGCAGTTCGTCGAGTTGGCCGACGAGACGCACCGGCTCGGCGGCTACCTGATGCTCGACCTCGTCATCAACCACACCGGCTGGGGAAGTGCGCTGCATGAAAGCCATCCCGAATGGTTTCGCCGCCTGGACGATGGCGTGTTTGAGAGTCCCGGTGCTTGGGGCACGATTTGGGAAGACCTCGTCGAACTTGACCCCGGGCCGGTCGAGCTTTGGAAAGAGTTGGCCGCCGGTTTCCTGACATGGTGCCGCCGGGGCGTCGATGGTTTCCGCTGCGACGCCGGTTACAAAGTGCCGCTACCGGTTTGGCGCTACATCACCGCGAAAGTTCGCCTCGAATTTCCCGACACCGTTTTTCTGCTCGAGGGCCTCGGTGGCGGTTGGGACGACACCGAATCGCGGCTCGCCGAGGGTGGCATGCAGTGGGCCTACTCGGAGCTGTTTCAGGAATTCTCCGGCAGCCAAGTCGCCGGTTACCTCGACCACGCGCTCAATCAAAGCAACCGAATCGGCCCGCTCGTTCATTACAGCGAGACGCACGACAACGACCGCTTGGCCAAGCGCGGCCGCGAATGGTCGCTGCTCCGTAACCGACTCAGCGCGTTGGCAAGTGTCAATGGCGCTTACGGATTCACCAGCGGCGTCGAGTGGTTGGCGGAGCAAAAAATAAACGTCCACGGCTGCGCCGGACTCAACTGGGGCGCAAACGAAAACATCGTCGCCGAACTCGCCGAACTGAACGAGTTGCTCGCCACGCACCCATGCTTTCGGGACGGCACAAAACTCACCCGTCTCAGCCCGGACGACTCGCTGGTGTTCGCCCTGCTGCGCGAATCCAAAAACGGAGATGAGCTACTCATCCTAGCCAACCTCGACCCCGAAATAGAAAACGAAATCAAACTACCCCTCTCTCTCGACTGGGCAGAGGCAGTAGACCAACTTAACAAAGCGCTGAAAGGCGAAAGCATCTCCCTCTCCCAGCGGGAGAGGTCCGGGGAGAGGGAGAGCGCTTCGGCTAACACACGATTCCGCTTGGCCAAGGCTGGCGTTCAATGCTTCCAACACACCGAACCAAAACCAACCGAGTTGCCGACCCCCGCCGGCCTCCTGCAGACCATCAACTCTGGCGTCCACTCCGACGCCTATCCAAAAGTAATCCGCTGGGCAGTCAGCAATGCAAACCGAGTCACGATGGTTCCGACCGGGCACGACTTGCTCATCGAACACGAGACCCCGTTCCGTGCCGCATTAAACGACACCGACCCGGATTGCGATTCCATCAACCGCCAAAGCCAACGTGTAAGCGACAGACACTTCGTGCTTATCGATGGCCATTGCCGAAACGGAACTTATAACATGGAATTGACATTTTTCGGCGACAAGGTAAGCCGCCTCTCATCTGTCATCGAGTTCCCCCCCTACGAGCCGAACGTGTTTCCAGGCTATTCCGACAGTGTCTTGGCGAATTGCAGGCAGTTGCCAATGCTGCTGCTCACAAACGGGTGCGGTGCCATGTCGCGCATGAGTGCGTGGCTGGGAGAAGTGCAGTCCAAGTACGATTGCGTACTCGCAGCCAATCTGCATTCCAGACTGCCGGTGGGCCGGCAGGTGATGGCCAAGCGACTTCGCGTTTGGGTGAACGCAAACAGTTTCCTGAGCGAACTGGGCCGGACACGACTGATCTCATTTGGCGCGGGTGAACGTGCTTGGTGGTTGTACGAAGTTCCAGCAGGCGAGAGCCGTTCCGTTCGGTTGAAAATAACAGCGGAGATGCTTCACGGGGAAAACTCAATTCGGTTTTGCTTCGAGGCGAACTCGGCAAAGCAGAGCGAAGAAATCGAAATAACCGTGCGGCTGGATGTTGAGGATCGAAGTTTCCACGGGGAAACCAAGCTCGACGCAGAAACCGAGAAGCATTTTCGTGATGCGACAAGTCCGTTGGACGAGGGCGTTGGGTTTGCGTTCAGCCCGTCGCGTGACAGGCGCTTGGTTGCCCGAGCTACGTGCGGTCGATTTTTTGCCGGGGAAGAATGGTGCCGCGACATCCCGCACTCAGTCGAAGCGACTCGCGGCCAAGAGGCCAGTGGCGATGCCTTCAGCCCCGGATGGTTTCAGTTGCCTGTCGAGCTTGGCCAAGCGACGGGGTTAACGATCTCCATCAACGAGCCGGACGCACAACTACTTAACCAAGAGGAAAACTCGGTTGAAGGCGATGATGCGGAGAATGAAGAAGTTTGGGGCACTGGCTGGCAACGACTTGGCCAAGCGCTGAACTCTGCGATGAATGCGTTCGTGGTGCGGCGCGGTCAGGCAAAGTCGATCATCGCCGGGTATCCGTGGTTTTTGGATTGGGGGCGCGACTCGCTGATTGCTGTTCGCGGCTTGATTGCAGCCGGGCGACTGGACGAGGCTCGGGCCGTCGTCGGTCTTTTCGCTTCACATGAAAAGGATGGAACGATTCCCAATGCAATTTTTGGCGACAATGACTCGAACCGCGAAACGTCCGACGCACCGCTTTGGCTGGCGTTGGCCATCGAGGAGTTGGCGGCAAAATTAGGCAAAGATTTTTATGCTCAAAAAGTGTGTGAGGGGAGTCGGACGTTTCTATCCGTCGTCAAAAGCATCGGGAAAAGTTACAGCGTCGGAACGCCCAACGGCATCCTGATGGACGCCGAGACCGGCTTGGTTTTTAGCCCGGTGCATTTTACTTGGATGGATACCAACCATCCGGCTGGCACACAGCGCGAAGGGTATCCCGTCGAGATTCAAGCATTGTGGATTCGTCTGCTTTCGCAATTGGCCAAGCTCGAGCCAAGCGGTGGGTGGTTGTCGCGTTTGGCCAAGGCCGAGCAAAGTTTTGTCGATCTGTTTTGGTGCGACGAACGCGGTTGGCTTGCCGATTGTCTCTTGGCCAAGCCGGGGCAGAGCGCACCCGAGGCCACAATCGACGCGAACCTGCGCTGCAACATTTTGATCGCCGTCAGCTTGGGCGTTGTCAGCGACAAGATCGCCCGCGCCAATGTCGATGCCGCCGCCCGGCACTTAGTCATTCCCGGCGCGGTGCGCTCACTCGCGTCGTTGCCTGCGCTCACGCCGCATGAAGTCCGGCACGACGGCCAACTACTCAACGATCCTGCCAACCCGTACTGGGGTCGTTACGAGGGCGATGAAGATACGCGCCGAAAACCGGCGTACCACAACGGCACAGCGTGGACTTGGTTTCTGCCGCAGTTTTGCGAGGCGCTCGTCCGCGCTTGGCCAAACGATCCAGACGCTGTCGAGGCAGCCAATGGTTACTTGGGCAGCGTCGCCGGTTTAATGAATGACGGTTGCCTTGGCCAGGTGCCGGAGCTTCTCGACGGCGATACGCCGCATCGGCAACGAGGTTGCGATGCCCAGGCGTGGGGTGTGTCGGAGGCGTTGCGCGTCTGGTATTTGCTTGACGAGCTTAATTGAGTTTTTGCTGCTGGGCGATGCCGTAGCGCTTGGCGATGCGTTGGTTGGCTTCGTCCAGTTCTCCGGCGTCGAGTATGATTTTTTGAATGGCGCTTCCCTTGTTGAACTGGAACACGTGAAAGCCGTCCTGCGGGTTTTTGAGCGCCTCGATCAGGTCATCCAGATTAGAGATTTGCTTGCCGTTCGTACGGTCGAGGACAAGGTTTTGCATGTTCCGTTCCTGATAACCAATGTTGTAACTATCCGGCAGAACAAGCGACAATACCACCAGCGATGGCTGATCTTTTTTGGCTTTCTGTTTGTTGTAATAGACCAGCCGGAACGGGGCCGTCCGCTGCCAGTCAGCGCCCCAACTGCTGAGGAATTCCGCCGAGAGCGGCACGAACACCAATCCGCCGGTGATCAGGTAGGTGGGTTCCTTGCCAACGGGGCCGTCGATGATCAGATTCTTCGAGAAATCAGCCTTCGGCAGGACGTAATCGATTTCCTGTTTATCGCCGTCCCGCCAGATTTTTAATTTAACAATGTCGCCCGCCCATTTTTTGCGGCAGGCAAGGTATTCCATGATGACATGGCCGTAATCGGGGTCGAGGTAATCCCCCTGTATGTCGATCGGGTAGCCGTCAATCTCGAGAATAATATCGTGCAGCTTAAGCGGCGACTTGGCTCCCGGTCGGGTTGACGGCTTGATGAGCAGCACGCCGCCGGCCTGGCCGCTGAACTCAAAATATTTTGTCGTGGCGGGATTTGATGCCGGCTGCCAAATGAAGTCAAAAAAACCAAGACCTGGATAATCGCCGGAGGCGCGTTTCTCAAGGATGGACATGATGAACGGGGTGGGGATCACCGAGCACGTGCTGGCGGATTTGCTGGCCACAAGGCCGACGACGCGACCGCCCGACACCATGAGTTCACCCCTGCCGGCGCCCTCCATTTCCGAGCTGGTTTTCATCTCAATACGTGGCGCTTGGTTGAAATTGGCGTCCGCCACACTAAAGCGACTGAACTCCGCTGCGCGCCGCTCAATGTTTCCGCCGCGCCAACGCACGATCTGCAGGTTTCTCTTCAGTTCATCTGCCTGGGCGAAACGCACAGGCGCCAACCCCTCCCAAAACGCCGCATCGCTGACGCCGACGACGGCGAGGTTTGCCTGGTAATCAACCCACTCGACGCTGCCGTTGTACCATTTGCCGCGACCGCCTTTTTGCAGTCGAACCAATGTGCGGTTGGCCAAGCCCTGGGCAGTTGTCAGTA
>ENA-OREN01002271-OREN01002271.1-marine-metagenome-genome-assembly--contig:-NODE-2271-length-20002-cov-3.973049_pt1 | contig 20002 bp, 18 predicted proteins | sample MGYA00248624_ERZ508555 | MGnify/ENA primary metagenome ERZ508555 (study PRJEB26222, sample SAMN06267773) | marine metagenome | isolation source: Saanich Inlet, British Columbia, Canada | place...
CATTACATTTTTTGGAATCAATGGTTCTGGAAAAACTACAAGTATTGCAAAACTAACTCATTATCTTCAGGCTCAAGGACTAAGTGTTGTACTTGCTGCTGGGGATACATTTAGAGCTGCTGCCATTCAACAGCTTGGTGAGCATGCAAAAAAATTAGATGTAAAAATGATAGCTCATGATTACGGTTCTGATTCAGCAGCTGTTGCGTTTGATGCTATTTCATATGCTCAAAAAAATAAAATCAATGTAGTTCTTGTTGATACAGCGGGACGTCTTCACTCAAATAATAATTTGATGCAAGAACTTGAAAAAATACTTCGAGTTGCACCAGCGGACTTAAAAGTTTTTGTTGGAGAATCAATCACAGGTAACGATTGTGTTGAGCAAGCTCAAGTTTATGATGAGAAGTTAGGTGTTGATGGGATAATACTTACAAAAGCTGATATTGATGAGCAAGGTGGAGCCCCACTTTCAATTAGTTATGTTCTTAAAAAGCCAATCTTGTTTTTGGGAATGGGGCAAGAGTATAAGGACCTAGTTCCATTTAGTTCTGATTTGATCTTGGAAAAACTTGGGTTTTGAAAATAAGATTAATTGTCCCTTTTAAGTCATTATTTTTATAAATAGGGTTTGTTTTGTTATTCTAATGGGATTAGTTGATGTTTTAAAATTAGCAAGAGTTGCACCTTTATTTGCGGCGAGTGCTTTTATTGCTAGTATCAGCCATCCCAATTTTAATTTTTCTGTTTCAGATAGCCATGTTTTAAGTAAATTAGTTGATACTGATTTAGAAGTCTATTGCGAGGCTGCTCCAGAACCAATAGTTGATTTGTCTGAATGTGCTCAACCAACGTATAATCCAAAAAAGACTAAACTTTCTAGAACTTTAAACACTGAAATTGATCGGCTTAGGGATGAAGGTAAATTTTTTGCAGATGAAAGAGTCTTTGCAGTAGCTTATGATCATAATAATGGTACTTTTCTTGCAGATATTCGTGGTGATGAATTGATGCAAGTAGCTAGTATGGTTAAAACTCTTGTAGGAATTGCTTACCTTACAAAAGAAGCAAGTGGAGAATTAATTGATGCTGATCAAAATTCTGATTATCTTGAACTTGGAAAAATGATTTTATTTAGTAATAATAGATCTACAAATGAACTGATTAGAAAAGTTGGTGGTCCACAAGAAGTGGAAAGAATTGCAAAAGAATATGGACTTAAAGATGTTAGTATTGTAGAGTATATTCCTACAAAAGGAAAAATGAAAGGTAGGACTTACAAAAATAAAGCTAGTCCAAAAGATTTGATTAAAGCATTAGATTTACTTCGTAAAGGTGATGTTCCAAACTCTGATCTGCTTTGGGAATTACTATATGATTCAAGAGGTAAAAGGATCAGTAACTTGAAGGATTATCCTGGTGAACAAACATTTTCAAAAACAGGTAGTACTGGGATGTTAATTGGTGATATGGGGACAGTAGTTTATCAAGATTTAAATGGTGAGTATAATTCAGTTTCTTTAGTAATTGGAGTTGAAAGAGATAGGAGAATTTCAGATAAATATTACAGTGGTTGGAAGAAAGGACGTGGTGATAGAGTAAAAGATTTGGCAAGGTTAACTCTTGATAAAATCAGAACTAAGAGTCATGTTTTTTCAGACTATTGTTTATGATAATTTTATGCGTCCATGCTTTGCTCTTCTTCAAAGATTGCATCTGCAATGGCGTTTCCAGCATCCATATTTTCTTTGATGAATTCTTTGAAATTTGTATTCATATCTCCACGAACATATGGCGTTGGGTCAGTTACCCCTCCTGATTTTTTATACATGGAAATATGTACGTGAGGGTTATGTGCTTGAGCGTTACCTGTGATGCCAAGTGTTCCAAGTTGTGTATTTAATGTAATTTGTTGGCCTTTTTTAACGAAAACTTTGTCTAAATGTAGAAACTGTACTTTCATACCTTTGTAAAATAATCTGATCACTACATTATTGCCTGTTCTCCAATTCCTAGTTTTGTTTTTTCGATCAGAAACTTTCCAATTTGTTCTTATTCTTTCAACCACTCCAAAACCAAGTGAATAAATTTCAGCCCCAACTGGTCCTGGCCAATCAAAACCGTAATGTTTAGTTATCTCTCCACCAATTCTAACACGTCTAGCTTTCCAATGATGAGTTAGCTTTATCTCTGGTTCAATATCAGCCCAACTCTGTTTTGTAGGGCTTTGGAAATGTGCATATTTTTCAAGGTTAGGTACTTCGAAATTTTCATTGACTTTTACTGGATACAAACTTTGTGGGATTACTAATGTTGTGTGGGAATTTAGCGTTTCATTTTTTCTAGGGATTGTATATGGGAGACTTAAACTAAAAGCAATTAGTAGTTTGAACCTATCTGGGATTTTAACGTGTGAACGCGCTAAACTAGTTTCAACAAAATAGTGTAGTGCCATGCCTTCTTCTAAAGTAGAATGTAAAAATTTTCCTTCTCTTAGGTATTTTAACACAATTATGTTTGCTAAATTGCTTGGAAAGAATAAGTAATCTCCAGTGTTGTATTTTTTTGGATTAAATTCTTTTAGGATTTTTATAGTGCTGGCTGAACTATCTTTACAATAGAATTTAGATATATTACTGAAACTCCAATTTGGCCTTAGTTTGATTGCAACAAATTCCTTGCCATCTTTAGAATTAACTAAAAAAACTGCTCTATTTTCAGAACCTGGCTTTAGTGACAATGATCTTGCTTCTTCAAATAATTTGCCATATCTCATTGTTGCTGCAACAACTGCTGCTGCGCCCCCTACCATTAAAGCTCCTTGAATAAATTTTCTACGGGATAAATTTATTGCTTCTTCTTCGAGTTTCCCTAAATCAATAATTGCAGCATGCGCGAATTTGATTAAATCTTGGACTTCGCTTAAGACTTTATGTAATGTAACTTTAAAATGACCGAATGCTTGTGAAACTTTTTTAATAGGTTGTTGGTTAAATCTTTCTATAAGTTTTTCTTCGCCTTTAACTTTGTTTAAATCAATTCCTAAAACTCCACCCATTGCAGACAATCCTCCAATTAGGGCTTTTTCTTCTACTTGTAATCTTCCAAGAATTATTTCTAAATGTCCATGTGACACAGAACTTTTTGGTAATTTCGAGTGTAGAGAAGTTAAACTGACTAATCTGTTTACAGCCTTTTGTTCATCATGGTCTGCTCTTCTTTCAAGCCTTGTTAATTTTTGATGTATTCTGAAAACTGAAATAAGAATATCTTGCATATTTCCAACTTTTTCTGATGATGCTAGATTGATTAATAATGTAAGGTCATCTGCTAACTCTTTTAGAAATTTTATCTCAAGAGCGTATTCTCCTTTGGCTTTTGAAGCAATTCCTTTTGCTTTAAACCCATCCAACCAAGAAGATATTGTGTCTAAAAAACCCATCACAATAAATTAGGGGAAATTAGTTTAAATACCCTTTGCAAATATGCGTTTAGTTGTGATCTTTTGTTATAATAATCCTTCTGCTTTGAGCATATATTTAAATATACAAAAATGGAGGGGTAATTATGGATTTTAGTACTTTATCTGAACTTTATAGTAAGTTAGAAAATGAAAGCTCAGGAAACAAGCTTCGTGAAATTTTAGCTGAATTCTTCTTATCTACAAATAAAGAAGAACCAACGCTTTTACCAACACTTACTTATTTATCACTTGGGAAAATAGCTCCAGATTATAAAAATAGTGTTCTTGGAATTGCTGAAAAACTTCTATTAAAAGCAATTGCTAAAGCTGCTAATAAAGGTAGTAAGGAGACTATGACTCTGATGCAAAAAGATGGAGATGTTGGCCTTGTAGCTCAAAAACTTCTAAAAGTAAAACCAATGACCCTTGTTCCTGTAGCAAAACTTACAGTAGAAGAACTTTGGAAAACATTACATAAAATAAAAAGCATCTCTGGAAATAAAAGTCAAGATACAAAAGAGAAAATACTCATTTCTTTATTTCAAAAAACAACTGGTAGTGAAGCTAAATATCTAGCAAGAATAATACTTCAAAATATGCGTCTTGGCGTTGCAGATATGACTGTTTTAGATGCACTTGCAATTGCTTTTACTGGTGAAAAATCAAATAAGAAAATACTTGAGCGAGCATATAATGTTTGTCCAGATTTAGCTGTTATTGCTTCTTCTTTAGTAGAACTTGGACTTGAAGGAATAGGTGATATCCCTATTAAAGTCGGAAGGCCAATACGAGTGATGCTTGCTCAAAGAGTTGCTAGTTTGAGTGGTGTTTCTGAAAAAATTTCTGGGGAATTACAAGTTGAAGCAAAGTATGATGGGGAACGCATTCAAATACATAAAGATTCTTCAGGAAAAATCACACTCTATTCTCGTCGAATGGAAGATATCACTTACCAATATCCAGATGTTCAATCTTTTTTGAAACAAGAAATTGCTAAAACTGCTCAAAGTTATATCTTAGAAGGTGAGATCATGGCACTTGACTTAGAGAAAGGTGGCCATAAGAATTTTCAAACACTTATGAAGCGTAAACGTAAAACTGAAATTGAAAAACATGCAAAGCAAATACCTGTTGCGATTTATTGTTTTGATATTTTGCTATTGAATGAGAAAAATTTGATGAATGAATCATTTACTGTTCGCGAGAAAGCACTTGAGTCTATCTTGAAAAAGAAAGATAGGATTAGACGTATTGAATTTATTAAAACAAATGAAGTTTCTGAAGCTAAAGCTTATTTTGATAAAATGATTGCTCGAGGAGAAGAAGGAGTGATTATCAAATCACAGGGCGAGGGCTCTTTGTATAAAGCTGGGGCACGTGATTGGAACTGGATTAAATGGAAAAAAGATTACAATCATGAACTTGTTGATACATTTGACTTGGTAGTGATTGGCGCATTTTACGGAAAAGGTAAACGTAGTGGAACTTATGGTTCTTTATTATGTGCGACATACAACCATGAAACAGATACCTTTGAATCAATAAGTAAACTTGGAACTGGTCTTACTGATAAAATGCTTGAAGAGATTCCATTTCTTTTACGTAAACATGAAGTTGATAAGAAGCCAGCTAGGTGTAATGTTAAAAAAGAAATGACACCTGACTTGTGGTTCGAACCTTACTTAGTAGTGGAAGTGATTGCAGCTGAAATTACCAAAGGAGGATTACATACTTGTTCAATGCATAGCGTTATGAACAAAAGTACTGGGAAAAAAGAAATGAAAGGTTATGCACTTAGGTTCCCACGATTGATACAAATCCGCGCTGATAAAAAACCTGAAGATGGAACTTATAGTGAGGAGATTGTAGGAATAGCAAATAATTAATTATTGTAAAGAAAGCCAAGTATCAATAGAGCTGGTGGGTAAAATTTCTAAAAGTCCAGAGGAAGAACAAATCCAACCTTCAGGAATTTCAGGTGCACTAGAATCATAATTATTTTTTTGTGTCAAATAATAAATTCCTGCCTCTTTAATAAGCATACTTGCTTTAGAAGCATCTTCTTCTTCTTCACATGCAAAACGAGCTTCGAAATAATAATCGGACATCTCCTCACAAAATACTCCTGAGGAATCAAAGGATTCATTGCAATACAAAGTGGACTTTTTAGAAAATTCATCACGATAAAATGAAGTTAATTCATCTGAATTTTGTGCACCCAAAAGATCATTCAAACCACTATCACTAAAAGGGGTAAAATGAGTAAGATTTTTTCCTTTTGAACCACTAATTCTAAGATCTTGTAAATCTGCAAATGATGGTTCAACCAATGTGTTAGTTTTATCTGAACTACAATATCTTTGTGTAAAATATATAGAAGTGATTAATAACCCTATAGTACTTAATCTTTTTTTTTGTTTCATGATCAAAAAATAAAAATAAAAAATTAATCAAATAACCCTAATATTCCTTCTTCAAAACAATTGAACCAATTTTGCAAAATTGCATCTGAAGTTTCTTTTTCAAAATTTTCATGTGCTTGAATTCGTGTGTCCTCATAAATTTCCCAACAAGCTTCATATTGACTAGATCCAGGCTGATGGCCTCCCCTACAGTCATAACCATGGATGATTGTGCTGTATACACACCCTCTACAATCATAATAATCTCTTTCTGCATCAACTAATGCTCGAGAATATCTTTGTTCAGCATCGATTAAAACTGGATCTCTTTGATTTCCAAATTCATTCCATTCAAGACATTCGTTTGATCTTGGATTTGGGACTTCGTTATCATCTCTTTCTCCTTCAACAATAATTTCAGAATCTGCTGTCCCAGAAGGATCATCTGAAGAACTAGTTGTTGCATCTCCAGGGATAACTGGAGTATTCGCAATAACAAATGTACTTAGTAAAATTGCAGCTATAATAATAATAGCTGGCACTATATTTTTTTTCATTTCTTAATCTCCTACGTTTTATCTATGCATTGACAATACGTATTTTCTTTGGAAGATTTTTTCAAAAATCAAGCTTTTGAGGTTGTGATCAGAAAACCTTTGCATAACTTACCAAAATAGCCCCCTTTTAAAAACATTATTATCTTAGATTAGCTACAGGTAGTATGTTGGGTTATCAAAACTACTCTTTGATTATCCAAAATAATTAACATTTCTTTTTTTGTTTTGAGCAATTGCTTTGGCACGAGCTGAGCTGAAATATTCTTCCATCTTTTCATAAGCTTGCTTTGTTTCCAAGTCAACTGAAGCTCTAACAGACTCAAGGGCTTTTGTGAAATCAGAGAATTCAACAATTTTACTTTCATGATCTTTGCGAAGTGCAATCATAGCTGCTTCACGGCATAAACTTTCTATGTCGGCTCCAACAAAACCTTCTGTTTGCTTTGAAATTTCTGATAGATCAACATTTTTACTAAGAGGAGTTTGTTTTGTATGGATTTTTAGAAGATCTAACCTTGCTTTTTCATCAGCTATAGGAGTTAGAATTACTGAATCAAACCTACCAGGACGCAAAAGAGCAGTGTCAATAATGTCTGGGCGATTTGTTGCAGCAATAACTACGATGTCCACTAGAGATTCCATTCCATCCATTTCAATTAAAAGTTGGTTTAAGAGACTTTCATTGCTATGGCTAAAAGCGCTACCTCCCATGCCACGTTTTTTTGCAAAACTGTCTATCTCGTCAAAAAATATTATCGATGGCGCTGTTTGCCTTGCACGTTTGAAAACGTGTCTTAAATGCTGCGCTTCTTTACCTACAAGGCCTTCTTGTTGCATACTTGAACTATTAACTAAAATAAAGTTTGCTTGAGCTTGCGTTGCTACTGCTTTAGCTAGGAGAGTTTTTCCAGTTCCAGGTGGGCCATAGAGTAGTACTCCTTTAGGTGGTCTTATTCCAAGTCTTGTAAATCTTTCACGATGTTTTAATGGCCATTCAACTGCTTCACGTAGTTTTTCTTTGACTTCTACTAAACCACCAACGTCATCCCAAGAGACAGATGGAGTCTCTACTAAAACTTCACGCATAGCGGAAGGCCGGACTCCTTTAAGTGCCTTTATGAAATCGTTGTGAACAATTAGGAGCTTTTCAAGTATCTCTGAAGGGATATCTGCTCCCTCTTCAACTCCTTCTAATTTTAGATCTGGAAGGATTCTTCGAAGCACAATCATTGCAGCTTCTTTACATAGAGCGGATAAATCTGCTCCAACAAAACCATGAGTAATTGCGGCTAACTCTTTTAATTTCACATTGTCATCAAGAGGCATATTTCTAGTGTGGATTTTTAGAATTTCACAACGTCCACCTTTGTCTGGAACACCAATTTCAAGTTCACGGTCGAATCTGCCAGGACGGCGAAGTGCTGGGTCAAGTGAGTTTGGACGATTGGTTGCAGCGATAATTACTACTTTTCCTCTGACTTTTAGGCCATCAAGATTTTTTAGTAATTCTGAAACAGGTGTATTCAAAAATTCGTTTGTTCCACGGTCTTGACGTTTGAAAGCGATAGAATCAATCTCATCAATAAAAAGAATTGTCGGAGCTTTAATTTTGGCTTCTTCAAAAATTTTAGCCATGGTTTTTTCAGTTTCTCCAGGGATTCCTGAAATTACGTCACTTGCTTTTAACTCCATAAAATGTACTCCACTTTCACTTGCTACAGCTTTAGCAAGTAGTGTTTTTCCAGTTCCAGGTGGTCCGTAAAGAAGAACTCCACGTGGTGGGTCAATTCCAAGTTTATCAAAAATTTGAGGATGGCGAAGAGGAAGTTCGATTAGTTCACGTACTTTAGTGATCTCTTCACTAAGTCCACCAATGTCTTCATAATTTACCCCTAAATTAATCTCTTCACTTTCTAAGTTAACAGCACGGGAGCTAAACTCTACAATAGTTTGCTTTCCAATAACAATAGGGCCAGATGGTTGAGAGTCAGCTACAACAAATTTTAGATCTCCAAGCCCAAGCCCAGCGAATCTTTCTTCCATTGCTGAAAAAATATCATTGACACTATGAGGCATGTTTGGATCGAATCTTTTGGACCTTTTTCCAAGAGAGACTAAATCTCCTTTGATTACAGCTTTTCCAAGTAGGCCTATTTTGAATAAAGTTGGTGATGCTTTTACTACTAAGTTATCTTGTGCTGGAGCTATGACTATTTTTGTGGCAATTGCGATCTTTGTTTTAGAAACAGTTACAAATTCACCTACACTCGTTCTAGCATTTGCTCTGGTATTTCCATCCATACGAATAATCTGAAGGCCAATGTCTCCAGGGTAAGCACGATCTACAAGTGATACTGTGACTCGATCTCCTTTAATTTCAATAGCATCTCCAGGGCTAAGTCCTAGTTTTCTAAGTAAAGCAGAATCTATTTTTACAATCCCTTTGTTTACATCTTCTTGGACTGACTCCATTACTTTTAAGCGAAGTTCACTTAGTTGGATTGCTGATTCTTTTTTGATATTAGAATTATTAATTACAGGGATCTTGGTATTATTTTTATTTAACTCACTAAGTAGTTTTTTCTGATTAGAACCAATTTGCATAGTAGTTTCATCCCCCATAATAACCCTCTATTTGAATGTGAGTTGACAAGAAGCTAGCTATTTAAATATTGCGAACAAGAGGGAATTTTCGTATGCTAGAAGATATATTTTAGAAAATAATCATTGGTGTTTCATTAAATTAGTATAATTAAATTAGTAGAAATGTAAAAAAGTTAAATAAAAAAAGGAATTTAATTAGTTACTTACTTCTGTTTAGCAGGAGCCTTTGATTGGGGCTTTACTTTTGGAAGTGGAAGTGGGCTTGGCAAACTAATCTCTTCTGAAATTTTGATTGCTTGGATGTTTCCTTTGTGAAGAGCTGCGTTAACAACTTTTTCCATAATATCTAAAGGAACTTTTTTGTCTTTATCCCATGACTTTTTAATTTCTTTAATTTTGTCTTGAGTTTCAGTAAAGAAAATTTGTCCTTCTACTTCAATTGATCCAAGTCCAGGTTCGTATTTACAGTTAAAAGAAAATGTGAATTTAATTCCAGCGCTTCCTGGAATGTTGAACTCTAAATCTTCTAGATCTTTGATTGAAACATTATTGTTGATTTTTATTTGGCCGCCCTTAGCGTCAAGTTTTCTTTCTGCAACAACTTTGTATAAATTAATTTTTACAATTCCCATGTTTAATTACCCACCTTAAGTTTATTTGTTATATTTTATAATATTTTTATTATCGTGATTATCTGTTACTAGAGGCTTCAAAAAAGCTTTCTAATGTATTCTTCGCACGGCTTTCCCTTTATTAACTTTTCCCAGTAGCCATAGTTAAGTTGATTAGCACAAATAAGTAGTGAAATATGCCTAAGATATAGATATTTATACTGATATCTGCTAAATGTACTCAAAAAGAAATTAAATTATAATTCTGGTTTGCCTTTTAGGTTCTAAGGTGATGCACGTGCTTTTCTTTTGCGGATTCTGCCTTTTTGAGTTAACTCCTCTGCAAGAAATGTTTTTAGGACATAATCATCTTTGTAAAGTAAGTATGCGATAATTTCTTTTAGTGAATATGCGTCTTTGTAATCTATTATTGCTTGAATTCTTTTTTGGGAAAATTTGAAAGTTTTGAAAAAATCTTTAACAAATATTCTCTCTTTTTCTTTATGCCTTTCAAAAGCTTCTTTTTCCTGGTGGAGCCGAGCATCGAATTTGCGAACAACTCCAAAGTATAGCTTCATTGGATGGTACCATTCATCACTTAAGTCTGTGACTTCCCAAATCCCTGAGTATTCATTTTTGAATTTTTTAAAAGCTAACTCAAGCATCCATTTAACTTCCCAAATTCCTTCATCTGTTGCGCTTTGGCAGATCTTTAAGTATGCTAAATATGTTGCTTTAGCGCATCTGTTAAAAAGCCTCTCTGTTGGATTTGGATTGCCACGCCTAGTTAGTTTAGATTCACTTTTGAAAATGTCTTTGCCATATAATTCTAAAAGAAACTGTTTGGTATTGTTTAAAATGAATAAATTTTTGAAACACTGGTAAAGTTGACCTGCTTCGTCAAAAAAGTCAATTGATTGGATGTTATGCATACGGTCTGCTAGTTTTATTTGAATTGCTCTTTCACGTAACTTAATGTCTGAACCGCTTGTAAACATGAAAGAAAGAGATTTGTAATAGAAATGTCTTTTGTGACGTGTAAGTAAACTTAGAACTAAACAAATTTCTGGAACTACTTTTTTTGGAATTTTGAATTGCTCACAATAATTTGTAAGTTCTTTTTCAAAAGCCGTAACAAGACGAATTTCGTAGGCGTCAAGTAGGCGTTTTCCATGCTCACTTTTATCATCTATTTTTTGTGCGTCTCGATAAACATCTACTAACTCTTCAATATAATCATGTAAAAGACCAGTTAAAAGAGTAGTTTGATTTTTTACAGTTAATGATTTTAAATTATTCACTACATTTGTTGGATGTAAAAAAGAGTCATCTCCATTTTTTCTTGGTCCAATCTTTTTGTAAAGAACTTTTACTTTTTCATAATAAATTTTAGCAAGAGGATATATCTTGTCATCTTGGTCAAATAAATCGGAAACAGAAAGTACTTTATTTTTAGGCAAGCTTAAGTTGAGGTATTCTAAAGAAAATGTTTTTTTTACCTTTTTCATTCTTTTAATGACCTCTGAAAGAAGAAGAGAATCAAAAAGAGCTTATAAAAGTTCCCAATTGTTTGATGGTGGTTGATATATTTTAGGCAAAACTTCTTAAACAGGTTTGATTAGATTATTGTATGAAACTACTCGATATGCATTGTCATCTTACTCATGATTATTATAATGATAAAATGGATGATGTGATAGCTGCAGCTAAAGATGTTGGCGTTGTTAAGGTTGTAGTGTCTGGAGTGAATCCCCCAACTAATCGCGAGGTTCTTAAGTTGCAAGAAAAGTATCCAGGAATTATTGGTGCGACACTTGGGCTTTATCCAACTGATTTGATTGGAATTAAACCTGAAGACCCAGGTGAATCTGGTTTGTCTGTAACTCGTGGTGAATTTGACTTAGATAGTGAACTTAAATTTATTTTAGAAAATAAAGATAAGATACTTGGGATTGGAGAAATAGGGATGGACTTTCATTGGTCTAAAGAAGCTTCAGAGCATGATCTGCAAGAGGAGAATTTTCGTAAAATAATTAGATTTGCAATTTCAATCAAAAAGCCGATAATAATTCATTCTAGAAAGGCAGAAGTGCGAGTTTTAGATGTACTTGAGGAAGAAATTAAAAATAATGAAATTCAAGTTATTCATCACTGTTTTAGTGGGAAGAAAAAATTGGTTACGCGCGCAGCGCAGCTTGGTCACAATTTGACAGTTCCAGCTATTGTAAAAAAATTGAATCAGTTTGAATATTTGATTGATTTGGTTCCAATTGGTCAATTGTTGTCAGAGACTGATGCTCCATGGCTAAGCCCTATTCCTGGTGAAAAAAATGAGCCAAAAAATGTTGTTTATTCTATTGCTGCTATTGCTAAAATTAAAGGGATTAGTGAAAAAGAAGCTGCAGGTAAAGTTTGGGAGAATTTTGAGCGTATTTTTGATTTATAATAATTATTTTTATAATAACTTTATTTGGTCAGTTTAGAAATGCATATCTATTTTTGTTAAATTTGTTTCAAATACAAGATTTGCAGGGTTAACTTGATATATCTGTCTGTCCTTTTGTTTCCAACCGTATAATCTTTTTGTTTTATTGGTTTTAGGATCTAAAGAAAATGCATTTAAATTTCCTCTGAATAGCAAATCATTTAATCCATTATTTGAACCGTTTAATATTCTGTCTCTATCCTCATTGTCAGCTAATAGGACAATTACATCAGGTATAGCACCCTTCCACCTAATCTTATTAATTCTTCTTTCGGCCACCCATAAAAAACGATCAGGGAGTACTGATTGGCCATACATTGACGGTATGAATGTTGAATCATATATACTTAAATAACCCAATTCTGTAAGTATTCCTTTGATTCTATCTTCAGTTAATAGCATTTGATGTTTAGAAAACGTTTTTTTTATAAATCTGTAGTTCAAAAATAAGTGTAATGCTAAAATCTAAACACATATAAATGCTTAATTTTCTTTTTCTTTTGATGGTGGTTTTTTATGGTTGGATCTGGTGAACTTATCTCTATGCATGCTTTTTTGCGGGATTTTAATAAAGAGCAACAAAAGGCAATTAAAAGTAATTCAAGTAAAATATTGTGTGTTGCTGGAGCTGGCTCAGGGAAAACTACTGTTCTTACAAAACGTATTGAATATTTAATCAGATACAAAAATGTTGACCCTAAATCTATTTTGGCAATAACTTTTACCCGTAAGGCTAAAGGAGAAATGCTTCATCGTTTAAAACAAAATAATGTTAGTGGGATTAATTGTCATACGTTCAATTCATTTTGCGAAGGGGTTATTCAAAAACACCATAGGTTAATTTACAAAAATCTTCCTTCAATTATTCAAACTAATGAAATAATTAAACTTGTTAAGGAAAGTTTGAAACTTCTTGGAATACCAATTCATCAAGCTGTAAATTATTATTTTACAGCTGGTCAACAAAAGCGCAGATCGCCTGAAGAATTATTTGTGACTTTTGCTCTTGATGCTTTTTTTATTTATGAGAAACAAAAAGAAGGAAAATGTAGTATTGATAAAACACTTAGTTCTACAACCATTAGCGCAAAAGAAAGTTTGACTTTGAAACTTTTGAAGGCACTTACAAGTATAATTGAATCTAAAGCTAAAGCACATATTTTTAGAAGCTATGACGATCAAATTAATGATGTTTTGAAGTTGTTCACCAAGTTTAAGATTAGTGCTAATAATTTAGTTCCTAAGTATACTCATATCTTAGTTGATGAGTATCAAGATATAAATTCTGAACAAGAGAAAATAATTGATATTTTGAATTCAGAAAATCTGTTTTTTGTAGGTGACCCAAGACAAGCAATTTATGGTTGGAGAGGAAGTAGTATAAAATTTATCCATGAAAAGTCTGGTGATAAATCTAATTGGCAAAAAATTGCTTTGTATACAAATTACAGGTCAACTAATGGGATACTTACTCTTGCTAATAATAGTATTAGAAATATGGAGTATGAAGATTTAATTTGCGCTTTGCATAATAAAGATCCAAAAGTTGAAAATGAAATTGAACAGTTTTCTTTTGAATCAGAAGAAGATGAAATGCATTATATCTTGCGCTGTTTGCAATCAAATCTTGAGAAAGGAGCTGGTTTAGAAAATAGTTTTGTTTTGGCAAGAACAAATAAACAATTACGAAAATTAAGTGATCTTTTGAATAAATTTGGAATTAAACATGTCTTGAAGACTGAATACAATGAAAAACATCAAAAAGAAAATCACACTACTCTAGCAACTGTACATGCAGCTAAGGGGCTTGAAGCTGAAGAAATTTTTGTAATGGGTATTGGAGCTAAATATTTTCCTTGTAAGGCTAGTGAACACCCAATAATTGATCTTTTATCACCGTACCAGTATAATAAATATGAAGAGGAGCAGCGATTACTTTATGTTGCGATAACAAGAGCTAAGCAAAAATTGCATCTAACTTACACCGGTGAGAAAAAAACTCCTTTTTTAACAGATGATATTGTATACTCTGTTCTTGATAAAAATAAAAAACTTGTTGAAAAGTTGATTCCTATATCTCAAATAGTTAGAGATAAACATAGATCAGAGAAAATGCTTTATGAGAGACTTAAGTCTTGGAGAGAGCAAAGAGCGCAAGAACTTGATTTGCCAAATTATTTTGTTGTGACAAATAAAGCTTTGAAAGAACTTTCACGTAAGGCACCACTTACTGCTATGGAACTAAAAAAAATAGGAAGTATTCATCCTTACAAAAAAGATCAGTTTGGTGATGAGATTATTAAAGTGATTCAAAGCTGTTAGCTAAGTTAGTGCTGTTGTGGCCTGGAAAGTAATAAATATTAGTTTTGTGCGAGAATTGATAGATGATATTTACAATTGATACAGTTTCTGATTCTATAGAAGATATTCAAAAAATCATTGATATTTTAGAGAAGCATGTTGAAGATCATAAACGAACAATATTTTTCAATGATTTTGATGAAGAAGTTTCTGAGATCAAGTCTAGTTTGGTTATTGAAGACAAATTTGAATTTAAAAATATTGAGGATAAAAACGAAGGACAGGAAGTTGAGGCGCAAATAGGTGATGAAAAGTTTATTGAGAATGAGATAATCCCAGTCACTGTTAAAAATGCGCATCTTCGTGATCCAAGAAGGAGCGTTGGTACTGCTCCAAGTTTTCCTAAGTTTTTGAGTTTAATTAAGAAAAGTGAAAAAGATGAATTAGAATCTGATTTGAATGATTAATTATTTTTTAATATTAATTTTCTGAATGTGTTTAGTTTGTAGCTTTGTTGTCTTTTGGCTGTTTGTTTTGCTCATTTGCTGAAGTAGTATTTTCACTGTCAGGCATATCTTGAGCTTCTTCAATTTCAGCTTCTATTTGTTTACGCACTTCGTCTTCGGAAACATAAGCTACGTCACGCCGGCGATAAGATGAAAGTAATTCTTTTATTGCATTATAAACAAAACCTGTGTCTGAAGCTACTTCGCCTCTGAAATTTTGGAGCCTAGGTAATCTTAGGAATATTTTATCAATTACAGTTGAAATTGTAAAAGGAAGAGCTTTTGCTGCCCAACGATCTTCAAAATCAGTGTATGACCAGGAATCAAAAACAATTTCGATATCACCTTTGTCAAAACTAAATATGTTCCCTCTTAATTCTTGAACTTGCTGAGTTACATTTTTTAGATTTATTTTTAATTTTATTAGAAGTGTGACCTGTTTTGTCATTTCTTTGTATGGGCGAAGTTCAAAAAAAATGTTACGCCCATTTTCAGTTACAACTTCTTCATTACGCTTTTCTTTTAGAGTATAACCTTTTTTTTGAAGTGAGATGTTAATTGTAGAAAATAATTCTTTGAGGTGAAAGATTCCAGAGTATGTCAATGTTCGGCCGTTAACAACTAACCACCGTTCTCCATGTGTTTTTTCTGGCATATGAATCCTCTTTTAATAATTTTTAATATGTATGGTATCTTGTTTTATAATTAGTTTGTTGCGCAATTTATTATGTTTAGTTATTTTTATATCTGTAATTAAATGCATTCAAAAAAGTTCTTAGCTTTTCATATAAATCTCCAACGTCACTTTCGAGCCAGTCTTTTGCTTGAGATAAATGTTGATTGAAGTAGTACTTAGTGATTATAACTTTTATGAACCATTGCCATGGGCTATTTTGCCACCATCCTTTAGTGTCTGATTGTACGTATGCGTCAATCATAAGTCGCATAAGACCTTGGCCCATCCTAATTGTTTGTCCATCGTGCTCTACTTCCACTTCTTTAATGTCAAAAAAGTTTATTTTCATGTGAATATGGATTTTGAAATAGTCTGAAATTGTTTTAAATGGTTGAAGAACAAAGCGAAACTGTTTTCCATTAGGAGTTACTAATTCTTGATTTACATGTTCACGATAGTCCCAACCCTTATCATAAAAAAAAGTACTGATCATAGCATAAGTTTCTGAAACATTCAAAAGCCCTTCATATGAGAACTTTAGCCGATCAACAATTAAATATCTCTCTACCATCTTTTGTAAACCTTTAATTTTTTGTACGCTTTATGTATGAATTAACTTTTTTGTGGTTTTATAACTTTCCAAAAGGTCCAGGTAAATCTGGACTTTGCCCAGCTTGCCATTTGCAAAAAGAGCTAAAAAGGTCTTTTGCACAAGAAAGCTATGCTTTCTTTGTGTCTTCGAATTTCTTTTTTCCAAAAAAGATATAGTAAATAACTAAATTAGATACTACTAGCAAAAATATAATTAAAAATGGGTTCATAGGGAGTAAAAGAGTAAGTTCTCTTATAAAACTTGCTTAGGGAAGTGCTTTGTTTTTTAGTTTAAAATTAAAGCTGTTATAATTTTTTTAAGAATATTTATTGTATGGATCAATTTAATCAACTACAACATAAATCTTTTTTACGCTATCGTAACGTTGACTCCATTCATCATAAACATAAACGTTGAAAATGTATGTGCCTTTTTTAGCGTCTTCTGGAACTCCAATATATATTCCTTCACTATAATGTTCATTTTCAGGAATGTAAAATGGGCCATTGTCAAAAAGAAGCCATGATTCAGGAATACTTGAGTCTATTGAGATTATTTCATTCTCTTCTGATAATAGTTTTGAAAAAGTTACATCTAAACTAAATTGGTCTCCGTATGTTGCGGATTCAAGATTTAATATACCTAGGCCAAAAACATGGCTTTCTCCAGCTTCTAATGAAGCAGTGTGAAGTGGCAGAGCAACTTTTTTACCTTGGCCAACTAATAATCTTTCAAGCTCAGCTTCAGTTTGGGAATCAAGATTTTCTTTGATTTCATCAGCGCCTGAGATGAAGCTTTGCATTAGAATAATTCCACTGGTTAAAATTACAAGCCCAATGATTATCATAACGATGGTATTCATAGCTAAATTAATTGATGCTTTACGATTAAATAAAAAAGAATTGGATCTAGTATTGAACAGTTTGGCCATCGTAGGTAAATAAACAAAAACCCCCTTATATATTTTGCGTTGATTATTTTATAGGTGTTGGAAGAAGGTATTTGATTTTTAGAATGTTGGCTTAAAAAAAAGTGTCAAGGGACAAGTTAACTAAATTTTCTTTTGCTTGTAGATCTTTGAATCTGGGGTCAAGTGATACTAACATTTGCTTATGTAGAAGTTGTCTTGAGAGAACGACACCTTTTGAAACTAGGGAACTTAGAATTGAAGAAACTTCACTAACACTAAGTCCAATATTCTCTGCAAGTTTAGTGTAACTAAGTCTTCCTGCACTAGTGTATAGAAGCTCGAAAACTTTTCTTTCCATTGAGCCTAGTGGGGATACTTCGTATTTTTCACAAGAGTGAGATAATTGTAATGAGTCCAGACGTGCAGACAGGCGATCCATTTTGCCTTCTACATCTTGAAGGTAATCAAAAAGTGCAGTGATTTCTGAGCTGTTCTCGTTTATTGCTAGCAAATGCTCTTCGATAGCTTGCTTAACTTTAGAAAATTCGTTGATTGTTTTTACCACTGCTTTAACACCGTTCTTAACCTCTACTAACATGAAGTTTGTATGCCAAAGCTTGCGCTTTGACTTTTCTACCACCCAAGGATAATGGTGCAAATTTAGTTTATATAGATTTCGTTAGTACACAAATGTGACAGTTTAGATAATCACATTGTAATAGTTAATTGCTGGCATGTATTTTATTTAAAATAGTTAAAACAATAATTTATAAATAAAAAAAATAGAATTATTTTATGAGCAAATCTATTCGAATAGCAATTGTTGGGTCAGGAGTTGCTGGGATGACTGCTTTGCATTATCTAAATAGCAAACTAAAGTCAAACAAAAATGTTGAATTTTTTTTAATTGATCCAAATCCTAATTTTGTATTTACGCCAAGGCTTACAGAGTTAATTACAGGCGTTACAAAAGAAAAGTATATGATCAAACCAAAATCTATTTTTAAAGATCATGAACGAATTCATGTAATCAAAGCAAGTGCTAAAGAAATAAATTTGAATTCTAAACAGATCACAGTTGATCGAATAATTTCTAAATTAAATTTGAAAAAAGGACAAATCATTGATTATGATTATCTGCTTTTGGCGCAAGGAGCTAGTACTAATTTTTGGGGCATTAAAGGTGCTAAGAAATTTTGTTTTCCCTACAAAGAATATCCAGACGCTCAAAAATTAAAACTGGAAATCTTCTCGCATCTTAATTCAGAGTCTGATGAAGATTTAAACATTACAATTGCTGGGGCTGGTCCTACTGGTGTTGAGCTTGCTTTTTCTATTACTGATGCTATTAAAGCTGCTAATAAACAAAGAAAAAAAGAAGGAAAGAGTTTGAAAGAGAATATCAAGGTGCATATAGTTGATAGTGGCGAATTCATGCTAAAAAAGTTGCCTTCGTATTTTCAAAAAAAGTCTACTAGTTTAGCTAATAAGAAGAAAATATTTTTTCATAGTAAAGAAAGAGTTAAGGAAGTACATAGGGCGCATGTTGATTTGGTTTCTGGAAAAAAAGTGTCTTCGCAAATTTGTATTTGGACAGCAGGTGTTACACCTAATGTGATTTTAACAGTTCCAAATGTTGTTGAAGATTCAGGCCACATTAGGGTTCAAAGAAGTATGCAGGTTTATCCACTTAAGTTTCCAGAAGTTTTTGCGGCTGGTGATTGTACACTTCTTGAAGATATTTCGAAAAAGAAAAGTTCTAAGAAGAAAAAAAATGGTGGCAAAATGGAATCAGTGAGAGTAAGAAAAACTTATTATCCCCCAACTGCGCAAGTTGCATCAAGGCAAGCGGAATTTGCATCTGAGAATATGTTTGTAATGATTAAAAACAAAAAATTAGGTTTGAATGTGCCAATTAAACTTAAAGAATTTAATTACAAAAGTAAAGGATGGTTTGTTGAACTTGGAACTAAAATGGCACTTGCGCAAGCTGGTCCGATTTTCTTTAAAGAGCCAGTAGCCTGGCATGCTAGAGATAAGTATTACAAATATTTCTTTTGGAAACTTATGAATGGGTATTGAAAAATAAAAACTACTTGTTATTATTATCATTATTAACTGATCTGTATTTAGCACGAACAGCATTAGCAGAACGTACTGATTCACCACTGTGATATTTTTCATTCAATCCTTGAGCAATGAGTGAAGATCTTTCTTTCCAAGAAGAGCTAACAGATGCAGTTGATTGTACCATCTCTTGCAAACTGATTGCCTCTTTATCTGACCAAGGCATTAAACCTCTTGCAATGTGAGATTTATGTGCATTTTTTACTCTTTCTTTAAGACCATAGCTATGTATTCCAACTCCCTTATCGCGAGAAACTGCACCACCTACTTTTCCCGCGATAGATGAATATGCTGCCCTCTGCTCTAAACTTTTTCCATGGATACCAATTTTTTCTTGAACTACTCGTTGACCAGTTTCTTTACTATTTCGTAGTTTGTGTTCAGTTAACAATTGATTTAATTCGATTTTATCACTTATCAAACCAGTGTAAGCTGCAACTTTAAATCCACCTGGAAATCCCACGATAGCATAACGAACAGCTTGCTTAGCAACAGAAGGCGAAACATTATAATCAGTTTCAATTCCAAATTCTTCTTCAATCTCACGAATAAAAAAACCTTCGCGATACCAATTTGCAATCCCTGGGATTTTGGATTTTAACATAAAACCAAGTTTTGCAGCTTTGTGTATTGCTGCCGCGCGACGTTTTTCAATTGTAGAGCCATCAAACATCAAAATCACCTGTACAATGAAAATTTTCTGGTAATTTTACTTACTTTCTTCGATTCACCAAACAAACAAATGCCAAAATACTGCAAATCTTCTGC
>ENA-OREN01002272-OREN01002272.1-marine-metagenome-genome-assembly--contig:-NODE-2272-length-19995-cov-5.508284_pt1 | contig 19995 bp, 20 predicted proteins | sample MGYA00248624_ERZ508555 | MGnify/ENA primary metagenome ERZ508555 (study PRJEB26222, sample SAMN06267773) | marine metagenome | isolation source: Saanich Inlet, British Columbia, Canada | place...
AACGATCTGGTACGGGGCAGTGTCAGGACAGGACTTCTCGTAATGCCTGTAGGTTCCGCTAAGTTCGGCTTGTTCGCCGCTGCTGGTGGTGGTGCGTTCGAGGCTTCTGGTGGCACCGAATCGACGTACACCGTCGGCAGCACAAACTACAAGTCGCACAAGTTCACATCGTCGGGCACGTTCACTGTTACTGCGGGCGAAGCAAACGTGGACGTGCTGATCGTGGCAGGCGGCGGAGGCAGCGGCTGGCCCAGTTCGTCAGGCAGAGGCGGCGGTGGTGCAGGCGGCTATCAGACAGCAACCGTTTCAGCAGGTGTAGGCGACCATACGGTCACAGTCGGCGGCGGCGGCTCCGCTTCGAACGGGTCTGACTCCACGGCCCTGACGACGACATCGACGGGTGGGGGTGCAGGAGCGGACGATGCGACAGGTTCGTCTGGAGGCTCAGGTGGAGGTGGTGGTCGTGACACGGAGGGAACGCATTCAGGCGGTTCGGGCACGGCTGGTCAAGGAAACTCCGGAGGCAGCGCGGTGCGTTACGGCCCGCCTGCGTGGCCGCTGGCGTACTTCGAGAATGGGGCAGCAGGCGGCGGCGGCGGCGCAGGCGCATCCGGTGCCAACGGCACCGCAACAAATGGGGCCAACGGCACCGCCAACGGCGGCGATGGCGGCGACGGTTCCCAAAACGACTACGAAACAGGCTCGAATCAGTATTACGGCGGCGGCGGCGGCGGCTCATCAGGCTCCTCCGGGCCTGATCGAAACGACACAACTGTCGGAGCAGGCGGTCTGGGTGGCGGTGGCGACGGGTACTACTGGTCTGGAGGAAGCCAACAGGACCCAACAGCAGGATCAGCCAACACGGGCGGCGGCGGCGGATCAACCAGTGGCGGTTCTGGCATTGTCATTATCCGATACGAGGTCGCCTGATGGCCCACTACGCAGAGATTGACGCAGCCAACATTGTCCTCAGAGTCCTAGTCGTAGGTGACGATCAAGAACACCGTGGGCAAGAGTTTTTGGCCGACGACCTTGGTTTGGGCGGGACTTGGATTCAGACCTCGTACAACACCCACGCCAACACGCATTCGTTGGGTGGCACGCCGCTGCACATGAACTACGCAGGCATCGGTGATACATGGGACGGCACAGGCTTCGCCGCACCTCAGCCCTACGGGTCGTGGTCGTTGGACGAGAACTACGTCTGGCAGCCACCCGTCCCCTACATCGACGGCCACCAATGGGACGAGGACACGCTCTCATGGGTGGAGGCCACCCCGTAATGGAATGGATTGGCTTCGCAGGGCTGATCGCCGCATCCACCGTGAGCGGTGTATTTGCGATGCTTGCATCCCGTTACCGCCGTGAAAACACGGCGCAGCACACAGCGAACCAGATCCGTCTAGGCCACATTGCTGATGATGTGGGTGAGATTGGGAAAGATATTCGATCTGTTCGTGATTGGCAGCATCGCCATTTGGAATGGCACGCCGAACAAAAGGTTGCTGTTTGATGGTTACGTACAAGCCGACACATCAAATGGTGGGACAAAACGCCCAGTCCATAGAGTATGAACTTAGAAAAATCAAAGAAAAGTTAGACGATTTGGAAAGCCGCTTGGCGGCATTGGAGACACCCTGATGGGCATTACAAGTGCGGCAGCAGAATATGGATCAATGCTGGGGGATGAAGCATTGACTGTTTCTTCAACAGCGGTTGCTTTGACTCCGACTGCGAGTTCTCTTGCAGCAATGGTCACGAACGGTGCTAACGCCGTTCGTGTTCGTTGGGGTACGCCTACAGCGTCTGTGGGTCATTATTTGAACCCGTATTCGGTTCTTGAGTTGTTTGGTGACGATTTGACGGATGTCAAGTTTATTCGTGTGTCGTCTGATTCTACTGTCCATGTTACTTACTTCGGGTAGGGGTTATGGGTACACGTATTTCGCAGCGGTTTGATCAGGTTTCGACTGGTGACGTTGAGTCGGTTACGGCTGGTTCTGGGCTTAGTGGTGGGGGCACTTCTGGTGCTTTGACTATCGATTTGGATGTGTCAGATTTGACTGCGTTGGGTGCTACTGCTGCTACTACCGATTATTTGGCGGTGTATGACACTGATGCTTCTTCAACTAAGAAGGTTTTGGTTTCCAATATGCCTGCCCTTTGGGGGTAACTGATGGCTTATTCTAGTTACGCTGAACGTAAGGGTTCTTCTGGTCGCCGTACTCAAGAGTATGGGTACGGATTGGATGATATTCAGCGTGCTTCTGAACGGTTGGGGCGGGATCAAACGTCTAAAATGTTTGCTGTGAATCAGAAGGTTCGTTCTGCGGCGCGTGCGTTGCCGGGTGCGTTTAACCGTCGCGGCATGTTGGATTCGGGGCAGTTCCGCCGTGGCCGTGAGCAGGCTGCTGGTCAGGCTGCGTTGGGTCGGTTTGGTGTGGAGTCTTCTGGTGAGGAGGCTCGCCGTCAGTTGGATCGTCAACGGGCGACGTTGGAAGAAAATTTGTATGGTGGTTTGGTTGAGGATCAGATCGCTAATGCGATGCGCAGGTTCGCTGTTGCTCAGACGTTGCAGGGGCTGGTCTGATGACGCAACGTAGGCGTTCTTTTGGTTCTCGCTCTCGAATTGATGATGCTATTGCGAATGTTGCTTCCAATGCGTTTCATCCGGGTTTGGGTGCTCCTAGTGCGGGGCGGCCTGTACGCGACGTAAATGCTATTGGTTCTTTGGGTACAGTGTCTAATCAGGCTAGTCCCGGTTTGGGTGGGGGCATGTCTGCCCCAATGCAAACCGATTTGATGGCTTTGTTGAATGCTGCACCTACTCCTTCTCAGGCAGAAATCAATAATTTCAATGCGATGCAGCCGGGTCCGATGGATATGACAGTTCCGACGGCGGCTGAAGTGACTGCAATGTTGGCTAAGTATACGCCAGCGGGCACGCCTGCACCCGTGCCAGCACCTGCGACGGTTCCTGCACCCGTGCCAGCACCTGCGACGGTTCCTGCACCTGTGCCTGCGCCAGTGATTGTTCCGCCACCAGATGCGCCTGTACCTGTGGTGCCTCCGGGGCCGGTTGCACCGGCCCCGGCACCGTTTTATCAGCCCGCTGATCTAGCGCCAGATATTCGCAGTATTATTGGCGAACGAACTACACAAGATTTTAGTGACCAAATTTCTGATTTGATCGCTGGGCGTAGAACCGATACGCGTGGTTTGAACGCTGAGGCGTTGGCTGCTCTCGCTGAGGCTGTTGCTCGTAGGCGTGGATCTGAGGAGGGTGTTATTGGTGGTCAGATTGGCGATATTCGTGACCAGTTGAGTACCGATATTGGGTCTTTGGAGACTGGCCGATTGGAGCAACAGCAGGCTTTGATTGATGCTATTGCTGGTCGTGGTTCTGGTTTGACGACTGGTGTTGAGGGTCGTTTGACGGCTGCTCGGGAGGCGTTGGGTCCACAGGTTTCTGACGAGTTTGAGCGTACCGCTCAGTTGGTTTCTGGGTTGGCTGGTTCGCAGTCCACTTCATCGCAGGATGCGATGGCGCGTCTTGCTCAGGTGGCAAATATGGCTGGCGCTGAACGTCAGGCAGCGCCGGGTCAGTTGGCTGCTGAGTCTGCTTTGGCTTTGGGTGATCAAGAGTTTGGTCGTAAGCAGGAGTTGTCTCGCGAGTTGAGTTCTGCTTTGGCTGGGTTGAATGCTGAGGAGACTCAGCGTTTGATGGATGAGTCGATGCGGCAGGAAAATTTCAATCTTGGTCGTGATGCCGATTTGTCTCAGGCTTTGTTGGGCGATGTGTTCCGTCGTGAAGATTTCAAGACTCGTGAGTCGGAGCGCCTACAGGGGCAGTCGTTCCAGACGGGTGAGCGTTTGGGTAGTCAGTCGTTCCAGACGGGTGAGCGTTTGGGTAGTCAGACGTTTGCTGGGAAGCAGGCTGGGATTGATCGTTCGTTCCGTTCGGATGAGGCTCAGTTGGATCGGGACTTGCGTGAGGATGAGTCGCGTCGTGCGCGACAGTTCCAAGAGCGCGAATCCAAGTTGGGTCGTGATTTGCAGCGTGATCAGATGTCTGAGAGTACGCGTCGTTTCAATGTGGGTCGGTTTGATCAGACGAACGCTGCAACGGTCGCGTTCCAGCGTTCACAGCAGCAGATTGCTGAGGGTCGAACTTACGAGGATAAGATTCAGGCTGCACAACGGACTCAGCAGGAGACTGCTGCGGCTGCGATGCAGGCTGGTTCGGCTCAGGCTGCATCATTCTTCTTGGGGTACGCTGTCGATGATCCTGCGGGTCCCGTGATTTGGGATTCGTTGCCCGATGGCGCAAAGACTCAGGTTTATAAAGACAAGATCGCTGCCGAGGATGCGGAGGGGAAGCGGTGGCCGGATGGCACCTATCAGCAGTTGCTTGGCAAGTACGGTGAAAAGAATTCTCATCTGATTCTGCACGCTGAAGCAATGGTCAACATGACTCCCGAGCAAAGAGCCGGGTATGAGTCCAAGTTGGCGACGCCTAGCGGTTTAGATAATCCTGCGTTGGATGCTAACGAGATGGCTTTGATCAATGTTTTCTTGGATGAGATGACTCTTGCCCAGCAAGCGCAGCAGGCTGAGGCGCGTCAGTGGCTTGCAACTGAAGGTGGCCGGAATTTGGTGAACTTCCATCGGCCGGGCATAACTCAAAATGAGATTGACAACATGAAGATTGCTGCTGGCAAATTGATGTTCCAGCAGAACGCTGCTGGACAGTGGGAACCACGCGATTACAGTCCCAGAGATGGTTGAGTCGTGGGATTTGACCCGACGGCAAATTTCGATAATCGGCGCAAAGCCTTCGGCGCTGTCAACAAGATTCCGGATGCCCCCAAGTATCAGCCAATCAAGCCAACTGTCGCTGTCAAGGCTGCTACTCCTGCACCGTTAGCCACTCAACCCGCGCTATCTGCGCGGGATCGACTGTCTAACATTTTGAATGTCAACCCTCAGGCGATGGGTCGCGTCACTCCCGGTGCTGTCGGTCGCCCCGTCATGGAGACTGCTCGTTGGGCGGAAGAGCAGTACCTTGCGGACAACATGCCGTGGTATATAGAAACGCTTACCACAGGGCCTGTAGGCGCCTTCTTGAATACGATTCAGAAGCCGTTGGCTTTGACGACTTCTTACGGCAAGGAAATGATTGATCTGTTTACTGGCGGGGATGCCAGTTGGGGTGATTTCAAAAAGCAGTACAACGACAACTATACATTTGGTCGACTACTGCACGATTTTGACATTCTTCAGGATCGTGATAGCGGTTGGCAAAAGTTCGGTGCTGCTGCTTTGGGTTTCGTGGGTGATGTCGCTTTTGATCCTTTGTCATATCTTGGTTTGATCGGCAAGGGTGTTGCTTTCGGTGGTGCGCTCACTAAGGGTGCTGCCCGGCACGGGGCACGAGAACTAGTTCGCAAAAGTGTATTGACTAGTTTGAAGTCGCAGGGCGATGAAGTTGTTGCTGCTGTCGCCAAGAGCATGAAGACTGGGGATTGGCACGCTCTCGCTGATGACATCGCTACTAAGGCACATCATGGCGGCAAAGATACTTTGAAGTTGACAACCAGCGCCGATGGAACTATTGCTCACGAATGGGTTTCTCGTGTGTCGCGTGCAGGTGTAGATGATACGGCTTCTGTGACGGTGAAATTCGGCACTGATAAGATTGCCGATTTGGAACGATTCATGGACATTGGTGGTCGTGCCACCCAATTCGGTGCGACTTCCGTATCGGGTGATGATTTGCGGTTCGCTGCGAAAATGTTTGGCGATAGCGGATTGGATAAGCATCTTCGTTTCGGTGCTGACGATTTTGTTGACGAGTTGGGTAAAGGTATTCGCAGTCAAGTTGATGCCGATGCTGGCGATATTGAGAAAGCATTCTCCGGGGCATGGTTCAAGCCGGGAGAGGCTGAGAAACTAAGTTTGGGTTTCGGCTTCAAGGTGCCGGGGACTGGCCCGATTGGTCGGGCGCTGCGCATCTCTGATCCTGTTGAAAAGATTGTCCGAAGGGTGGCGCGTACAGGGGCGGATGCACCTATTGGGATTCGCTTTATGACTTCTGAGACTCCCCTTGTTGGCAATTTGATTACGGGGATTCCTCAGGGTTTGAGAAACGGTATTGTCCGTCAGGCAGCGATGGCTGTTGGGGTCAAGAAGACGCCTCAATGGTTGCGTCGTAAGGGTTTGGCTAGGTTGCTGACTGGTGGCCGATTGAGTGGCCGCATGGGGGATTTGAAGAATCAGATTCGGACTTCAACGGATGCTGTTTTTGTGCATCAGGGGAAGCGTGTGATTCATGCCACTGGTCGTGGCAAGCAGGTGGGGAACAGCGCGAAGGTTACGTTGACTCGTTTGGCGGAAGATTTCATGGCGGAGGTCAATGCTGTAGGCGCTGACTATTCGGCTGTTTATCATGCTATTGCGGGCGATGCGGGCGCTGTCGCCCACATTGGCCCGGAGGGGCAGGCCATTGCAGACAAGGGCCGCGATTTGTTCAATGCGTTGCGTGATGAGGCCAACAGGATGGGTGGCCGTGATTTCTTGGAACATGTCGATGATTATGTTCCCCGCCAGTTGACTGATGAGGCTCGTGAAGCGATTCAGGAATCATTCGGTGGGATTGGGAAATTCGATCGTCGCTCTCACATGGGGAGGAACGCTTACACGCCGACTGGCCCTGAGATGAAACGCAAGTATGTCAGCATGGAAGAGTTTGCTGACGATGTTGCTGCTCGGGCTAAGGCTGATGGTATCGGTGTTGATGAGGCAGAGAAGTTGATGCGAACCGAGGGGAACCGTTCGGGTCGATTCTTTGGGGAGGAGTTGCACAGGAAGGGTACTCCTGTTGAGGGTGGCGCTGATGGTGAGGTGTGGGGATCTGTTGAGAAGCAGATTATGGATATCACGGAGCGTCTTGGCGGGGATTATGCGTTGTTTACTGACGATATCGAATTGGCTTTGAAGGGGTACATAAAGCAGATATCTGGTCGCGTTGGTGAGGTTTATACGGAAACGATGCTGTTCAAGGACGGCATCATGTTGAATCGTCTGGCTGAGTATGTGACTATTCCTACTCAGGAAGCAGTATTGGCTAATCGTGGGTTCGTCAAGGCTCAGGAGTCATTCAAGCGGGCTAGTGGAGATTTGATTGAGGCTATAAATAGGCAGCGCAACAACATTGGTGATGCTGCTGCTAATGAGCAACAGGTCAAAGAGTTGACTGAGGTTATGGATCAGGCTGAGATCCAAATGGTTGCTGCCAATAAGCGGCAAGAGTCGTGGTATGGGGAAATGACTCGCCATGAAGAAAATTATTTGGAGTGGCGCACCAAGGTAGATGATCTGGATTCTCAGATAGATAATATTCGTTCTCAGATTGATGAAGCCGGGGGGGACGAACTGGCTGTTCTGCGTTTGGAGGAGCAACGGCAGGGTTTGTTGGATCGTTTGTCGGATCTGCGGTCCGATGGTGCTTCGCTACGGTTCTCGTATAACAGGTTGAGTAGTGGCACTACTCAGGTGTTGTATCTTGAGCGTGCTGTCAACAAGATTTTCAAAACTTCTGAAACTTTTGAAGCGTTTGTGCGTGACTTCTCTGGTTTCAAGCCGACCGATCCGAACGGGCAGTTGGATGAGTTGGCTGCATCGGGCGAGAAGATGCCTGAGTTTGTCGTCAAGGTTGGTGACAAGTGGCATTATGTGGCTCCTAATGGGAGCCGGATGGATCTTGAAGATACGTTCATGCGGATGGATGGTGTTCTTCAGCAGGCGGATGAAAAGGGTGTCGGTACTTGGCTGGGGGTTGAACGCGATTTGGATATTTTGGCCCCTCAGCCAAAGGTCAAGATCGGGGAAAGGGTTTCTCACGCGGAAGAGGGCTTCTACGGGGAGAGTTTTGAGGCGATCTTTGGCGGATTCGACACGGGAAACGCTGCCAACAAGATTGATTACATGTTGAAGCGTGTCCGATTGGAAATCGAAGACGCTTCACGGGTTCTTTCAGACTATGCAGATGTCGTGCCTGCGATGGAAGTTTTTATACCGACGCCGAAGCAGGTGGTGAAGGCCCAGTCCACAATTTTGGATGCTGTGGACAAGGGATTGGCTTCAGGTAAAACTTTTGATGAGGTTCTTGCTCGACCTGATGTGTTCGATGCGTTGTACACGTATCACGCTGGGTCTGAGATGCCTGTACGCGCCACCTTGTTTGATGCCAATGATTTGGACGAAATGGTCGATCAGATTGGAGACACTCTAAACAGGAAAGTCGGCAAATTGGATCGCACCATTGATTTGGTGGAAAAGATCGCTGCCGATCAGGGTCGTCCGATCAGATTTGTGTATGACGATTCTTCTGGGGCGACGCGTTGGGCTACTGTGCGCGATTATGTGATGTTGCGCGATATACGTAACAGCATGAGTCGTGTCGCTCGAACGTCGCAGGCCCCTATGGATCAGGTGGGCGTTTCGATTGACGACATCCTTCACCGAGGCAATCAAGTTAGTGGACCCTTGGGCACTAACGATGGTGGCCGTTACGTGTTGGATGGCAAAGAGTATTATGTGAAGCGTTACGTTGGGGATGCTGGCAGAGATCAAATAACAGGCGAAGTTCTTTCTAACGCTTTGTATCGTGAACTCAGCCAAGGTGGAACTAAAAAGAATCTTGGGGCACCCAATGGGTACGCTTCGGCTTCATCGGATGGGAGCATGTGGCATGTTGCTCCGTGGGTTGAAGATTTGGAAACTGTTATGGCTTCCGGGTTGGACCCTTTTGATGCACAAATTGTGACTCTTGCCGATGGAAGAAAAGTACTAATCGAATCAGGTATCGCTTTGCCTGAGGGGGCTGTGTCTCAATCATTGTCTAACGCCATGTTGCGTGGCGCTGCGGCGGATATTTTGTTGTCGAATTGGGATGTTGTTGGCACAGGTTTTGACAACATCGGCATTTCCACTACGGACGGTTTGGTTCGTGTCGATCAGGGTGGCACATTCTTCCGTCGCGCTCAGGGCGCTGAGAAGAATGTGCGTTGGCAAGACCCGAGAGGTGATCTGCGCAACATGTTGGACCCTGACAAGAGTCCATTTGGGGCTTTGATTCAGTCTGGTGTCGCTGATGAGCAAAGCCTGATGGGGGTTCTCGGAAATCAGATTTCTGATCTGTTGGATTTGCGTGCCCGTTATGGTGGCATGGATGGATTTGTACGAAGGCACATGCCGGGGGTTACGCCTGAGCAGCAGCAGCCATACATTGATTTCTTGGAGAAGCGCCTACAGGGGTTTGCTGACTATTTCGAGAAGCCGTTTCATGGGTTGGGTAGCGAGGAGTTGCGGGCTGCCGCGTTGGTACAGGAGGGCGTATCTGAGAAGGTTGTTGAAACGCTGATTCGTGAGGGGGCGGAAACACCTCTGATTCATCGGAGTGGAAGTGAGTTCATCAACCCATTTTTGCGGTTTGGGACTTCCGAAGCGGGTTGGGTTGATAAGCCATTTTTGAACGCGATGCCTAATGGGTTGTCGTGGAAGGGGACGTTTGGAAATCCTGCGGATTATGGCTACAACCTTGTTTTGGAAACCCCGATGGGGGCTAAGAATATCAAGGTTTACGGTATTCATCCTGATTCGGAGGTGCGTGCTGCTGAGTTGGCGTTGAGCATGACTGCCGATTTGGACCCTGAGGGCATTATCCGGGCGGCGGAAGAATTGCAGGCTTTGGATAAGGCTGGCTATTCCGCTGATCAAGGTTTTATGATGATGAGTCAAGCCGGGGGGCACATGATGTTGGATCAGGTTGTCCGTGTGGCGGACGCTGATCCAGAGTTTTTCCAGAAGTTTCTTAGGGTTGCCCGCGAAAAGGCTTTGCAGATGGATGGGGGAACGCCCGATTTGCATACGAGGTCTATTTCAACGATTGAAATGGCAGCAGAGATGGGGCGGGTAGAGGTTCCTGTAGGAGCCTACAATTGGAACCCGAATGTGAAGCGCGCTCAGATGGTTCAAAAGTTGAAGGATTCTTCTTTTGAGGAAAGGCTGCGGTTCGCTATTTGGGTTACGGATTCTAAGGGCGGTGGCCGTCAGGGGTTCAAACGATTTGCTGACGAGTGGAAGGGTCTGGTTGAGGGGGAAGCGTTTGGGATGCAGCGGTTGGGCGAGATTGGTCCTTTACCTGATGCGGCCGGGGACATTACGGACATGAGGTCCATGCTGCACGTTACTGCTGGTTCAGCGTTGGATGCTCAGGCTGCTGTCGCTGGGTTGGGTGATGATGCATTGGCGGATTTGCCTGAAATGTTTTCTCTTTATTTGGCAAAGGTTGACCAGAATCTCAATCCTGCTAAGTGGGCTGAAGAGGTTGCGAAGACTAATAGAATGCTGACTGGGTGGGCTACCGGCATGGATGGTGTGTTGTATGCGGAAACGGATTCGCTTATGCCTCGGGGTCAGCCGTCGTCGTTTTCGGCAACGGAAGAGTTTGGTCCTGAATGGTTTGGTGGAAAGTTTATTCATCTGTATCGAAGGTCTTTGACTGCCGATGGGTATAACGCTGCTGTCTGGTTCAACGATGTTGATTCCGGTCAGGCGCTATTTTCGCAGGAACCGTATTGGGGTTTGGAGTCGGGCACTGGTCAACCTTTCCCGAATATGTTGTTTACTAACCCGTTGGCTTTGCGTTCCGCTGATGCCGCTATGACTCATCGCAACATTGGTCGGTTGTTTACTGGACGGAGTGGTTTGCGGGCGGAAGATTTGACTGATGATGCAATCAAGCGGCTGGAGGCTCATGCGTTGGATTTGGGGTTGGATAAGGATGCTTTGTTGCCTCCTGCCGATCCTGAAGAAATGATTTTTGCTGAAGATGGGAGTGTCACTTCCGCAGGTCAGGTTTACAACGATTTGCTGGATTCGGTACAAGATCCTGAAGATTCGACTTTGATTCGTGCTTTGCGTCAGGCGATAACTGGTGAAACAAGGTTCATAGAGCCTGAGGCTTTCATGCAGGCATGGGATAATCAGTCTCTTGGGGCGATGGCACCGGGCGATGTTGGGGCTTCTGTTAGTGAAGTGAATAAAGATTTGTTGGAGACTTTGGCGGCTCGTCGCGCAGAGTTGATGAAAGATTTGGCTTCTACTCGTGGCCGCTATGGAGCGTCCACTCGCGAATTCAACCGCGCTGTTCGGGCATCAGAGGCAGCAAAGTCTGCAAAGAGTCTTGCTCAGGACGAATTGAATCTTCATGAGTGGATAGCGCAGACAGCGGTCGATGACCGTGGAATGAAAATGGATGCGGCTATCGACGTTTTGACACGGTTGGGTGCCGGGACGGATGTGCCTTTGGAAAGTTTGCCTGATGATTTGGCTGATTTGCGTATGGCTGTAGGCGCTCTGGCTGAGACTGATCAAAAGATGCTGGCGTTCGCTATGGACGAGTTGGAATCTGGAGCGGATGATTGGTTGGAGTTGATTTCTCCGCTACCTGAGGGTGCGCGTAGCATCCATAAGGTTCCTAAACGGGAAGCGATGCTGGACGCTGTGTTCCGTTCCGGGTTCAAGCCGATTGGTTCTGAGTTGCAGTCTCCGGCAACGATTGTTGAAGCGATGACTGCTGCTGAACGGTATGTGGCCCGTGGTGGAGCGGAAGGATTTTTGCGCAAGTACGACAAGGTTCACAATTTGTTGCGTGCTTACATGATCGCGAAGCCGGGGTTTCATGGCAGAAACTTTTTTTCTGCCACGTTTATGAATCATTTGGCTGGCATCAATTATGGAAGTTACCGGCGTTTTATGAGGGCGTATTGGAAGTTCCAAGAGGAGGAGGCTGGCCGTCTAGGTTTGACTAAGCATGTGGAGCAGATGCGTAAGGCCATGCGGGGGCGTGGAATCAACCCGGATAAGGTCAATCCTGCTCACGTTGAGTATGTGAGACAGATGGCTGAGAGTGGGTCGTTGGGTTCTGCTGGTGGTCAGGTTGCTACAGAGTTTGTGGAGTCTGGCCCTAGGGGAAAGTTGTCGCGGACAATTCCGACTGTGAACATTCGCGGCAAGAAGGTCAATCTGGTTGATGCGGTGAATCCGTTCAATACTCGCAATGCTGGTTTGCGGCTGTCGAAGCAGTTTGGTATGGCGACTGAGACTTTTGTACGCGGCTCTCTTGGCTTTGACACATTGTTCAAGGGTGGAACTGTTGATGATGCGTTTGACAACATCATGAAGTTTCATTTCGATTATGACGATTTGTCAGATTTTGAACGCAATGTGGTGAAGCGTGTGGTCCCGTTCTATACGTGGACTCGCAAGAATTTGCCATTGATGATGGAAATGATGGCTCGTAAGCCAAAGGTTTTCAATCAGTACATGAGTTTGAAGAAAGAAATTGAGTTGCAGTCAGACGATGACGGAGCCATCGTCCCTCGCTGGATGATGCGTCAAGGCGCTATCAGGTTGCCATTCAAGTTCGCTGGGGAAAACATGTTTATTACTCCCGATATGCCTTTCAAGACTCCAATGGAGATGCTTGATCCTGCGTTGGCGTTTGATAAGCGATTGTCTGTTGGTGATCGTGCTTCTCTCGCTATTGGCAGTTTGGGTTCGATGGTTACTCCGTTGATCAAAGCGCCGTATGAGTGGCAGACTCGCAGGAATCTTTGGAAGGGTTACAATTTTGATGGCCGTTACGAGGTAGTGCCTCGTGCTTATACGATGATTCCGGGGATGATGCCTCTGTTGAAGTTGGGTGGGTTGGCTCGCAAGAATGATCGCGGCGATTGGGCTATGAAAGATTACGAGTTGCATTCAATGGCTTCGTTGATGCCTGTGTTCTCTGATTTTCGCAGGTTGTTTCCTGATGAACCTCGCTATCAGGAACGCGTGTTGAGTAGTTGGATTTCATGGGCGTTTGGCACAGGGTTACGGACAAACACGAAGTATGAGCAGCAAATGGAGTTGATTAGCCGCCAGTACGAGATGAGGGATGAGCGAAATCAGGAGCGTTCTCTCAGAGGTTCGACTTTACGTTAGGGACAAAGTATCCTTAGGGCATGGAGTATGTTGCTCGCACCGATTGGGGTGCTATTGACTCAGGGAAGCCTCTGAAGCGCTTCTGGCGCAAAGTACAGGGGATTGTCGTCCATCACACTACGGGGCCGTCAGACGGCCCGTGGAAGCGTGTGAGGGGACATGACAGGTATCATGTGGAAACCAAGGGATGGGATTCCATTGCCTACAACTGGCTTGTCTCGGGGGAAACGGGTGAAATCTTTGAGGGTCGCGGCCACTTTCGTGGCGCTGCGACCAGATGGCACAATTCCAACACTGTTTCTGTCGCATACATTGGCGACAGTGACGAAGCCTTTACTGACATCGGCAAAGAAAAGTTCATTGCCGTCGTCGGGGACATGCGGAAGTACTACGGTGATCATCTTTGGGTGAAGAATCATAAAGACTTCTCAGCAACTACGTGCCCCGGCGAAAATCTGACAGCGTGGGTGAATGATGGGATGCCGGACCCTGAGGGGCCGGTTTCTACCATTCAGGAATGGGATGCTATCACCTTGTATGTGCAGGCGGCGGGTGCTGCTGCTGTTGGCAAGCACCCCATTCGTCGTAGATCGCGTGGACAGTGGGTGTCGATGGTTCAGAAACGATTGAATGAACGCTTGAACGCTGGTTTGAAAGTGGATGGTATTTACGGACGGAAGTCTGTTGCGGCTTGCAAAAAGTTTCAATCACAGTTTGCCTTGAAGGTCGATGGAGTAGTCGGCCCTAACACTTGGAGAGTATTATGGATGCAGTAATGTGGAACATGGTTGAACGAGCAGGATGGACTTTCGCTCAGGCGTTTCTATCTGTTTTTGTTCTCAGCGATTTGGCTACCGCGCAATCAGCCATGTTGGCTGGTGCGGCAGCGGTACTGTCTATGGTCAAGACTATGGTAAGAGATCACTCTGGCGCATGAATAACAAAGCCGAGAACCCTGCGTTCACCCAATGGGTGAACGAGTATGGTTACTTAGCAACGGAGATATACGAAGAAATGAAAGGTACCTCGCATCTGCTGGACGTTGAGGACAACAATCATGCTAAGTGGCATGAAGATAGTCTCGGTGTCTTGATTGTGTTGCCTTACGAACACGCTATGGCGTTCGCTGCGGAATCAGTGAGAAATGATTTTGCTAATAGCCCGTTGCACAATCATGTGTTTTCCACCATGACCGAATTGATTCTCAATTCGGTCGGTGCGATGGAAGACGTTGACGACTTAGGCGATGACTGAATCCTGAGGTCGTAACGGCAGGTTCCATATGTCGTGTTCAACCATTAGCGCAATGATGCAGTAGCCGACAAGATCCACGAATGAATCTTTCAACGACTCGTTGATCGGCAACGAACCCTTCTCGACAAGATTTTCGATGCGGGCGATCTTGTCATGAATACGAACTATTAGACCAACTCGTCCGAAACGGTTGATGTTCTCGTATCCGTAATCTTCCTGTTTGCTGCGCAACAGGGGCAAAACACTATGGGCTGTAAGCGCCCCTTCTTCCCATACGAAATGGTCGCTTGCGGTTCGCATGGTTGTCGCTGCAAGTGAAATCCACCATACTTCAGACAGGTCACCTTCGCTGCCTAAGTCTGCTTGGTCGCGGCTATACCAGTTGGTTTCTAGCCAGTCGAACTCTTCGCGTAGTAACGCAAGCCATCCGCCGTCAGGCGTTTCGGGGGCAAACGATGGGTGGGCATCTGCTGCCGCTTTATAGTTTATGTCTATTGTGCTAGCGCACAGGCTTGCCGCTTCATCCCAGTGTGTTGGCTTTATCCGTGGAATAATTTTAGTGTCCATCGCTTAAATACTCCCTTATCAGCGGATGATCAAATAAATGACTTTTCAACTTATCCAAAATGTGATCACGCTTACGTGCCACAGTTGTCTTCGGTATTTGTAATACGTATTCGACTTGCCTCAGGCTCATACGTTCAAACAGCAGCGCATTGATGAGCCACAATTCTATTTCTTCAAGCGATCCGAGGGCATCCAGAACGACATCTTGTAGCGCCTGTCGTTCTTCTTTGGAAAGGTTAGGTTCATTGCCCGGACCAGCCTGTTGCAGCGCAGCCATGATCGTGTCGGGGGCAACAACATCCACCGTTTGACGTTGCCCACGTAACCCCTCCAACGGGTCATACGGAAATTCCCTCTTCGGCATTGACTCCAGTATACGTCATCGGAGCGTTGAGGTAATCTTCCGCAATGATGCGTGTATTTTCGTGGTCGTAATGGGAGGGTTCGCCTTTTTCCCATGCTTCATCGTGGTTGATCCAGCCCAACATTTCGACTGCCCTGAATTCTGGTGCGACTGGTCGCACTATCCATAGGTCAAGATTTTGACCCAGTTGCCGTCGCCTGACGGCACCGTTGCTGCTGGTGCGGACCCGTCTGACTTCGACGTTGGTGCCAACGTCGGGTAGATGCTTGTGTGTTTTGTGATCCGATTTGTGCCACACATGCCCAGACCAATACTGGTTTGTTAGTTTCGCTACTGCCAGTTCACCCACGCAGGCTGCGACCTGCGCTGTGCGGTCATCCTCCATGCGTTTCTTGTCGTAGTGAACGGCGTCGCGCTTACCCCAGTTTTCAATGAATCTTCGGGCACCTACATGCGAGGCCCATTCGTATTCCCACGGATGCAACTCAACAACAATCATGTCTTCACCGCTTTCACTTGGACTACTAGCCGGTCGTTCGGGATTACTCCCGCCCGTTGGCATCCGTCCAGACACAATTTGATGTAGTTGTCCAGATCCCCGCGCAACGGTGACACCCAGTCTTGCACGGTTTTTATCGTAACGAAAGTACCCTCTTCGCAAAACGTCACTTCCACGTTTACAGGCCCGTCGAAAACGGGTGGGTCAACGCCAACCGCTTCGATGTATGCCTCTTCTGCAATAATTGTTTCTTTCGGTGTGTACACACGCCCTTTGCGAGACATGCGTGGCCGACCTTTAGGTGTCGGCCTTTCGGGAACAACGAAAGAGAACTCATCTGGTTGCTCGTCTTTCAGCGTCTTGGATAAGTCTTTCGATTTGGCGGTCACAGTCGTTTCTCCCTGCGAATTTGGGTCCGTCATCCCACCAAGAACCGAGGCGAGAATCCAGATCCTTTGTCCATGAAGTTACATCGCTACGATTATAGCCTGATTCAAACATGGACCTAGCAAACCTGTTGAGGAACCCGTGTCGCCCACGGCCCGCACCGTGGGCCTTATAGTACGGGACTGGCCCGTTCGTATACATTTCGTTCGCTAAACCTCGTAGGCGCGAACCATCGACTTTCATCAATGGTTCTTTGGAGTAGTCGCGTTTTGGTGGCAGGTCTGGGATCAATGGTTTCGGCTCTTCATACAATGAAGCAGCCTTGCGCAAAGCATCCACAGATGTTTTGTTTTGTTCAGCGAGAATCAGAAAATCGTAGACACTCAAGTCTTCGCCATCTGATCCCGCTACTTGTTGCCTACCTTCGGGTCTGGCTCCTCCATATGGCAACCGCATGTAGTTACCGGGAGGCCCCATCAGGGAATCCTGTTTCGGGTATACGGCGTCGTATTCACAGTCCACGAGTTGCATGACTGCTTTCATGGCACGCCTCATGGTGGAAGCACGAACCCAATCCCGGTTGAAGATCCACACATGGCAGCCTTTGCTGCGTGATAGTTCTACCCAGCCTTGAATATCTAATGCTTTCATCACCATTGCTGCGTTGCGTGCAATGATGATGGAGTCGTCGCCTTCGTCTATGTCTATGGAACCCCATTTGCACATCCATAGTTCGGGGTCCATTTCCACGTAGGCACGGTGAAGGTCGTCGTCTTCTAGCCATTCGTCAGGGCCACCACGGACGTAATGCGGGTCGTAAACCATTGGGTATATCCCAATCATTTCTTCCCCGCTGAGGTGACGTTCGACAAGTTCGTCGCCTACACCGGCCCATCGGCACCCTCCTTCGTCTGTACCGTAGGCAAGCGGAAAGCCTTGGAACAGGGCACGAAACGCGTTGGCGGGATAGTCACTCATCGAAAGTGCCTTGTTCCCAGACAACGCCCGGCTCAAGCAGCCTCCCGCTACCAGATATGGTCAGGTTTGTTTCCGCTTTCTCCCCATCGCCTGATTTGTTTTTCCACAAACCTACGCTGATTTCGTCTTCGTATGTTTCTCGAAGGTCTTCATCTAGGTTGGTGTCATCCCATCTGCGCCATGTCTCTATTAGAAAGTGGCTTTCGCTGGTTGACGCGTATCGTCCTGCTTCTATGCCTCCGGCGCGGCCACGGTTCCCTGAACCTCGGCCGGACTGATGCAGGATTACGCCTACGACCCGCCAATCGGATACCAACTGCTTGAATGATTCGATTTTGGCTTGGACGCTGGCTGCATCGCCTGCTCCACCACCACGAATCAATTCAAGATAGTCGTACACGATTACGTCGGGGCGTTGACCATCCCACAACTCAACGGAAGCAATTCGCATGGCTTTGTCGATGTCATCCACCGTCATACCTGTCGATTCAAAATGCAGATGTGTTTCATCTCGCATTAATTGTTCGACACGTTCCCATGCTCTTGGTTCCTCACGGATGAGCCGACCTATCCACTCTTTCTGATCGGTTTCCAAACGGATGGCTGTGTACCGACCCCAGAACATTGTCTCAGTTTCATCCGGGCTAACCCACAGAGTCCGATGCTTACGATTACGAGCAACCATGTTTAACGCCAGCAACGTCTTCCCTGTATGCGACCTACCTATGATCGTTACAAGTTGACCGCCACGAGCGCCACCAAGGGTGGCTTCATCGAACGCACGAACCCCAAATGACCATTCGTTGCCGGAACGTAAGTCGTGCCGCATACGGCGCACTTGTTCCTTCTTCGGCGTGAACAGTCTTTGCAGGTCAGCGGAAGAAATTCCCTCTATCTCTGTTGGAGGCTCCGAGGGGGGAGGGGCGGGGGCAGGCTCATCGCCCACCCCCGCCACTAGCGCAAGCGCCTCCTCCAATGTAATCTCTTTAGGCATTGGCCTTGGAGAGCCAACCCTGCGGGTCAACAGGGTCTGGACGGTCAGCCCAGTTGAACGGACTGTTCTTCACCAAACCGGCAAAGTATCCGCTCTTATTGGCGAGCGGATGATTCCCGTCGCCTTGACCCAAGAATGGGGCACCATCCGCAGACACGGACACACCCTTCTTGATTTTGAAGTCACCCAATCCACACTTGCCATTCTTTGTGGTTGGGATGTCTTTCCCCTGTAGTACCTCTGCCCAATAATCGACAGGGAACTGACGGGTGCCCTCTTGGAACAACTTTCGGATGGCCTGATTGTCCAAGAACATTGAGTCCTTGGATGCGTAGGCCACACCTGCCTGTTGCTCTACCAAATATATTTTGTGGATCAGCGAGTATTCACTGTCGTCCACGTATTTGGATTCTCTGGGTCCACCGTTTGCAGAAACGATTGCTGGGGCAGTCGTTTCAGTTGCGCCGGGGAACGCCGCTGCTACAGCAGCGTATGTTGTATCGCTGGGGGCTACCGCTATTTCTGTGCTTTCCACGAGGGAAGCCTTCAATCCGGGTAGCGCTTTAGCGAGCGCTTCTGCATTTTCTATTGCCATCGTGACGGCGATGCCGTCGGGTTCGTTGCCAATCTCAGCAACAGCGAGTTCAACTGCTGCTTTGAGGATGACTTGGGCTTCTATTGATGCCCGCTCATGCGGACTCATTGGCTTGAAAGCCATATTTATGCGCCTCCTTGCGTTGCGCCTTTGCACCGTGCGAAATTTTCGCACCATTTTTCGGAACACCACCATCCGTTGTCACCCAATGGGTATGGACCCGTTGGGTTGGTTTCTAACAGACGGCATAGTGCCGAAACCTTTTCACGTAGCCAGTCGAAATGCGACTGGTCGCGTTCTAAGTCCATGCGTCCTACACCTTTTGGATGCATGATCGCATAGGAGAAGTTGGGGATGCCCAGTGCGTAACAGTACGCAATGGATTGGACATCCCAGCGTTCGTATTGCCATTTGTCTCGTGTGTAATCTCGGCCGGGGAATTTCCAATCCCATAGCCGGTTTTCTTCTACGAGATCCACTGTGCCTGTCATGCGAACGATGCGTTCGTCGTCTTCGATGAGTGGCACATCGAAGGTGTATTCGGCGTGCATGGGGGACACGGTGGGGTATATTTCATCCGCCCACGCTTTGATTTTTTCTACGCCTACGTCGTGTGCTGTGTCGGGGCTGTACGAGTTCCACACCTTAATGGTGGGGACGGCTTCCTCCCAGTAGTATTCAAACGCTGCGAGCATGTCATCCAGCCCCATAGCGACTTCCGAATGCCCGGCGCTTACGTCGATCAGAGAGTTGCACGCGTCTTCTGCGACGCTGTGACATACGGTACCCAGCATGGACGCGTCTTTAATTTGTTCGCTTACAGTTCCGAAGATGTCGTTTCGCCAACGCTCTAAACACATGTCGGATGTTTTGATTGATGATTGTCGAACCCACGTATGGACCCATCGTCCATCGTGGGAGCGGTGTAACGGATATTTCATACTGCCCCCTTGCGGTACTTAGTATTAGTACTAGTGATCCCCAGTCTTTAGGGACTGGGGATGTACTTAGTACGTACTGAGCCTATCATCCCTTGCTCCCGTCGCCGGGAGCGCTGGATGAAGATTGAATGTTTCTTATGTCAGTTATGTGTCCTTTGTTGCGATTAGGTTACGGTCGGCTATGTTTCATTCATTTCATAATCCTTCCGTTGACGGCAGCGTCTTGTTGAAACGAACCACGACCGCAAGCGGGTCGCTCTCAGCGAAGGCAAGCAACTCATCTTCCCCCTCGTACACATAAAACGATCCACCAGAGAGAGCCACATGCGCCACAGGTGTCAGGTCACTCATCTGCTGCCTCCA
>ENA-OREN01002273-OREN01002273.1-marine-metagenome-genome-assembly--contig:-NODE-2273-length-19988-cov-32.468686_pt1 | contig 19988 bp, 19 predicted proteins | sample MGYA00248624_ERZ508555 | MGnify/ENA primary metagenome ERZ508555 (study PRJEB26222, sample SAMN06267773) | marine metagenome | isolation source: Saanich Inlet, British Columbia, Canada | place...
AAAACTATGAAATTACTTGGAAACTCAGGTTTTAGTGATGAACCTATTATAGCTGGAGAAAATTCTGCACCAGGAGTGATTAGCTTAATTGCTAGTTGTGAGGATCAAAATTTAAAACAAAATTTAAAATTAGATCAAAATTCAAATGTTTTAGTTATTGGTTGTGAAGGAGATACAGATCAAGAAATGTACCAGAAATTAGTTAATCAAAGTTAATTACATGTCAGGTACAGGGATTTTTTGGATAAGAGATGATTTTAGAATAGAAAACAATCCCGCATTATCTTTTGCAACTCAAAATCATGAAAATGTAATTGCCTTATTTATCTATAATAATAAAAATTTTGATAATCAAACTGAGGCACAAAAATGGTGGGTTTCAAAATCTTTAGAAGTTTTTAAAACAGACTTATCAAAATATAATATTAATCTTCAAATAGTTAAAAGTGATGAATTGGATGTTTTCTCTAAGATCAAAAAAAAAGACAATCTTACAGTATATTGGAATAAAGTTTACGAACCAGATGTAATTGCTAAAGGAAAAAAAATTAGAGATGTCTTTTTAAAAAATGAGATTCATTTTAAATATTTCAAAGGAAATATTTTAAATGAATTTCAGGAAGTAACTAAAAATGATGGAACCCCTTTTAAAGTTTTTACTCCCTTTTGGAGAACTGCTGAGCAAAAATATTTAAGTTTAGCTCCTGCTAAAAATTATATTGTTAAAAAAAAGACTAAAGAAAAAACTTTTTTTAAGAACTGTATTGAACCAAAAAATATTTTACCCAAAAAAGATTGGTATAAAAAATTTGATAAATACTGGAAAATTTCTGAGAGCAATTCAAAAAAAATCTTAAATGATTTAATAGAAAGTAAAATTAAAGACTATGGAACTACAAGAGACATTCCATCTGTTGAAGGAACTTCAAAACTTTCACCTTATATTAAACACGGCCAAATTCATGTAGCAAGTATTTGGAAAAAATGTAGTAAAATCAAATCTAAAGGAATTGGTTACAGAAAATATATTAATGAACTTGGGTGGAGAGAATTTTCACATAGTTTAATTAATTATTTTCCAGAATTTTTGAAAGGTAATTATAGAAAAGATTTTGATAAATTTCCTTGGGTCAAAAATGATAAATATCTTAAAGCATGGAAAACAGGAATGACTGGTTATCCAATAGTTGATGCGGGTATGAGAGAATTATACGAAACTGGCTGGATGCATAATAGAGTTCGTATGGTAGTTGGATCTTTTTTGGTTAAACATTTGAGAATTAATTGGACTGAAGGAGAAAAACATTTCAGAAATTGTTTGTTAGATTTTAATAAAGCAAATAATGTTGCACAGTGGCAGTGGGTTGCTGGTTGTGGTGCAGATGCTGCACCTTATTTTAGAATTTTTAATCCAATCTTACAGGGAGAAAAATTTGATAAAGAAGGAATTTATGTAAAAAAATGGGTTCCAGAATTAGATAAAGTGCCAAGTAAATTGGTTCATAAGCCTTGGGAAATGGAATTAAAGTACCAACAAGCTATTAAAACTATAATTGGAAAAGATTATCCTCAACCAATAGTTATCCATGAAAAAGCAAGAGCCTCTGCTTTGCAAGCTTTCCAAAGTTTAAAAAAAAATTAAAAAAAACCAAAAGTTAATTTTTTTTAGCTTTTTTGATTTTGTTTAACTAAAGGAATATAGTGCTGGGGCTGCCTCATTGACATCATAAATTTATCCCTAACAACATTTGTTGGATAATTTGTGTCTAAATTAGATGTATCTATCTCCAAGAATGTTATGTCTTCATCTTGATTTATCAAACTTTCTTCTCGTGGAAATTTAAATGGATCAGGGCCAAAAATTCCACTTTTGCCAAGATAATTATTTTTTTTATCAAAAATATTTGAATAAGCAAAATATATATTATTTTCACCACCTCTTATTCTAAAGTGGTTCCAATGGTTTGGGTCAGCATTCATTGGAATAGGGTAATTTTGTCTAATTTGACTTCCTTTATGTCCATGGGTGAATATTCCTTTTTGGGCTGAGGAACATAAAACTAAATCACAACCGTATAAACCCAAACATCTAGCTGACTCTGGAAAAATTGCATCATAACCGATCATCATTCCCACTCTTCCAATTTTTGTATCTACATATTTCCACTCATTTCCTTCTGATGCCCACTTTTTATCCTCATTATTTAAATGAATTTTTCTATATACACTTAATATACCTTCGGGACCCAATAACATTGAAGAATTAAAATATTCTTTGTCATCTTTTTCTGAAAATCCAAAATATATATAAATATTATTTTTATTTGCATAATTTGCTAATTCTAAAATTTTTGGATCATCTTTTTTAATTGCATATTTATTTTTATTAAGATGACCAGTTAACACAAGTTCGGGCAAAACAATTAATTCGGCTTTTTCATTTTTTGCCCTATCCAGATATTTTAATATATTAGCTAAATTTTTTTTAACATCATTTGAGGTATTCATTTGAACTGTAGTAATTATTGATTTTTTTCCCTTGGGTAATGGATCCAATCCATACAAGCCAAAAAAATCTAAAGGATTCCATAAATATGTGTCCGTTGGTAAATTAATATACATTTCAGGACGCCTATCATTAAAGATTTTTTCATTAAGTACTTGTTTTTTTCTAGACCAAGAAATATCAATGTTTGCATAAGCTATTCCATCTCCTTTATCTATAACAGAAGCTATAGAGCCATCGGGATTTATTACACAACTGCCCCCACTAAATTGAACAGTTCTTTCTAGTCCCCATCTATTTGACTCAATTAAATAACAACTATTTTCAAAAGCTCTACTTATCCAATAAGGTCCTGGGGTTCTTTCTCCCAACCAATTACTAATATGAATTATTACATCAGCATCTTGAAGTGCAATTAATCTTGCAGTTTCTATGAAGTGAATATCCATGCATATTAAAATTCCAATTTTTCCAATTTTCGTATCAAATACTATGTGCTCTTGACCTGGAGCAGACCATTTTGGTTCAGCTATATAAGAATGACTTTTTCTATGCTTACCTATTATGCCATTTGGCCCAATTAGAATTGCGCTATTGTAATACAATTGAGTGTCATCATCTATTTCGGGCATACCTACGACGATATAACAAGAATATTTTTTAGCAATTTCATAGAATTTTGTTGTTGTGGGACCAGGAATTTTTTCAACCAATGAACTAACTTCTTTTCTGTCTAAGAAACAATATCCAGTTGTGCCCATTTCAGGAGTAACAATAAGTTTTGCTCCATTTTCAGCAGCTTCAATACATAGTTTAGTTAGTGAATCAATATTATGTTTTTTTTTCAATAAAGTAGGCTCATATTGAATTGTCGCAACCTTATACTTTGATTTGAAATTTTTTTTCATAATAAATATTTAAAAACTATTATATTTTTTTAATTTTGAAAAAATATACATAATTTTTTTACAGTAAAAATTCCATTAAAACTTATACTTAAATAATTTTTCTATAATCATTTTTTTTAATCAGTTTTAATATCTTTAATATTAAATTAAAAATGAAACATTATTCTTTTCTCTTGTTAGTAAAATATTTTTAATTTAATAAAAAATAAATGAAAGGGTTAACAATGAAAAAAATACTTATATTTCTATTATCAAGTTTTTTTATGTTCTTCAGTAATTTGCAAGCTGCAGATACAATAAAACTTGGTATTTTAGAAGATGAGACAGGGAACTTTGCTATAGCAGTTGTTCCCAAAATACATGCTTACGAGTTAGCTGTAAAAGAAATAAATGCTAACGGAGGTGTTCTTGGTAAACAATTGGAAATAGTTAGATATGATACTCAGTCTGACAATAGAAGGTTCCAAGAGTTTGCAAGAAGGTTGATTAAAAAAGATAAAGTTGATGTTGTATTTGGAGCTTTTTCTAGTGCATCTAGAGAATCTATAAGAGGTATTATGGAAAAGAATAAAATGCTTTATTTCTATAACAACCAATATGAAGGTGGTGTTTGTAGTAAAACTACTTTTATGACTGGGGCAGTTCCTGAACAACAATTCAGTACTTTGGTACCTTGGATGATGGAAAAATATGGAAAAAATGTCTACACAATCGCAGCTGACTATAACTTTGGTCAAATTTCAGCTGAATGGGTTAGACAAATTGTTAAAGAAGCAGGAGGAACAATGGTGGGTGAAGAATTTATACCCCTAGATGTTTCTCAATATAGTCAAACAATCCAAAAAATCCAAAAAGCTAAACCAGATGTTTTGATGACTTTATTAGTTGGAGCAAAACAAGCTTCATTTTATGAGCAACAAGCTTCAGCAGGTTTGGGGATTCCAATGGCTACATCAATTAATGTAGGGCAAGCGTATGAACACAGAAGATTTGCGCCTCCTGCGTTAGAGAATATGTACGTAACTGTAAATTATATTCAAGAAGTACATGAAGTAATTAAATCAGGGGAGTTTCATGATAAAAGTAAAGACTATGTGAAACGTTTCAGAGCACTATATCCTAATGAACCATATATTAATATGGAATCAGCTAACGCATACAACGCGATATATATGTATGCCAAAGCAGTGGAAAAAGCAGGTACTACTGATACGATGAAAGTAGTTTCAGCTTTAGAGAGTGGTATTACTCAAGATGGCCCCTCTGGTGTTGTAACTATGGATCCAAAAAGTCACCATGGAAGTCATACGATTTTCTTAGTGAGAGTTGGAAAAGGTCATACAGTAACAATACCTAAAATTTGGAAGGATATTCAGCCATACTGGTTAGGAGATAATGGATGCGATTTAGCTAATAAAGCTGATTACTCTCAATATACTCCGTCAAATCCACCAAAAAATTAATAGATAAAACTCTACTTAGCGGTAATATTATTACCGCTAAGTTATAAATTCAAATTATTATAAAATTTTATGGTTTTTCTTTTTAATATTTTCTATCAATTTGGTGACTCACTTGCTTTTTTGCTTTTAGCAGCAATAGGATTAGCGGTTATTTTTGGAATGATGAAAATTATTAATCTTGCTCATGGAGAGTTTATTACCGTTGGAGCATATGGAACAGTTGTTTCTGGCAAGGTTCTAAATTTACCTTTGCCTATTGCAATGGCGTTTGGAGTTTTAATTACTATAATTTTTGGTCTGATATTAGAAAAATTTATAATTCGATATTTGTATGGAAGACCATTAGACTCCGTAGTTGCTACCTGGGGAATAAGTTTAATTGTTTCACAATCTTTTCTTGTTATTTTTGGACCCTCTTATGAAGGATTACAAACACCTATGGGCAATTTCCAGTTAGGAGAATTTTCTTATTCTGAGTATAGAATTTTTCTGATTTTCTTTGCATTATTTCTTCTCATGCTTTTGTATTATTTATTTATGAAAACAAGTTTTGGAACCTTAGCAAGAGCAACAATTGAAAACCCATCCATTTCATCATCAATGGGTGTGGATGTTAAGAATATTTATACAACTACTTTTGCAATTGGGGCTGGTTTAGCCGGAGTGACTGGTGCGTTATATGCCCCGACTATGACTATTGTTCCAAGCATTGGACAAGCATTTATTGTTAGTGCTTTTATTACTGTAGTAACAGCAGGGGCAAGTCCTTTTATAGGATTGGTTCCAGCAGCCGCATTTTTAGGAACAGTTCAAACAACAGTTACATTCTTTTTTAAATCAACCATTGGATTAATAGCAATATTGTGTGCTGTAATTTTAATTATAAGATATTTGCCAAATGGTTTTAGTGGCCTAATACTTAAAAAAAAGTCTAAATAAAAATGAAAACTAATTATAAAAAAAATAAATTACAAATATTAACTTTTCTAATCTTGGGAGCTATTCCTTTATTTGTTGATAGTTACTATCTTGATAATATTTCATATTTTATGTGTTGGACATTTATTTCTCTAGGTCTTGCAGTAATTTGGGGTATGGGGGGTATTTTAAGCTTTGGCCAAACTGCTTTTTTTGGTTTAGCAGGCTATGGTTTTTCTGTAATAAGCATAAATTTTTTAGGAGTTGCTGGTGTTAGCTTGTGGTCTATCCTTTTAGCATTAATGCTTACAGGAGTTTTTGGTTTAATTGTAGGGTACTTTTTATTTTATGGTGGAATTTATGATGTATTTATTGGAATAGTAACTCTTGCAATAACATTGGTTCTTGAAACCTTTATGCAACAAACAGCAGGTCCAGAATATACTATTGGCAGTGCACGATTAAATGGTTTTAATGGAATGCAAGGTATGCCAACAATAGGTTTTGAAAATATCCCATTCGGCTTAGTTGAGGGTGTTACACAATATTACTTCATTTTAATATTATCAATAATAATTCTAATATTATTATACAAATTTAAAAATTCAAAAATGGGATTAATATTTTTGGCCTCAAAAGAAGATAGAGAGAGAGTCTCAAGTCTTGGTCACAATGTTCAAAAAGTACAATTAATTGCGTTTACAATTGCATCTTTATTAGCAGGTATTAGTGGAATTCTTTACACTAACTGGGGTGGATATATAACTCCAGATTCAATGGGATTAGTTTCTGCGGCATTACCAGTTGTTTATGTTGCAGCAAGTGGGAAAAAAGATTTCTTTTCAGTTTTTATAGGATGTATATTTTTTGTTTGGTTGTCTCAAACATTAGCAATTAATGGTAAGCAATTTGCAATAATAGTTATGGGATTAATTTTAGTAATTGCAACAAGATTTTTTCCAGATGGAATTATCTTAATGTTAAAAAATAAACTAGTAGAAAAAATTAAATGGCTACAATCTTAGAAACAAAATCAGTAACTAAAAAGTTTGGTGGCTTCACAGCTGTCGATAATGTCTCCTTAAAAGTAGATTCTGGAGAAATTAGATTTGTAATTGGTCCTAACGGAGCAGGAAAAAGTACCTTATTCAAATTAGTAATTGGTTTTCACTCACCAAATTCTGGAACTATTCTATATAAAGATAAAAATGTTGAAAAGTTAAAACTACATGAAAGAATTAATTTAGGCATGGGAGTTAAATTCCAAGCACCATCAGTATTTTCAGAATTGACTGTTCTTGAAAATTTATTTTTAGCAAACAATAGAGAGCATTCCTTAAAAATTAATGATTTATTAAATAATTTTGCTCTTGAGAAAGAAAAAAATAATTTAGCTGGTGATTTATCTCACGGTAAAAAACAATGGCTTGATATAGCATTATCTACTATTTCTAAACCTGACTTAGTTTTTTTAGATGAGCCTACAGCAGGTTTATCTGTGGACGAAACTAGAATAACTGGAGAAATAGTTAAAAACCTTAACAAACAAGGTATCACTTTTATAGTTGTGGGGCATGATATGGATTTTGTTAAGCAAACAGCCTCCAAGGTTTCATTATTACATTTAGGAAAAATGTTCATAGAAGGAAGTGTTAATGAAGTTCTTTCAAACAAAGGTGTCAATGATATTTATTTAGGATTAAGTTAATGACAAAAAATTTATTATTAAAAATTGAAAATATTTCCTCTGGATATGGTTCTACAATTATAGTTAATAATTTCTCTTTTGAGATCAACAAGGGACAAGTTCTTACGATCACAGGGAGTAATGGTATGGGTAAAACGACTTTAATGAAGACGATAATAGGCCTTATTGAAGCAAGAAATGGAACAATTACATATAAAGATGAAGATATAACAAATTCAAGTCCCGACTATAGATCTAAATTAGGAATAGGATATGTGCCCCAGGGAAGGGAAATTTTTAGTGCCTTGTCAGTTGAACAAAATATAATGCTACCGATTTATACCAGAAAAAAAATTTCTTTTAACATTAAAAATAAATTAGAAGAAATTTATTCATTATTTCCAATTTTAAAAGAAAAAAGACTTGCAAATGGATCGTCATTAAGTGGTGGTCAGCAGCAGCAACTTGCAATAGCCAGAGCTTTAATTTTTGACCCAGAAATCATTATTTTAGATGAACCCGCTGAAGGGATTCAGCCATCTATTGTTACTTTTATAGGTGAAACTTTATTAGATTTATCAAAAAATTCAAAAAAAACATTTATTGTTGTCGAACAAAACATTTCCTTAATTAGTCAGTTAAACTCTGATTGTATTTTAGTAGAAAAAGGTACTTTAACAAAAAAATTAGAAGCTTCAGAAATAAATTCTGTTGAAAAGGCTAGAGATTTATTAAGTTTACATAATTAAAAAAAAGGAGAAAAATATGAGCTGGATGAAAGAGTCAATAATGATGACAAAAGGTGTAGGTAAAGATAGCAAAGGAGAAACACATCATCTTACAGAAAAAAAACAGGGTACTTACCAATATACTATGGGACCTTATTCTGAACCTGTAATGCATATAAAGCCAGGTGATACAGTAGTTGTTGAAACTAGAGATGCCTTTGAAGGAAAAATACAAAAAGAAACTGATAAACCATCTGAAAAATTAGAAATGCCTTTTTTAAATCCTCAAAATGGACCAATAATGATTGAAGGAGCAGAAAAAGGTGATGCAATTGCAGTTTACATTGACAAGATGGTTCCTAGAGGAAATAATCCCCTAGGTACTTGCTGTATGATTGAAGAATTTGGAGCTTTAACAGGAACGACATATACTGCAACTTTAAATGATCCACTACCAGAAAAAGTTAGAAAAATTGATTTAGATGAAAAAAATGTATACTGGTCTGACAGGATTACTTTACCTTATAAGCCTCATATAGGAACATTAAGTTGTTCACCAGAAATTGACTCAATTAATTCCCTTACCCCTGACAATCATGGAGGTAATATGGATTTACCAGATATGGGGCCAGGAAGTATTACATATCTACCTGTAAGAAGCCCTGGTGGAAGATTATTTATAGGAGATGCTCATGCGTGCCAGGGTGATGGTGAAGTTTGTGGCGTTGCTGTTGAATATCCAACAACAACTACCATTAAAGTAGATTTGATTAAGAACTATACAATTGAGTGGCCCAGATTAGAAACTGAAAATATGTTGATGGCAATTGGGAGTACAAGACCTTTGGAGGATGCGACTAGGATAGCCTACAGAGAACTGGTTAGATGGTTAGCAAAGGATTTTAAATTTGATCAATGGGACATATATATGATTTTAAGTCAAGTTGGTAAAGTTAGATTGGGAAACTTTGTAGATCCAAAATATACAGTAGGTGCAGGAATAGAAAAAAAATATATAAAATAAAATTTTTTTTTATGTATTCTAAAAAAACTTTAGCTAGGATAGGTGTTTTTTCTAGAAAGTTATCTAATGCAAGAAAAAACAATAGTTTAATAAATCCATTACCTCGTAATATTATTACAAATCCAAATTTAGTAAAAAAAATAAAGAACTTTGCTGAAGAAAAATTGAATTGGAGTCCAATTGGATTTAAAATTGGAGCAACAAACAAAGAAATATCAAAAATTCTTGGAGCAAATGAGCCCTTTTATTCTTATTTATTCAAGGAAAAAACTTTTAAGAATAATTCCAAACTAACTTTAAGTCCAAAAACTATGGGTATAGAGCTAGAGATTGCCTATAAAATAGGTAAAGAAATTTTTAACACTAAAATAAAAAAAAAAGAACAACTTAAAAAATTTATTAGTGGTATTGCTCCAGCAATAGAACTTGTTGGGTATAGGCAAAAATTAGATAAAATAAAATTTGTAGGCCAAGCTGCTGTAGATTTTGGACTAAACATATCATTTATAAAAACAAAAATTAATAGCATAAAAAATATTTTATATTTCAAATCAAAGACAAAAATAACAAACCTTAAAACCAAAAAAGTATATTTGGGCCACACAAATAAAGTTATGGGAAATCCAATAAATTCATTATTTTGGTTAATAAAAGAACTTCAAAAACAAAATGTTTCTTTTAATAAAAATTTTTGGGTGACAACAGGTTCTACAACACAAATAGTTCCTGTAAAAAAAGGTGATAAATTTTTAGGTGAAGTTACTAAAATTGGTAATGTTAAAGTAAATTTTTAATTTTTTTGTTTAACTTTTCAATTGCGTTATTGTAATTTTTTATATTTCTTATATTCCAATTTAAGTAAGACGAAACTAAGTGGGAACTTGGAATAAACCTTTTTATTTTTTCATCAGGAGTTTTAGTTTTGATATATTTTAATTGTTTCTTCTCTAAAGCTTCATCAATAATATTAGATATTGTTTTATATGAATATATACGTAGTTCTTTAATAATTGACTCTTTATAAGTTGAAAATTCATTTTGACAATATGCATTCATAATAGATATAAGAACACGATATCTCTTCATTGTAATTAACCACCAAGAGATTGAGTTTTCATTTTCTTTTGTTTCTATTCTTTTCAACATATATTTATTTACATTACATATAAGTGAATTTAAATTTTCTGTGGAATTCAAATTGATTTGACGGTTTTCTATTTCAATATTATTTTTAATTTTTATAAATGTTTTAGGTGATCTCGAGTTTTTAAATTCACACTTTGATTTGTTAATTTTGCTTTTCATAATTGTTGCCCCAATACAATATTGTAACTCTTGTTTTGTGAGTCAAAACTCAATGTTGTCCCTTGATTTATAAGTCAGCACAACCAGACTTAACAATTGTGATAAATTATACTTCTATTTAACTTACCTTAAATACTGGAAATATTACTGTAATTTATTTCATATAAATCGCTGTTTATTTTAAAAATTTTTATTATATGAGGCTGATGTAAGTTCATAAATTCTACTTAGTGTTCTTTTAAAAACCACTCTCTCTTAGAAATAAATAAACTATACCTAATATGGTTAATATTTCAAATTATTAAATGACGCCAATAAAATGGTGAACAATAGTTCTAATCTGTGGCTTTAATCGATGTTCAAATAGATATAAGCCCTGCCAAGTACCTAGCAACAATTCACCTTCTCTAATACTTAATGAAATTTGATTATTGGTTAATGCAGACTTGATGTGCGCAGGCATATCATCTTTTCCTTCAGTGGTATGGACATATAGTTTGTTATCCATAGGAGCTAATTTATCAAAATATTTTATTAAATCTGTTTGAACATCTGGGTCAGCATTTTCTTGTACAATTAAAGATGCACTGGTGTGCTGAATACTTAAATTAAGTATCCCATTTTTAAAATTATTTTTGCTAATCCATTCAATTGTTTGATTGGTAAATTCATATAATTTTTGACCACTAGTTTCTATTTGGAGATTATAAAATTCTTGTTTCATTAATTATAATTAATTGAGGTTAGTTCATACAAACGACTGATCGTACGTTTGAATGGTTTTTCTAATAATTTTGATGAGTTAAATTCATCTAGGTTTTGATTTGCTGTAACTGATATTGGAATGTTTTTGTCATAAATTACATCTAATAAAGTAATGAAACGTTGTTGTTGATTTGAATTAGTATCATTAAATTGTGGAATTTGATCTATTACAATAAATTTACAGTTTTTAATAATTTCTAAATAATCTTCTGCACCTAAGTTTTGATCACAAAGATTATTAAAGTTAAATCTAACAACTCCTTCGTAAAAATTTTCTATTTTAAAATCTCTACCTTTGACATTGATTGTTTTTAACGAATATTTTTTATCTTTTGTAATAGTTCTAAAAAATTTATTTATTTTAAAATTAGTTTCTTGATTAAGTGGATAAAAATATCTTTGTTTTTGATTATTGTTTGATTTTCTATAATCATCTTCAATCTTAAGCTCACATTCTATAGACTTCTGTTCCATAATCTTAATGAATGGTTTAAATTGATCCCTTTGAAGACCGTCTTTATATAATTCAGAGATTTTGGTATTAGAAGTTACAATAATTTTTATATCTTCTTTAAAAATTTGATCAAACAATTTTCCTAAAATCATAGCATCAACTATATTTGTGACCTGAAATTCATCAAAATAAATTAATGAAGACTTTAATTTTAAATTTTTTACAAATTGATTGATTATATTTTCTTCTTTTTCTTTTTTTTCATGAACAAAATCATGGAAACTAAGCATGAACTCATTGAAGTGTAGTCTTAACTTTTTTTCTTTTATGTGATCAAAAAAAAAATTTAAGATCATTGTTTTACCTACACCAACATCACCATATAAATAAAAACCTTTTTGAGATAATTTTTTTGAAAACAATTTTGAAAAATAGGATTTAAAATTCACTTGGTAGTATTGCTCTAATCTCTTAACAATTTGTATTTGATTTGAATTAACTTCTAATTGTTGATTGTTACAGTAAGATATAAATTCTTTTTGAAATTTTTTTACCATTAATTTTTTTTTGTTTTAAAATCGATACCATATTCTGATCTAGGACCTTTTCGTAAACCAAAAGGACCAGGAATAAAAATTGTCATCGGTTTTGTGCCTTCTTTTAAGTCTACTCTATGATGGGCATTTGCTGAACGAAAACCAATATATCCTGGCTTTCTCCAGAATTTACCTTTTTTAGTAGTTTCCCAATAACCTCCTCTTAAAATTATAGTAATATATGGGCATAAATGATTATGCACGCCTTCTCCATGATCATCAGCTAGCATTTCATGGATCAAAATATTAAAAGGAAACCACTTGGGTCTATATCTAAACAAAACATAATATCTATTCATCCATGGTTTAGCTTCATCATATCTTGGATGTGAAGGACCTCTATCTAAAACAATTTTTTTTCTACCAATCTTATCTAGCAATTTTAAGATCATGGCTAATTATACTGAATAATAGATCCATTTCTAATCACAAACAAATTTTGATTAAAGATAAATGGTCTTGAAATAAAATCTCCAGAAATTTTTTCTATTTTTTTTATATCTCCAAGACTTAAGTCAACTATAATCATTTTTCCATCAGTGTTAGTTAAATATAAATTAGTATTACCAATTACAAATCCTACTGGTTTAATATTTTTTCTTTTTTTTAATTTATAATTCTTAAATAAATCAGTCACACGAATTATATTTCCCTTATTTTTTTCTATTACAATTAAATACCCTTCATTAGAAACAGTAAAAATCAAATTTCCAGTAATTATTGGTGTGATATTTGAGTTAATTTCATTTATCCAATTAATTGTTCCAGTTTTAACATCAATTGAATGAAATTCATTTTTGTTATTAGAGAAGATAATAGAATTTCCATCTGAAACTAATTTAGAAATTTTAAAATTATAAGTTTCATTAATTATAGAACTACTTTGTGTTGGTAGCTGCCAAATTATAACTCCAGTTTCAATATCAACTGCAGTTATATCGCCTATAGAGTTACTAAATATTACTTTATCACTTATTACAATTAGTGAGAATTTAGAGTTAGATATTGTAAAGGAGTCTTCAGTTTTTAAATTCCAACATTCATTGCCATCACTTACATTATAACATCTTAAGGTATTTTTATAATCTATTACAAAAATTTTATTTTTATATTTTTTAATATCAGAATTAAAAGGATAAATATTATTTTTTGACCAATTTAGTTCTCCTGAATTAATATTAACTGAATAATATTTTGCTATACTGTCAGTTATTAATAAGTTTTCATCATCTTGAACAAAATCCAATTTAGGTTTTAGTTTTTTTTCTGATTTTGAATAATGATTTTTTTTCCACAAAACTTTTGATTTATCATTATATCTAATAATCGAACCCTTTTTATCAAAAAATATTAAACCATCATCTAAAAAAATTGGTTTGAAGTTTAGTTGATTAATATCTTCAAATTTTGAAAATTTATAATTACCAATTTTATCAATTAAACCTTTGTAATTTTGAGAACCATAATTGTTTTCATTATCTATAATTTTATTATTAAATTTAATTATAGATAAATCTAACTTTAATTCTTGATTAAATTCTGAGGTAATTTTTTTATCTTCTAAAAATACTTTTTTAATATTTTTTTGAGCTTCTAGTTTATTTTCTTTGTCTTTCCATATACGTGAATTTTCTTTAAAAGAGCATTGGTTTAGGAAAATTAGCGCTATTATTAATATAATTATTCTATTCACTCAAATCTCTATTCAATCTTTTTTCAGCCTCTAACTTTATATCTGAATTTGCGTTTTCTAAACTGATTATTTGATTGAAAAATTCTTTGGCTTTTTGCTTTTGATCTTTTGAATAAAAATACTCTGCCATCAGATATAATGCATGAGACTTCCATACACTTTTAGAATTTATTAATGGATTCAAAATATTTAGTAAAACTCCTTCTTCGGCCTGGTCTGCATTGAATAATGCCTTTTTATAAATTACTAAATTTTTTATTTCCTCATCTAATGAGGTATTTTTAATTAAAATATCAAAATAACTATTTAATTCTCCTTGGTCACTAATAAGTTTATTATCTATAATAAAGTATAAAGATAGTGGAGAGTATGTTGGATCTTTTTCATTTATAATTTCTACTAAATTTTTAACTGTGTTATCTTTCGTATTTTTTGAATAAGTTAAGGTCGTTGAATTAAATTTATCTGATATCTCAATTTTTTGATTAGTTTTATATTTATCGAAACTATAAGCGCCTATTAAAACGATAACTGTAGTCAATAATATCGAAATAATCTTTACTTTATTTTTAATAAAAAAATTTCTTACTTTTTCGTTTCTTGTATTGCTATTTATAATTGAAATATCTTCATCCATAACTAAATCATATTCCTTAAAACGTATTGGAGGATTCCTCCATTTTTATAATATTCTAGTTCATTTTTAGTATCAATTCTGCATAAAGTTTTAACTTTCTTAATATCCCCTGATGCATATTTGATCTCTACATTCACTTCATCAGAAGGGTTAATTCCATTTTCAATATTAAGAATACTAATTAATTCTGATCCAATTAAATTTAAATTTTTTCTATTAACATTATCCTTAAATTGTAATGGTAAAATACCCATTCCAATTAAATTAGACCTATGAATACGTTCAAAACTTTCAGCTATTACTGCTTTTACACCTAGTAGTTTTGTTCCTTTGGCTGCCCAATCTCTTGAAGATCCAGTTCCATATTCTTTACCACCTATAACAACTAAATCAATTCCTCTATTTTTGTATTCAACTACTGCATCATAAACAGGAAGCACTTTTCCTTCTGGATATATTTTCGTAAATCCACCTTCAGTACCCGGTGCCATTTCATTTCTAATTCTAATATTTGCAAACGTTCCTCTCATCATTACTTCATGATTTCCTCTTCTTGATCCATAGGAGTTATAATCTTTTGGAAGGATTTGATGTTCCATAAAGTATTCTCCTGTTGGACTATCTTTTTGAATATTTCCTGCTGGCGAAATATGATCAGTAGTAACCATATCTCCCAAAATCAATAATGGTCTTGCATCTTTAATTTCTTTAAATCCCTCAGGTTCATCAGAAAGACCATCAAAAAATGGAGGTTTTTTTACATAAGTTGATCCTTCGTCCCAGTTATAAATGCTAGTTTCTTCTGTTTTAATTTTTTGCCACTGACTAGGCCCTTCAGAAACATTTGAATATCTTTGAATAAACATTTCAGCATTTAAAGATTGTTTTAATGTGTCTTCTATCTCTTTGTTAGATGGCCATATATCTTTTAAATAAACATTATTTCCCTCTTTATCTTTACCTAGTGCATCTTTATATAAATCAAACTCCATGTGTCCTGCCAAAGCGTATGCGACTACTAACGGTGGAGATGCTAAATAATTTGCTTTGATATGAGGTGAAATTCTACCTTCAAAATTTCTATTACCCGATAAAACTGATACAGCATAAATATTTTCTTTTTGAATAGCATCAACTATATTATCAGGCAAAGGTCCTGAATTACCAATACATGTTGTGCAACCATAACCTACCAAATTAAAACCAAGTTTATCAAGATAAGTATTTAATCCTGCTTTTGCCAGATAATCGGTAACAACTTGAGAGCCAGGTGCTAAAGAAGTTTTTACCCAAGGTTTAACTTCCAGTCCTAATTCAACAGCTTTTTTAGCAAGCAATCCAGCACCTATTAATACATTTGGGTTAGAAGTATTAGTGCAAGAAGTTATTGCAGCTATTAAAATTGATCCATCCTTAATTTCATAATCTGTATTTGAAACTTTTGAGACAAAATAATCTTTTTTATTTGTAGCCTCTTCAAATACTTTTTTAAATGAAGTTGAGGCTTCAGTTAACAAAACTTTATCCTGTGGTCTCTTGGGTCCTGAAATTGTAGGAACTACTGTAGACATATCTAACGAAATTGTATCCGTAAATTCTATCTCATCACTTGCCCATAAACCTTGCTCTTTAGCATATTTCTCAACAACATCTACTGTATGCTGATCTCTTCCCGAAAATTTTAAATATTTTAATGTTTCATTATCAATTGGAAAAAACCCACAGGTAGCACCATACTCAGGAGCCATATTTGCAATCGTTGCCCTATCTGCTAGCGTTAGATTTTTTAATCCATCTCCATAAAATTCAACAAACTTACCGACAACACCCTTGTCTCTTAACATTTTAACAACTGTTAAAACTAAATCAGTCGCTGTCGTTCCTTCTGGCATTTTATTTTTAACTTCAAAACCAATTACTTCAGGAATTAGCATTGATATAGGTTGACCTAACATTCCTGCTTCAGCCTCAATACCTCCAACACCCCAACCTAATACAGACAATCCATTAACCATTGTTGTATGACTATCAGTACCAACTAAAGTATCTGGAAATAAATATTTATCTCCTTCAAATTCTTCGGACCACACTACCTTAGAAAGATATTCTAAGTTTACTTGGTGACAAATTCCAGTTCCAGGTGGAACTATTCTAAAATTATTAAATGCTTGTTGGCCCCATTTTAAAAACGAATATCTTTCTCCATTTCTTTCAAATTCAATATCTACATTTTTTTCGAAAGAATCTGCTTTTGCAGACTGATCAACTTGCACTGAGTGATCTATTACAAGATCTACTGCTGATAATGGATTAATTGTGTTTGGATCTTTATTTTTATCTTTTACAGCTTCTCTCATTGCTGCAAGATCTGCAACCGCTGGTATTCCGGTATAATCTTGTAATAAAACTCTTGCAGGACGGTAAGCTATTTCTGTATTTGATTTTTTTAATTTAAGCCATTCTTGAATTGAGTCTATTTGTATTTTAGTTACAGATAATTCATCTTCATATCTTAACAAATTTTCTAAAAGAACTTTTAATGATTTGGGTAATTTTTTAATTCCATTTAGTCCGTTTTGCTCAGCTTTAGCTAGTGAATAGAATTTATAAGATATATTGTTAATCTCTAAATCGCTTAAAGAATTATATGAATTTTTTTTTCCTGGTTTCATTTTAGATATAAAAGCCGATAATACAGGCTAAGATCAGGAAGGACATAGCATAATTAAATCGTTTAATAAAACTATTATTTGTCGCGAATTTTCTTAAAAATTTACCTAAAAAAGTCCATGTGGTTATAGATAAAAAAGCTGTGGCGGAACATACGATAATTACCATTATTGAAGTCATTAAATAATTACTTTCACTAACAAATTTGGATATTAGAGTTAATGCAGCCATAACTCCTTTGGGGTTTACAAATTGAAAAATGAAAGTATCAAAAAAGCTAACTGGATTTTTTTTAATTTCATCTTGAGAGGTATTTGATGCTGCAATTTTATACGCCAAGTAAATTAAAAAGAAAGTTCCAAGAATTCTAATTATTTCTTGAATAATTGGAAATTGTTTAAACGTAGAAATTAATGCAAAATTAATAATTATAACTAATGTCGTATATCCAAGACCCACACCTAAAATAAGTGGAATTGTTTTTTTAATTCCAAAGTTAAATCCTGAGTACGATGCTACCGCATTGTTTGGCCCGGGTGTAAAACCTAATGAAAATGAAATTCCTATTAATAGTAATACTTCTGAGGTCATTCAATTAGGCTATAGGAAGACCATTTTCAGACTCTTGAGAAGGATGAACTAAAATAACTTTTCCTTCATTGTCTATAGAGCCTAATATAAGTACTTGAGATACCACACCTGCAATATTTTTTTCTGCAAAATTACACACTCCTATCACTTGTTTTCCTTTAAGGTTTTCCTCATTATAGTAATGAGTAATTTGAGCAGATGATTGTTTAATTCCTATTTCTTTACCAAAATCAACCTGAACCACTAATGATGGTTTTCTAGCTTTTTCATTTTTTTTTACAGAGATTACTGTTCCAACTCGAATATCTACTTTGTCAAAAATATCAAAGGTAATTTGTTCTTTCATAAAATTAATATATAATAAATAATTAATATGAGTACAGAAAATAATTCAGAAAATTTATACAACAACTCTGTTAAAATTCTAACAGACTTAATAGGTTTTAAAACTATTTCAGGAGAAGATAACAGTTCATTGATTGATTACTGTGATGAAATTTTAAAACAGTTAGGTGCTACTTCATTTAGAACTTACGATGATGAAAAAAAAAGAGTAAATTTATTTGCAACTCTTAAAGCTAAAAATTCAAATAATAAAAAACCTATTATACTTTCTGGTCATACTGATGTTGTTCCAGTTTCGAAAGGATGGAGTTCGGATCCTTTTACCGCAACTATTAAAGATGACAAATTATATGGAAGAGGCTCATGCGATATGAAAGGATTTATTGCATGCGCTTTAGCTTATGCTCCTATTTACTCAAAATCAGATTTAGATAGAGACATTCATTTTTCTTTTACATTTGATGAAGAAACTGCTTGTCAAGGAGCCCCTATATTAATTGAGGAATTAAAAAAAAGGGGGATTAAAAATGGTATTTGTATCATTGGTGAACCTACTAATATGAAAATTATTGATGCTCATAAAGGATGTTATGAATATACAACTTATTTTAAAGGGTTAGCGGGTCACAGTTCTGCTCCACATAAAGGTGTAAGTGCTGTTGAATATGCTTCAAGATACGTAAATAAATTAATTGAATTAAGAGAAAAACTTAAAGAAAGAACTCCAAAAGACTCTATTTTTGATCCACCACATTCAACTCTTTCAATTGGAGGAATATTTGGAGGAATTGCTCATAATGTTATAGCAGATAAATGTCATGTGAATTGGGAAACAAGACCTGTTGTAAAAGAAGATGCTGTATTTTTAAATCAAGAATTAGATAAATATGCAAATGAAATATTGCTACCAGAAATGAAAAAAACTTTTCCAAATTCATCAATTGAAAAAGATATTATTGGAGAGATAGTTGGGTTTGACCGAGAAGAGAAATCAGATGCTTGTGAGTTAATCTCAAACTTAACAGGTGATAATTCTAGACAAGTAGTTTCATTTGGGACTGAGGCAGGATTATTTCAAGAAATTGGAATTAGCACAGTTGTATGTGGACCTGGATCAATAGAACAAGCTCACAAAATTGATGAGTTTATCGTTCTAGATGAGCTTAAAAAGTGTTTAGATTTATTGGATGGGATAAAAAAAAATTCTATTCCTAATTAATCGCTCCAACCACTAACTGATTTAACTTCAAGAAATTCTTCAAGACCATATTTTCCAGCTTCTCGACCGATCCCAGAATGTTTATAACCACCAAAAGGTGCATCAGGTGCAGGACCTGCACCATTAATATCAACCATTCCCGATCTTAATTTTTTAGCCACACGATTAGCTTTTTCTTTATCTTGAGTTTGTATAAAATTTAAAAGTCCGTACGGAGTATCATTTGCTATTGTTATTGCTTCTTCCTCTGTTTCAAAAGGAATAATAGATAGCACAGGTCCAAAAATTTCAGTTCTTGCAATTTGCATTTGATTATTAACATCCGCAAAAGCTGTAGGTTTAACAAAGTATCCTTTATCTAAACCATCTGGCTTACCTGTTCCACCCGCAACTAGTTTTGCCCCTTCATCAATTCCAACTTGGATTAATGATTGAATTTTATCAAACTGAGTTTTAGAAACCACTGGTCCAATGTGATC
>ENA-OREN01002276-OREN01002276.1-marine-metagenome-genome-assembly--contig:-NODE-2276-length-19963-cov-3.431711_pt1 | contig 19963 bp, 13 predicted proteins | sample MGYA00248624_ERZ508555 | MGnify/ENA primary metagenome ERZ508555 (study PRJEB26222, sample SAMN06267773) | marine metagenome | isolation source: Saanich Inlet, British Columbia, Canada | place...
ATGAAGCCCATGCACCCGAAATATCAGGCCCTGACGCCCCGGTATCTGGGTAGGTTACCCAAGGTGAATGCGGTTGCCGCTATCTCTGAGCGAGTGGAGCGTGACTTTGGGCCGGCCTTGGCCTCGCAGCTGGGTCGCAAGATTTCCAGTGTGCTTACCGTGAAGCTTGGGGGCAATCACACCATCAGCTACAACCTGCACTCGATGGATCAGGCGGGCCTTTGGCGTGGAGGATTCCTGAATTTGCGCAGCACCCAGCATTACCGCGAGCGTGGTGAGGGCGTGCCTGAAATTCAGGGCGAACGAATCGCCGGCCTGCAGTCCTGGCAATGGGCGCATGAGGGCACCTTCGATTATCCGACTGAAAATCTGCTGCCGCGTGGTCCCTTTCCCGCGAAGTGGATGGAATACCGCGGCCACTATCTTCATGAGGATAACCTGCTGCTATCCTATTCCATCAATGGCCGGGATATTCTGGAGATGCCAGCCAAGGCGCAGGGCTTCGGGGCCATCGTCCATACCCTGCACGTTGCTGCGGGCGTACAACCGCTGCAGCTCAGCGTGGGGCAATTGGAAACGCCGGTGCTGCGAAATGGCTTTTTGAACCCCAAGGCACCAACGGTAAAACTGAATAACGCTACAACCAGCCCTGCCGACCAAATCGCCGTGAGTGGTTCGCCGGCCAAGCAGGGCCTTGGCCCATTCACCGCTGCAGCCACCTTTGGCCAGACTGATGGACTGCAGTGGAGCTTTGATGGGCACAACCGCATGGTACTTACCATCCCTGCCTCCAAGCAAAGCCGCCTCTTTCAGGTCATCCGCTACAGCGGCCAGAGCGATGCGCAGCTGCTTTCCATGGCCGGTTACCTTGGACTCCTGAAACTAAAGGATGAACTGCCCGACCCAATCCAGCACCTCAAGGGTGGCAAGCAACGTTGGCCAGAGGTCATCACCACCATGGGCGCGCTCGGCTCCAACGAGTTGGCCTATACGCTTGATACTCTTACCTTGCCCGGCAAGTTGCCCGGCAACGTGTGGCTTCGCACTTCCGCACTCGCCTTTTTCCCTGATGGCCGCATGACAGTGTGCACCCATGGTGGTGATGTGTGGATTGTCTCAGGCATCGACAAATCATTGGCGAACCTCAAGTGGAAACGGTTTGCTGCCGGTATGTACGAGCCCTTTGGGCTGCAGGTGATTGGAGGCAAAGTGTATGTCACTTGCAAGGATCGCCTCACGCGCTTGCATGATTTCAATAAAGACGGCGAGGCGGATTTCTACGAGAGCTTTAGTGCCGATACCGATGTCTCCACTTTTTTCCATGCGTTTAATTTTGATCTGCAACGGGACCGGGATGGCAATCTCTATTACGTGAAGTCCGGTCAATATACCTCCCACGCCTTGCCCGGCGCGGTGATCAAGGTTTCGGCCGATGGCAAAGAGCGCGAGGTGTACTGCACCGGGTTCCGCACACCGAACGGCATGGGCATCCTGCCTGATGGCCGCCTAACGGCTAGCGACAATCAAGGTAGCTGGATGCCCGCCTCCAAGGTCAGTCTACTTAAGCCTGGAGGCTTTTATGGCTATGTGCAGACCCACACACACAAGGGCGGCCTCTGGGCGCCCGATGGCGGCCGCATCGATCACAGCAAAGTCGTGCCGCCCAAGACATTCGATCAGCCCCTTATCTGGATGCCGCAGGATTTTGACAACTCATCAGGCGGCCAGCTCTGGGTGGATGACCCGCGCTGGGGTCCGCTTTCGGGGCGATTGCTCCACACCAGTTTCGGTAAGGGCTGGCTCTATTACATGATGCTGCAGGAAGTGGAAGGGCTCAATCAGGCCGCCATCGTGCGCCTTAAACACGATGGTTTGACTGGCATCCACCGCGCGCGTGTGAATCCGTCCGATGGACAAGTGTATGCCACCGGTCTCAATGGCTGGAACGGACATGGGCGCAAGGGACTTTCGCAGGGCCACATCCACCGCTTCCGCTACACCGGCAAGCCCGCACGGCTTCTGACAGACACACAAGTGCGGCACAATGGCATTGAACTGAAATTTAATTTCCAGCTCGATCCCAAGAGCGCAAAGAATCCAGCGAGCTATCAGCTCAAACAGTGGAACTACAAATGGGCTGCAAGCTATGGTTCCAAGCAATACTCACCCAATAGTGGCAAGGTTGGGCAGGACTCCATGGAAATTAGTAACGTGAAACTTGCGAAAGATGGCCGCTCGGTGCTCCTGCAAATCCCGGATATCAAGCCGGCGAACCAGGTGAAGATGAATCTGAACCTGCAATCGGTCGATGCAGAGGCTTTCAATGAACTGGTTTATCTTACCATCAACAAAGTGCCTAAAAAATAAAATGCTGAATCAAAGTAAATGCGTGCTTTAAAAATTTGTCTTGGTGTCTTTATCGGTTTCATTGCGGGTATTTTAGGTTTCATAGCATTAGGAAGTGTTCTTGCATCTTTTTCCATACCAAAACCTGCTGAGATATATCGTTATGCACCTCAAAAATCACTGATTGGATATTTTCTAATTTTATATCCTATTGCTTTTATGTTTTTTGGCTCAGTTGCGGGAGGGTGCTTAACAGCATATCTTATTAGGCGAAAATCTAAATACTTTATCAGCAAACATGGAGCTGAGACAGCTGAAGAATTAAAAGCAGAACAAAAATGAAACACATACTTATCACAATCGCAGCTTTGCTGTTCGTTGGATCCGCCTATGCCGATTCCAAACCCTATAAGGGGAAGGTTCACCAGATCCCCGGCAAGATTGAGGCCGAGCATTATGATGAAGGCGCTCCCGGCAAGGCCTATCATGATTTCGATAAAAAAAACCTTGGGGCCGACTACCGAGAAGCCACCCAGGTGGATATTGAGAAGCGCCTGGATGCTTCCAATGGGCACGGCATCGGCTGGACGCGCAAGGGCGAGTGGCTCAATTACACCGTGGAGGTTAAAGAGCCGGGCACCTACACAATCGAAATGCCGGTGGCGTCCAAAAAAATGGGCGGGCTGTTTGTTCTGGAGATTAAGGGTAAATCGCTTTGCAAGCCTATCCGCATCCCGGATACAGGTGGATGGGATAAACTCAAACTCATCAAGTGCGCGGACGTGAAGTTGGCTAGGGGGCGCCATATGATTCGAGTGGTGATGCTCGATCAAGGCCCGTCGGGCAGCATTGGTGATATCGACTATTTCAAGTTTGTGAGAAACTCGAAGTAGATCCCTTTCTCTTTTGCTGGCAATTTTCAGCCGCTATCTACATTATTTGTTTATCAAAATTTTTTAATGAAACACCTCTTACTCACAACAATCGCAGCGCGCCGAAAGCTCCCTGCCTAATCAGGCCAAATTAAAAAAGAAAAATTTATGCGGAGGGAAGGGTGGTTCTTATCCTCTAACGATATTCCCTTCCCCGGATCGAAAAGCATCATTTTTTTAGGCGCGTCTATTCCTTAGAGAAAACGCGAGTTGCATAAACAATCTTTATGCAGAAATTCATTTTAGTACTGTAAACATTCGGTTTGTTACAAGGACGCCTGTCTAGTGGCGAAGAAGTTCAAGTAAAACACCCCTCCAAATTTCTGAATACGCCTCTTTATTCAGAAAGGGGCTTTTTTTGTGTTCTAAAATCACTAGTAGAGCAGGGATAAATCCCATCTAATACCTGAAAAGATCTACTATTATGCCTACTACGTAATGTCAATTGAGCTAAACTTTATGTATAATATACTTGACATTATAAATTTGGAGCTTAAGTTCACCTCTTTAGGATAAAAAGCTATGAATAAAGAAATAATAACAGATATGTGTGATTCAACACCACAAACTAAGAAAAACACAAAACGCCTTTTCATTTGGTCCGTAGTTTGGGTTTTGGCAACTGCTGGGGTTGCTTTTGGCCCAAAAAATCTATGGAACTTCAATACCTTACCAACTATTCTCGGAGTTCTGATCCACATCGGTATAGGCTTTGGAATGATTAGGGTGTTTAAACAATATTTACTAGAGCTGGATGAATTACAGAGAAAAATTCAACTTGATGCTATGGCATTAAGCCTAGGGATTGGATTAGTGCTCGGCAGCAGCTACGAACTGCTTGAAGACATTAAGCTCATTCCTTTTGAGCCGGAAATACCTCATCTTATTATTTTGATGAGTCTCACCTATGTTGTTGGAACTGTTCTAGGTCATAGGAAATACCAATGAAAAATCGTTTGAAGGTGCTACGTGCAGAACGAGATTGGACTCAGGCTAATTTGGCTGATGAATTGGGTGTTTCAAGGCAAACGGTTAATGCGATAGAAAAAGGAAAGTTCGATCCCAGTTTGCCTTTGGCTTTCAAGGTTGCTCGGCTATTTGAATTATCGATTGAAGATATTTTTCAAGACGCTCCAACAGCTTCAACATTATGAATAACACAAATACTTTTCCGAATTTTCAGCTATCTGAAGAATTGAAAGCTGAAGGCAAGTAGATGGCACTTGGCCAAGCGCTTGGTTTTCAAATAAAAGGGTTGGTGCCGCATATAGCAGCACCAACCCCTGCTAGTTCAACAAACGAGCGGCTATTTACTGATCGGTAGAAGGGGCGCTGTCGCCACCCTCCCGTTTCAGTCCGCTGGCACGCTCAATGTCCGTGACATAACCGAGTGATCGATAAAGATCACTATCGGCCCCGAACTTGGGCGATGCCAATATGGCATAGACTACCCTTTTGTTTTTGGAACGAGTTTCCTTGTCCGCAACCTTCCGTCTCACAATCGTCCCGCTCACGTCTCGTCTCAACTTTTCGAGCGTTTCGCGTTCGGCAATCGTGTTCTGAGTTACAGACTTGAACTCCTCCAGAGTCATCCCGGCAAATGACTCGCTTTCGGCGTTCTCCTGCCACGCTTTCGCGATGACATCCCGCCACTGGCCGGTATTTCTATATTTCATAGAATTCCTGTTTTTATTTCTCCGAGTTGTTTCCGTTGGTTCGCTCGGAGGCGAACTATGATTGGAGACCGAAGCCTCCACCTCTGCCGGTTCATTGACCGGTGTTGGACTTTCACAATTCCCGTCATTGCTGACGTTAATGGTGATACCTTTTGGGTCATCTTCGACGACCTTTACTCTGACTGATTTAATATTATCCGTCATATTCTCTACTTACACTGGGTACCGGACTTGGGAACCTTTTTCTTGGTTTTTTTTGAGATGAGGTAAAGAAGTGCCGAAAAAGCACTTATTTTATTAGATTTTTAGTGGAAGATATTTTTAAAATTTGTTGAAAAAGCGGCGTTTGTACCGGCGCGCAAGGGAGTGTGAGCACGGGTACAACCGGTTTGAGGCGTGCCCAAGGAAGAATGAGCAGCGCGCAAAGCGGTGTGACCGGTGCGCAAAGCCGTGTGAGCGGTGTTCGCACCGGGAAGAAGCGTACTCACGGTCGTGCGAGCAGTGCTCACAACGGTGTAATCACCGGTACAACACGAACGAGCGGTGCACAAAGTTGTGTGTGTGCTGGAAGCGATCGGTATTACCATTAACGAACCAGGGGAAAGCAGAAGGATTCCCTAGTCTGGGTAAACTTTATCCACTTGCCGTTGGAAAAGGGTTTCGCTTGACTAAGGTTGTGGATGGCGTGGTTCTTTCGTACGATTTCCAGCCGACACTTATGAGGAACTGGATTAAAGTTTTTGTTTTGGCACTGGCTTGCTTTTCGTCTGTTGACGCCGCCAAGCGACCGAACATTGTCCTGATCATGGCCGACGATTTGGGCTTTGCCGATCTCGGTTGCTACGGGTCAGAAATTCAAACACCCAATCTCGACACCTTGGCAGGGGAGGGACTGCGGTTTTCGCAATTTTACAATACGGCCAAGTGCCACTCGTCTCGCGTGTCACTATTGACCGGCCTTTACTGTGAACAGGCGGGTGGGGCGAAGCTTGATCGTGGGGCGACAATCGCTGAGGTGCTTGGCCAAGCGGACTACTTCACTGCAATGGTCGGCAAGTGGCATCTGAGCAAGGAACCGACTGACTTTGGTTTTCAGCGATATTGGGGGCACCTGTCCGGGGCGACGAGTTTCTTTAAGGGGGACAACACATTTCGTTTAAACGGGGAAAAGTATGAGGTACCAGAAACGCTCAATGGCCGGCCGTTTTACACCACCCATGCCAATGGAGACTTCGCGCTGAAGTTTCTCGATGAAGCGACGCAGCAAAAGAATCCGTTCCTGCTCTATGTGGGGTTCAATGCGCCGCATTATCCGCTGCATGCGCCGGAGGCGGACGTAAAGAAGTACGATGGCATGTATGACGGTGGCTGGGACAAGTTGCGCAAGATGCGTTATGCGAAGCAGTTAAAGAGCGGGCTCATCCCGAAAAAATTCAAGCTCAGCCCACGGCCGACGCACGTTCCAGCGTGGGACGGTCTCAGCGTGAAGGAGCGCGAGTGGGAGGCGGACCGCATGGAGGTGTTTGCCGCGATGGTGGATGTGCTGGACCAAAACGTAGGCCGTATCGTGGCTAAGCTGAAGGAGAAGGGTGTTTGGGATAACACGCTATTTCTTTTCTGCTCGGACAACGGCGCTTGTCCCTTTGAGCGAACGCGCGGTCGCTACCTTAAGCCGTGGGATCCCCAGTCGTACTGGACTTATGATGCCAGTTGGGCGCACGCAGGCAACACACCGTTTCGGTTCTACAAACAAAACCAGCACGAAGGCGGTATTAGTTCGCCACTCATTGTGCATTGGCCGAAGGGATTGAAGACCGAACCCGGTAGTATCACCAGGCAACCAGGCCATCTCATAGATTTCATGGGCACGTTCGTCGATGTGGCCGGTGCGAAATACCCCAAACAAATCGGCGATCGCAAGATTGACCCTCTGATGGGCAAGTCGTTGCTGCCGATTCTCGAGGGGAATGAGCGTGAACCCCATGAGAATCTATATTTCCACTTCGGGACCGACCGCGCCCTTCGGCAGGGTCCGTGGAAGCTGGTCTCGGCCAAGCTCGGCCGCTGGGAGTTGTACAACCTCGCGGAGGACCGCACGGAAACGCAAGATTTGGCAGCGAAGAATCCAAAACGAGTCGAAGCGATGGCCAAGGAATGGTTCCGCCTGGCCGAGGATGTGGATCGCTTGAAAGGACGACATTTGAACCCGGTGAAGGACAAATTGGCCAATCTCAATTTTCGAAAGGATACCAGCAGCGGTCGTGCCCAGAAATAAACGCGGATTTGCGCTTGGCCAATCGGATGTGGAATCGTTCATTCGAAAGGTGGACGGACTGAAATAAAAACAAACTACTTGTCTATAACAAGAACTGACTCATTCACAGCTCCTTTCCAACTCCACCCTCTAAAATGTCTGATGAGCCAAAAACCGACTCTTAAAGAATCGACGCGAGTTTGGACGCCTACGCCCAAAGCCAAAAGATTCTTTGGAAGAATCGTTAATAGTCAACTAATGATCCTGCTGCTTTCAATGGCGATGCAGAGTGCGACTGCCCATATGGCTGCGGACGCCGTCGCCGCCAAGCGGCCCATGGTTTCAGGCACATTGATCGGGAGTGACGGACTGCTGGCGGTGCCTGTCATGGGAGGCGATTCCATGCCCAAGCCGATCATGGGGGTTGGGATCAGTTCCGACGGTACGGTCTACGTCACCGAGACTGTTCGGCAGCAGCGTGAGGAGATCAGCCTTATTCAATCGCCGTTCCTACACGAACAGGACATGGAACTGATATCCACAAAAGCAAAGCGCCAGTGGATAATGGAGAATTACTCACGACAAATCGCCGCTCGCCAGGGAGTGGGCGACTACAACGGTGACGGCAAGGTGGACGTCAAGGACTTGTCGGTGCGCAGCGAGAAGATCTACACACTGCAAGACGAGAACGCCGATGGGGTGTTTGACAAGGCGACACTTTTTGCCGACGGCTTCAACAAAGTCCTGACTGGGGTTGCCCACAGCGTCACGCCGATCGACGGACACGTCTACACCACGATTATTCCCGACCTCTGGAAGTTGACCGATACAGATGGCGACGGGGTGTCGGACCGCAGGGAGAGCATTGCCCATGGCTTCGCCCCCCACATCGGCTACGGCAATCATGACCTCCACAGCATTGTCCAAGGCTATGACGGCAAGCTCTATTGGAGCATGGGCGATCGTGGTGTGGATGTCCTGACAAAAAAGGGGACGCGTGTCAGTAACCCGCATTCCGGCTGCATCTTGCGCTGCAACCCTGACGGAAGCGAGTTCGAGGTTTTTGCCAGTGGTCTGCGCAACTGCCAGTACTTCGATTTTGATAACCATGGCAATATCTTTTCCGTCGACCATGACGCTGATTTCCAAGGGGAGCTGGAGCGCCTTGTCTATCTGCCTGAAGGTTCGGACTCGGGATGGCGCATGTATTATCAATATCGGAATACCACCCTGGTTCGGGCTGCGCGGGAGGACCTCTATAACCCATGGCTGGCAGAGAAGATGTGGGTTCCATTTCACAAGGGTCAGCCTTCTCACCTCCTGCCTGCCATTGAGAACAGCTGGAACGCCCCGGCCGCATTCTCGTTTCAGCCTGGCACGGCACTGGGCGGCGCCTACAGGGATCATTTTTTCCTGGGTGGAAAAGGTGATATTCGTGCCTTCAGGATGATCGCCGACGGGGCCGGTTTCAAAAGACAGGGCGATCACATCCCCATCCAAGGACTCGCCTGGCAGGTGTTAACGTCGACTTTTGGACCGGATGGACGCCTCTATTTCACCCTCTGGAGGCCGAGTGGCGGGATGAGCCAACTGTGGACCCTGCAGGCAGGCACCGATACGCAAAAGATGGTCCAGGTAAAGGCGATCCTGGCCGAAGGCTTCAACAAGCAGACCGTTGTTGAACTGCTTGCACTTCTTGGTCACACCGATCGCCGAATCCGCCAGCAAGCGCAGTTTGCACTTGTCGCCCGTCGTGAGATCAAGGCTCTGCGCGTCTTGGCAGCGGATCGCAAGGCCGAGTTTTTCCCTCGACTGCACAGTTTGTGGGGACTGGGTCAACTTAAGCACAGGGATCGGGACTTGCTTACGGTTCTGTGTGCCGACGACAGTGATGAACTGCGTGCCCAGACCGCCCGCTGGGCAGGCGAGCTTGGCTTTGATCCCGACAACCGAATACCTGTCCTGCTTCGCGATCCGTCGCCGCGCGTGCGACTGATGGCCGGCATCGCCTGCGGCAAGCTCAAGAGCAAGAATGCGTTGGGCGCCCTCACCGAACTGATCGTTGCGGCTGACAACAAGGAACCCGTTTTGCGCCATGCCGGCGTCATCGGCCTGGTCGGCGTTGCCACACCAAGAGAGCTGGAAGCCTACGCCGGATACCCTTCGGAGGCCATGCGTATTGCTGCCGTCGTCGCCCTCAGGCGACTACGGGCCGTCAAGGAATTGACGGCCTTTGTCAACGATTCTTCACCACAAGTCATGAGCGACGCCGTCCGAGCCATCTACGACGAAGCCGCACCTCAAACCTTTGTGGAGCACCCAAAGGCCCTGGCCGCAGTTGCGGCGGCGCTCGATCCGCAACATTCGGTCTCTGTTAACGTCCGTGCAATTGCCGCCAATCGTCGCCTCGGCACCATCGCCTCCGCCAAGCGCATCTCCGGTTTCCTGGCCACTCCAAATCTGGGTCGCGCTCTACGTGTTGAAGCGCTTTACGCCCTCCAATCCTGGCCGCAGGCATCGACACTGGATCCAATAGACGGGCGTTATTTTCCCATTCCAGCGGGTGACCTGGATACGCTCAGTGCGGCTATTGGCCCTGAAATCTGGTCTTTGGCAAATGACGCTGACGACAAGGTTTCGCGACGAGCCATCTCGGTATTACAGAGCATCAAGCCGAGCAAGGCACAACGGGATCAAGTGGCTGGCTTCGTATTGGACGAAGGACAACGGAGCACCGTGCGCAAGGCATGGCTGCGCTGGCTACGGAAACAGGATCTCGCCCTGTTTACTTCGGTCGGCGTCAAGGCCCTGTACTCCAAGTCTCCTGAACTTCGAGTGGTCGCCGCGCAGGAGTTGACGGAGGCCAAACAGGGCAGGTCTGCCGTCAATAGCTACCTGCTGGCGACACTGAAAAATTCCGGTGACACCGTTGAACTGCAGCGGGCGATCAAAATGGTGCCAAGGTTGCCGTCAAAGAAGTCGATCATCGAACAACTCGTCAAGGAACTGATCGCGGGGAGAATCGCCCCGGATATCCAACTGGAAGTTCTCGAAACCGCGACCACTGCCACGCGTGACTACACGGAGCTCAAGTTGCAGCTGGAGCAGTATCAAAATTCCATTAACAAGGAGGATGTCATGGCCCGCTATGGCGTTGCCCTGCAGGGCGGTAACGCCGAAAAAGGTCGTGGTATCTTTTTCGGCCACGCACAGGCCCAATGCTCGAAGTGTCATGCGTTGAAACAGATCGACAAACAGGTTGGGCCGAGCTTGGAAGACATCGCCAAACGCCATTCGCGCGAATATCTACTCCAGTCCATCGTTGATCCACAGGCCAAAATCGTCCCTGGTTACGGGATCGTCACAGTGCAACTCACGGACGGGCGCACGGTCAGTGGCACGTTGATGAGCGAGAGTGATAACGGCATAATCGTCAATCTACCTGACAACTCACGGGAATCCTTTGCCACCTCCGAAATTAAATCCCAATCGAAATCCGTTGGCACGATGCCCGACCCCAAAACGATTCTTAACCTGCGACAGATTCGCGATCTGGTTGCCTACCTCGCCACTATGAATTAGAGCCAGACTGGGTTCACCATGAAGAACACAATTAAGATCCCGATGCTTGTGTTCAGGGTGAAGAGTTGAAATAAAGTCCCAAAGGGTTTGTTATGACAACGATTGGCTTGCTGCCGCTTGGCCGGAGTGGTAGCAGTGCTGTTTGAACACATCCCGTTTAATTTGCCTTTGGCTTGTAGTCGCCGTCATCTCGTTGACTTCATTCACGGCGCTTGGTCAGCCGTATTTACGCGCTGAGTTGCCGCCGTTGCTTGAGTTTCTCGATGGTCGCAAAGTTAAATCCCACGGTGAGTGGAAAGAGCGCCGCGAGGAAATCCGATCGTTGCTCATCAAATATTTCATCGGCAGTTTTCCCGGTGAGATACCGAAGATTGCCGCGGCCAAAGTCATCAGCGAAAAAGTGCACGATGGCGGTTCCATCCGGCGACGAATTCGCGTCACGTTGGCTACCCCGAATCGTGTCGCCTTCGAGATGGCACTTTGGTTGCCCGATGGCAAAGGCCCGTTTCCGCTGCTGCTAACCGCACCTCGGTTTTACCAGCGTTACTGGGGTGAGGATGCGCTGGAGCGTGGCTACGCTGTCTGCCTGTTCCCGGGCGTGGACAGGCACCACCGAGAGGCCGACTACTCGGGCTACGACAGCGTCTGGCAGACCATACGCAAGGAATATCCCAGGGCTACTTGGACGGAGATTAGCACCAAGGGTTGGCTGGCCAGTCGCTGCATCGATTATCTTCTGGGTGATCAATCCATTGCCAAAATTGATGCCGAAAAAATTGCAATCATCGGGTTTTCGCGTTACGGCAAACAGGCGATGATTGCCGGTGCTTTCGATGAGCGCATTACCTGCGTCGTCGCCCGCAGTCCGGGTTCGCCCGCGTCCAGCCCCTACCGGTTCACCAGTCGTAACACCTACGCCGAGGCACCATCCGATTTTCCAAGTGAATGGTTTCTTCCCTCGCTGCGCGACTTCACAGGTCGCGAGAATGAACTGCCGATCGATGCCCACGGCTGGTATGGGCTGATCGCGCCGCGCCACTGCCTCATTCATACCGCGCACAACGACGGCGCCGAGCCGACCTTCGCCGTCGAGAAGGCCTACATCGAAGGCCGCTCTGTTTATCGGCTCCTCGGCGCGGAGCAAAACCTGCGGATTGATTACCGCACCGGTGGCCACTCATCCGGCCCGCCGCCGGAACAGGTCAGCCGGGCTGATCGGCAGCGTAATCTCGATTGGATCGACCTGGCTTTCGGCCGCGGATTGGCCAAGCAAGGGGAGTTTTCCGAGCAATTGATCCATGACTTTGACTGGAAACAGTGGCGCAGCCAGCAAAATGCAACCAGCTTGGCTATCGCCAAGGACGCTACCGCCATCGAATGCATCAAATGGTCGCTTGGCCAAGCACCGAAGACTTTGTCGCCGGTCGAGCAAGCGGAGTTTCTCACTGATGCCGAGTCGAGTTTGATGACGCACGACCGCTGGACGCCCAAGGGCGTACACCGGGTACCAATCCACTTTGGCCATGGTGTGCGGGGTAATCTTTATTTCAAAGACGGAGCACCGACGCCCATGCCGGTGGTCGTTTGGCTGCATCCTCTCTCCTATCACAGCGGCTACAACGAGGGTTACGGCGTGCAAGGCACAACGGTTTATCAACGGCTGGCCGAGAACGGTTTCGCCGTCATCGCCTACGATCAATGCGGCTTTGGACTGCGACTGCTCGAGGGGCGCGACTTTTACAAAAACCATCCGCGCTGGTCGAAGCTTGGCCGGATGGTGATGGACGCTAAGGCTGCTGTGAGTTTCGCTGTCGAGGGGAGGGGTGCAGCAAAAAGCGCGATCCCCGAGTTCGACACCAAGCGGGTGTTCCTGCTTGGGTATTCAAGCGGCGCGCTGACTGCGATGTATGCCGGCGCGCTCGATGATCGCGTCGCAGGTGTAGCCTGTTTCAGTGGCTGGACTCCCTTGCGAAATGCTGGCAATGCCAGGGTGACCGGCGGCAACAGGCGCCTCTGGGAACTGCACGCGCTTCAACCGCGTCTTGGCCTCTTTAATGGGCGGGAGAGCGAAATGCCTTTCGACTACGATGATGTGTTTGGTCTTGTGCTTCCGAAACCATGTTTGGTTGTCACACCCAAGCGCGATCGTTTCACCGATTTCAGCGCAGTAGTCGAAGTCATCGACAAAGTCCGATCGGCCAAGCCGCGCATCGCCAAAGGCTCATTCGCCTGGCTTGCACCCGACGTTACCAACAGATTTCAAGCCGACCAGCATCAGGAATTCATTAACTGGACAAAGACCCTGGAGTAACCATTTGCCCAGGCGCCTGACTCACTTTCTTTTTCTTTTATTGCGCTTTTTGTGAAGGCGGGGGGGGAGTGGTGTTGTCGTAAAGGGGTCGGTTCTTGTTATTGACAAGTGAGGGGGCTTTATCGAGTTCTCCAATAATCTGGATCACGATGGAGGTGTATGACGACAGATACTTCAATCAAGTTTGTTTCAAATCGAAAAAGTATTCCGAAAGGAAATTTTTTGGCCAAGCAACGCCGGACATCACCCTCGACAAACGGGAAAAGCTCGGGATTCAACTCGATTCGGTTGATCGCATCCTGACAGAACTGAGATATCGCCTTCCGAAGCCGGCCTGCTTGGCCTCGTACCACGCTGCCGCATCGATCATTTCCGACTCCGCTACGGGGTGGAAACGAATGGGATTCATCCCAGCGATGCGTAGGCTTTTTTGAAAACATCTGCGGCGTCGCTAAGTTCGACATCGCCTTCATCCACTTCCGGCAACGCTTTTGGATTTCCTCCCTCCAGGCAGGTGACTACTCCGCTCCGGGATCGGCGTCGAGGCTCTCGATCAGGCGCTTGGCCACGAATGCCCGTGCTTGAGGTGAGAGCCCCAGCGCCTCGGTTACAATTTTCCCCCCCGTCATTTTCATGTGTGATGCTTGTGGCTCATTGCCCGATAGCCAACATGAATCCTCCTTTCGCTGCTACAGGCCAAGTGCTGAGGGCGGCGGTCGTTTATATTCGTGCTACGGTGTAGTGTGGGTCGTCATCTGCCATCACGATTTCGACAAGCGATCCGGCGTCTTTGAGTAGTTGCTGGCATTCTGGACTCAGATGGCGCAATTGGACGCGTTTTCCAGCTTTCTTGTAGCGCTCAGTCACGCTGCTGAGCATTTCAAGACTTGAGAAATCACAAACGCGGGCATCTTTGAAATCGATAATGACTTCGTCCGGGTCGTTCGCGGTGGATAGACGTTCGGCGAACTCACGGACGGAACCGAAGTAGAGGAGGCCGTGGAGGGTGTAAACGCGACTGCCGTCATCGAGATCTTTCGGGAAGAGTCGGATGTGTTTGGCACTCTCCCAAGCGAAGACCAGCGTGGATAAGATTACTCCCGCCAATACAGCCAGCGCCAGATTGTGCATGAACACGGTTATCAGGGTAACGGAGATAATCACTAAAATTTCGGAAAATGGCACCCGGCCGAATGTTTCGAAGGTGGACCACTCAAAGGTGCCGATCACGACCATAAACATCACGCCCACGAGTGCAGCAATTGGGATTTGGCCAATGACGGGGCCTCCAACCATGATGAATAAGGCCAAGGTGACGGCTGCGGTGACACCGGAAGTGCGTCCGCGTCCACCGGATTTTATGTTGATGAGGCTTTGGCCAATCATTGCGCATCCGCCCATGCCGCCGAAAAGACCGGATAGGAAGTTAGCACCTCCTTGTGCGATACACTCGCGGTTTCCTTGGCCTCTTGTTTCGGTGAGATCGTCGATGAGTTGCAGTGTCATGAGCGATTCGATGATACCAACCATAGCCACTGCAAAGGCAGTGCCACCGATGACTTTGATCGCCTCTATGTTCCAAACAATATCCGTTGGGAGATGCGGAATTGGAAAGGCCCCGCTGAGAGTGCCGCTGCCTGTGCCTTCGAGAAGAACGTCCGACACGGTTCGCGTATCGGCCAAGAAGAAATTAACCAAACCGACGATGACGATAGCGACGAGAGTCGAGGGGAGTGCTTTTGTTAATTTCGGTAATATTTGAATGATCAACATAGTGAAAGCTACGAGCCCTATCATCGTAACGAGTTGGGTTTGATCGAACCAAACGCCTTCTACTGTTTTGAATGAGCCGAATTGGGCCATGAGGATTACGATGGCGAGGCCATTGACAAAACCCATCATCACCGGGTGGGGCACCAATCGGATGAAACGTCCGAGTTTTAGTGTGCCGAAGAGAATCTGTATTATACCGGCGAGCATGATGGTGGCGAATAAGTATTGAAGGCCTAAACCTTCGCCTTGTGCTTCGCCGTAAACGACCGTTTTTCCGATGACGACAGCGATGGCGCCAGTGGCACCGGAAATCATACCCGGCCGGCCCCCGAATGTGGCCGTTACGAAGCCCATGAACACCGCCGCCCAAAGGCCTACTAGAGGAGGTACGCCGGCAGCGAATGAGAATGCAATGGCTTCCGGGACAAGAGCCAATGCAACCGTTAATCCAGAGAGAAGATCATCTTTCCAGTTGCCATTTTTTTTAGATATAAGATCAAACATTAGAGTTATAGCTTGCAGCAAGCTATAGAAGTATCAGGGAGTGCAGAGGGAGAGTGAGGCGGTCTAGGGTGTTTTTTTTGCAAAAACAACAACGAAACAGAAAAGCACCGAATCCTCCGCGAAGCGCAATATGGAGTGATAGAGAAAAATAGTAAAGCTGAAAAATGCGAACGCAGTGTGTGGTGTTCAGTTCTTGTTATTGACAAGTAACGCACCACCTTTTTCCTCGGTAAAGGGAACTTGTCTAAGCGCTTGGTTTACTACTCTTATTTTTTGCGTTTTTTATGGATGTGTGGGGGGAGCTTGGTGTTATCGCCCATTTTTTTGAGGAGGAATTCGCGGGTGACGCCGGTGTTGGTCATAAGCGTGTCCAGTTGTTTTTGGGTGGTGGCGATCTGCTTTTTATAGGCTGGCTCGGCGGCTCGGTTGTACATCTCGGCGGGGTCTTCCTGCAGGTCGTAAAACTCGACTGCTTCGGTGTCGGGGAAACGAATCAACTTGTAGCGCTCGGTGCGGATGCCCCAATGTTTTGGGGAACGGTTGTAGTAAGCATAAAAAATTGACTCCCGCCACTCCGCAGGCACTCCGCCCCGTAGCAGTGGCCGTAGGCTCACGCCCTGCATGACGCTCGGGATGGCGACGCCGGCGTAGTCGAGCATGGTCGGGCCGAAGTCGATATTCATGCCGAGTTTGGAACTTACGCTGCCGGCTTTGATCTCTTTTGGATACCGGACGATGAACGGCATCTTGAGCGACTCCTCGAGGATGAGCCGTTTGTCGTGCATGTTGTGTTGACCCAGCCAGTAGCCCTGGTCGCTGGTGTAGATGATGAGCGTGTCATCCAGGATGCCTTCGGCTTGCAGATGGTCGAGTACACGCTTGACGTTGTCGTCTATCGCGGCGACGCAGCGTAGGTATTTGTGGATGAGATGCTGGTAGGCGAGCGAGCGGCGCTCGGCGGGATCGGCGGAGTGCTTAGCCAGGTAGTCCTCGTAAACGAGGTAAAAACTTTTCGGTCCCTCGGCGTCGTACATGACGGAGTAATGCTTGCCCTTGAGCAGGGGGCTGGTCTTGGTGATGTCCTCGTGCAGGCTGGGCGGCTCGGGAATTTTCACGCCCTCGTGCAGCTTTGCCCAGCGTTCGGGGTACTCAAAATATTCGTGCGGTCCCTTGAAGTGTAGGCTGAGGTAAAACGGCTTTTCCTTGTCGCGTTGCTTCAACCATTTAAGCGCCGAGTCGGCGTAGCGATCGGCGTAGTAACCTTCATACTTTTCTTGACTTCCATCGGGGCGGTGCAGTGTTGGGTCGAAATAGCTGCCCTGACCAACGGTCACCGCGTAGTCGCCGACGCCGCGCGGGAACTGCTTCATGTGCCACTTGCCCACGACACACGTCTCGTAGCCGCTGTTGGTTAGCTCTCGGATGTAGCTCGGTGCGTTGGGCTTGAGGCGGCAACCGAGGTTGAGCGCGCCGGTGACGTGTGAGTATTGGCCGCTGATGATGCTAGCGCGGCTCGGTGAGCAGATGGAGTTATTGCAGCAGACGTTGGTGAATCGCATGCCCTCGGCGGCGAGCCGGTCGAGGGTCGGCGTGTGGCAGTAATCCTTGAGCCACGAGCCGTATGCGCTGATCGCCTCGGAGGCGTGGTCGTCGGACATCATGAACAAGATGTTCGGGCGCTTGGCCGCCTCGGCGGGAGCTTGGTGAAGCGCAAACAGGCATGCGGCGAGGAGAGGGATGAGATTTTTCATATGTACGCCGACGAAGTACCATCCGCACGGGCTGGATTGAAGGCTGAAATTTGTGTTTTCGTTGATATTTGACTCTATCAAAATAGCTGTGATAGGCTCCCGTTCACTTTTTCAGATCATGGAAGCGCTGTTACATCAGCCGGTTCTGGTACTGAACCGGCTTTGGCAGGCCGTAAACATCTGCTCCGCCCGCAGGGCCTTGACGCTGCTCTTCGAGGGCAACGCGCAGGTCGTGCACAGCGAGGACGGCGACTTCAACACGTTCGGCTTTCACCAGTGGGCCGATCTTTCCGAGGAGAAATCCGATCCCGAGAGCATCCACGGCGTGAGCATCAAGCTGCGTTTGCCGCGTGTGATTCTGCTGATGGTTTACGATCGCGTGCCTCGCAAGGAGGTTAAGTTCACCCGGCACAATATTTTTCAGCGAGACAAAAACACCTGCCAGTATTGCGGCAAAAAATACGATACGAAAGACTTGAACCTGGATCATGTCGTGCCGCGACAACAGGACGGCCCGACCTCGTGGGAAAACATTGTCTGCTCCTGTGTTCCGTGCAATTCGCGCAAGTCCAACCACACGCCGGAGCAGGCCGGGATGCAATTGGTTCGCAAGCCGCGCAAGCCGCGCTGGCATCCGTTCATGCAGGTGCGCTTCAGCCTACACTACCACGAGAGCTGGCGGCACTTCCTCGACATGGCGTATTGGAACGTCGAGTTGGGCGAGGATCTGCAGTAGCTAGCAACCGGCCGACTTGGCCGACTCGATCAGCTTCCAGAATTCCGGCGTCTCCTCTAACACGCGATCTTCCCCGCCCGGCAGCTTGTTGCGATAAAGAAAATCCCAGAGATGTTTTTTTGCGTGCAGGATTCGGTGAATCAACACCCCCAACTCGTGCCGCTCGAAGTACACCCGGTAACTGCCGAGCCGGAAACGGAACAGATGCCGCCCGTCGCGGTTGAGGCGGCCGAAGCTGTCCATCTCGTCGCTGCGAACATCGTTGGGCAGACCGCGAAAGTCCCCGAGAATCTCCAACTGCAGCTCCTTGGGCAGCGTGCCAAGCTCGGCGGCGGCGGTGGGAGTGAAGATGATTTGAAACGGTGTCATGGGCTTTGTCGGCCGCAGTGTCGGCGAGGTGGTAGCGCGTACGAGAATTGAACTCGTCTTTCCGCCTTGAGAGGGCGGCGTCCTAACCGATAGACCAACGCGCCTCGCCGTGGCCGGGTTTTATGCCGATACTCCCCCCGCCAAGTCAATCCGAAAGAGTCTTTGGCCTGCATCCCGGCGCTCCCCAGTCGTTCAGTTGCCGCTCGGCCTCGCTCGGCGTTGGGGCCACTCCGAGCCGTTCCATCGCCTCGCCCACGAGGTAAAACGACCCGGCGACCACCACAAACGGCTCGGCCGCGGACCACTCCAGCGCTTGGCCAAGCGACTCGGCAACCTCGATCGCCGCCGCCGGATTGGCCGCTTGGCACATCGGTAAAAACCCTTCCGGATTGGCCGAGCGGGCGCTGCTGACCGGCGACAAAACGATGCGCTTGGTCAAGGTCGCCAATTCGGCGCAAAACCCTGCGCCGTCCTTCTCGTCCACCATGCCGAGGATGAAAACCGGCGAGTCGGCAGAAAACCTGTCCGCCAAAGCCTGCCGCAGCATCGCTGCGCCCTCGGCGTTGTGCGCGCCGTCGAGCAGTACCGTCTGTTCGCCGCGCCGGATGACCTGCAGTCGCCCCGGCCAATGCACCTTGGCCAAGCCGTCGCGAATCGCCCCGGGCGGCACCGGCAACTCGCCCTGCAATCGCCTGACCACCGCCTTGGCCAAACTCGCGTTGGTTTGCTGATGCCGCCCGAGCAGCGGCAAGTCGGCGGTGGACTCCGCTTGGCCAAGCTCGATCAACTCCGCGCCTTGCCTCGCTGTTTCGGCACGGATCACTGCCAGCGCCTCCGGTTGAGCGGCCGCCGTCAGCGCCGGGATGCCGGGCTTGATGATGCCGGCCTTCTCGGCGGCGATCGCCGCGTGTGTTTCGCCGAGCCAGCGCGTGTGGTCGAGCCCGATGTTGGTGATCACGCTGGCCAGTGGCGTGACGATGTTCGTCGCGTCGAGCCGGCCACCCAAGCCGGTTTCCCACAGCACGATGTCGCACGACTGCTCGGCGAAATGGCACAGCGCCGTCACCACCGCCACCTCGAAAAAAGTCGGCCCTTGGCCCTCGGGAAATCCCGCCGCTGAGTCGCGAAGCTGCGCCGTCAGCCGGGCGAGCGCCTTCTCCGGGATCAACTCGCGGTTCACCTGCATCCGCTCGCGGAACGACACGAGGTGCGGCGAGGTGAAAAGCCCCGTGCGCAGGCCAGCCTGACGGTAAATCGACTCAAGCATCGCGCAGACCGAGCCTTTGCCGTTGGTGCCGGCGACGTGGATAAAACGCAACCGCTCGTGCGGCGACCCGGCCAACGCGGCGAGTCGGCGGGGGTTGTCCAACCCCAGTTTCGAGCCGAACAAATTCAGCTTGAGCAGATGTTGAATGGCTTCAGAATACGTCACGATGCGCGGGGGAGTCTCAAGACCGAACTTTCAAGTTTCAAGCGCATTACTCGAAACTGAAAACTTGAAACTTGAAACCATCCACGAAACCATTCCCGCCGGTGTTATCCATTCGTAACATTTTTTTTGCAGCGCTGCTGCTCCCGCTTGGCCAGATGGTGGCCGGGGAGGCCAAGCCGGCGGACGCGTCCGGTGCGATGATTGAGCGCGAGTTCCGCCAACTGCTCGAGCTCGACGACAAGGTTCACGACGATGTCGATGAGTGGATTCGCAGCAATGCGAAGCTGGCCGCGAAGC
>ENA-OREN01002278-OREN01002278.1-marine-metagenome-genome-assembly--contig:-NODE-2278-length-19940-cov-6.554347_pt1 | contig 19940 bp, 14 predicted proteins | sample MGYA00248624_ERZ508555 | MGnify/ENA primary metagenome ERZ508555 (study PRJEB26222, sample SAMN06267773) | marine metagenome | isolation source: Saanich Inlet, British Columbia, Canada | place...
TATTTGCAGCCCCAGCACTTCCTCCAATGGTAACAGAGCTATTGGAGTTAATAATCATTGCTGTATCAAGAGTATTAGAATCCATAACCTTGAACTTTAGACCACCATCTTTTTTTGCTAGAGTATCTCCATCATCTACTTTGTAGCCAACAACTTGAGACATAATCCAGTTGTTAGCATAAAATTCCAATACTGCTGTTTCATCAGTAGAACTTGCCGCTGAGTAATCATTCTGGATTCTCATAGTAACATCGCCCCCATCCGCCACTCCTCTTATATGGAGAACTTCCGCTGGACTCGTTGTCCCAATGCCGACATTGCCTGATGAGTCGATACGGAGGCGTTCTGTTGGAGCTGTATCGGTCGTTACAGAACGTGTGTAAAAAGTTAAATCGCCATAGGTATCGCCGCTAGTGCTTACTTCTTCATAGCCTATGTATGCAGGTGAATTTGTATTGATGGCATCCGTAAAGCCAAAGCCAATCATAAACTTGCCGTTATTGCTTGGACCGTAATCGTCACTACCTAACTGTAAGTAGGTGTTTGCCGCTGTTACAGTTGTTGGGGCGTTTGTTCCTGCTGCATTAGAAATTGTTAACTTGCCAAGAGGCAAAGTAGTACCAATTCCGACGTTGCCTCCAATTGGATTTAACGCAATTGGATAACCATTATTAAATGCTGGACTATATCCATTTAATAAATATCCCGCTTGAATCCAACTTGTATATGGAGCTGATTGAGTATTACCGAATGCTAAGCCATCACCACCGCTCCCATCAAATTTAACTGCAGCCGTTGCAGCTGAAATTGTATTGCTGACAGTTTCTACGGTATGTAATTTAGCAGTAGGTGCCGTTTTCCCGATGCCGACATTGCCTGATGAGTCAATAACTAACCTATAAGTAGATGCAGAACTGTCATATACAATAAATTCACCTGTTGAATCAGCACCTATTGTAGATACGGTTGTTCCACTTCTTTGTAAGTCAATATAGGCATTTGAGCTATCAACAGTTAATTTTCCTGCAACTTCAAGCGTACTTGCAGGTGAAGCAGTACCAATTCCCACCCGATTATTTGAAGCATCTATTGAAAGCGTATTAGAATCAAAGTTTAAAGCATCTACTGCTGCATTTAAAGTAACGTCTACTGTTTGAGTAGATAAATCTATAGTGCCACTATTAAAATCTATATTTCCACCAACTGTTAATGTTCCATCCACAGTTGCAGAACCTGTTGCAGTTAAACTACCACTTACTGATAATGAACCTGTGAATTGATGAGAATCTGCTGTATCATCACCAAAAATATTTGAACCGGAGACTACTGCTATCGATGATGATACAAATGTTGTATGAACCTCAACCGCAGTGATTGTACCAGTTGAATTTATATCATTAAATGTAACATTTGAATCAGTATTGACTGGTTGACCAAGACTAGCAGTAATGGCTGCTATACTTGCTGTTGCAAGAGTCATATTATCATTAATTGTACTAATACTCGATGTAATTGCTGCGATACTTGCAGTCGCTAAAGTCATATTAGCTGAAGTTGTGTCAATTTCAGAATCTATTCTACTAATACTTGCAGTGATTGCTGCTATACTAGCAGTCGCTAAAGTCATATCAGTATCATCGGTACTAATTTCATCGTTTAGTCTACTAATGCTAGCTGTAATTGCTGCGATACTTGCAGTCGCAAGTGCCATTTCAGAATCATTTGACCCACTTACTGCAAGTTTTAACTCACTATCAATATTATTAGGTGTTACTCTGAATGCATCAGCTGATTGAGGTTTACCAATGTAAGGCATGTTATGAAATCTCCAATAAACTAACAGTTACATCTAACGAAGCCGCTGTATCACTTACAAATTGTAAAATATCGGCAGCCTCTAAAACTACTTTATTACCTGCCATAACTTCAACTGCTGAACCGACTGGTACTGGAGCTGCTTTCACGATGAAAACATCATCTACTCCCACACCACTTCCATTTTTAGCTAACTTTATTGAACCACCTATTGCACTTGTCTCTATATTGGCAAGAGATGCTCCTAATATGATTGCAGTTGTTGAACCTGGACACGTATAAACGTTAGTTGTTGTTGTCCCGATACTTCCACTTGTATATGATTTAAATGTGTTTGCCATTTTTTATATCCTTTATCTCATCTATAAATATTAAAATTTTTATTATCCCAGTGCAATTGATAATGCAATTACATCACCACTTAAACTATCTAATCGTGATGCAATTGATGAACTTAATGCTGAAACTGATGTTACACTCATTTCTGCGACATTAACATTACCAAATGAACCAGTAGACGCTGCAGAACCACTAATCTTAGTTGACGATATGTCTAATAGTACTGCTGCATCATCTTTTACTACAATGTTACCACCGTCTGCATTTATTTCTACATCTCCTGCTACATCAAGTGTAAAATCACCACTTGATAAATCTAATTCTGTGCCATCTAATGTAAAATTATCTACAACAACACCAGCATTTGCAGTAACAACACCTGCAAAATTCGCTATACCGTTAATATCTAAATCTCCACTTGCAGTAACATTTGTTGCTGACAATTCTTCTATGTGTCCAAATCTCCAATTTTTACTTGAACTACCTAAATTATATGTATTATCTGCGTCGGGTATAATATTTGAATTAATTTCTGCATTTAAGTTAATACTATCAGTATTAGCATCTCCAAATGTTAAATTACCACCTATAACTGCATCTCCAACTACATTTAAATAACCAAATGAACCAGTTGAACTTACTGAACCACTTATATCTCCAAAACTATCAAATGATAATTGTTCTGAACCAGTTATTGCATTTCGAAGTTGACCACCCCCTACACTAATATTAGCATTACCCGATACAGCGTCTGTAAAGATTATATCCATTTTTGAAGCATCAACTGCATTTATACGTTCTGGTATAATTACATTATCACTATCATCATATACTGTAACTGCTGGATATTGTTCACCTATACTATGTGTTACTCTCCAGTTTGTTGATGCTGTTGATTGTTCAAAAATTATATTTTTACCTAATTCATCAACTGCTTGTCCACCTGTAGATACAATTGCAACACCTGATACTGGAGTATTAAATGATACTGTTATTGTATTTGAATCAGTTGCAACAACTGAAGCTGGTATTACAATCTCATCACTGCCATTATAAACATCAATATTTACATATTGATAGTCAAATCCGTGAGAAACAGTCCAAGTATTTGCTGCAGTAGTTTGTACGTGTTTATATTTTTGTCCTACTTCTAATCCAGAGAAAGAACCTGTTATCAAACCTGAAACACTTAATGAACCTGTAATTTGTATATCATTATGTGTTCTATAAAATGAACCCGTTGATTCAAATATAATATCAGTATTTAATCTAGCAATAGAGGCTGTGATTGCAGCAATACTTGCAGTTGCTAATGTCATATTTGATTCATTTAGAGCAATACTAGCAGTTGCTAAAGTCATATCAGTTTCACGAGCATCAAAACGAGTTGCGATTGAACTTGAAACTGAAGTAAACGAACCACTGATTGTAGACGCAATTGTAAATTCTTTCATCTCTGCAACACTAGCAGTGATTGCTGCGATACTAGCAGTTGCTAACGTCATATTTGATTCATTTAATTCGATACTTGCTGTTGCCAGAGTAACATTAGCTGCGTTTGTATCGATTTCAGAATCAATTCTACTAATGCTCGCTGTTATTGCAGCGATACTTGCAGTTGCAAGAGTCATATTTGATTCATTCGTATCAAATCTTGTAGCTATTGAACTTGAAACAGCAGTAAACGAACCACTTATAGTTGTGGCATTTGTGAATTCTTTCATCTCTGCAACACTAGCAGTGATTGCTGCTATACTCGCAGTAGCAAGTGTCATTTCTGTTTCTCTTAAATCAAATCTTGTAGCTATTGAACTTGATACTGCTGTTGTTGAACCACTAATCGTAGTACTTGTTGCAGTACCAAAAGTAACTCCTGTGATATCTCCACTATCAATATCAACATTAGTCATATTTTGGTCACCGAAATCAATAGCCCCACCTGCTGTGAACGCTCCAATCTCATCTACTGTTAATGTACCATCAATTGTTGTTGAACCTGTAACTGATAAACTACTACTTACTGAAAGTGAACCGGTGAATGAGTGATGGTCACTTGTATCATCACCAAAATTGTTTGAACCAGTTGCAACTGATATTGAAGATGAAATAAATGTTGTATGAATTTCTACAGCTGTAATTGTTCCAGTTGATGTGATATCACCAAAAGTAACGTCTGAATCTGTATTAACTGGTTGACCTAAACTTGCAGTGATTGCAGCGATACTTGCTGTTGCAAGTGTAATATTTGCAGCGTTAGTATCAATTTCAGAATCTATTCTACTAATACTTGCGGTGATTGCAGCGATACTTGCTGTTGCAAGAGTCATATCTATATCGTCTGTACTTATCTCATCATTTAAACGACTGATACTGGCTGTAAGAGCTGCTATACTTGCAGTTGCAAGAGTCATATTTGATTCGTTTGTATCGAATCTTGTAGCTATTGAACTTGAAACAGAAGTGAATGAACCACTAATCGTAGACGCGATTGTAAATCCTTTCATCTCTGCAACACTAGCAGTGATTGCAGCGATACTAGCAGTTGCTAATGTCATATCTACTTCACGAGAATCAAAACGAGTTGCAATTGAACTCGAAACAGACGTAAACGAACCACTAATCGTAGTTGCCTTTGTAAATTCTTTCATTTCAGCAATACTGGCTGTTATTGCAGCGATACTTGCAGTTGCTAATGTCATATCAGTATCATCTGTACTGATTTCATCGTTTAGTCTACTGATGCTTGCTGTAAGAGCTGCAATACTTGCAGTAGCAAGAGTCATATCTGTTTCACGAGAATCAAATCTTGTAGCGATAGAACTCGAAACAGCTGTAAATGAACCACTAATAGTAGTTGCTTTTGTAAATTCTTTCATTTCAGCAACACTGGCTGTTATTGCTGCAATACTAGCTGTTGCAAGAGTCATATTAGCTGAATTTGTGTCAATTTCAGAATCTATTCGACTGATACTTGCAGTAATTGCAGCTATGCTTGCTGTAGCGAGTGTGGTGTTTGTCTCGTTCGCCTCAATACTTGCAGTTGCAAGAGTCATATTTGATTCGTTTGTATCGAATCTTGTTGCTACTGAACCTGATAATGATGTAAATGAACCACTTATTTCAACTGCTATTTGAGCTGAAGAACTTACTACTGAACCTTCAGCTTCGGCTTCTTCTATTGTTAGTCTTGATGCTAAACTTGAAGATAATTCTGTAAACGAACCACTAATAGTAGTTGCTTTTGTAAATTCTTTCATTTCAGCAACACTTGCAGTGATTGCAGCGATACTTGCAGTAGCTAAAGTCATATTAGCTGCATTCGTATCAATTTCAGAATCTATTCGACTGATACTTGCAGTGATTGCAGCTATACTTGCCGTAGCTAAAGTCATATTAGCTGAATTTGTGTCAATTTCAGAATCTATTCTACTAATACTAGCTGTAATTGCAGCTATACTTGCTGTTGCTAATGTCATATCAACTTCACGAGAATCAAATCGTGTAGCTATAGATGAACTCATAATTGAAACTGATGGTATAGACATTTCACCTACACTTACACCACCACTTGCAGTTATATTTCCTGTTATATCTAAATCATCAGCGAATGAAATACCATCAACATCTCCTCCTGTTGATTGAAACGAATCTGCAATTATTATACCACTTGAACTTATATTACCACTTGCTGTTATATGACCTACAACATCTAATCCACCTGAACCTGAAATTTGAGTCCTTTCTGCACCCATATCCATAAGAACTATATCAAAATTATCACTTCTTCTAAATTTAAAATCGTTGTTTTGGTCTGAAGATTTGATATAACCTATATCTCCACTAATACCTATAAACAAAGAATCAGCATAACCATCGTCAGATAATTTTAGTTGAGGAAAGTCTGAATCTACATAAATTGTTCCACTTGCACTTATTTCACCAGCAGAAGTTACTGTTCCAAACGAACCTGTTGAAGTGGCACTACCACTAATCTTTGTTGCAGATACATCAAATAGTACAGCTGCGTCGTCTTTTACTACTATATCTCCACCGTCAGCATTTATTTCGACATCACCTGCTACATCTAAAGTAAAATCTCCACTTGATAAATCTAATTCAGTTCCGTTTAATGTAAAATTATCAACTTGTACTTGAGCAAATGTAACTTCATTTGTTATACCTAAACCTTGTTGACCACCAGTACCTGATAATGTTGCAATGCTTGCAGTGATTGCTTCTATACTCGCTGTCGCTAAAGAACTTTCAGTATCAAGTCTACTAATACTTGATGTTATTGCCGCAATACTTGCAGTAGCTAAAGTCATATTAGCTGCGTTTGTATCGATTTCTGAGTCAATTCTACTTACACTTGCAGTGATTGCAGCTATACTTGCAGTTGCAAGAGTCATATCTACTTCTCGTGAATCAAATCGTGTAGCAATCGAACTCGATACAGCAGTTGTTGAACCACTGATTATTGTACTTGTTGTTGTTCCAAATGTAACACCAGTAATATCACCACTATCAATATCAACATTAGTCATATTTTGGTCATTAAAATCTATTGCTCCACCTGCTGTGAATGCTCCTATTTCATCAGCTGTTAATGTACCGTCAACTGTTACTGAACCTGTTACAGATAAACTCGAACTTACTGACAATGAACCTGTAAATGAATGATGGTCATCAGTTGTATCACCAAAAGTATTTGAACCTGAAGAAACTGCTATTGAAGATGAAATGAAAGTTGTGTGAACTTCAGTTGCAGTTATTGTACCTGTAACATCTAAATCACTATCTATTGTAACATCACTTGAAAAATTACTTGTACCATCGATATCCAAGTTACCAGTAGCATATATATTACCACTTGCACTTACATCTGCACTTGCAGTTACAGAATTAAATAACGGTGAACTTGTTGTTCCTAAACCTTGTAACTCTCCAGTACCTGATATAGTACTAAGACTTGAAGTGATTGCTGCTATACTAGCAGTTGCTAATGTCATATTTGTTTCATTAGCTGCGATACTTGCCGTAGCAAGAGTCATATCTGTTTCACGAGAATCAAATCGAGTAGCAACTGAACCAGATAACGCCGTGAACGAACCACTAATAGTATCAGCGTTAGTAAATTCTTTCATCTCCGCAACACTAGCAGTGATTGCTGCTATACTTGCTGTTGCCAGTGTGATTTCAGGTGAAATCAACGTACCTGCTTTGAGTGTATCAGTAACTAATAAATTTGAAGCTGAAACTTGACCTTCTATCTCAAGACCTGATTTTAATGTATCTCCGACATATTGATACGCCGTCATATAAATATAATCTGAATCTGATGGGTCTTTATCTGAATTTAAAAATTGTACAACACCAGTTTTATAATCAAATACATAATCATTTGTTGATACAATATCACCTGAACCTAACGAACTTGTTTCTTCACTTGAAGCTACGGCAGTTGATTTATATAATACTGCTAAATATCCTGGTGTGGAATCTTCTGCTGTTGAACTTGCTAATGTTGCTAAAGAATACTTTGGTGATATAAAGTTTGTTTGTTGATTATCATTTATTAACTGAGCACCAATACCATCACCACTACCACTAGGATTTAGAAAGAACCAGACTTCATTATTAGTATTTGATTTTGTTAATTGTTGTCTATACCAGTATTTTACTACAGGTTGATTATTTACTGAATGTGTAAGACCTAATTGAGAACTACCACTAAAAGGTAAACTTGATGATGGAATCAAATGAGCTCTTGTATATATCTCTTCACTTCTTAAATCAAGAACATTAGTAAATGACTCTTGTGCAGTCGTGAAGGTATTATGTGTATACCGTCTTGACGCTAAGAATCTACTTGACTTTGAACCTGAATCTATTAATCCCATTATTGTTCCTAACTAAATGTTAATGTGATATCATCTATGGGTGTTGGGTCACCTGAGTATCTAACTATCACATATAGTTCGTTATCACTTGAATCTAAATACATCCCATCTGCATTTCTTAGTGGCATTGTATACGTATCACTTGAAACACTACCACCTGTATTTCCATATAAATCTATGGTATCACTAAATGGATTTAAATGAAAATCTGTTTGGTGTACTATACTACTTGAAATTGAATTTGAGGTAGTTTCTGACGGGTCGTATATTCTTGCTCTCGCTAACTCGTCATTTGCACCACTACCACTTGCAGAACTTTTAAATAATACGACTGTTGCTATTGAATCGTTTGTTGTGGCTTTCCAATTAACTAATGTTGTATTGTTTAAATTAAGTGTCATTGATGATTTTGTACCACTTGTTTGAAATCTTCTTATATAATACTTAAAAGAACCAGTGCCATAATTATCAGGATACCAATATCTATAAGTTCCACTTGGATTTACTAAAAATCCAGGTTTTACTTGTAAATCTTGTTCACCTAAAACTCTATTCGAATCTCTTACGATTGTATACGTAGTAGTAAACGCATCACCGTTAAAAGATGTTACATTATTATTTAACTGTATTCTAAAATCTTCACCACTAAATGTCTCTGTTGTACCAGTTAAACTACCACCATCATATCCTTGAGCTCTTTGATACATCCCTAAAGAACCGCTTGTTTGAGGATGACCGAAAGTACTTGCAGAATGATAAAAAATTGTTGACGTTTGTAGAGTGGACTGACTTGATGCTCTATTTCTTCCTCTAATACCGACTGTATATGATGTATCACTAAAGTCAGTTTGGTTAATGTTATCACTTGTAGTTCCACTCAAAGTATATGTTGCGTTATGGTTATAAATGTCTGTTCGTGTTGGAACTACTCCAGTAGCTCTTACAGCTGCTGATGAACCAGAACCTGCATATATGGCGTTTGCTGTTTGAATTGTCCCACCACTTGTACTTACGTCATCTGTACCAGACCCTGCAACTGAACCTACACCTACTGAACCTATTATATCATCTGCAATTGTTGAAGACGCTACATACATTGGGTCAAACAATCCGTGAACTGAAGCACTTATATGATAAGTAGCCCCAATCAAATATGGTGCGCCACTTAAACTTCTACTTGTTGCAGTTAAATAACTTTGTGTTACTGCTGTGATACCTAAACTATTAGTTCCTATGTCAGTACTTATTTGGTCAATTGGTGCCCAAAAATTATTCTTTGATGTACCATCAACAAATGTAAATAAACCTGCAGAACCAGTCGCTAAACCAACTTTTAATCCGTGAAAATTATAATACCCACTTGCAGATACACTTGTAAAGTCAGTTCCAGATGCTCCATATTTTCTTGTCAAAGAACCAGTTAGTGTAGTTCCACCTACATCTACAAACTTTCCATCTTGATATGCTGCAGGTATAACAGCTGGTTGTGATGTATTAATTTTTGCTAAAGTTAATCCGTCTGATGTTCCAAACGTACTTGTTGATAATTCTAAACTTGATTGTGTTGTAAATGTATTTGAAGATGACGGGTTTGCTATACTACCTGTATCACTAAATGATTGTGTAGCACTAACTCTAACTGAAAATTGTGTTTCAGCTCCACCTGTCAATGTTCCTAAACCGAATAGTTCACTATCTACAGATGAACTTACTGTACCTGTACCTGTTTTATTTGAATCAAAATCTATTTTATATGAAGTACCATTATCGTGATATACATCTATACCTGAAAATATTGTTGTACCATCAGCTACCCATTGTTTAGTAACTAAATATTTCATTGTAGCGTTTGAATCATTGTAACTTTGTGGTAGATAACCATCTACATCATCTGTAGTGCCTAAACTGTTTTCGACTGTATCTACACTTGCAAATGTTAATGTGTTTGGAGATGCATCTGCAACATCTAAGGAATGACTTAACACTCCCGACATAAATCTTAAAATTTCACTAACGTTTGATGAATTGTCAAAATTATTAAAATAACTACCTTCTAAATTTTCACCCCAAGGATTAGAAGTTGGATAACCGTTTGTAATGTTATTCGTAAGAATAGCAGTAGAACCACTAGCTGCTTGTTCAACTTTTAAAAAAGTTGTTGCGCTTGAACCCGTTATGACTAACGGACTTCTACGAATTTCTTTGCCTTTATAATTGAAATTTGACATATTATGTTATTTCTAAAATACTCGCAAATACATCAATATCATCGGCAGCAGAAGCTTTAGTTTCTAACTTATCACCTGCTCCTAAATTAATTGGTTTTTCTAAAATTACTGATGAATCTGCAGGGACATCTACTGTTTTCATAAGATATCTTCTTGTATTAAAATTTGCACTTCCACTAATAGAAATGTCGATTGTTGCGTCATTTGTACCATCAACATTACTAATGTAGATTGCGTGTACTACACCTGTTGTTCCAGCGGGACACGTATACAATGGTGTAATTACTGTATTTGAACCTGTTGCTGCACTTGTAAAAGTTTGAGCCATTATTATCCTCCAAAGACTATAGCTAAAGCTGTTGCTGTATCTACAACACTTGTTCCTTTTTCATAAACTCTACCAGTCCCAGTAGTGTTTATACTACCACTTGTACTTAGTACGTATGAACCTTGTGTAGGGTCATCACTACCACTTACAAAAAATGAACCAGTGTTTACTGCAAAAGAACCTGATAAATTCTTACTTAGTTGTTTGCTGTCGATTAAAGCCATACTTTATCTCTTCTTGTTTACGTTCTTCCCACCAATTTGTGATGGACTTTGAAATATTTTTCTTGTGTTGTATTGTTTTTGGTTGTTTCATCTTTTCAATCGTTTCTATCGTAAGTTTTCTATCCATTTGCGCACAAGATTTACAAACAGTATTATTTCCAACTGCACGGTCAAAAGTATCTTTTCTTGTATATGTAATCATTTTACTACAATCAGGACACTTTCTATTTTTTCTATCGCTCCAAAATCGTTTTCTCATATAAATAAATATCAAGAAATAGTAAAAGAAAAGTTGACCTACGAATTAAATTTACCAAAAGCTACTATTTCATCACCACTTGCTAAATTATATCCAATAGTATCATTATTAACTTTTAATAATAATGATGTACTGTCTTGTTGTATTGTTACTGAGTCATTTTCCATTATTGTTCCATTTAGAAAAAATATAAAATCTTGTTTAGACGTACTTGTAAGTCCACTTGGAGCTGAAGCTGTTGCTGCTGTGAAACTTGCAGTACTTGAACCTACAAAACTACCTGTGTGTGCGAAACTTTTTCTCATATATGTTGCGTTGTCTTGAAAAGGTTGATATAAACCTTTTACGGCGTTTTCTGTAAGTACTGCTGTAGAACTTTCATCTGTGAGAGATGTATCGTTAGAAATTTCAGTTACTTGATATCCGTCTATTGTTAAAGAACTTGTTAACGACATACTACCAGTCATAAACTGTTCGTCAGTAATATCATCACCAAAAAGTGTACTTCCACTTTCAAATAGTGTTGCTGATTGAGATACTTCAGTTTCTATCTTTTCAGCGGTTAAAATACCCCCGATTGTCAAATCTTCTGAAATAACTAAATTATCTGAAACACTAATATCTCCAGTTTGTGTAAATGAACCAGTTATAGTATCACTTGATAATATTAATGAACCATCATCTATAATGATTTTACTTGAAGTAACTTCATTAAACTGAACATTTGAACCTGAACCGACATTTTGTCCTATTGAAAAAACCACACCTGTATGTGAAGCTACATACAATTCGACACCGTTTTGGTCAATTGTAAAACCTGTACCTTCTTTGAATGTAATTGGTTGGTTTAATCTAAAATTTGGCACTTAAAAACTCCCTAAGAATTAAACTTACCTATAGCCAGTATTTCGTCATCACTTTCTAAATTGTATCCTATACTATCATTATCTACTTTTAATACAAACACAGAACCTAATTGTTGAATTTCTAAAGCATCGTGTTCCATATATTGACCATTTATAAAGAATATAAAATCATTTTCTGTTGTTGATGTTAGTGTACTTGGTGCTGAAGCTGTCACGGCTGAAAAACTTGCACTGGCTGGAGCTGTAATAGAACTTGTAGTTTTTACAAATTGTTTTCTTAAATATGTTTGTTCTACTTCAATTGTATCTGACGTAAAAGTTTTTACCGCGTATTCAGTAACAAGAGCGGTAGCTGATGCATCTCCTAAAGTGGCATCATTTGATATTTCAGTTACAGAATAGTTGTTTAATGCAAGTGAACCTGTAAGTAGTAAACTACCTGTAAATACGTGGGTATCGTCAAGTGTATCTCCAAATTGTGTAGAACCACTTGCGTATATTATTGAACCACTTATAAATTCAGTATGAAATTCTTGTGCAGTTACTATACCACCTATTGTTGCATTACCTACTACTGTCATATCACCAGTAGTAGTGAGTGAACCTGTAAAGTTCATATCACCAGTAACATTCCCACCATCATACGTAGTACTGTCTAATATGAGTGAACTCGCGGATACTTGGTTAAACGTTACATTGGCCGTAGTTGCTACGCTTTGGCCAATAGAAAATATTTGTTCTAATCGAGATGCACCATTAAATTCGACACCATCACGTGATAATGAAACACCTGTACCTGCATTAAGAACTAATGGATAAGTTAAAGTTGTACCTGCCGTATCACTTGGTGAACCAACACCAATTTTATCAGAGCCGTCAGATACTTCATTTAAAAACTGACCTACTTTACCTGAAACATTATTAACTTTAGTATCGACTTCTGTACCAAATACTACTTTTTTTGGTGTTAAATATTTTTGTGTAGTTGAACGATGGTCAAAATTACCTTCTGGTAATAAATAGCCTCTCATAGTAACTGTAAACGTAGTTCGTACTAATCTTTCTGCATCACTTACTTCTGTAGCATCAGTAAAACTCTCAACAGAAGTTCTAAACTTCATTTTGTCAGGGTCACCCCAATACGCTCCGTCTGAATACGTTACTCTTTCAACAATTTTATTCATTTGTTCAATGTAACTTGTCCAAATTATAAAATCATAAGTTAATGTTACGTAATCAGGCATTGTTACATTATAATATTCTCGTTGTGGTAATAGTCCTATTTGTGTACTGAAATTATCATATCGATTAACATCAGAAAATTTCTTTTCAAATGTGTAAAAATGATGTGGATTGTTTGCGTCTAACTTATCAATAGGTAATGATTCATCTTTTTCGATAGATGTTCTACGATATGCAATAACTGGTGTGATAGTTTGTCTTTTTTTATCTTTCATAAAACCGTCACGTTGTATGGCTTTCCAACGTTCAGGTGACGCATACATCACAGGAACTTTTACATTTTCACCGTTATCTTCAACAGAAGGCTTTATAACTTTTTCAAAATAATGTAATATTGCACTATCCATATCCATTAAGGTTACAGATGGGTTTTTTATATCATTTTCTGTTCTTGCTAATAAAGTTCCTCTGTTAATAACTCTCTTTTTTCGTGGTAAGGGTTTATTTGTAGCCATTAAATACTCCGTACTCTTTCGATATTAAGGTTAGATATTCTTACTAAGAATGCATTACATACAACTGAATGATTGTAATCAGTTTGTCCACCGACTAATTGATTTTCACTTGTTGAAGATATTTCCCAATACCCACTATTCCAATCAATTACATCACCAATATCTATAACATAACTTATGTCTACTAAAGATTTTCGTATAAAAGAAAACAACGCAGTTTGTTGTAAATCAGGTCCAAACTCATCTGTAGTAGTAGTTTGGTCATCTGCTGTTACTAAGGCACTAACTTGTACACCATCTTTGTATACTTTACCATCTGATGATTCTCCGTACATATTCACTTCTGTATCGTATACAGACACTTTATAAATTACTACCGGTTGATAAATAATACCGTCTTTGTTAGAGTTTAAATCACCTACGAGTTCTCTATTAAACTTATCAAACGTGTCTATATCTTTTTGGGGATAAAAACGACTTGCCATTATACTATCCTATATAAATTGGGTAAGGAACTTTACTTAATTTCTCTTGTAGAAATTCTGCTTCATCTTTATCTGCTTCTAACATAGCTCTTCTACTTGTCTGTTCTAACATTTCTCTAAGTTGAGTTACTAATCCTTCTTTTTCTGCGGCTGCTTCACTTCTTAATGTATCACCATCAAGAGTTGTTTCTGCATTTGGAATAGGAATAGCTCCATATTTAGAACGAATCATACCTAACAATTCTTTAGTTAATGCTAAACCATATTTTCTAATCCATTGTTTTCCAACATCATTTATAAACTGATATTGCATATTATCATATGGTACATTTGAAAAATCAGATACAACATTCGCACTACCACTATATTCAGTAATTAATGGATTGTCTCTTTCTGAAGTAACTACGTAATCAAACCATAGAGTTGCATTAGCGTCTGGGTTTGGAAATACTCTTAACTTATTATTTACAAGAGTAAAACTATAAGCTGATTTTCTTACAGAATCATTCAGTTCAATAGCTTGTACTCTTAACAAATCTTCAAATATCGGCATCATTGTGAATGAAACTGCTGGTGAATAGTTTCCAAATCCAAATCCTTCTATCATATTTTGAGTACCATACCCTGTTGTAGCATATGGGTCAAAAAATCTTTGCATTGCTGGTGTACCTTCGTAGTAAACACGTTTTACTTCGATAGCTTCACTATGAGATACATCGGCAAACATTGTATTTAAATTGTACTCTTGACTACCACTTGTAACTTCAATTGAACCTTTTTTCCAATCTACATCTCCACCTACTCCAACTTCTGTTCCATATTGTTTTGATAAGAAGGCAGTTCTACCTAATGTCGGTGTAACTCTTTTGTGAGTAACACTTGAACCAGTAGGTTGACCTGTTAAATGTAATAAGTTGTCTTTTATATTAAATTGGTTGACTTGAGCAGAATATTCAGATATTGCCTCTTCAAAACAGGCATAAAATTGTTTATCTTGTAATTCGACTGACATTATTGGATAGCCAAGTCTTCTACCTGCCCACGTTGCAAATTTATCAGCTGAAGAAGTAAATTCGTTATCGGAATCATAAAATCCCCAAGGTGTATCTCCTGATGAGAATGAACTACTTCCTGGCCATATTGGTTCTTGAGCCATTTTTTTCTCCTAATTTACGTACTTTTATTCATTAATAAATATAAAGAACTGGAAGAAACAAAAAAAGGGAGACCGAAATCTCCCTTTTTTTATAGATGTACCTTAAGTACAGTCAGTTATTCGTGTTAAACGTAATTAACGTCAGCAACAATAACTTTACCGTAGAACTCAGGACGCACGATTTTCTTAGCATATCGTGTCATCACACCTTTACGTGGTGTAAAGTTCTTAGGGTCGTACACAAGAGGTGTCATTATTAACGGTACATAAGGAGCATATACAGCACCAGTTTCAAGGAAGTTACTTCCTCTGAAACCTATGAGAATTACATTCTCAAACTGATATGGGTTCTTATATACTGTGAAACGGTTATTTAACATACCCGCTTTTTGTACACCCATTGCATAGCTGTTCTTAGTCGCGTCACCATCTGATGCTGTTGCGTATCCAGGAATAGATTCAAGGATTGTAGCAACTTCTGGTGAAACAACTATCCAGTTAGCACCACCACGAAGTGTTTTCTGATGGATTGCATTACTAACAGATTGTATTTTGTTTCCAAGTGTTTGGAACCAATCGCCTTTTGTATAAGCATTAGAGTCACCACTTGACTGTACAAAGTTTGTATTAGCTAAATTATATTCATAGCCAACTCTTGCACTCCAACGTTCTGTTTTAGCTGATGCGTTAAGACGAAGCATATCAAGGATTTCTAAGTCGATTTCCATTGATACATACTCACTAAGTAGTGAAGTAAGTTCTGCTTCTGCGTCAACTGAATGATAAGCGTTTAAGTCTTGAGCTAACTCAGGAGTCCAAACAGCTTTCAATTTACGTGTTTTAGCAACGATTGGAATTGAACGCATCTGAATATCAATCTCAGGGATACCTGCGTCGGTTTCTGGATTATTTGAAATACCAGAAGCTTCGAAGTCTCCGCGAGTTGTATCAGTTGGTTGTTTATGATATCGAACTGACGCCGATGTTACAGCTGCACTCTCTTTAACGATAAATCGTATATGAGTTCCACCTGCATCACCTGGTGCTACTTCGTTTCCAGCTACACCATCAAGCATCTTAGTATATGCTGGATAGTAAGCTGTAACTGCTGTTGAACCAGTTGGTTCAAATGCTCGTATACCTTCTTTATCAGGGTTAGTCATTGTACTAATTGGTATATCCCAGTTTTTAAGTGTTCCAGCTGAGACAGATGCTGATAGTGAAGGTTCAAAATCAACATTAGCCATAGTAGCTGAACTTGTTACGGCAGCAAGTGCTTGTACACCTGTTGTCACGTCATTAACTGAGTATCCGAATGCACCTGCTCCATAAAGACCCGCTGTTGGGTCACTATCTGAACCAGATGTTACACCGAATACCTGCTCACCAGCACCGAAGCCGGCTTGAGCTGTTCCGTATTTGAAATCAAGATAGAAAATCAGACCGGAAGGAAGATTCATAGGTTGAACAGAAACGAATTCCTGTGCTGCTAATTCACCAAAGATTTTTCTAACCAATGGTAATGCAACACCAGACCATTCTTCAGAATTAGACGATGTACCTGTAGAACTAGCTTCGTCAATTAATTGACGTGCTTGGTTCTCAAGTAGAGCGGCCATTCCTGAAACTTTCTGTTCTGTTTCGAGACCTTCCAACAATCCTGTTGGTTCCCATTTCTTGACCAATCCACGGGTTTCTTCCATGCGTTGACGGTAAGGATTAAATCCGTCCATCAACTTCTCGATTGTTCCAAGATTTTTAGACATTATATTTCTCCAATATAAATGTTGTGAAATTAAAGAATACCGGCTAACTTCTTAAAGCGGTCTCTCAATTCTGAACCTTCAGCAATTACTTCCTGTTTTTCAGATTTTGTAGAGGCTACTGCTTTTGAAGCTGAACCTTTATGTTCTTTGATTTCTGTTTTAGTTGTTTTCGTTCCAAAAGATTCTGCTAAAGTGGAATAAACCAATTTAACTTCACGTAAGTTATGTGCTCTATCAAAGTTTTCCACAACTTTCATTTTCTGGTCATTGGTTAACCCATATGAACGGAAAAGTTTGTTTGTGAATAGTAACTTTGCGTTAAGCAAGTTAACTTCGTTCAACTTAGAACGTAGATATTTAACGACATTGCGATGCTCGTCAAGGTCTGATTGTAGTTTAGCGACTTCTTCGACTTCTGCTTCTTCATCTTCTTCTTCAGAAAGAGCTTTAATGACTTCTTCAAGGTCGATTTCTTCTTCGACTTCTTCTTTGTCATCTTCTTCTTCTTCTTTTATTTCAGATTCTTTAGCTTCTTCGACTTCTTCAGTAGATTCTTCAACTTCTTCTTTTGATTCTTCAACTTCTTCAGTTGCTTCTTCAACTTCTTCTTTTGATTCTTCTACTTCAGCTTCTTCTTCATCATCACCTTCTTCTTCTTCAAGTTCACGTAGAACAGCTTCAAGGTCAAGGTCATCAGATTCTTCATCTTCTTCCTCTTCCATGTTCTCTTCTTCGTCTTCTTCATCTTCTTCTTCAGAAACAACTGGTGCATATTTAACACCATTGATTTCGATTACGCCTTCTTCTTCCATCTCTTCTTCACCTGCTTCTTCTTCGTCTTCTTCCATATCCATTTCAGGTTCTTCAGAATGGTCATCAGTTGGGTCTTCGTCATCATCCATCATATCGCCGTAGCCTTCTTCAGGAGCTTCTTCTTCTTCGTCTTCGTCTTCAGCTTCATCAACTTCAATCTCTGATTGAATCTTCTTAGACAACATAGATTGTAGACGAGGAGTGAAAGCTTCTTCTAAAGCGATTTTAGCGTTTTCAAGAGCTGTTTCTCGAACTGCTTTTGCATCTGCAATGGCTTCTTTTAATAAGTCATCCATTACTTTTCTCCTATGATTATATTAATAATCATTAGTTTGGAATTAATATAGCTATTGGGAACTATAATTTGATTAATTTTGATTACACTATATGGGGACCGAAAAAGTCATAGTGTATTTTGTATATATATAAATATATAGCAAACAAAAAAATCGTCCATTAGTTGAACGATTTTTTATTCCTAAGTCTTGCTTTTGCTCGCTTTTCTTTTCTTATTTCTGATGGTTTCTTATAGAACTCTCGTTCTTTCAGAATCAACATAAGTTTCGTTTCCTTAACTTGTTTCTTTAAGATGTTTAAAGCTTTGTCAACGTTATTGTTGTGTACTTTGACGTAAATCAAATAACCTCCGAGTTGTGATTAATCATTTTCATTATCACCTTTCCAATTTGCGTCAATATAGTTATAGAAATCTTTTTTCTTTTCATCGTCTAAATCGTCTGGTGAAGAAACACCGTATTTTTTAAGAGCAGCATTAAAGAATTTCTGATATTCTTCTTTGTCACCTGTTTCTTCTTGAACTGATTCACCGATTTTATAATATCTACCGAGAATGTTACCCATATCTTCATATAAAGCACCCATTCTTTGTTGTAGAGTTTTAGCTTCAGTAGCTATCTTACCAAACTGATTAGAAAGTCCTGTTAGTTCTTTCATATTACGATTAACTGTAATCTTATCAAACCAACTTTCAGTTTCACTTAATGTATGTGATTTAGCTTGATTAGCAATCCAACTTAACTTTTCAGCTACAGTTGTAATATTAGATTTACCAAATAATGATTCACCTAATTTATTGTAGCTTGATATCTCAGTAGTTAAACCTTCAATATCAACTTTTTCTTCGTTAGCATCACCATACTTTTCTTTTACAATTTTAGATAAACTAATATTGTTATGAAATGGTTGTGCAGTTACTACACCACCAGCAACAGTGCCTGAATAGTTTTCTTCTAATATCTGTTTCATTTTAATTGTTTTAGCCATAAGTTTCAATCTCCTACTAATAAATATAAACTATCTTAATTTTCCTCGTTTTGAATACCTTCTAAATCCATCTCTTACCTTATTCCAAAGTACTCTTAAAAAATCTCTTTCGCCTGTATGAGTATCTCTTATATTACCACCCATAATTGCTCTTTGAATATCAAAAGCATCATATCTTTTTCCCTTAACACCATCCATCATTGTTTTAATAGATTGTTGTGATGCTTTTCCTAAAATCTTTGACATTTTCTGTATGTCTTTTTCAACCATATGTTGTGCTTCTGGTGAACTATAGGGTTGTTGTGATGGTGAGGTAATCGGTGATTCATTTAATTCCATCATTAGTTGTTTGTATATAGTTTTTTTACTCATTATGCAATCCTTTTAGGACTACCCTTTTGACCAGATAGAGTTAGAGCTACTTTTTTAAGATTTTTTGTTACCATAGTACCCATTGTCCATTTACCTAACTTGACAGGTTTGTTATTGAGAATGAGATACAACATACCTCTTTCAACTTCAAATTGCATTTTATGTATTTCTTTTTTATCGAAACCACGTATCTCAACATCAATCACGAATCCTACTTTGTCTCTTTTACTTACTTTGAATCCACTCTTCATAAGTTTAGCTGATTTAGGTTTAAGTCCTGCTTTTTGAATAGATTGAACTATACCTCCCAGTATTGTTTCGACTCCAACATCTTCATTTACGGATTCTTTAAGTGGTTTTCCATTTCTCAAAACCCTCTTAATAAATTTTACTCTTATTTGACTATCA
>ENA-OREN01002279-OREN01002279.1-marine-metagenome-genome-assembly--contig:-NODE-2279-length-19912-cov-5.138896_pt1 | contig 19912 bp, 18 predicted proteins | sample MGYA00248624_ERZ508555 | MGnify/ENA primary metagenome ERZ508555 (study PRJEB26222, sample SAMN06267773) | marine metagenome | isolation source: Saanich Inlet, British Columbia, Canada | place...
TAAGACAATAAACCAAAAACTGTCTTTGCTATATAAACAAAAACAAAAATAAAAAAGGAAGCAAAAGCCGCCATTATAATTCTTCCTGTTAATAGGATTATATTCTGTAAATAGTTCATTTTTTAATCATTTAATTCTCATCAGCAGGTGTTTTTTTTGCCCCTGTATGACTCCACATGAGCTTAAAAACTATTACTGCAATGAACCCTGGAACTACATAAAAACTAGATTGATAAAGAGGCTTTAGAACAAAAAAACAAGCTTCGAAAATTAGAGTAAAAAAATCAGCAACCCCATACTTGCTTAAATAAAATATAACTTTTAGTACTGATATTTCTATTGACCTTAAACTTTCTCGGTCCACGCCTATCTCATATAAAAAAGTGACAAATGCTCCCAGATGTCTTAAATGAATTTCACACATTGGAACAGTGTGTAGAACGTAACAAAATACCGAGTCTGAGAAATTGTTCATGAACGGGTAGTGATCTGACATATATAAAAGCCCCAGCCATAAAACGACAACAAAGAACCACACACAAAAAGAAGCAAAACTTAACGCTATGATTCTTGCAATAAACAGGATTATTTTCTTGATAAGGGCCATTTTAAATTCAAATAATCGTTAAGATATTCAATCTATTTTCCCCTCAGCATACATTGCACTAATTCTTTTTTGGGCAAAATCATCGCCTTGATCAGCGGCCTTGCGATACCAGTACACAGCTGATCCGTGAACGTGAGTTGAAATAATAAAGGGTTGGGGTAAGTGTCAAAACACCTGATGTTAAAAAAGACAGGATTGACGATTACCGCCTGGCTATTGAATCTATTTCCGTTGATGAAAATCCCAAATAAAAAAATAATTTTTTTCAGAATGCGTTGTTCGTGTGCCTGAATAGGTGATAATTATATCGACCCCGCCCAGTACAATTAAGGGGGGGTAATACCATTTATGAGGCTGGATTCATTGAGCGTGGGATCGGCAATCCCAGAGTCTATCGCCCACAAGGGCTGTATTTACTGGCTCTTTGCGACTTATGGGATCGATTTGTCACAAAGTTTACACAGTATACTTATGAAAGTCTCTGGGATACTTCATTGGGGAATAGAGGTGCGCAGGATAAGATCGGTTAAATTACGTTAACATGTAGGCTAAATACGCGATATGTCGTTAAAATACGTTAACTTGCAATAAGTGACTGGTTTATATATAGTTACGCGCGCGTGTAGTTGTAAATTTAATGATACGACCTGAATTCTAGTTATAAACTGCAAATGTGACTTACTTATTCGGGTCTGTTACGGATAAAAGACAGCCAGCCAAACCGTGACATTATCAGGGTCAGTCCATGAGACTTTGTGTTTTCGGTGCGCTGGGATGTTGATGTAGTCACCGGGCTTAAGTTGGGCCTTGCCGCCATCTTCAAACGTGATCTCTCCAGCCCCCTGTAGAACTGCAACCCACTCATTCTCCTCTTGGTCATACCAGCCGGTTTCGGGTGAGGTTTGTCCTTTCGAGAGTATGCGCTCGATTTTTACATTGGGTTGGTTGAGAAGTTCTTCGACTTGTTCATGATCGAGATGATCAGGTAAGGAGGTGAGTAAGTTATTCATGACTTATTGAGTTTAGCCCACATTAGCTAAGCCATCCACAAATCAATAAGAACACGCCCAATACAATCACAAAAACCCATTGGAGTTATAACGAGCGTAATGCCTCCAAAAGTATGGGCCGGTTAGCCCAACCTCAACGCACCTTCCAATGGAGTTTTACCCATAAATACATTGGGGGTTTGGGGCTTTTAAACCTTTTATTCTATTAGCTTTACTCAGAACAATTTGTTTTTCAGATGAACTCCAACCAACACATGGTGTACCGTAGAGTTCACCTAAAAATAAAGTTATTTTTGAAAATCAAGGTAGAAGTAAAACCAGATATCCCCACAACCCCCAATTGTTTCACTCCCATTATGGGGGTGGTTTTGGGCTAAAGGCGATGACTCTACCAAGCGTGGGTATTTATCATCCACTTAAGACCATCACCTTTATGGGTAGATCTTTCTCTGTTGAGTTGAACACCATCAATAACTATTCCTTGATCGGCTTTGAGTTTCCATCCCACTTTCTTTGCACTCATTTCCGTTGGGTTAAATTTAAGTTGTAGTATATGAAATAAGTGTTCTTCATGATCGCTTTCAAAATTAACAACAATCCCATTCTTAGAGACCTCGCTAAACCGGTGATATAGGCTGACAATATCTTTAGCCATAAACGCCTTTTCCAAACCAAAATAATCACGCAGTGCCATGATCCATTGGTGTTGTTCAATGCGTTCGTCAGACTTCGATGTGGTTTCAGCAAACGACTTAGCGACATCTACACCACCGGCAAAGATGATGGGCTTAACAACCAGATCATTCCAAGTGGAAAAGCGTGATTCCACACTCTCAATAGTGGGCTTATGATTATCATAATAGGCTTTTAGAATGACAAGACCTGCAGTGATCCAGCGACTACGATTCTCCAGACAGTTCTGACTAATATCACGGACCTTAAATTGACGTTGTTCAGGACTTTCAGATTTGGGTTCCAGTCTGGACTCAATGGTACGCGTTGCAAGGTCGATATCCAGAGTGACCCGGTTACCGGTCATGATAATGGTGCTACGGGTATTAATCTCAGCATTATTGCTAACGCCCAGAACACGCCAACGCACAATGTCAGAGGTTGCAGCCTGACATAAGGATGGATTTGAATAGGTCATGCCGTCTTTAAGATTATCAAGGCAGATAATCTCTCGTCCTTCCATGAATGTTGTGGTGAGTTGCTTTTGCTGTTCGCTAATATCACCAATAGCCGGCGTCATGGTGATGTCTTTACCCGTCAGCACCCAGTTAATTATCGCTGCCTGTGTGGTTTTACCACTGGCTTGGATGCGGGCAGAAAATAGAAATAGAGGTGCGATGGGCATACTGCCTCTTGCAATGGCGGTCAGGAACGCCGCTAGTGCAACTTCATGGGATAATCCATCATCGGCATATTCAAACTCACCAAACATTTCATCGAGCAGGATATTGCGGGCTTTCATAGCATCTTCTCGGGTACATTTGCCAATCTCTGGAAATGAGCAGCCGTTAAAATCAGCAAAATAACGGGTTTCAGCATCATAACCTTCGGTATTAATGACACGACCACTCGAGGTGATGGTGGGGTGATTGATAAATTGTGATACGGTGAGGAATACCTGTTGTGAGCGTTTCATGAGCATGTCTAACGCCTTATTGGGAATGGCTATAGATTTGATGTCACCGGTATCAGAGCGGCCTTGAAAATCAATTTTAGTCTGGCAGTACATCTCAATATCAATAGGATTGCAGGTATTAACCGGTTTACTCGTACACGCAAGGCTATTAAACGATATCAGCTGCGTTGACCCTTTTAATATCTTACTCATTTTGGCTTCCATGCCGTTAAGGTCGGCAGAATTCCACAGGATTGCCTGGCGGTTATTAAATTGCAATTGAGGCGGTAGTGCTTGTTCTTTTTTAAGCGTTAGGTGCTGTTTGTAATCGGCGTTTAATTCACGTTTTCCAGCAAAGTCACCGTGTGCAGCCAGTGCCTTTAGCACTTGGTCTTTTACCATGTGGCTGGGTTTGCATTGATGTAGAACTCCCTCCCAGGATTCACCATTTTCATGGGCCTTAATGCATTTAATGGCAACCTCTGAGGCACTTAGTGCTAAGGATCGCGTCCATGTCCTTTCAAGTTGTCGCTTACGCTGTTCTGTGGGCAATTGCCGTGTTGTCTCACTGCCGTGAGGCCAGGGGAGCAGTAAATACACCGACTCACTGAAGTCAAACCCACGGGCTTTAAGCATGGCCATCATGGACATATCCATAGCGCTGCCGGATTGATCTGTGAGTCCTTCCTTTGACCCTTCCCAACGGGCTTTAAAAATGAAATCCTCATCAAGATGAGTCTTAAGCTTTTTATCCGCAGCTACTGCTCTGTCATCATCCCATTCTGAGCCTTTATCAATTTCATCATTCTTATCATCATTTGTAACCGTGGGTGGAATGGGTAACTCACTGGCGAGCTCGGCAATGGTGTAGGTGCTCCCACTGGTAAATAAAACCTGAGAGCGCGATGGCTGGGTTGGGTATCCTTTTTGAATTTTAGCAGCCGATGGATAATTAATGGTATCAGGCAGGCGCATGATACGATCAATATTTCCTGTTCCGCTGTCTCCTTGGTACTTAGTGATAAGTGCGCTATTAATATACTCAACCTTTGGCGCATCAGAGGGGTTTGTCAGGCGATAAAACACCCCTAGGCCATTACCGGAATCCACAATGATACTGGGTGGAATGGGGGAGGCTACTAATTCGGGTACCAGTTCATCAATTAATTTAGAGCGTCCGCTGCTAAATGAATCCGAAAGATCAGGGTCTATATCAACATGGCAATATTCACCCGCTAATATATCTTGTTTACGGGCCTTCTTTGAGAGACGGGTCCTTAGTGGATTAACACTAAAATAAAGGTTGTAGCCGTTATTATTGAGATCCTCGACCCAGGAGTGCACCTCTTGGGTTAACGGGGTGTTAAATGTTCTCGCTTTAATATTATCGCCCCGCACTGGGTGAATGGCGACTAGTTGTTGGTACCCTGATGGGCGGTGTTTATTTAAAAATTCAATCATTTATTAGTCCTTTAAGTGTGATGAAACTCAAGAAGAAATAAAATACTGTCATAAAATCTCAGCGCTCATTGCATGGGTGAGGGCCTGTAATTTTGAGGTCGGTTATGTGTTATAATGTCACTTGAAATATAACACCAGCAGTTTTATTTCGTCTTCAGTATTCGAATCCAGACTTGCCTGAATGGATTTAAACAAAGAGTGATGTGGCCCGTTTACGGATGAATAGGCTACATCATTATTTAGCGTTATTACTTCATCCCATTTCTAATCTCGTACATAAAATGCAGTTGTGTTCTGCGCGCGTGATTGCAACATAGGCAAGGCGTTGCCAGAGTCTTAGTCCTTTCTGATCAACCCGTTTATCAGCATGGTAGGCTGCTACGATGTCAGGCCATGCAATTACACCGGTGGGGTATTGTGAGCCCTGCGATTGATGAATAGTAATCGCCGCACCGTGTCTGAAATAAGCACCTCCGTGACCGGATTTAAAAGAGGGAACAGCATCTCCCCCTTTGTAATTACCATCTTCTGACACATCAGCGCTGACGGTATGGGATAAGTTTGTAATCTCATCCCTCACCATAATGGCTGCGGGATTCCAGATGGGCTTGTCCACACGCCAACGACTGCCGTTAATGAATAACGTGGTGTCAGCGGCTTTTGTATTGCTGCAACCTGTGCAGATTAACGGCTCGTTTCGGGACAGTTGTTCAGTCTTAAGATTATTAAACTCACGCCAATCCAGATAGGCGTTAATTCGGGTTTCGTTTTTCCAACAAAGAAGGGGAGCGCTCCAGAGGGTCTCGCTGGGGATATGGTCAAAGACATGAACGCCTGATAAAGTTTGGGCCATCTCCAGTAACCGACTTGGTGGACAGTTGCGCAAAACCGCATACGCTAAATCGAGTATCCCCGAATCATTACTCTGGCGGCGAACTTTTGATAACCCAAAGCTATATTCGGCGCAGTCAAGGCTCATGCCGCCTTTAGATTTAACCGGTGGGAGCTGGTTAGGGTCGCCGAGTAGAATAATGATTTTAGCAAGACCTCGAATCTTCTCCAGTTCACTCGAGGATACCATCGAGGCCTCATCAATAATCATAATGGGATGTTCATGGTCCTGTACGCCCCAACCATAAAATAATCGCTCATCAAAGGTACTGATATTTAGTGATTTTAAGGCAGTTTGACTGCCGTGTTTTTCTGATATTTTGAAGGCGTTGTTAAAATTAAGATCTGAAAATATCGCAGGTGGGTTTTGACGCAGGTTATCGAGATAATCGAGCAGTTCATCACGTTCAGGTGTCCACAGCGGGATCTGAGTTGCCGACTTTACCGTGGTGGCAGTAACCCCTTTTTGCATCAAGACATGAGCTGCTTTGTGTGTGGGTGCAGTGATGATGGCATCGGGTAGCGCGACTGATAACCTTTTTAAAAGATACGACTTACCCGTTCCTGCAGCCCCTGTGATAGCGACGATTGTAGGTTTACCCTTCTTGATTAGCTTGAGGGTACCGTTTACAGCACGATCCTGATCGACATCCGGGTGGTCAGCCTCGTATAACAATTCACGCTTCAGTGAGGGGACGTGTGGGCGTAAACCTTTGAGAATTGTGTCCTGAAGGGGCGGGAATATTTTAATCATTGATTTATCGACAAGGTTTACCTGATGACCGCGGCTCCTCAAGTTGGTCAGAATAGTTTGTGCCTGAGTCATTTAGTTTGCCTTCTTATTTTTAGTTGTTCTAGTAATGCATTTTGGCCGCCGACTTTATTAGCAAGGACGTCCGTGATCGTTACGTCAATGGTGTCCTGAGCAATGATGCGGTGAACAAAGATCGGTTTGTTTTGCCCAGAGCGGTGCAGTCGTGCGATTGTTTGTTGGTATTCTTCTGAGGAATAACTGAGGTTGAGCCAGATTTGATGCTGGCATGACCCGTGTTGAAGGTTAAGGCCGTGTCCGGCACTTTTAGGTTGTAAGAACATCACCGGTATTTCATCGTTATTCCAACGATCAATGTCACGCATGACTTCCCCTTGAGGGAATAGGGCTTGTAGGCGCTCAAGGTCATGACGGAACTGATAGACAATCATCACAGGGGTTGATATAGAGTCAACAAGCTCTTTGACGGCCATTAGTTTTTCGTCATGGAGCGGGTGCCACTGCCCGGTATCATCATAAATCGCACCGGCGGTAATTTGGCGAAGTTTGCCCACCAGAACGCCACTCGATACGGCATCGATTACGCCATCTTGTAGGGTCAATAACAACTGAGATTCCATATCTAAGTACATGGTCATAACCGTGTCAGGTAAATGGACCAAGAGGTCTTGTACTGTTATTTTGGGTAAATCAAGACAGTCAGCTGATCTGATTGAAATGGCATCACGAGCAACGATCTTTGTTAGCAATGCTTCAACGCCAGCTCGGGGCCTCCATGACCAGCCCATTGGGTCATTGGTGATAAAGTATTTCAATTGAAATTGGCTATAAGGAATATCCCAGGGGGCTTTTCCCATATCAGTTAGAAATGCCAGTTGGCCATAGAGATCCAGCGCCGAGTTGGGTCTGGGCGTGCCGGATAAAATATATCGCCTTTGCACTTGTGCACCGAGTTCTCTGAGCAATTTAAAGCGTTTAGATGAAGGATTTTTGATGCATGAACTTTCGTCGATAATAATGCAATCGATAGGGCACCCATGGCTTTTAAACCAGCTCAATGAATTAAACGTAATTAATAACACCTGATTATCTAGATGCCGTGCCCTTTTTTTAGGCGGGCAGTGTAAGTTGCCAACGGTCAGATGTGCTGTGTGTTCCCAGGCGCTCAGTTCTTGACGCCAGACATGGTCAATAATTCGTGGTGTTGAGACAATGAGCGTTTTAAGGTTCAGGTCGGCTATAACCGTTCCTAAGCAAATTGTTTTACCGGTACCTGGCTCTGCAAAAACACCATAAAAGGGCTGTGATTTACACTTATTTACAATAATGTTTTGATAGGATCTGAGTTGTTTTCTTTCAATAAGATTAGATTCACTCATTCCCAGGCATCTCACAGTTATTCAGGGTGCGTATTTTGTTTTGTTGTGTCACTGTCAGCGCATTAAAGAGCCGCTCGCGGAGAGTGCTGGGTAAGGGGGTTACTTCGTTATCTTCTATTTCGGTGACACCGCCGAAGATCACTTGAAGTTTAAGTTTTTTGGAGACCGTTGCAAATGACCCAGGCCATCCTTTTTCGGTAAAGGAATAGATCTTTCTTTCGACTTTGATTAATCCGCATTTTTCACCGGTCTGAGTGCCTATTGTCTCGCAACTGCTAAAATCATCTGAATAAAGGGTTTTTCCTTTGTGGAGAAGGGGTGCGGGACTCAAACCCTTATTTTTCATGCTAAGGGCTTTGCTATTCATACCGAGCGTTTTAGGCTGAGTGATATCCTGAACGATTGCATCGGCCTCTTGAATGTAGCGTTCATAATCAAGATCACAGGGTAGTAACGCCGGCAGATCCTGGAGCGCCATTCCTCTATCGCTTCCCGCTACTTTGGTTCCAGATTTCAGATCTCGAATGGGGGTTGTGGTTGCGGTGCTGTAATACCATCGAACGACCTTACCCAGTTTTATGTCATCTTTAACGGCACCGCCTTTAACTTGCCGTACCAACAAGAAATCACCCATATAGGTTGAATTCATGATGGTAACGGCAACAGGCGTAGCGGACTTTAGAAATTCAATGACCGCCCGGATGATAATGTCGCCTTTAGGATTTACGTTTAGAGCTGAACCAATAGCAAATAAACCCTTAGTTTTTATTTGATTGTCTAGCCCAATACTCACATAAGAATTGATATCGCGTTGTGCAAATAATTTGTAGTTAGACCGTTCTAAAGAAAAACCAGTAGCCTCTTCCCAGTTTTTACAAATCCGCATCAGCAGCGGGTCGAACCCGCGCTTTATACACAGTGTAATGCCATCGGTGTTAGCCGAAATGATATTAAGTCCGACACGGTCCATGGCTTCAATTAACATCAACAGTGCCAGTTGTCCGGTGAGGGTTATGCCGATAACAAGGTTAGGTGAGAACAATGCGCTATCTGGGTAGCCGGTTTTACCAAAGGTGCTGTTGATAACGATTTTTAATGAATGGGCATCACTGCTATAGCCTTTAGTCTTTGCCTCAATGCGCCGGTCTACTAGATCTTTAAAGGTCTGGTTGAACCGCTCGGTCATGTGTTCGGGATGCCAGCCGGTTCTAATTATAATGTTGGGGTAATAGCTGACAACATCGACATCGACAATTTGATAATTTTCATCGGCCTTATATTGGCCGCTACTGTCTTTGCTGTGAAGTCCCCCTAAACCAATTTTAAAAATTCGATCGCCCATACAAACCGTACGGTCCTTAAGAATATCGGGGGTGATAATTCGACCGGATACCCCTAATTTATAGGTGGCAGATTCCATGTCATTGAGCAGTGCTTTAACTTGTTGGGTTTTGGGTTGGATAAAATCAGGGGCTTTAAATTGATAAACCTCATGCTTCACGACGGCTTTTTTGAGCAAATGCGGGGTGGTTCCGTATTCTGCAACCAGGACTTTCTCAGCAATGGCAGCATCACCCGATGAGCGTAGATCAATATGGTATTTTTTACCTAAATCTTCCCGTAATTTGAGCTGTGGTTTTAATTGCTGATAGAGTTTTTGGGTTATGCGGCAGTCGTTCTGACAATAGCTGGAGACTATTGCTTGCTGTGATGCATCAAGGGGCACAGTTGGGTCAAACGGCAGTTCCTGTAATTTAGGATAATGCATACGTGCTGCCAGTAATTTTAACCCACACCAACCTGCAATCAGGGGCTGGATATCTATAAGGTCTAACGACGGGTTTTGGGTAAGGTCATCAAGACCAAATGCTTTACGGACTGTCCATGATGGGCTGTCAGCTTTTATCAGGGCTGCACTTAATTCATAAATGCGCTCAGGGGTAAAACCCATTAATACCGCACTTAAAATGACATTGTCATAATTTCTATTATTAAACCCTAATAACGTGTCACGGGTAATAACTGCAATGAGTGCGCTTTTGTCTACAGGATATGAAAACTGATGCCACGCGTCATTCTCTAAGAATGACACGTGATACCAATTCGGATAGACCTCAAAATCAAAGATGATCATCCGCGTGTAGAATTAGCTTAAAATACTGGCTAAATCATCCGCAGCCGATCCGGGTGGATCCAATTCATCACAGTCACCCCCGGTGTCTTTTTCAAAGGCACTGACACCGGCAGATGAACTGATCGGAGTGCCTTTTCTTTTTAACCAGACTGCCTGTAAGCCCCAGGACACCCCTTTATTACCGGTATGGCTATAGGCAAAGGGTGAAAGGGCAACATCTCCTTGCATGCCATCAGGTTCAAGACCTGGCATATCGGAAAGTGGCTTTTTATCTTTGCCGCAGATGACAGTTGGAGCGAACTTGGTTTTAGCGTTGATGTAATAGGCGTTGTGAAAAACCGGGTGACGCTTTTTATATTCCCCAGTGACAGGATCTTTTTCACTGCCATCACGAATGCCAAGGTCAATTCCTGATGGGAGTTCACCTGAATTAGCATTTTTAGCAATGTCGATAGCCAGATTACGAAGCGCCTCAAAGGAAGACGTCTCATCCTTGGGAATAAGGATACAACTGGAGTAACGCGGTTCAGCACCTTGGACCATAGCACGAGGTTCTATGAACGCTGTGTAGGCAAAGGTTACATTTCTTACTGTAGTTTTACTTTTCATATTTTCTCTCATTAAGTTTTATCACTGTCGAATTTGCGAGTGTCGGTCATTCGACGTTAGGTGCGTTTTTCGTGAAGCACAGGTGCATAATACGGGGCTTTTATATGTTTTTGTGTAGGTGAAAAAACATATAAAACAGTAGGTTAGGTGTTACTTTGAGTGGGGTGGTGTGCACTTGAGGTAGATGGTGTCATGTTGTATTAATTAAATGAATCTTTAATTATTTTTAATTGATAAGCGGCGCAATCGGGTTTAGCTTTACACCAAAAACAGTTATCTCCGGCAATCTGTTGTGGGTTATTTTGGGTTGCCAGAACAGATTGGTGAATATTTCTGCTAAAAGAATTCATCTCAGCGGCCAAAAGATGATGGCTGATACCCTTATGGAGTCGTGGTTGGTAAATAATGAGCTCAAATTGTTCAATGTCATAGTCAGCCAGTGCGGTTGCACCGAGGGCATAGAGCATTAATTGGTCCGAGGAGGGGTGAACCGGGTTCCTCCCAAACTTAAGATCGGCAACGATAAGTTTGTTATGTTTGGGTTGAGTGACGATTATATCGGCCGTTCCCCAACATAAATCATCACCTACACCGAGGATGCGCCCTGGATTAACGCGTTTTTCAATATAAAGGTGACCTTCTAACTTTATAACTGCGTGGTAAACATCATTAATTAGACGGATCATTTCATCGTGTACATTTTGAAAAGGCCCCTTTGTTGAGACGGTTGTCATAAATTCAACCGGGGGTAGTCCCACTAATAATGAGGATTCAAGTAGCAGGTGGGCGAGAGTCCCTTCTTTTGATGCCTTGGAGGGGATATCAGGATAGGCACTCTCAAGTTCGGGTGAAGCAGGGCATTGCCGCCATCTTGCAGCGGCACTGGGGGAAAGTTTAGCGTGACTCATCTTTCAGTAGTTGCCGTAAGGCAATGGCACATTCTGAGCGATCAGCATCCGTTAAGTCACTGACACGCTCGGCGCCGTATACCGCCATTATCTTTTTAGCCTTATCATTTTGCTCACAATCAATCACCTGTGTCAGTAGTTCACGGAAATCATCCACCGTAACGGTTTCTATCTCACTTTCCTGTGGGGTTTTGGCGGGTGGAATAATTTTACTGTCCGTGGTGGGCGTAATTTTCCCTTTTTGAAGTTGTTGGGTCAGGTTGGTCAGTAGGCCCGTTAATTCATCAAGGCCATTAAACGTTACATTGACGTTTATATTCATAAGTTAGTGCTCCTATAGTTTGATGACGGCTTCAAGTGCCACATCGAGTGATTTTTTAGAGGTTAGTTGCAGCAGACCTCGACAGTGTTGAAGTTCCTGATCTGTTAATCCTGAACGCATGATGGTTGCAATGGCCTGCGCTGTACCGGAATCATCAATAAGGGTTCTTTCGCCAATTTTTGACAATCGTTCCTTTTCACGCTCGATGCGTTTAAGGCGGGCAGAGTCATCATGCATACCCGATAAGGTACTAATAAAGGCGTGAGAGTCTAACTTACTGCCTTTAATTTCTTCTAAAACGGCATCACTGATTTTATGGGCGTGGGAAATATTGCGTCGTGCAATAGAGGCGCTGACACCGGTTCGCGTTTTAGTTTCGTCCACAAGGCCTTGATAGGTCGCATTGGTATTCATTTTATAAACTTCATTGAGAATCTTCTGGTGTTGAATCTTTTCAGAGGCGGTCAGCTCCAGTCGGGAATAGTTTTCAACGACTTCAAGCAGCTGCGCCTTTGAGTCATCATCGATTACGGTAACCGGGATTTGAATGGATAATTGTTTGGCAGCCTCTAGCCGGTGATTACCTGCAATTAATTGATAAACTTCATCGCCATCGGTAGTGTACTTTTTGAAGACGGTAATCGGTGATATCCATTTTGATTGGCGGATAGATTCGATTAACTTAGACACATGGTTAGGGTTTAATTCCCGTAGTCGGGTGGGTACTAAAATATCTTCTGGATTTAGTTCCATAGGGCCTCCTTAAGGTCAATAATTCGGGGTAGTTTGTCAGCACCCCAGCGGGATTTATCAAGGTCAGTTTTTATCCACCCTGAGTCGTGGAGTTCGCATAGTGCTGAATGAATGTTTTCAGTTGATCGTAGACCTTCAAGTTTGATGTTTTTTCTCAGTTGAACGGTATCAAGAACGCCTACTTTATTTTGGATCACCCACTGACCGAGCCGCATCGCTAATATTTCTGATCGTGGTGTCAGAATATCGGCCTTGATTCGTTCATGGTGGGAGTCTATGACCTGTCGATAATTAAGGGCTTGTTTAAGAATATCAAGACTAACGGTATCGCCTTGACAGGCTTCAAGAAGGTGGAACGACAGCGATAATCGTAATACTTGACCGGGCGCTTTATGGGCACCGGCATCATTTTCACGATGACTATCTCGAAGGGATTGAAGATGGTCCAGTCGCCAGCTTTCAAAATACTCATGCGCTTGTTTAGAAAGTATGAGTTCTTGTTGTGGTTGTTGATGAGTACGGCTGATAAAAGTATTGAGTTTTTTAACCGCAACCAGATAATCAATTTCATTAAATGATGGCGACTTAACGGGCAGGGGGTCTGGGTACACAAACATCATGCGCGGTATTAACCCGTCTTCACTGGCCAGCCCGCCTTGATTAAAATCAGAGAGTACATCGGGTTGGATACCGCCAACAATAGAACAGCCAAGGCAATCTATCTGCATAGGGTCAGATCCAAGTGATTTTCGGTTCACGATGCCGGGTAAACAATCCCATGCCCGGAGCCAGAATCCTCGGTCAGAACCCCCACGATTGTATCGTTGAAGGCTGTTGATAAATTCACTCATTTCCGGTTGCCAGAGCAATAACCCAGTGCTTTGACGTGACATGGTATGGGCCAAGGACTCAATGGTCGCATCCATAACCCTGAATTGCTCAAGAAAGAGGTGGGTCTCATCTTCAGTGAGTTCAGCTTTAGCTTGTGCCTTTGCTAAATCCAGTCTGTGGGCTTTTTCTAAGGCGTGAATTCCCGATTCAACTGCAGAGAAGGCAGGGCTTTTACCTGCAGAACTACCGCCCACAGAGACCATAAATAAAGCAGCAGGTTCAGTCCAACCGGCACGGGCAGTAATATTGGATCTGCCAACACGTAACCCGCTTGTCGTTCCAATTAGCGTATGCAGTAAATATTCTTTAGGGGTGTTTTTAGCCTTACTCATAACATCGAGCCAATCACCCCATGACGGTAGAATTTCGAGTGGCAACGGTGTAACTTGTTTTTTTAAGGGGGTTAACACCGACATATCAATGTCACCGGTATTAAAAGAAATCGTCTTGCTCAGTAATTTGTGAGGGTCAAAGCCATCAGGGGCCTCATCCGCTAGATCCCAACCCTTAGTCAAGGTGCCATCGGTGGGTAAATTAATAATTGCAACGGATTTACACCCTGAATAAATGGCCTTTTCACGGATACGATGGGCAAGTTTGATGCCCGGTTCGTCGGCATCGGGCCAAATAAATACCTCTCGTCCCGATAATACAGATAAATCACAACGAGTGATCATACCGCCGCCCGGGACACTTCCCACCACGTATTGGGTAAATTGTTTTGTTGCCGCATTACAGGTTTTGGCCCCTTCAACAATGAGTACCGGCTTGTCAGGATCATTAGCGATCAAATCTGAGTTCTTAAGGGGTATTGATTGTGGCCAGGCGCCTACCCATCGGGGTGGTAAATCATGGGTTTGTGCCATGATAGCGGGATTCGGCTTTCCAAAGATTGCAGGGCGTATCATCTTGCCATCACCTGAATCCCACCGTAGTTCCACCATCATCAGTTCACCTGCCGCATTTTTATATTGGAATACGTGGTCAGGTTTTCTTTTTTGGAAGTAACTGGGGTAGGCCTGATGCAATGAGCGTAATTGTTCTTTGCTAATTGGGAGGGTATCCCATTTAATCGGTGTTGATTTATCACAAATTGCGGTTTGCATTTGTGATGTAGCACTGAGCTGCTCCTCGGTGAGTTGGATCTGTAGCGGGGCAGGGGCAAATTCGGGTACCTCCCATTGGTTAAGTAACCCGCCTAAGACAGTGACAGCCTGTGGTGAGGAGAGGTTATACAAATACTCAATTAAGGCAGTAAAACTGTAGCCCTGTTTATCAATGGCAAAGTCGGCCCACAAGCTGGTCTGAAGATTAATACTAAATGAGCCCAGTGACTTATCGTCTCTGTGGGGGTTCAGTAGTTGGTATTCATTACCACGTCTTCGACCCAATGGCGGCGGGGCGATCGTTTGCATCACTGCGAGCGAGTGCTGGGTGGCCAACGCTTCAATATTTATAGGGTCACTGCAGGGGCGTGTTACCATTAATTACCCAGATTTGTTGAGAGATAAGATAGGATTCTAAAATGGTGCTGTAAACAGTCCTGAAGCGCCCGATAAAAACAATTTGAGCGCCCGCCTCTTTGAGTAACTTAGCTACTTTTTTGGCAGTCAGATGAAGTTGCTTGATCGTGGGCGCTGATAAGTGTAATTGCGCGTGCAGGTCAGCGACCGCTTGTGGCGGTGCTGACCAGTCCTCGAGCAATAATGGGCTCAGATTAACTTTCATTAAAGATGTAAACCATGTCGGTGCCTAGATGGTTTACTTGTCCACTAATTTCAGCCCAAATAACCACAGTAAAAGCTCGAGCCAGTCGATATTGCCTTTTAGTTAATCTACCTCTGGCCTTACCGCTTTTATAATCTCGATGATCTTCGTAAATGAAATTCTTTATGATAGAAATATCTAGTTTTTTAAAGATATGTTTTGCATCAACCTCGAGTGATGAACGATTTAAAAATTGACTGATTTCACGTCTGATCGGAACTTCAAAACCATTTGAACAATTATTCCTTTTTCGTATTTGTTCGACTTGTGGGTTTACCTCTAATTTATCACTACGGGCCAAAATGACATTGCCCTTAACAAACCCACCAAAAATAGGGATGTTAGGATCAAGCAATTTAGGATCGGCAATTAACTTAGGGTTGTTGGGCAATTGCATAATTTCCGAATCGAGTACTATAATGTTATCGAATTCAGTACATTTTTTGTCTGTCTTGGGTTCACTTTGATGTGGTGAGCAGCCACTCACCACATCAATTCTTGAGTTATTCATTTATTGTTCTCCTCAAACCATCCCAGAAAGCCTTGTTTGTGCACGTATATTTTTCGCCCAAACGTTTTTACATGTTTATCCAATCCGTTATGTGTTCTGGATCGTAAACACCATCGAATTTGACTCTCCGATATTTGTTGATTGGTAAATTTAAGGAATCCATCAATCGTTACCCAACCAAAATCTGATGAGTTTTCGTTAATAATTGTTGAGTCTTTGTTTGTTGTGTTCATTGGCACCTCATGTAATTGCTTAGTGGTGCCTAGTATAGATTGGTGAATTAACAAAAAGGACGACAAGGCTGTCGGCATTTTTATAAGAAGGATTTATTGATAAGTATCACTTAATGAGATGTTTAATTTCTAAATGATAAATTCTGGGCGAATTACTGAAGCCAGAGGCATTGTTCACGACTCTTTATAGTTTTAAAGACCAGAAAGTAATAAAACGAGGGATTGTGCTGGTTAGTTTTTGGGTAAGACTTTCTTGAACATTAATAAAAAGCAGTGACTTTCAGGGACCCAGAATGGTTTTTTTGTAAAAAAAACTGTGCCTTTACTATGTGTTTAGCCTTTCTTTTTATCCAAGAGGATATTTATCGTGAGACTTGTTATGTGTTTATTCTTTTTTTTAATAGTATGGTTATAAATTAAAGTCATCACGACCTATTACTTTGCCTTTTGATTCATTTTTCAAATACGCAACATCACTATCGACCTCGATCCAATCACACGGTAAGGTAGTTCCACCAAACATAACTTCACTAACACACAGATCAATCCATTTAATGAGATTGTCACCCCACCCCCATAATGTGTATAAAATCCTAACGGCGAGAAAGGTTTTCACATCTTAGACTTTTGTGTTGGTTATATACTACATTGATTTTCAATTTTCCGGATTGCCTATTGAATAGACCTACGATAATATTTAACTAATAGATGTTTTTTAGATTAAAAGATTGGTTGTAAAATTTAATTACAATGGATAGCAAATAGAACAGGCATAAACACGAAAGGTTTTATGAAGTATTAAATGATGTGAAGGTCTTTTTTTCTAGCAGGATGATTCTATGAAGAAGTCAGCGTATCAAGTTTTAGGCGTTTCTCCTGACGCCCCTCAAGAAGTGATTGACGCTTGTTACAAAGCTTTAGTTGCTAAATTTTCTCATGAGTTTAAGGATGATCATGAGTCATATTTTAGACATCTTAAAGATTGTTCTGATGCGCACACTATTTTATCTGATTTTGAAAAACGCGCCGCTCATGATTTTGAAATAGAGCATCGACAATCTGAGGACTCAAACTCGTCATTTGAAACACCCTATTCACCAGCTTCAACACGTTTAGAAAGCAGTCGAAAACAGAGTACTCATTGGCTACTAATTTCCTTAGTATTTTTAATTTTGTTTGGAGTGGGGTCTTTTTTTAGAAATGAAATTGTTAATTTAGTCACTTCATTGGATGAAAGTACTAAAAGTGAAAATCAAGTTATTTATAATCTTTCACCATCACTTGCTGAGAAATTGACTTTAGAGCCTTGTGATAGTCAAATTCACAGAAAGGTGATTAAATATTTAAGAAAAGCTGATCAAAGTCGCGCGCTGGCAGACTTAACATGGAAGTGGAGTGCTGAATGCAAGCTTGATAAATCAAAGGTCTCTAGCTACCTGCTGGAAGCTACTATGAGTTATAGGAGTATAGGCGAAACAGGTAAAGCTAAATTGGCAGCGGAAAGATTAGTTGAACGTCTCCCGCAAAGTGGTCAAGCACGTATGCAGTTGGCAGCTAATCTAATGAACCTTGATCAATATGAGGAGGCTGCAGAGCAATATACTTGGGTTTTTCAACTTATAAGGCCATCTTCGATAGCTTATAGTATCTATCATCAGGCTATTAATTCATTAGAACAGCTTGGAAGAGGCTGTGAGGCAATAGATTTATACCGCCTTATGTTGAGGCAAAGGAATCCCGGTAACAGTGAAGATGTTGAAGCACGAATTGATATTCTGCAAAATAAATTCACCTGTGGCTCAAGTACATCAGAGCCTATACGAATAGCGACTAAAAATGGAAAAGTTTCATTTATCAAAGTTTCAATAAATGGGGTAGATGGAGAGTTTGTTTTTGACACTGGGGCGTCAATTACATCTGTTAGTTTGGACTTTGCTAATAAATCTGGACTTAAATTAAATCCTAAAATGAAAGTTAAAATTCAAACAGCTAATGGATCCTCATATGCATTTAATTCTCATTCAAGAAAAATCCAAGTAGAAAATGTAGATATGGGCTCAGGTCAAATAATTGTTCTACAAAACAGGGAGTCTTTAGGAAAGTATGACGGACTTTTAGGGATGAATATTATCTCTCGATTCGATATTGAGAAAACTACTAATGAGTGGGTCTTAAAAAGCAAATATTAGAGATTTATTATTAATTTGAGTATGAGTACAAGTTTTTTTTGATTTCATGATGTACTCATGCTTAATAGGCAGGCCCTGCGATTAGTTCAGGATAAGACTTTCGTGAACATTAATAAAAAGCAGTAAGTTTCAGGGGCTCAGAATGGTTTTGTTTGCACAAAAACTGTGCCTTTACTATGTGTTTAGCCTTTCTTTTTTTCCAACATGTCCTTTAGATCGGCAAAAGGGTTATGGGTGGCACTTATTGTATTAGTTGGGGCATATTGTTCACCACCTTGTTGCCCCTCAAGTTGTCGTTGATGTTCATTGTCATGGCAATACAAACACAATAATTCCCAGTTACTGCCATCAGAAGGGTTATTGTCGTGATTATGGTCACGGTGATGTACTGTGAGTTCGTGAAGGTTCTTGCGATCAAATTCCCGTGTGCACCGCCCACATAGATGCGGATACATTTTTAAGGCCTTCTCGCGATAACCAGTCTCTCGTTGTTCACGGGCACGTCTTGCATCAGCAACTACACTATTTAATTTTGTTTTGTTGTGATCCATTCTCCGGATTGAATTGCGAACTTTTCAATTATTGATCCATGGTCATCTACGATATGTACACATATGTCATTTGCTATCGACGACCAAATCGATTTTTTCAGGTTTTCAATAGAGAATTCCTCTTCTAGTGCAACAATCATTTTCATATGGTTCAGAGAATCCCATTTCACTATAGTGTGAGGTGAAGCATCTGCATCAATCTCCCGAACGTGAACTTCGAATACACTTGAAAGTACCTCTTTTATCTGCTTTTCAACATTATTATCCATTTACAATTCCTATATATTTTAGATTTTTAGGGACATAATTTATGGAATCAAGTTCATACGTTCTTTCAGATTCATTTCTATCAATAAGATTGAAACCACAATTATTATAAAAATCCTTTACCTGTTCATTTTTCTGGGTTTTTATATACTTTGCTTGAACAATATTTATTTTGTTCCTTTCAATCAAAGTAATTAAATAATCCATAAATGCATATTCAATATTTCGGCCAATAATCCTACAGCTCATTAAATATGTATCTATTTCTGCAGTTTGAATGCTGTCATCAATATCAAGTATACATAATCCAGTTATACCGCTATCTCCATATTTGTCAGAAACTGAAAATGCGATAACTTTTGAATCTTCACTTATGATGTAATTTTTTATATCACTTTCCGTATACCTTTTTGTTTTTAGATTGAATTGATTTGTCTTTTGGCTCATTTGAGACATACGAGGAATAATTTCCTCATCATCTTGATAAATGGTCATTTTAAGTTCTAAAGAAGCAAGATAATCTTCAATATCACTAAATTCTTCTTTTACATTTTCTCTTTTTACCTGATGTTTATACATCTCTGTTTTCTTTCTATCTTCATCAGTAAAAGAAAGATTATAAAACAGTCCAATGTTTTCACGTAGCATGTACGGATACTCATATAATCTCTCTGGCACCTGTAAAACTGTTATTTCAGGCAGCTGCTCTCTAACCAGGTTTACCTCAAAAGATGAATCATCAACAAAGACGATACTATCCAAACCTATATTTAACTCATTTGCCATTTCCTTTAGATTAGATACCTTGTCATTCCAGTTACTTTTGTTGATAGCGATATGATCTTCACGTAACTGCATACCCGGATGAAACTTTATAACTTCATCCACATCCCCGGGATTATTTTTGCTACATAACCCGATCAATATTCCTTGGTTGTTAAGATCCAAAGCTAATTTCTGTATTTCATAAAATATTTCGCCTTCTTTTGTCTCTGGGGTCATTTTAATATTATCAAACCCGTCTTCACCA
>ENA-OREN01002280-OREN01002280.1-marine-metagenome-genome-assembly--contig:-NODE-2280-length-19902-cov-28.384767_pt1 | contig 19902 bp, 31 predicted proteins | sample MGYA00248624_ERZ508555 | MGnify/ENA primary metagenome ERZ508555 (study PRJEB26222, sample SAMN06267773) | marine metagenome | isolation source: Saanich Inlet, British Columbia, Canada | place...
ATCTCCCCTTTGAGATAATATCTCATTTTTCGGTCACTTGGGTTTATTATGATAAGATAATATTTTCAAGTTCTGTTAATCGTTTTAAAATATTCTCTTTGACAGTGTCAGACATTTTTCTAGGATCAAACACACCTTCACGATTACCATTTTTAATAAATTCTAAATCTAATGAAAGTAAGCACCCTTCTTCACCTGAAACCAATCTAGGATCATCAATTAAGACAGGGGATGTTTGGTATGTTTCAACTAACAGTGAATCAAGTTCAGATATTAGTTTGGTCTTTTTTTCAGATAATTCTTGGAAATCAACACCTGCATCTTTTTGAATTTCAGCAAATACTTTTTCTCTAAATTCATCATTTTCGTAAAACACTTCAAATAATTTTTGGTGATCAAAATCCTTGTAGCCCATTTCTTTTAATTTTTTTAAAACTAATTGATCACTATTATCTGAAAGTTGTGTCTGCTCGGTTTTAGTCAAATCCACAATTTCTGCCAATTCTTTCTGACAATCCACCACTCTTTGGTCCGGTTTATAATATAATAATACATGAAATTGTAAAGACAAATGTCCCGATATCAAATAGCTTCCCTCAGCAATCTCAAATTTTGTAAAAATTCTCCTAACATCTTGATTGTTTGTAATGGATACATCTTGAACGGCCCACTCTTTTAATGAAGTATTTATTTTTTGGAAATAATCTGAAACTTGCTTTGGATCAAATGTTTTTTGAGATGTAATCGTTGCATCACCCATCATTACTTTAACATCAATCATTTTTGTAACATCCATCATTTTTGGAAGATATGATTTTTGAATGGATTCATTCTTGTCATTCAAGATTTGAATAAATTCATTAGATGATCGGGAACCTAATCTCACAGGGAATATTTGAAAAATGCTCTCCTTAAACCTTCATCCTTAAATCCAAATAGATTAGAAGGGGATATAGGAATGAATGATTCAAAAATTACTTGTGATAATTGTAGTACAGATATTACGGAATATTATCATGATGGATACAAGGGTAAACGAGGTAAATGTCCAAAATGTGGGATAGATTTCCCTCTAGAATAAACGGTGATTTGAATGGTTGACGAAGAAAATAAGACAAAACAAGGATTAGACAGTGATGACTCATCCAACAATGTTGTAGATATGCTACTTAGCAAAAATCATATTCAAACTGTAGATTCTGAAACAATGGTTTTAGAAACTCAAAAACGTGTATGGGCTGCTTTGAAAAAAGGTTATGAATATTCTGGATTAATTGATGAATCAGACGCACATCTAAGAAAAAATGTTTTTTCAAAATTAGATATGGTTGTACTTTATGTCGATTTAGTAGGCTCTACCACAATGACATTGGAAATGCCTCCAGAAAAAATTGCAATTATCATAAGTTCATTTTCTCAAGAAATGGCATCCGTAATTAGACAGCATCATGGATATGTTTTAAAATTTGTAGGAGATGCGGTTATTGGTTATTTTGTTGGTGAAGGGATGTACATAGGAGATAATGCGGTAAATTGCGCAAAATCAATGCTATCTATCATTCAAAAAGGAATCAATCCAATTCTAAATCAATATGATTATCCGGATTTGATGGTAAAAATTGGAGTGGATTTTGGTCAAAACATTGTTGTAAGATATGGTGCAGATGTTGAACATTCTCATGTAGATTTGATGGGCCCTGCAATGAATATTGCAGCTAAAATTCAAAACATGGCAAAACCAAATCAAATTTTGATTGGCAAGGATGTATACGAAAGACTACATCCTAGTTTTCAAAAAGATTTCAAACTAATAGTATGGTCAAAAGATGAATGGAAATATCGTTCAAGAATTACAGGCGAAACATACAACGTCTATGAATTCAAAGGGTAATTGATACTAAATTTTTAAACTGTAAAATTATCAGGGCACTCCACATGTTCATAATGATGCTCTGTGAATTTTTCTTGAACCACGTAAATCACTATTTTATGAAGATCTTTTTCTCCAATGTCTTTCTTACATCTTAGACATGCTTTTTTTGATGGGTCCATGTGTATTTGCGATCAAAAGTGGGAATCTATAAGGATCTGCGATCAGCTCAAATTGAGCTAAGACGACTGACATTTAGCTTTATGGTTTATCAAATGACTAAAGCAAGCCACAAATATAGCAAATATTGAGGTTATTCATGGATAATATGGTAACAAACCACCTACGTGACCTTTATGGATTAAATCCAAATATCCCACATGTAGCATTTCAATTTCCAAGATTACCGCCAGGATTAGCAAATCCAATGTTTAAAATCCATGAAAATCCGATGAAAGAGAAATTTTTACAAAATGCAGGCAACATGGCTCAAAAACTTTCAGGGTTCCAACACATGTATCAGCAGCACGCTGCAGGATTACTAACCATGAGTTCTACTGTAATCCCACCAGGACATCCCGCATATACTAGACAAAATTCCATAGAAACACTTCAAACAGAAAATGATAAACTGATTAAAGAGAATTTAGAATTAAAGAAAAAATTAGATAAAGAGAATAATTCAAAATAACACCTAGTTCTAAAAATTGCAATTAGACAACATCCTTATTAATTTCAAAAAAATACTTTGATCATGGTAAAAACTCCTGCAGATAAATGGAAAGAGACAATAATCAAATATAGAAAACAATGTCAAAAAATTTTAGGAGTATCGGACAACATCAGATATGCAGGAATTGTAAATGCATATGGTAGAACATTAACGGGGATAATCAAACCTAAACTTAAACCTCTTTTACAATCAGAAGATTTTAAAAATGAATTATTTGTAATATCTACTCTGATTTCATTAAGAAAAGATTCGGTTGGGACAATTGGAAAATTAGAACACGTTGTTTTAGAGCACCAAAAAATAACCATAGTCATTTTACAAAAAAACAATGTCACATACTATGTTTCAATAAATAGAAAAGAAAAAGACTTAGAGAAGATTATCACTTCAATTAAAAAGACAATCTAAGCTGGTGTAAATCCATGATATCCGCCTGATTGTTGGTCTTTGTCCTCAAAGACAGGTTCGAATAATGAAATCAGATAGTCATCAGGATCTAAAATTACGGCATTTAGTCCTGCATCTTTTTCAACAACATCACGATGAATTGTGACGCCTTTTGATCTCAATTCTTCAACAGCAGATTTTACATCACCGACAAGGAAACCAATCGTGATTCCATTTTCTATAGAACTGCCAATGTGTTGTGCAGTAATTGATGCCGGATGTAAACTCAATAGTGCGCCATTGGTACCCAAATCAACCCATGATCTTCTTTGGCTTTTGATTGGAAGCCCAATGATTTCATGGTAAAATTCTAGTGATTTGTCAATGTCCTTAACGGCCAATATTACATTGCCTACTTTTTTGATATTCACATAGATAATACGTTAAAGTTCTTTAAATCAATTGCGTCATTGCACTTCAACCATAGTTTCAGTTCTATCAACTCCGGCAATTTTCTGAATTTGATTTGCAACCTCTTTTATCTGAACTAATTCTTGAACATCAATTATGGCAACTGCATCAAATTGTCCACTAGTTGGAAATGAATCTGAAACAGATGTAATTTTCTTTAATCTTGCAGCAATTAGTTTTTTAGGAGATTTTACTAAAATTATAGCTCTTACCATCCCATGTTTACCTCCACTTCAATCAAGGTTTCAGTCGTAACTATATCTTTGATTTTTTTAAAATCAACTACCATGTTGTTAATTTCATCAAAACTCCCTTGCAATAAAACGCTGACATCTGCCCTTCCAGCAACTACCATAATCTGTTTTACAATTTTGCGTTTTTTCTTTAAAATCTCTACAACTGAATCTACCTTTCCAGGTTTAACAGTAATCAAACAAAGAGCACGCATGTATAGTGTTAGGTCACCGGATCGGATAAAGATTCCTTCTAGTCAGATGCTTCTTGTGAGCGAGCCTCTTCAAGATAGGCACGTCTTTCTTCATTGACTTTTTCTTTATCAATTACAATGTCATCATCAACTATGACTATACCCCCATCTCCGGATGGTTCATCATATTTTTTTGATTTTGTTTTTGATTTAGTACCTTTTGCCGTGGTTTTTTTAGATTTACTTGGAGTTTTTTTTGCAGGTGTTTTTTTCACCGTTTTCTTTGCGACTTTTTTTTCAGCCATGAATCTCGAAAAACAAGAGGTGGGGTGGTTTTTAAAGATTATGCAGAATATGTTTTAGATCAAATTGCTAATTTTTTTATCGATCAAAGAGGCCATCTAGGTCAACAAATAACGCATAATTCACTTTATCATCAATTTATCCAAATAATTCCTATTGGAGGTGAAGAAAAATAGCAGCATTAACAGATTATGTCACAATTGGTGATTCAGTATCTTTAGCAAAATTAGGCGAACAGCCATTTACCATTACCCACATTGAGGATTCAGACTATACTCAGGGTGAAGATGTAACTAAAGGTGTCAAAATCACCACACAGGAGACCTTTGATGTAGATGGAAATCAATCCAACAAGTTCCATACGACTCGCGTGGCAATTGTAAAGAAATTTTCAAATACAAAGCTTCGAGAAGATATCAATTCAGGTAAAGATACACTAGGACCAGTCAAATGTGTCTCTGAAAAATCAGCATCTGGAAAAAGTTTCTACAACTTAGTAGACGTATAGATGAGAAAAGTTCTGTAAAGGGTTTTCCACCTTTTCTTTATTTTTAAAGAAAAGGGAATAAAATGAAAACCAGTTATTATTAACATATTATCTACTTAACGATATTGTAATTTTTGAAAGTTACTAAATTATATCAAAATATTTTAGGATTTCAACCACGATATAATCAAAGGGAATTCTCCTTTAATTGAAAGAGGTGCCAAGGGCATGATTTGAACAAGCGACAGCCCGGTCTTCAGCCGAGTGCTCTTCCAGGCTGAGCTACCTTGGCACTTAGAAAAAATGAATAATGTTGAGGAATTAAAGTTTGTCTTTTCCTTGACTATAACACTAGTATTTTATACAATTCCAGTAATAACTAGCATGAGAACTAAGATCTATCAAGTGATAGAAGCATTTGATCCAAAAAAGGATTATGGAATACATTTTCCACAGAGATTCAAGACATCATTAAGAGAATTTCAAAAAGGTGAAGAATTCAGAACTAGAGATATTGTCAATAAACTACCTAAATCAAATCAAACCTATGCATATGACACTATAACTCTAGGAACTAGATTAGGCCTTTTCAAACTATTAGATAATACACCAAGTGAATTCAAAGACTTTTGTGATTTAGAAACAGTTTCATATTTTTCTCAACAATTAAGGGATTGTAAATTCAAGCATAAACAAGTCTCATCAAAGGCTCAAAGTACAAAGCAATTGTATCTATACAAATTATGGAATTTCAATAATTGGTTAGTTGGTAGAAAATTCAAGTTTAGAAGGCAGATTAGAACCGGCATAGATACCTTACAAGAAGTAGATGAATTAATCGAACTGCATAATGTCGAAGAATTACTAAAACTCTATCAAGAGCCTCACACATCTAATACTGAATTTGTTAGAATCATCAAATCGTTTCTAATGGATGATATACATCAAGACAAAAAGGCCTCAACTGTAGACCTTTTCTATTGTTCAATTAGAGCATATTTTGACAGGAATGACAGTCCAATTAATTTCAAATTTGATAGTACTGTGAAGTATGACCAGATAGTAGAAGATGAAGAAAAGCCTGAAATATCCCTAGAAGATTTACTCAAAATGCTTACTGTAGGTAGACCATCAATTCTAGAAAAATCAGTAATAATATGCAAATTTCAAAGAGGCTTAGATAATTCTACAATGGTGGATAGATTCAACTTTCAAGTTTGGGAACAATTAGTAGAATGGTTTGGAACTAGTGAATATCAATCATGGGATGAAACAAGGTGTCCGGTTCCAATTAAACTAACTAGAATCAAAAACAGTTTTTCACATACCGGATTTTTAGATATAGATGCCATTAATTCCATTCAAGATTATTTGAAATTTAGATACAAGCAAACCGGTGAAATTATGAAAAAAGGTGATGCTCTATTTCTTAACAGACATGGAAACCCAATTCATGATTTATGGGTTGGAAAACTTGTACGAGTTTTATCAAGAAAGGCAGGCATTCAATCTATAATTAATTCATACAAGGCCTCTGTAAGATACAAACAAAACTCACATGAATTAAGAGACTTGTTAAAATCTACATTAATTGATTCAGGAACTAGATTAGATATTTCAGATCACGTCATAGGTCATAAACCTAAAGATTCCTACGAGAAGCAAAATACTCTATATCCGGCCTCATTACGTGCTGAATACATGAAGGCCTCAAAACGTCTTAACATGTTTTCTAATATTTCTCATTACATGAATGGGGATGATGAAAAAGAAATTTTGAGAAAACAAGTTAGTGATTTCAAAATAACTTTAGAGAAAAGTGAATTATCATCAAGTAGTGAATTACAGTCAATCCGAGAAAATCAAGATAAAATCATGGCATGGATTGAAAGACAGGAATTAAAGAAGATAGAAGCATAGAAGGAAGATACTAGAAGATGAAGAAGTATTAGAAGAAGGCTAGAAGAAGATTCTAAAATTATTGCACTATATTAGAAAAACAATTCTTAGAGATATTGTATGCATAGACACTTTAACATTCTAAATGCCTTAGTGGGTAGTTCTCTAGGGGTAGTTCTTGCTTTAGTTCTAATGATGGTTGGAGATGTTTAATGAAACATAAACATCGAAATGAAATTCTAAATGTAGGTATTACAATTGGAATCGGCCTTATCATTATTGCAATTTATCATAATGGATGGTTAAATTGAGTATTGGTAAATTTATTGCTGTAGGTTTTGGAATGATAGTTATTTTGATAATTGTTGGTTATACTGGATTTACTGTAGGAGATTAATCATGGTAAGAAAGCATGGCTACATATCATTTAATGTATGGATTATACAGTTTAGAAAAGAAAAATCAGATCGTGGTATTTTGGCTAGATATTTTTTGGGTTATCAATCAGGTTATTCAATTAACTCGAAAGATGAACATGTCAAGAGATTGATAAAGAATGGCGGTAGTGAATTTTTAGTAGAAACTTTTGAATTAATGTGGCTTGAATTTGAGAAACTACCTAATGCAAAAATCTCTATTGCACCTACTACCGGTATTGGTAGAACATATAGACCAAGACGTATTGAATAATGCCTCAATTTCCTAATGTATTCTGTTTAGATTGTGGTAAAAAGAAACTATACTATCAAAAGGAATTATCAATAGTGGATAGAAAAAATCCTCAAAATAACATCCCTGTTTATTGGTGTTCTAATTGTGATCAACTAATACAACTTAGAAGGCATAAAGTTAATGATGCAGTCAAGACCGTTAGAGTAACAATTTACAAGAATAAGAAAAAGAATCCAATCTACTGTTAATTTTAAGATATTGTATGTAGATCTGTTCCGGTATATTTTACTAAACTAAGTCCAATTCTGTTTGACGTGAAATTCCATTAAGCATAAAATTTTTCATTAATTATAGATATAATGCGTGACTAATTTAAATATGATTTTCCTGAATTTTCAGTATGATATTGGAGAAAGTTTTTGGAGTAATCAATGATGATCTATCAACATATGTGCCAAGACAAGAAATAGATGATTGTTTTATGAAAACATTCAGTCAAAAAAGACAACTTGTAGTTTATGGTTCATCTAAACAAGGAAAAACTACTCTTTTAAACGCCCACATAAAACAAGAGAATAAAATTATTGTTCAATGTTCACCCACAATGACTTTACATGATATTTACAAAACCATTCTTAAAAAATTAGAAATTACAATTCAATCTAGTAGTTCAAATGAAAGTGAAGATAGCACAAAAGCTAAATTTAATTTTAAAGTAAAACTTCCAATGTTGGCAGAAGCAGGAGTGGAAGTTGTGAAATCTAAGGGTGAAAAAGAAATAAATTCTGAATTACAAATGGATGTTGAAAGTGCTCAAGATATAGCTGAAATAATAAAAAATCATTTTCCTGACAAAATCATCATACTTGAAAATTTTCATTATTTAGAAGAAAAAGAACAAAGATTATTTGCTTTTGATTTAAGGACGTTTCAAGATCTTGATGTAAGAGTGATAATTTTAGGAATTTGGAGAGAAAGAAACAGATTAACCCAATATAATGGAGATTTACAAGATAGAATAATTGAATTACCTATAGAACCTTGGATTGAAGAACACTTACAAACAATTATTTCATTAGGTGAAAAATCTCTCAACATAAATATGAGTGACATCAAAAACGAAATTATTTCTGAATCCTTTGGAAATGTTGGTATGTTACAAGAATTGTGCAAAGAATGTTGTTACGATGCAGGTATTACTGAAACTGCACAAGGTTCACCAAAAATTATAACATATGCAAATCTAAAAAATGCAATTTTAAGAATTACTAATTCATTTGCAAGTAGATATCATAGGTCACTTGAAACATTTGCTGATGCTAAACCCAGACAATCTTTAGATGGAAGTCAAGGATTGGGAATGCCTTACTTTTTTGTACGTGTTATATTATCATCTAATTTAGATATAGAGCAAATTAAAAATGGATTATCCATACATGATTTAAGAACAGCAATTAAAGCAATTCATCCAAACAGCGAGAATAAACAATTTGATAGGGCATTAACTATTTTTCTCAACAGGATTAGTACGTATCAAAAAAATCATGGTATTACACCATCAATTTTTGATTGGGACACCAATTTACGAAAATTAAGCATAGTTGATCCTAATTTCTTCTTTTTTGTTAAACATTACAATCACTATGAATTTTTAGAAGGATTGAAACTACCATTAGGTTTTACAAAAGATACAGGCTCATAAATTTCAGGTATTTCATAAATTTCAGGTATTTCATAAATTTCAGGTATTTCATAAATTTCAGGTATTTCATAAATTGCTATTTTCAGATTAAAGGTAGAATTAGGAACAAACTGAACTATCTATTGCAAATTCACCTAGATTATTCAACAAGATGTGTCATTGCATAGAATAATTCTCTAGTTTTGTGCCTGTATTGTTAAGTGTCTAAGTAGTTTTAAGATAAAGAGATGAAAAAATGGAAAATTGCCTTTCAGAAAGAAGTTAGAGGAATTAATCCCGAAACTGCATCTAGTAAAAGTACCAAACGAAAAAGGGAATTAAAATCAGCAATTATCAAAGAGATTGGTTCAGATTATGAGAAATTTCAAGGAAGAACATTAAGAAATGAGATTTTGCTTGATGTAGTGTATTATTTGTACAAATCAAATTCTATCGTTGATTCAACAAAAGACCTAGATAATTTATTGAAAATTCTATTTGACGTATTAAAAATTAACATGGGAAAAGAAAAAGGATTAGGATTGATCAAGGAAGATTCTCAAATTTTTGAGGTAAAATGTAAGAAAATAATTATCAATAATCAAAAAAAGACAGGGTTGGATTTGAAAATATCTTACAGGTAGTTCTAAGCAATTAACAGATTTGGTACATCATAGGTATTGTGAAATAGAATCTAATCTTTATCCCATACCACTTTCAAGCCTGTTTTACCAAATTGTCTTTTTAAATGGTCTATGGCATTACAAGCTCTACAAAGTAAATTCAAATCTTCAATCCCTCTTTTGTTTTTATGAATTAGTAAAATCATGTTTTGGCTTTCATAATTATCATCTTTGCTGAGTTCTTTTCTTTCTTTATTCCCCCCTCCTTTCATGTGATTAACTTCTAAGAATCTTGTATCTTCACAACCACACATAGCACATTTCATATCAGGTTCTATTCTAGCTAAAACTTTGAGTCGTATATCTTGGTAATATTTTGAATACCATAGTTTTCTTTCTTCCTTATGTTCTTGGTGATATTTTGTTGTCCTTTGAATTACTGCCTCCCTATTTTTTAGATAATTTTTATTTTGCTGTTTTTTTATTTTCTCTTTATTTTTCTCTCGATACACTTTATTTTCTTCCTTATGTGTAGCTCTCCATTCCCTTTGCTTTGCCTTACGTTCTTCTGGAGATTGAGCCATGATAACAATCTAAAGTATCTTCAATGATAAAAAATTGATTATGGGATTATAGTCCACTAAGATGCGGGGTAAATTGACTAACTTTGATTAGTGTTTTAGGCATAATTTAGGCATATTTCTTAGGTAATCTTAAGTTCATATTTTGTTTAGAAATAGAATGGGCATTTTTGATAGTGTAAGGAAATTAACTAAAAAAGAAAAAAGTAAAGAAAGAATGGAGAAGATTAGAGAAAGTGGTAAACAGGGTGAAAGAAATTTTGAACGAGATAACACTTTTTCAAAAATAAAAAGAGTTCATCATGGGGCAGATTATGAAGTAACAGTTCGCGATTCAGCAGGGCGAGAACGTACAGAGAAACATGAGGTAAAGCGTAATAATTCACCCCTATCAAAATTACAAAAGAAAACTCACGGGTTGAAAGTGGATCGTTATGAAAAAACACCGTTGGGAGATGTTAGAAAAACGTACAATCGAAATGGTGATGAATTGAAAAAAGATCCTTGGACAGGTAAATGGAACAAAGTAAGAAAAAAAGATAAATCCATGCTAACAAGCCTTTTTGAATCTAATTCTTCTAGTAAATCAAAGAAAACTAGTGTAACTAAAAGAAAATCAACTGCAAGGAAATCAACTAAAAGTAGAAGCATATCCGATATCATATTTGGTTCTAGTAAACCAAAAAAAACTAGTACAACTAAAAGAAAATCAACTACTAAAAAATCAACAATAAGAAAGAAACCTAAAAGTTTCTCTAATGCTGAATCATTATGGGGAAACGCTGATTCTAGTAAACCTACAAGAAAAACAACTAAAAGAAAATCAACTACTAAAAAATCAACTACTAAAAAATCAAAAGGAAGTTCTAATATGGATTGGTTTTTTGGTAGCAGTTCTAGTAAATCTTCGGGAAAGAAATCAAAAGGAAGTTCTAATGTTGATAGTATTTGGGGTGGTAGTAGTTCAAGTAAATCAACTACAAGGAAGTCAAGGAAAAAATCATCTGGAAGTTCTAATGTTGATAAAATCTGGGGTTCTGGATCAGGTAAAAAATTCAAGTTGTAAGATTACAAGTATGATTCAGGCACAAAATTATTTTATTAATCCTTTAATCAATACTAGAATCGAACCAATACTAAGAATCAAACCACCGGCATGGTAAGAATTCAAAAGATTATTTGAGTTTTGAATACATTGTTCAGTTTGGCATGATTTTGCCATTTGTAATAATATTGATTCTCCAATATCTAACGGACTGGGAATAAACAACATAAAAAATCCCCCAAGAATTAAACCAATTAAAACAAGGAATTTCTTTTGAGACATGAAGTTATTTGTTAAATCGTTCTAGAAAACTATTTGGCCTATAATTTTCACGTTTGGTAAGAGTACCGGTTCCTGAAAATGTAGTTTGATATTTTACAGGTTTGTCTTTTGGTGTTAATTTGATATAATCAAAATCACTAAATTCACCATTAAAATCATGTAGCCATATTATCTCAAACATTCCATTAAGATAGGTTAATTCATCATGAATTTCAGTCCTTCTTGATTCTACTTCTCTATTATATTCACTAGGATCATAGGATGTTTTATCATCATTAAACCTCACATACAAACAATCATTTCTTTTATCCATATATTCTCGATAACAGTTTCTAACATCTGGTAAATTTCTAATATCTAAATCTTCAAACAATACTCCATCATAGTAGAATTTACTATCTTTAACATAGAATTTTTTATTTCTAAAAATCATTTTAAATAAAATAATCTTCGTTGCATGATTCTTGAATATCACATCTAATTGAGATTCTTTCATAATGCCTCTATGTGCAAACATGCAAAACAACCCCTTTTGAAATTCCTCTAATGCTGAATAATACAAAAATAAAGCATGACTCTCACTCTTTGGTTTATCAAATAATACAAATGCTGAATCTTTCAAAACTACGGAATTATGTTTAGAACGTACTGCTATTTCTAAAAGATCTATTGATGAATACATAATTAGTAATGTCTTAACTTTGTTTTAATTGCTTTTCAACATCTCTAATCATTCTATCTGGGATATTGTCATAATTAGGTACGGAATTAGAATATCTATCCGAATGTATTTTCCTTAATTGCAGTTCTCTAAGTTCTCTATTCAATAGGGCTTTTTTGATAAAATTCATACTATCACTCCACTTTCGTTTTGATCAAGACTTTCATTGATTTCATTAGAATAATTGATAATAAAATTAGTTAATCTTCTTGTTTCTTCATCATGCCATTTTTTAATTTTTGAATTATTCATATTTTCAATACCCCAATTTTCAGTAAAAACTTTGTATAGTGAATAAAAATCATATGTGATTTTGTTTTGAATTAGAGTTGAGAAATTATTTACATTATACAATAATTCAGTTATTGATTCATCCTTTTTTCTATTAATCACATTAATCAATTCTTCATCCATAATTAAAAATAGATTTTTAGAAAATTCTGATGTTATGTTATCTTTATCAAACAATTTAGAATTAGTTATAATTTTTTCAAATCCTCCCATAACAAAATTAGATAGTTTGGTTTGATAGTTCTCCCATCTGATTTTTTGAAAACTATTCATGGAATTGAGTAATTTTCCTACATCTTCTTCATCTCCTACTACATCCCCCTCTAGCCTCCAATACGGTTCATCAAAGTAAGTTTTAACCAGTAACCAAAGTAATTCATAAGAACCTATTCCAAGATTACAATGATTCTCACCATTGAAAATTTCTGGTAAAAGATAAGCGTATTTTTTACGAATTTTATTGAATGTATTGATAAATGATTTTGCCTCTAGTGATTTTGATTTTTCTACTGCATCTAATGATTGTTCATCTACAATATGTTTATTGATTAAATGTATTGAAGCCTCACGATATAGATAAAATAATAACTGCATTAAACCAAGATGGGATAAATCATATTTTCCTTTATCACCATATTTTGTTTTTACTAGTAGGCCTTTTTTATATAATTTATCTATATATGATTCCTTTGTAATTTTTATTTCTTTATCTTGTAATTTTATTATCATTGTTTTTAATCCTTTAATTTTTAATATCTCATCTAGAGTTAACGGTTTACCATATCCGATATTTGTAATTATAACTTCTTCATTTTTATCTTTTGTAATTTCTGATTTTTCAAATGTTTGTTTTTTAAAATCATTAAATGTAGAATAAAAAATCAATGGTATAACATATTCTTTTGATACTTTGATTATTTTCTTTTCATATAATGAGCAAATTGATTTTATTGATTCTTTTGAAGATTCATTAAAAGAATCTTTTAGAACATTCCAAAATTGTTCATTAGTAATTAATTTCCATCCTGTGTTTGGTTCTATTTCCAATGGATCATCTATTGCTACTTTGAATCCTTCAATAGTTAGAGCATAGAAATTTTTTGGTTTAGTGTTCTTTTTAGTTGTAATTTCTACCTTTTTGATTAAACCTTTTGCTTCTACCTCTTTGATGGCATTGAAAATCTCTGCAAAATTCTTTTTCAATGATTCTGTAATTGTTGCTTTTCTCTGTTTGCCATTTCTTGCAAGGTATCTAATGATGTTAATTTGATTAACTGGAATACGGCCTTTTTTCTTATTATTGTCTATTGAAAAATAGGTGTCAAATATAGGGTTATTCATATTATACCTACAAATACCCTATATATTAACATCATGTACATATTACATGAGTGATGCCAATTCAATTCGTGTAGAAATTGATAATACCAGTTTGTTAAGAGTATATCAGATTTCAGGCCTTAAGGTTACATCTGGTTTTAATAAATCACTTACAGTTCTTTTAGAAAAATTTGATGAATTATCCAAAAAGGTGAATGATGAATAATGTTTTCAGTCAACATTCTAAAAACTTCTATATGTTCTGTCATAAGCATACCCTCACTAGTGTTATCATGCCTTGATACTAGTGAGGTATTTTTTTCTAAATTAAATAAAAAAAATGGCTTGATTGCCTTTGTACACAATCAAACCCTAGAATCATCCAACCTATCAAAGAAGGAGATTATACTATGTCAAAGGTAATTCTTTCTAATAAAGACCAAATTAACGTAATTGATAGGATCAAAGCATTATCTAAAATTCTAGGTATTGATTTAATTGATAATGATGATTTCAAGAAATTAGGCCTTGTTTTACCTTCTCATGATTTAACACCGATTAGAGTAAAATGTTTCAAATGCATAAAATCAAAACACAAGTGTAAAACATTCAAAAACACTAGACAGTTATTTTGTCACTTGTATTCAATCGAGCATGATATTGATTCAATGAATTATCCGCCATTAGATGATTGTTTGAAAATGATTTATCTGATTTCATTCATGGCACAACAAAAAATCATAGGAGATATTGTATAATGAATCAATGTAATGATGGTAATTCTAAAGTTATTGAAATAGAATTTGATACAGGTTCTTTGAATAAAAAAGATGTTTGGAAAATATGTAATGAGTGTAATTTAAAACCACAGTTTCAAAAGTTTAGAATCGCAGAAAACAAACTAGGAGATTTATCATGAAAAGATGGAATCATTTTTCAATTAATCCGTATCAAGAAAATGCTGATTGTAATCAATGGATGATGTTTATTTTTAGAAATTTTCCTACTGCAATTGAAATTTTAATTGCAATATCTAAAAATTTCAAATGTGTAGTTTGTGGAAATTTGAGTTTAAACTATACTGCTAAATCCAGTTTGAATAATCATCTAAACCACGTTCACAAACGACAAACAGCACTATACTTTCTTGACAATGTAGCAACGAAAACCCCTGATGAACTAGGAGATTTGCTAGAATGAATTACAAATGTTATAGATGCGATCTAGTGTTTACTGAACAAATATCTAAAATTCATTCTCAAATTACTAACCATCCGATCAGAGAGGAAGTAAGAAGATGAAGAAAATTTCAGAGTATCTAAAATGGAATAAAAATTATGCTCTAGTTTTTTGTTTAGTATTATCCGGCCTTGTCATGATGATATCTTTTGGAGTGTTATTTCAATGATGAATGATAAAATCAGTTATACTGATTCTGCCATGTCTGATTTAATCAAGCGGTTCTTTCTAACGTTCAAAGAAAATAAAAAATACAAATACACAAATTTGATAGATACTAAGATTATTGAATCTAAAACAATTGATATTGATTTTAATGATTTTAATGAAGAAATTAAAACAATGTTAGATACTGAATCTAAAGAGAGAAACCATACTGCATTATATCGAGCAATTGGTGAAGTTTTCCAAATTAGACATAGTAGCACCGGTCTAGATAGTGCAAAGAATGAAGATTTGATTAAATTCAATTTAATTAATTCTGATATCTTTGAATCTAAAGTTTGTTCTAATCCTAAACTAGTTCACTATGAAAATTATAATGAAGATGATTATACCGGTGATGATAAAATTGATAATGTCGCTGATGAATTACAAAGACGGAATAGATTTGTCACCATTAGAAAAACAGAAGAAATACTAGTCTATAACGGTAAAATCTATGATAACCTACAAGCAGAAACAATAATCAAAGAACAAACAGAGATACTAATTCCTAATTGCACATCACATCATAGCAACGAAGTAATTAATAAGATCAAAAGGCAAACTTATTCTGAATTAGAAAAATTTGATACAGATCCTAATCTAATCACTATTGAAAATGGAATACTAAATTTAGAAACATTGGAATTGAAACCACATACCCCAGACCATCTAAGTAGAGTACTATTACCGGTTGAATATAATAAACCAGAACATGAAGATATTAAAGAAAATCTAAAAGATACTTTGTTTTGGAAATTCCTTAAAGGCTCATTCACTGTAGACGGTAAATTTAGAGAAGATGATTTCAATACAGTATTAGAAATTATTGCTAGTCCCATAATCAAAAGACATGTAGACGAAAAGGCGTTTATGTTTCTAGGTGGTGGTGAGAATGGAAAATCTGTATGTCTTGCATACATTCAATCCATGATAGGCAAAAACAATGTAAAAGGAATAGCATTACAAGATATTGCAGAAGATAAATTCATGAGGGCTAATTTAGTCGGAATGTCTGCCAATATTTTTCCTGATTTAGAGCAAAATGAGTTAAAACATACTGGTAAAATCAAAGCAATTACATCAAACGAAGGAATAGAAGTACAAAAGAAACATCAACAAGCATTTACACTATATCCATTTTGTAAATTGCTATTTTCATGTAATAGATTTCCTAAAGTGTTTGATCAATCTCAAGGGTTCTTTAGACGTTGGATGATAATCAAATGGGAAAGGAATTTTGAAAATGATATTGAAAGAATACCATATCTTAGAGAGAAACTAGAAGAAGGTATTGAAGAAAGGAATTTAGTTTTTTCTTGTATGGTTGGTATTGCCAATAGATTAAACAAAATAGGTAGGTTTACCCATACTAAAGACTGGAAAGACATTCAAAAAGAATGGAATGAAAACGCTGATCCTATAGATGCTTTTGATACAAACTACATCATAGATAGTGAAACACACAAAACAAAAAGAGAGACATATCATTTCTATAAAGAAATTACATTGGCAAAAGGGGAGATAGTTAAAGGAATAGGCCAGTTTAGTAAAGCATTTTCAGAATACCATGATGAAGATAAAGCAGAGATAGAAGGAAGAAGGCAAAGAGTATGGTTAAACATTGGATTCAAGATGCCAAAACAAACCAATCTGAATACTGTAGATGTTACATAGATAGAACAATAGAAGCATGAAGAAGTAATAGAAGATATTTTGAGTTTGTTTGATATCTGTAGTATTGTTTGATAATTCAATTGATAATTTGACTGCAAATAATGATATAATCTCTAGGCATGAATCCGGACACTTTTGTTTATTATACTTGCACAAATATAGAGAATTTATTGTGTATCAAAAAGTAAAAAAAAGTAATGTGTCCGGAATTGTCTTATCTCTAGGCGTGAATGTCATTAGGTTCTAATCGGATTATGCCTTGCATGAGCGAATATGTGATGAATACAGACGATTCTAATCAAAAAACCATGCCTAAATCACTTCGTTAAATCGTCATTCTACCCATTACCCTATAGGATTCTTTGAACGACTTGACGAGTAAAGAATAGGTTTAGTTTTTTCGATTCTCTCTATTAATGATAATCAAGTCATAACTACTAATCCAATACACACGACTCGATACGCAGTCTAATTCATTATTCTAAGAATTTGTTACAGTATCTAGTATGTTTCCTACAAAAGTAATTCTTTAGTTCTATGTATTGTCTATCAGTTAAACAGTTAGACATTAGATAACAAACTCTTTTTCTTTTTCCATTTGAGAAAAGTGTCATTGAAATATTTTGGTGTCTTTGATGCATATCCCATATCTTGAATGATTCCTTTTACTTCTAATTCTGCTATCTCATCTTTGATAACCTTGAATGTTTTATTTTCCACTTCATGCATTGTTTGAATTCTTTTCATTAAATCCTCTTTACGTGCTTTATTTTCTTTAGTTGTTTCTTTAACATCTTCCTTCGTTGCATTGTTTTCTTTTGGTTTTAGTTCAGTGTTAATACTCCAGTCAATACCAGTAATTCTCTTAAAATCATCCAGAGATTGCTTATGATGGAATGACGGCATGTCAAACTTTACTTTTCTTAGTTCATTGTTTGGCCATGTTACATATGCAGTATTATCAGGTAGATTGCCTATGAATGGCCTTCTATCATCATTGTATCGTTTAATCTTTGGAGATTTACTTTCAAAATAATATACTTGCTCTGGTTTCTCAATTGGTTTATGAAATTTTCCTCTAATGAATCCAAATCTATCTTTAAGGACTTTATCAAATAACCATGTCCAGTCTCCGCCTAAAATATTCGCTGATGCTCTTTTTATGATAACTAAATTGGCTTGATGTCTTACACCATCAAACAAATCACTAGGATTTTGATAATCTCCTAAGAACCATGTTTTGAAGTGTCTAGCCTCTGGAATATAGTCAAAAATTGCTTTCTTTGATGATGATGCACCCTTTTCACCATGCATTTTACTACTAGGTGATACACTTCTCAATTCATTAATCACAATTGCTACCTTGTGCCATCCCTTCATCTTCTTAGTCCAATTCTTTCTAGAGCCATGTTCTGATTCCTTCAACTCCATAAAATGACCGGATGAATTCATAATCCATTTTATCATCTTGAAAATTTCTGCTATGGTTTCAAACTTGTCCATTTGGCCTTCAAAGATTGCCGGTGATATCACAAAAATTCTTCGTTCTTCCCTTGCTTGTAATACTGCATTAACAAAATCTTCTCTAAATTTTTCTAGTCTTGCTTTTGTTGTTGGCGGTGTAAAATGCTGAATCTTGATCAGTTCTTTTGTTTGGAGTTCTTTAGGTTTTTTTAATTTGCCTTCAAGTAGTAATTTTTTATTTTCTGTAGTGATATCAGAATTATACTTTGCATATTCCTCTAAATCCTTCCAACATTGACCATTGAATCTATCTAGACTACTTTGGTCAAACTCGATATAGTCTGGTGCAAACCATAAGATAGGATAGGATTTTGAACAATTACAGTGTAGATATTCATTAGTTGCTAGTTTTTGGCCATCCTCTAATAGTTCCGCTGTTCCATCACCATTAATTTTGATAATATCATGATCTACCATAAAATCCCAATATTCTTTGAATTCTTTTTTTGATTCAAACTTTCTAGATTTCATACATCTATCTACAATTGATTCATTATCTTTTTGATAGAATGTTTCTGCTATAACTTTCATTTTTGAATATTTGTCTTTGCAGTTTTTGTTTATACTCCAAAATAGATTTTCATAACTTCGTGCAGACCATAAATGCCATACGTTGAATCCTTCATTGTATAGTCTCTCTGCTGTTCTCTCAACTGATACACCTTTTCCACCACCTCTACCACCTTGAAATAAAATAACTTGTGGTTCTTCATAGTTTAACCAGTCTTTAGTAGATAGTTTCTTTGGTTGTCTATCTCTAAAACTTGGTTTAAAATCAATGATATCATCATCTTGCATACTCATCAATTTTCTAAAATCTCCAACGTGTCTAATACTACCTTGTTAGAATTGAATTTCTCTATACTTTCTAATCTACATCTAATACAATATGACAAGGTTTCAGATAATTCACCTTCTTCATTCTTCTGTTCTACTTGATAATTTTCATGGCCTAATACTGCACACATCAAAAATGATTTAGAATCTCTACGATAGAAAGTAGCCATTTTTTTATTTTCATCTAATAGAAAATCAGTTTGAATATCTATCAATGATTCATCTAATACAAATTCTGAAAACATATTTTATTGAAATTCCTTTCTCGTATTTTCTGATAATTGGTTAATCTCAAAACCTGATTCAATCTCATAGTTTAGATAAGTTGGAATACAATCCATGCAAACAAAATGAGATTCTATACATCTATGGCAGTTAAACAAACCACCTTCTTTCTTGTTAATTTCACATTCATAACATTCTCTAGATTTTTCTAATCGGATAACTTCAACTTTCATAAATTATAGAACTAAAATTATTCTAATATAGTGCAATATTGAAAAATGCCGTTTATGACTGGAAAGTTATAATTTTACTTAACTAAAGTTTAGTAAAGTTTGTCTTTTCAGATCTTCCAAGGAATATCTTCAATATTTTTTCTTTTATTGATAAGACGGCCCATTACAAA
>ENA-OREN01002283-OREN01002283.1-marine-metagenome-genome-assembly--contig:-NODE-2283-length-19877-cov-5.536970_pt1 | contig 19877 bp, 20 predicted proteins | sample MGYA00248624_ERZ508555 | MGnify/ENA primary metagenome ERZ508555 (study PRJEB26222, sample SAMN06267773) | marine metagenome | isolation source: Saanich Inlet, British Columbia, Canada | place...
CATCGGCGAGGGAAGGGCCGAAGGCTCGGAGTCCACCATCAACCAGATATCGTTCCGCGCCGACGGCCTGGCCGGGGTGCGCAGCTATTGGGAGGTGATCGAGGCGGAGGAAATGATCACCCGTTTCGAGACCCGCACCCACGGCAACGCCTGGAGCCTGTATTTCTGGGACCCGGAGGGCAACCGGGTGGAGGTTTTCGCCGATACCCCCTGGCACGTGGCGCAGCCGTTCTCCAACCCGGTGGATTTTGCAATGACCGACGACGAAATCATGGCGATGACCGAGGAATTGGTAAATGCCGACGCCACCCACCGCCCGTTCGACGACTGGCGCGCCGATACCGCAAAGGCGCTGTCGGGGAAGTAAAAAGTCCAGGCGAGCTTGGTGCGGCGTGGCGAAGCTCAGTGCTTCGATGGTTTCTACGGCATGTCTTTTCTTGTCAGCCGGTGCTCCAGGCGCGCGGCTTTTTCATGCCGGCAATTTTGCACGCCTGGCCTACGTAGCCGTATGGAAACAAACTGTATAGGAAGTTCTTGGGTGCATTGATCTCCTTAACAAACAAGGCGGCATCGCGGGCGCTGGGCGCCAATCCATGTTCCCCGTACCATTCCCTGATAAACCAGATGATGCGCCAATGATCTTCGCTTAAATCGATGTTCTGCCCGGCCGCTAGCTGCGCCGCGATTGCCTCGGTCCAATCTTCGGGATTGATCAGAAATTTTTCATCCCCCAAGGGGACGCCCAGATCCAAATCGTCCGACGCCATGATCGATCTCCATTGCAAATAACATCGCGAATTGTAGACTTTAAGCCTCCAAAATGCGATTTTTGAATGCGGCGCGCGATATGCTCTCATCTCATTGCCCGCCAATGTACGGCACCGCCGGAGGAATACGCCATGGATACCGTCCGCCATATCGCCATTCAAGTTCCTGACCCCTGGTTGACTGCGGAATACTACAAGCGGATTTTCGCCCTGGATGTTGCCGGCGAAACCGATTCCAGCCTAGCCGAGGGAGTGTACCTGACCGACGGCGTGATCAACCTGGCATTGCTCGCCTTCAAGTCCGAAGAAGCCTCCCAAGGCACCGGCCTGGACCATATCGGGCTGCATCATTTCGGCGTCTGGGCGGAAGATCTGGAAGCCACGGCCAAACGCGCCGAGGCGGCGGGCGCCGAATGGGTCATGGGCGAGCCCGACTACCGGCACAACGCGTCCTACGAGGTGAAGTACCGGGAACGCAACGGCGTCATTTTCGATCTGGTTCATAACGGCTGGGCCGGCACCCAAAGCCGCCCGGGCGAGCCCGGCAATGTGGTCGCTAAGCCGCGCGGCCTGGTCGAACGCTACAATGAGCGGCGCGCCGCCGCCGCCGAAAAGATGGATGCCATCCTGCCCCGGGATACGGCGGCGACACCGGGCCAGCTTCGCCATTTCGCGATTTCCACACAGGACCCCTGGGCGACGGCGGAGTTTTTCAAATACGCGTTCGGCTGGGAGGTGGTCGGCGAGACCGATTCCAGCATTGCCGAAGGCACCTTCATGTCAGATGGCCTGTTCAACATCGCGCTCCTCAATTTCAAGAACGAAAAGGGCGCCCAAGGCAAAGGCCTGGATTTTGTCGGCATGCACCATTTCGGCATCTGGATCGATGAGGTCGCGCCGACGCAAAAGCTGATCGAACAAGCCGGCGGCGAATGGGTGATGGGCGAGCCCGATTACCGGCACAACGCCGCCTACGAGGTCAAGTTTCGCGAGATCAACGGTGTCATTCTAGATCTGGTCCATAACGGCTGGGCCGGCACCCAGCGGCGCCCGGGCGACGCGGACAATATGGTCACCGGGCCGCGCCCCCTGGTCGAGCGCTACGCCGAGCGGCGCGCATCGGCGGCGCAAGAGCTGGACGCCAAAGTCGGGCGCGAGCCGGTGCCAGCCGAATAGCGAGTTCCGCTATTATTTCTCCAGCACCTCGGGATTGGCGAGCCGCAAAGGCTCGCCTTTTTCATAGGCGACGATCTGTTCGAACGCTTCGGTGAAATACAGCTCGAAATTATCCCATTCGGTCCAGCCAAGATGGGGAACGCAAAGCGCGTTGGGCAACGCCAACAGCGGATGGTTTGCATCCTCGATGGGCTCTTCCTCGTAGACGTCGGTAGCGGCAAAGCCGGGCCGGCCCGCTTGCAACGCCGCCACCAACGCGCCCGGCTCGATCAGCTCGGCGCGCGATGTGTTGACCAACAGCGCCGCCGGTTTCATGCGCGCCAGATCCGCCGCCCCGACGATGCCACGGGTTTCCGGATTAAGTCGCACATGGAGCGACAAGACGTCTGAGGTTTCGAACAACTCGTTTTGCCCGCCGGCGACCGCATAGCCAGCGGCGGCGGCGCGCTGCATCGAGCCTTCCCGGCCCCACACCAGCACCTCCATGCCGAGGCCGCGACCAGCCTCGGCTACCAGAGCACCGATTGCGCCAAGGCCGAAGATGCCAAGCGTCGAGCCGCGCAAACGGTGCGACAGGGTCGACGGCCAATCGCCGCGCCGCATGGCCTCCGCCTCCAGCGCGATGTGACGGCGCGACGCCAGGATCAGCGCAACCGTCAATTCGGCTGGCGAGGACGGCGAATTGCTCTTGCCGGTGGCGACGCGGATGCTGTTCTCGTTACAGGCGCCATAGTCGATCTTGCGCGTCGTGCGCCCGACCAGGGTGATGAGCTTGAGATTGGGCAAGCGCTCGATCACGGTGCGCGGCAATTCGGTTCGCTCGCGGACGGCAACGATGACCTCCGCATCTTTATAGCGCGCGACCATCTCGTCATCGCTGCGGGCGGGCTTTTGGTAGCGCGTCACATTGTGGTGGGCGATGGCCGAAAAGCAGACCAGTTGATCAATGATGTCTTGATAGTCGTCGGAAATTACGATGTTCATGAGTGCCCTCTTATCCCTGTGCCAGCGCAGCGGCTTCGGCGCAAATTGGGGCACAAGCTGGCGAAGATCAACAGCACCGGGTATAATCTGCAAATACCGACAAAATACCGACGTGCCTCATCCACGCTATCAAATGAAGAGGAACGATGCGATGGCTCCCGACGAAACGAAGCCTACCAATTCCAAATCGGGCGGACGCAAAGACGCAGTACAGCCCTATTCCGGCTATTTGCAGCGCACCCCCCCGGCGCCGGAACACCATCTGACCGAGGTTGGACCGGGAACGCCCATGGGCGAATATTTCCGCCGCTTCTGGCACCCGATCTGCCTGTCCGAAGAAATTGGCGATGTTCCAAAGAATATCCGCATCCTCGGCGAAGATCTCGTCGTCTTTCGCGACAAATCGGGCAGCGTCGGCCTGTTTCAGCCCTTTTGCTGTCACCGTGGAGCGCATCTCGAAAATGGCATTGTTTCGGAACGGGGCCTGCGCTGTTGTTATCACGGCTGGCTGTTTGACGTTGATGGGACGGTGCTGGAAACACCCGGCGAACCGCCAAGCTCGACATTGAAAGACAAAGTCTTCCAGGGCGCCTATCCAGCCACCGAGATCAAGGGGCTTGTTCACGCCTATATGGGGCCGCCGGAGCTCAAACCCCACCCGCCGCACTACGATCTCTTTGATGTGCCCGGCGCTGCGTTTGCGCCCTTCTCGACGCCTTTTCCGAACAACTGGCTGCAGAGCCATGAGAACAATGTCGATCCGGTTCATACGGTTTTCCTGCACCAGCGCATTACCGAACAATTTGGAGAGCCTTGGGCGGTTCTGCCCCATATTGTCTGGGATGTGACCAACAACGGCGATGGGCTCACCCACTTGGATGGCCGCCGCCTTGATCCCGAGACCGTTTGGATCCGTTTCGTACACACCCTGGTTCCCGGCTGCAGTTTCATTCCATCAACCTGGGAACTGGGCGCGGCCCCGCTCTACTACCAGCGGGCGCTTTACATGCGCTTCACCGTGCCCACCGATGATGAGAACACCAATGTGCTCGGCTGGCGGGTTCACGGGCCGGGTTTCCCCGGCGGCGATGCCGCTTTGATGGGGCCCGGGCGCACCGACATGGAAGGCCAGGTGGATCGCTCCGATACCCTCAGCCATGAGGAAATGCAGCGCACGCCCGACGATTTCCAGGCCCAAGGTACATTGTGGGGCGGACAAACCCTGCCGTTCCACGGCGCCGAGCATCTCGGCAGCTCCGATAGGGGGGTCACGCTGATGCGCAAGACCTTCCGCAATATTTTGGACGGCAAAGTCCCCGAGGCCTTCCCAAAGCCGGCCACCGAAGAGCCGGATGGGGCAAGGCCACGCCTAAACTATTCCTTCGACGCCCTGGTAAATGTCAAAGCATTGGCGGACGAGAAAGCCGATTTCGATATGATCGGTGCGCTTGGCCGCGACATGGCCGATGCCGCCATGGAGGTGGCCCAAAGCACCGATGACCAGGGATTGCGCGACCAAAATACCAAGGCTGCCATCAAAGCGGTGGAAGCGGCCTACCAAGCGAAACACCAGGTACTGCGCTAACAATACCTAAGGAACATGTAAATGAGCGAACTTAAAAACGCGGCCCGCGAAAGGCTTCAAAAAGGGGAGCTGTCCCTCGGCGTTGGCTTGCGCCAAGCGCGCACCGTGGATATCGCCAAAATTATGGCGGTGTCGGGCATGGATTGGCTGTTTATCGATCTGGAGCACAATTCGATGCCCCTCGACACTGCCGTGCAGATTTCGGTGGCCGCCCTTTATTCCGGCATTGCGCCGCTTGTCCGCATCCCCATCGGCGCCTATGGACTGGCGACCCGTGCCTTGGACGGCGGCGCGCTGGGGATTGTCGTGCCCCATGTGGATAGTGCGTCGGAAGCGAAGGAAGCGGTCAGCCGGCTGAAATACCCGCCCATCGGTCATCGCTCGATCGGCCCCGGCCTGCCTCATTTCGGCTACGCGGCGATGGATGCCAAAGCACTTACCGAAATTCTCAACCGCGAAACCCTGCTGACGGTGATGCTGGAAACGCCGGCGGCCATCGAAGCGGCCGATGAGATTGCCGCCGTTGACGGCGTGGATGTGGTGATGATCGGCACGTCCGATCTTTCAGCGGAAATGGGCATCAATGGCCAGACCGGAGACGAGCGTATTGCCGCCGCCTATGAAATAGTTATCGCAGCCTGCAAAAAACACCAAAAATGGCCGGGCATGGGCGGCGTTCCGCAGCCCGATGTGATCGAACGCTATGTACAAATGGGCATGCGTTTTATACTAACCGGTAACGATCTTGCATTTATGATGGCGGCAACCAAAAACCGCGCAGACCAACTGCGCGGGTTCCTTTGAGCCGGCGTTAAATTTTTGGCTAAGGAGGAATGATGGACCAACAAACCCAATGGCCGGTGAAAACCCGGGAAATGCGAAATTTTTGCATTGATAGCACCTATTGGAACGGCTTCGAATACCGCGACGACGACATCATCGTCGCCACCTGGGCCAAGTCCGGCACCACTTGGGTGCAACAGATCATTGCTCAATTTGTATTTGAAGGCGAAACCGAAGGCCTGCCCATCGCCGATATGTCGCCGTGGCTGGATTTCCGCCTGCCGCCCCTGGAAGACAAACTGCCCGCCATCGAAGCGCAGACCCACCGGCGTTTTTTGAAAACCCATTTGCCGCTGGATGCCTATGTCTTCTCGCCCAAGGCCAAATATGTCTATATCGCCCGCGATGGACGCGATTGCTGTTGGAGCATGTACAACCACGTCGTCAACACGTTGGATTGGGTGTTCGATGCGTTCAAATCCCTGCCCGATTTCGGACCCGTCATGGAGCTGCCGAAATCAGACGATATGTACGAATATTACATGGATTGGTTCGTCAATGACGGCGCGCCCTGGTGGCCGTTTTGGGAAAACGTCCGCACCTGGTGGGAAGTCCGCAACCTGCCCAACGTCCATTTCATCCACTATCAGAACCTGAAGGACGATATGGCGGGCGAAATGCAGAAGATTGGCGAGTTCCTGGGCTATGACGTCAACGGTATGCGAAAAGCCACCTGGGACAAAATGGTCCACCAATGCACCTTCGACTATATGAAGGAAAACGCCACCATGAGCACGCCCTTGGGCGGCGATTTGTTCTCCGGCGGCGCCCAAAGCTTCGTCAATAAAGGCACAAACAAGCGCTGGAAAGATACCCTCAGCAAAACCGATTGCGACATTTATGACGCCCGCGCCGTAAAAGAGCTGGGCGCCGAATGCGCAACTTGGCTGGAAACCGGCAAAATGCCGGGCGGCTGATGGTATTTGGCCATAAACCGCGATAGCACGCAGCAAAAAGGCCGCCCAATAGAGCGGCCTTTTCGTTGCGTAATATGCGCCGATTAGCGGGAGTAGTACTCAACCACCAGGTTGGGTTCCATCTGCACTGGATAGGGCACATCGCCCAACGCCGGCACGCGCACAAAGGTGCCGCGCATCTTGGCATGGTCCACGTTAATATAGTCCGGCACGTCGCGCTCCGGCGAGCCGGCGGCTTCGAGAACCAGATCCAAATCCCGGGACTTGTCCTTAACCTCGACCACGTCGCCTTCCTTGACCTTGTAGGACGGGATATTGACGCGCTTGCCATTGACCCGGATATGGCCGTGATTGACGAACTGGCGGGCGGCGAAAACCGTGGGTACGAATTTCATCCGGTAGATCACCGCATCCAGGCGGCTTTCCAGGATGCCGATCAGGTTTTCCGACGTATCGCCTTTTTGGCGCACCGCTTCGGCGTAATAGCGGCGGAACTGCTTTTCGCCGACGCTGCCGTAATAGCCCTTCAGCATCTGCTTGGCTTGCAATTGGGTGCCGTAGTTGGATTGCTTGCGGCGGCGCTGGCCGTGCAGGCCGGGGCCGTATTCGCGGGTGTTGAACGGACTTTTCGGCCGGCCCCACAAATTGACGCGGAGGCGACGGTCGATCTTATACTTCGCACGAATGCGTTTGCTCATCTCATTTCTTCCTTGTTCTGCACACGTTAAGCCGGTTGTTCTTGTCCCGGTAGGCCTCCATTAGAGGCGGGATGCACGCATCCGCGTTCCCAGGAATAGCGCGGCACTATAGGGATTTAAGGGGCACTGTCAACGGATTTGGAGGGAGGAGAATGGCAGGCAGCCAAGGGCCAAACGCGGTCTTGAGGCACCGGGGAAAGCCCGCAATTGAAACTCAAGTCAACGCCGCCGGATCATTCGCCGTATCCGCGCCCGTCCGGCCCGATGCGCTGCGCCTTATAAAAGACGGCATCGCTATTGGCGGCCTTGGGCCCGATTTTTCCGATTTTGGTGTTTAACAGTTGCCAAACAACCTGCCCGGCGGCATCGATTTCCATCATTCGCTTGCCGCCGACGATAAAGATATTTCCATTCGGCAGTAGATTAGCGTCACACGGGAACCAGAGATTGTCTTCTTTTCTTCCCGTTTTCTCCTCCCAATTTTTTCCGCCCCAGCGCCAGATCACGTTGGTTCCAGAATATTCGGCAACGCCATCAATCGGGATATTGACCAGGATATTTCCATTGGCCAATAGTTCCGGATCATGGGTAAAACCAATGGGAATGGATTTCGTTATGCCACCGGAGGGTTTGATAAAAACAACCCGGTGAAAATTGCGAATGGAAAGCATCGTGGTGCCGTCGGGGGCGCGAGTCACCGCATTGGAATGGAACCACCCATCATGTCCCGGCAAGGACATTTCCATGGATGACGCATGTTTGCGATCCAATTCTCTTAATGTCTTTGTCTGAGGCTGGAACTCGGGCTCTTTGAATTGATCAACCCCGTTCCAGGACCAGATACGCTTGCCGCTCCGGGTGACTTCACGAAGATGGTCCTCACCTTGTGAAACCCAGCCACGAACATACAGTGTGTTACCATTGCGGAGCCGGTCCACATCGTGGCTGATCCCGCTATCAAGATAATTCCAGACGGTCTTGCCGGCCCGGTTCACCTCAAATATCCCATAATGCTTGATCAGGTAGAGTGTGTTGCCGTTGGCCAGCCGGCTTGGATCCATCACCGCGTGGGTTTTCATATCGCGCGATCCCAATGGAACATTGCTTGTCACATTGTATTCCCAGATCAGTTCCCCGGTCCTGCTGATCTCGTAGATCATCGGCCATTCCCTGTCGGAACTGTCGACAAACAGGATACTGCCGCCGAGGGTGCAATTGGGTGAATAGCGGGATATTTCGAAATATTTGAAGCTGTATTCCTTGTTGTCGAAAACACAATCGGTGCGACCGGTCCGGGTTTCGAGTGTTGATTCCGGTACATTATATGCCTTCATGGCCAGGGTTCTAAGCGGCGCCTGATTGCCGCGCTTTACCACTTTCTTGATTTCATCGGAGGACAGCACGCCGTCCCGGTCGCGGTCCAATCTCTTGAAACGGTCTTTCGGTCCGCGCCATTCGGACCGCGCGATATCACCGTCGCCGTTGGCGTCCATCATGGCGAATTTTTGGCCCAAGCTCAGCGATTTCTTTTGGCCGCCGCCGTTGCCCTTGCCCGGCCCGCCGCCGCCGCCGGCGCGCCCCTTAGATATACCGGCGGCGAGCTCTTGGCCGGTGACGAAACCGTCCTTGTTCTGGTCCATCATCCGGAACTTTTGCGGCGGTCCGCGAAATTCGGTCTTGGAAAGCTTGCCGTCGCCGTTCTGATCCATTTTTTGGACGATCTTCTTCGCATTGGGCGCGCCGCCCTTGCCTGGCCCGCCCGGCGGACCATTCCTGGCGTTTGCGCCACCCGGCGCGTTTGGCCTGGCGGCTCCCCTTTTTCTTGCCGCTTGGAATTCCGCTAGGTCGAGAAAGCCGTCCTGATTGGCGTCAATTTTCGAAAATTTTTGCGCCGGGCCACGAAACTCGTTTCGCGATACGCGCTGATCGCCGTTCTTATCCATATTGCGGATAACTGTAGCCGGGGGCGGCGGGCCGCCTGCTTTTTGGGCGCGCCGCGCACCGCCGCCGGCAAGTGCATTGGCGCTTTGGCCGGCGCCAGCCACGTTTTTGGGCTGCCCGGACAATTGTCTGCCGGGCAAAATTGCCGCCTGGTAGCTGACTTTTTGGTTGAACAGGATTACCCGGGCCGCCTTGCCGGTGGGTTTTACTTTCGTGCAGGCCTTCCTGTTATTTTTCCCAAATGTCCGGCACAGCATGGATTTTTTGTTAAAGAACCACTTCTTTTTAAATATTTTGGACCGGTCGGCGACTTTCTGAAAAACCTCGCCGTTTTGGCCGAAATATATATTCACAATCCGGCCATTGGAGGGCGCGGTAAACTGCAACGTATTACCGATTATGCGTCCGCGAATTTCATCCTTGGTCAATGGTTTCGCTCCGCCGCCGGCCTGAGCAAGTTCGGCGCTGCCGGCGTGAAAAGGCAATGCAAAAGCCGTTGCCGCCAAAATGATTGGAATTGCCATGTACGCCCGAAACATATTTGCTTTACTCCTGATACCAAGGATTACTGATCATAACCCATCTTTGTATATAAATGAATTTGTGTCCTTCGCTGGAAATTCGCCTTACCGGGCAAGAGCAGACATTAACATTGAGCGCCGGCGTGACCTTTTCTAGCAGCCACAGAAAATTCCATATATTCTCCATCGCGGCTATAGGAGGTCCACTGAACAATGCTTCGAAAATACGAAGATAACGATGTTGATGCGGTTATATCATCTTGGCGCCGAGCAAGTGAGCTTGCGCACCCGTTCCTGACCAAAGCGTTCCTTGATGAAGAGGCCGATAACGTCCGAAATGTTTATATGGCATTCGCTGAAACATGGGTGACCGAAATAGAGGGCCAAGTCGTTGGGTTTATCGCGCTGGTCGAAAATGAAATCGGTGGGCTGTTCCTCGACCCCAAATTTCATGGCCAGGGATTAGGCAGGGCCATGGTGGACAAAGCAGCCGCCGAAAAAGGGGCGCTGAAAGTTGAAGTCTTCAAAGACAATGCTATAGGGCGCCGTTTCTATAACGCCTACGGATTTAGAGATATCGAAGAATTTGTCCACGAAGCATCAGGACAGGTGACATTGCGGATGTCATATTCCAAGGAATAATTAGGATCGCCGCCGCCGGCGTGAAAAGTCAATGCAAGAGCCGTTGCCGCCAGAATGGTTGGAAATGTCAGCTACGCCCGAAACATATTCGCTTTACTTCTAATACCAAGGATCACTGGTCAGTTTAGCGATCAACCACCGCTAAGCGTTCCAGGTGAGCCACAATTTTTCGGGCCCGCGCAAGGTGATATTGGGAAAGTATGTGAATTTCTGATCGGCGACCAGATCCAGCGATGGCGCTTCTCTGGTCAGGGTTTGAAGAGCAATATTGGTTTCCAAAATGGCCAGTCGCGAGCCCAGGCAAAAGTGAATTCCACGTCCGAACGAGATATGATTGGAGGCGTTTTCCCGCTCAATATCGAATGCTCGCGGATCGCCGAATGCCGCTTCATCGTGGTTCGCCGAAGCCAGGGACAGAAATATATGTGTGCCGGCGGGAATTTTTATGCCGGCGATTTCCGTGTCGGCATTGGCCACCCGGCGCCATCCCGTTTGCGGCGAAGAGTGCCGCAGCACCTCTTGGGCGGCATTTTCGATTCTAGCCGGATCGGCACAGATTTTCTCCCATTGGGGCCGGTCCGACAGAAGCAAGATGAGGCTGTTGCTAAGAAAGTTGGTGACGATCTCGTGACCGGCGAAGGACAGGCCGTAGACGGCAGAGCCAATCTCCTGGAGGCTGAGATCATCGGGGTCCGCGTCGTGGGCGGCCAATAGTTCCGAGGTAAAATCGTCCGCGGGATCGTCTTTGCGCATTTGTACGAATTCGGCACAATAGCGCCAATAGGCGAGGAGGTTCTCGGCAATCGCAACCTGTTCGTCTTCGTCTGCTTTGCCCCACATGAAGGCCAGACGATTACCGGTCCATTCTTTGAGCATGCGATCATCGCTCTCGGGAAAACCGATCAGCCTAAAAATCGTATCGCCGGGCAACGGATAACCCACATGACTGACAAACTCGGCGGGTGCGTCGCCTTCAAGCATCGCGCTGACAAGTGTTTCGCAGCGCTGTCTGATATAGGGCTCTAGGACGCGCATTCGGCGGCCCGAAAATCCGGCCTGCGTATGTTTGCGTATCCGCGTGTGGTCGGGGCGCTGGCAATTGGACATGACCGGGATAGGATTGAAATCCTCCGCCTCCAACACCTTGAATGCGGCGTCGCATATTTGAATCACCGGGTCTTGCACATTCTCGGAAGAAAATATTGTCGGATCCTTGAAGACCTCCTCTACATCCTCCATCCGGGTCAGAACCAGACAGCCCAAATCTTCGGCATAGAATATCGGTGAATTGTTTCGCCTTTTTTCCAGCTCCGCATAGGGGTCGGCCTGGTAATCATCGCTGAACGGCGAGAAGGCGTGATCGACCGGGCAACCCGAGGGCGCCGGCAGTGTATCGGGGCGGTTTTTGTGATACGCGGCGTCACCCATTTTCAGGCACCTCATTTCAAAATCCTGGAAGTCCGCATATTAGAAATCAGAATGCGCGCCATGGCAATGTCGGCTTTCTGAACGTGGCTTCAATCACGAATATTTCTTAACTCCGGCGCTTGCGCCCAGCTTCCCACAGACTATATAGCACTATGGGCTCTTGAATATTGGGAGCCGTGCTCTTGGACATTGTTAATAGGAAGACTTGATCCCTCAGCCGGGCGGCGCCCGCGTTCGTGGCCGCTACCGTTGTGCCGGGATCAAGGCCAAGCCGCCGCGACGCCGAAAAGCGTAATAAAACGGTATAAACCGTAAGGAATAGTAATGAACCGGTATGGTCGTTTTATCGGAAATATGTCGCACCCATGTGCCCCATTCGGGGGCGGCATACCAAATGTGGGCTGGGCCGTTTGGCTCCGATCACAGACCGGTGCCAAGATCGACGCCGGTCTGGCTGGGCCGGTATTAGCCAGGTTCCAGCTCCGAGTCCCAATATAGGAAATCGCGCCAGCTTTCGTGCAGGTAATTGGGCGGAAAGCGCCGGCCCATTTTTTGCAGTTGCTGGTTGGTGGGCGAGACCGGTTTGCGCAGCATATGCATACCGGCTTCATTGGTCAGCTTGTTGGCTTTGCGAAGATTGCAGGGCGCGCAGGCGGCGACCACGTTGGTCCATTCGGTGCGCCCGCCTCTGGAGCGCGGCACCACGTGATCGAAGGTCAGATCCTGGGTCGGGAATTCATAGCCGCAATATTGGCAGGCGAATTGATCGCGCAGGAAGACGTTGAAACGGGTAAAGGCCGGGCGCCGTGCCAGGTTCACATAGTCTTTCAAGGATATGACGCTGGGCACCTGCATTTCTAAAGTGGGCGAGCGGATGGATTGCTCGTACTCGGAGACCACGTTGACGCGGCCAAGGAACACCGCCTTCACTGCATCCTGCCAGCCCCATAGGGACAGCGGGAAATAGTTAAGCGGCCGGAAATCCGCATTCAGGACCAGCGTCGGGCAATTATCCAGCGCAGCGGACATATTGGTACTCCCCAATCCCCTCCAAGTTGGCCAAATCATAGCCAGCGCCCGATATAATGCAACCGCGTCTTAAAATGTCAGGGCGTCTGGAGCCCGAATATGCGGGCCATGAACTGGCGCCCGATATCGACGCCGGCCTCGTCGATGGAATGGCCGAGGCCGGCCCGGATATGGCCCTCCACCGGCACCGACACGCCTTGCAACGACTTAAGCGCCGTGGCTTGCTGGTCCGCCGGGATCAGCTCGTCGGCGTCACCATTGACCAACACCACCGGCGGGCGCACCGATATCTCGGCGGCCAGCACGTCAGGCCCCACCAGGCGGCCCGAATAGCCGAGGATGCCGGCCATCGGACGCTCCCGGCGCAGCCCGGCAAACAGCGATATCATGGTGCCCTGGGAAAACCCGATCAGCGCCAGATTGCGGTCTTGCAGCTCCGCCGACGCCAATTGATCGTTGATATAATTCTCCAGGATCGGCTGGGCGGTGCGCGCGCCGGACAGCATTTCCGGCTCGGTGCGCTCGGCGAGGTGGAACCACTGATAGCCGAACGGTGAACCCTCGCACGGGTAAGGCGCGTTCGGCGACACGAACTTGGCGTTCGGCATGAGATCGGCGAAGTGGGGTGCAAGACCGATCAGATCATTGCCGTCGGCGCCATAGCCATGGACGAAGACGACCAATTGCTGCGCCGCGCCGCCAGCCGCCGGGCCGAATTCCGGGCCTTCCAAATCGGGGATGTCGTTCATGAGCGCGCCTCCGGGTGGTAATTATCGTTATTCGGATTAAATATAAGTGCCGGGACCATATCAACCGCTTAGCCTTAGAGGAGTTCGCCCAAGTGCCGCCAGCCATCACCCGCTTCGCCCCCTCGCCGACGGGGCATCTGCATCTGGGCCACGCATTTTCGGCGCTCTATGCGGAACGGGCGGCGAAAACAGACGGCGGGCGCTTTTTGTTGCGCATCGAAGATATCGATGGCACCCGCTGCCGCCCGGAATATAGTACCGCCATCGAAGACGATCTGGCCTGGCTGGGGCTGGGCTGGGAGCTTCCGGTGCGCCGCCAGTCGGAGCATATGGACGAATACCGCCATGCGTTGAGCCGGCTGCAAGAAGAAGACCTGGTCTATCCTTGCTTCTGCACCCGCAAAGAGATTCTGGCCGAGATTGCCTCCTCGGCCGGGGCGCCCCACGCCAGGGGACAAGGACCGGAAGGCCCGCTCTATCCCGGCACCTGCCGCGCGATGGATGTGGAGGAACGCGGCGCGCATATCGCATCCGGGGCGCCATTTGCGCTGCGCATCGACATGGCGCGGGCGCGGGCGCGCACCGATTTGGCGCCCGAGCCGCTCACCTGGATCGACCGGGACGCGGGCGTCCAAATTGCGGCACCAGAGATATTTGGCGATGCGGTCCTGGCCCGCAAAGACATCCCTACCAGCTATCATTTGTCGGCGGTGCTCGACGATCATGCCCAAGGCATCAATCTGGTGACTAGAGGCGACGATTTGCGCTCCGCCGCCCATCTGCACCGGCTCATTCAGGCGCTCCTGGAACTGGACGTTCCCGAATACCGGTTTCACGGTCTTTTGACTGGACCGGATGGGCAACGATTGGCGAAAAGGGACAATCCCGCCACCTTGCAAAACCTTCGCAGCGAAGGCGCGAGCCCGGCGGACGTCATTGCCATGACCGGAATTGATGAGACATGAGACGAGCATTGCAGATATTGGGGTTGGCGATTTTTGTTGCCGCGCTGCCACTGCCTGCGCCCGCCGGCGCCGAGCCGTTCCGCTTCATGCGTATCGGCGATAACGATGGTTTTGGGTTTCTAGACACCAGGAAGCTTCTGCGCTCGGCGTTCCTGACCCCCGAAGCGGGCCCTGGCGAGGCCGCCGATGTTAACGGCGACGGCGTGCTCCGGCCCGGCGAGTTTCTGCCCGATCTTAATCTGGACGGCGTTGTCCGCGTATTCTCCGACGATGATTTCGACAACAGGCTGCCCGGCGAATTGCTCGACCGGGCTATCTTTTGCGAGGGCTGCGCCAAAATTCATAACGCCAGCCGGGGGTCGAACTGGACCGATCTGGCGCTCTCGGCATCGGCCGAGGATCGGGACTGGCCCGACGAGAACGGCCCACAAACGCCCAACAATCCAATATTTGTGTTCGATTTCACGGTCAAGAACGGCGACATCCCACCGGGCGCGGTGATCTTTTTTAATATGGTGTTCGGCGACTACGATATCTTTCCCGCCGTCATCCAGGTGGAGTTTGCGGCAAAGCCAGCGCGGCGGTTGGAGATCGAATTGAAGCGCGGCCTCGACGGGCTGATCCAGGCGCGGACGGCGTTGTTGCGCTTCGACGAGGTGTTTACCCGCGATGAAAACGGTGATTGGCGCGGCTTCGCCGGGGTCGAGTTTTTTGCCCCGGCCGAGCCCTATACGGCGTTCGATTTTGTCGAGTTAAGCTTGTTCCAGATTGCCGAAAATGGCACGGAAATCACCCGCCTTACAGCGTCCCGTTGATGGCGTAATCCAAAACCCGCACCACCTGATCGGGGGTTTCGGCGACGGCCAGGGCGGCGGCGTCCACCTCTTTCAGGGCGTGGGTATGTTCTTCGGCGTGCAGCACGATCATCGGCTTGCCAAGGGCGGCGGCGAAGCCGGCATCAAAGGCGGCGTTCCACTGCTTGAACTTGTCGCCGAACTTGACCACCACGATATCGGATTTTTCGATCAGCGTGCGGGTACGGATGGCGTTCACCTGGGCGCCCTTGTGGTCTTTCCAGAAGGGGGAGTTTTCAGAACCCAGAATATTGACACCGCAATCGTCCGAGGCATCGTGGTTGGTCACCGGCGCCAGCAATTCTACGGGAAGGTCCTTGTCCTTGCAGCCATCGCGGATCACGTCCCGCCAATCTGAGTGAATTTCACCGGAAAGATAAACGGTCCAACTTTGCTGTGCCATGGCTGGGCTCCTTTGCGTCACGCCTAAGAAGTACTTGCCGGTCTAAAGCCCCTGACGCAAGCCCTTTACCAGCGCTGCGTGGTCTGCATCGCCCGGCCCTATAAGCCCGTGGCGGATCAAGAAATCGATGATGGCGAGATTACAATTGAACTTGAAGGCCATCGTACCCCGGACAATTTCAGCGACTTTTTCGATTGGCCATAGATAAAACTCCGCCGCCTCGCCATCGCGGTTGAATGGCGTGAATTCGGCGGGCAATTCCAAATCGAAACAAAACATGCGGTCCTGGCGGAGGGTGCCATCCATTTCCATCACATAGCTGATTTCGCTCACTTGGCGCGCCGTTCTTGCCAGTTCCGCCGGAAGATCAGCTTCCTCGGCGCATTCCTTGATGACATCCTCCATGGGGCTGAGCCCGATGGGCAAGCCACCGGCGACCATGTTGTCGAGCATGCCGGGACAGAGGATCTGGTTTGCCCCCCTGCGCGCGATCCACATATGGATCTGCCCCGATTGGTTTCGCTGAAAGCCGTTGACGTGGACGCCGTAGCCGCGAATGCCGAAGGGCGGCACGGCGGCGCGGTCGATGGCGAACAGGGCCGCGTCCCCATAGGCGGCGGCCACCGGGTACATTTCACCGCGCAAATTTGGAATATGCCCAGCCGCAGCCAGATCGCCCACCAGCCCGGCGATGGCGGCGGAGCGAACATCGACGCTGTCCAGGCGCGCATTAAGGCGGAGCCCGTCGCCGTCCGCCTGAATGGCATCGCCGTGGCCAAGAATGATACCAGCCAGCCCATTGCTCACATAGCCGATCACCTGACCCGCCGCGGCCAAAGGCCGGAAGCCTGCGAGATCGTGCCGATTGCAGATTTCGATGTGATCAAGATACGCCATTTGCAGTTTGGTAGCAGTCAACGCCCCGTTAAACAATTGCGGTCTATTGTATTTCGAAGCAGGCTATGTAAGCCTGTTTCACGCTCTGCAAACCGCTGGAGAGCCGATGAAAGTCGAAGTTAACAGAGTGAATCAAGATCAGTTTGAGATCGTCATCGAGGATCAACGCCTGCCCCTCGATGCGGACGGATTGGCGCGCTTGGGCCGGGAAATCGGCGATCTTCTCGACCCCGCCGCCCGCGTCCAACGCACCGAGCGCTACGACCGCTTTCTGGTGCGCTTACGCACCGCCAACAATACCGGCATTCAGGCCCTGCTGCGCACCGCCGCCCATGACGATATTTTGGTGCTCCTGCATTCCTCGGAAGACAAAACCGAGCTGCACAATAAGCTTTACGGCAATATGAGCGACAATTCGGTTAAGCTCTATATGGAAGATTTGTTGTTCCAGTTCCGCGAAGGCGTCCCCGGCTACCGCTTCGACGCAGCCATGCTGCGCCTGATCGAGACGGCGGAAACCCTGGTTGGCGAGGGCGCCCTGAATTTTGACGGCAAAGAGTCTTAAGCGGCGGCGCTGGCTTTCTTCTTGGTCGACGGAATATAGGCCCGGGCGCAGTGCTCGGCACAATAGGGCTTGCCGTCGGTGGCGACTTTTCCGCAGAACCGGAAATCGGGCTTGCCCGGCTCGCCGGTGGGCCACGAACACATATCCGCTTTCAGACGGTCCAGGGTGACGACGCTGGCTGGGCGCTTCGGCGGCGGCGGCTGGCGGCGCATGGCAAGATCGAGGCGCCGCACTTTTCCGACCACCGCGTTCTTGGTGATCCCCATGCGGCGGCCAATCTCACTGGCCGAAAGTCCCGATGCCCAAAATTTGGTTAATTCCTCAACCCGTTCCCGCGTCCATTCAAATTCCGTCGCCATGGATATGCAAGCTCCCCTGAATTTACGAGCCATCGAAACGTCGGCCCGCCTTCGGTTTACGATCCCTGTGGGTTCAATTGCGGCGTTTCGCCAATTTTTCCCTGAACCCCAACATGTTGATGGTTATACTATATTTCGGGGATTTCGCAATAGGAACCACAAGATTTGGTGAAATTTTCTGTGGATAATTCTAAATTTGTTGATCGCGGCGTCCAAAATTCTGAATTGTAGGAGGATGTCTTTGCAACCAAGCGGGTACATTGGTTATGGTCCAAAGCAGCGTTCGTGCTGATAATCTTCATCCCATGCTGAGCCATTGAATAGCGGGGGGATGGGGCACGAGCGCGACGGGAGAAACGGAAATATGACCGGGGTTTTGCTGCCATTGGCCGGCTTAGCGGCTGGGCTGTCGGTGCTGTCGATTGGGTTGGTGCGCGCCGAAAGCGCGTCTTTGCCCGGGGTAGATGCGCAAACCCAACGGTCCATTGAGCTCGCCCAAGCCAAAAAGAAAAAGCCCGCCCGTAAGGCAAAGCCGGTGACTATCGTTCCGGAAAATGCGCCTTATGTGATCCTCCGCGATATCAATGTCCGCGGCGGCCCGGACACAAAGTCTAAGCGCATCGGGCGCTTCAAACGCGGCGCGCTAATCCAATCGACGGGACGCGCCAGAGGCACCGGATGGATTCGGGTGCGCACCGATAAAAATCAAATGGGCTTTGTGTATTCAAAAATGGCGGCACTGCTGATCGATGGCGCGCTGAAGGCAAAAATCGGGGGCCGTGTCGCCGGCCCAAAGAAGTTGGTCTGCCGCTATACAATCGAGTTTGAAGGCAAAAGCCGGATCGAGAAGGAATTGCAGCGCACCGCTGATTACACGGTTCCGTTCCAATGCACGGCGGACGTTGCACCGCTGAATTTCACCGCGACTATGTTCCTGACCGAACTGCCCTACAAAGAATCTGGGCCTCCGGTGTATCAGATCAACGTGGATTTGCGCGATATGCCCCTCGAAGGCGAAGACGTTTTGACCGTCATTTCCCTGTACAGCCCAAAGAAAGCGCAAACGAAATTCGACGCCGTCAACGACAAGGCGTTTGCCAGCGGCGCCAAAATCGCACCCAAAGCCACCAGCCGGCTGGACGCCGCGCTAAAGGCCGCTGTCGAGATTGCCCACGCCGCCTGGGGCAAGGCGGCGTGGGCCCAGCTCAAGGCAAATAATTAAAATCGCCGCGGATATCAGTGCGGCCGGTCGCCATTGACGGCAACCCGGTGCATCAGGCGGCGCTGGCCAGGATAGTCGTTGAGGGCATAATGCATGACGCAGCGATTGTCCCAGAAGGCAACAGCGTTTTCGGCCCATTTGAAGCGGCAACAAAATTGCGGCTTGGTCTGATGGGCGAACAGGTAATCCATCAGGGGTGCGCTTTCTTCCATCGTCATGTCCTTGAAGCGGGGCGTGAACTTGCCGCTCAGGAACAGAGATTTGCGCCCGGTTTCGGGATGGACGCGAACCACCGGATGCTCCACCTCGCCCTCGGCGGTCGCCGTCGGGCTGGAATTCATCGACGAGGTTTTGCTCCAATCGGTGGATTGGGTGCCATAAATAAGCGCCGGCGTGGCAATGGCGGTCATGCCGTCCAGCATGTCCTTCATGCCTTTGGATAAGGCATCGTACGCGGCCACCTGATTGGCGAACAAGGTATCACCGCCGATGCCCGGAATTTCCTTGGCGTACAATATTGAGCCCAGCGGCGGCTCTTCCAGATATATCACATCCACGTGCCAGGCGCCGCCGAAATTACGCTCGTCTTCGGGCTCTTTTCTGACCTCGACAATCTCCGGGTGTTCTTCCATGCCGCCAACGAAATCATGGATGTTGAGGCTGCCGAAGCGGCGCCCGAATGCCAGATGTTGTTCCGGGGTCATATGCTGATCTTCGAAAAATATCACCTGGTGTTCCATGAGCGCGCGGCGGACCTCCAGATAGGTGTCGTCATCCACCGATGCCAGATCGACGCCGCCGATCACCGCGCCAAGGGCGCTGGCGTAAGGGGTCACCTGGATTTTTGAATAGTCTGCCATACCGTTCTCCCTGGCCGATCTACGCCAGATTAGCGGCGGCGGCGGCGTTGGATCAAGTGTTTCCCAATGGTTGGGCGAATTTGTTAGGGTAGCGCATGACGAAAGCCATTCAAATATTCCGAAACGGCGGACCGGAGGTATTGCGATGGGGCGATACTGAATTGGCGCCGCCAGGCCCCGGCGAGGTGCGTATCCGTCATGGCGCCATCGCCGTCAATTATTCCGACGTCAATGTGCGCGAGGGCGGCTTTTACATCGCCAAGCCGCTGAAATTCCCCGTGATCATCGGCAACGAGGCAGCCGGCGTCATCGAAGAGTTGGGCGCTGGCGCCGAGGGCGTTCAGGTGGGGATGCGCGCAGCCTATGTGGGCGTTGGCGGGCCGTTCTATGAAAACACCGGCGCCTATGCGGAGGCGCGCAACGTGCCGGCATCGTGTCTGTTCAAATTGCCCGACAAAATCAGCGACGATCA
>ENA-OREN01002286-OREN01002286.1-marine-metagenome-genome-assembly--contig:-NODE-2286-length-19861-cov-4.084108_pt1 | contig 19861 bp, 19 predicted proteins | sample MGYA00248624_ERZ508555 | MGnify/ENA primary metagenome ERZ508555 (study PRJEB26222, sample SAMN06267773) | marine metagenome | isolation source: Saanich Inlet, British Columbia, Canada | place...
TTTCAAACAAGATAGTGATGTCGCAATAAATATCACTGAATGTAATTATCCTAGTTCAGTTACAGCAACTTCAGATCAAATTGAATTCCATTCACAAGAAGCAACTTGTTTGTCAGTTGACAGTGTGCAATGTATTTGGGAATGTAGATGGACAAATTTAGCGGTAACTCCTGATGGAAGTACAGTTTCAGCCTCAGTAACTGCTGTTGACGAATTTGCAAATGAGCAAGTTACAACTGTTTCTCAAACTTTTGATTCAGATACGACTGCTCCAAGTATTGTTTCTTTTGGAACTGAATCAATTTACGATGATCTAAGTTATATCCCAGCTGGGGAAGAAACAACTCTTTATCTTTACATCTCAGAATCTGGTTCTGGAATAGATCAGTCTGATATTATTGCAAGTTTAGGTTCAATTGGTGGTACAAGTACAAATCTTCCAGATTATTGTGAGAAAGATTTGAGCGGGACCGCGGATTTCGTTTGTGTTTGGACTCCAAGAAACTCTGAATCAAGTGGGTCAACTACTTCAAGAGAGATCTCACTTCTAACTTTAGAAGATAGGGTTGGAAACACAGCTGATACTTCTACTTACCAAGTAATTATTGACGGTGTTGCTCCAACAGTTTATCAAACTGAACTTTCAGGAATCTCAGCAGCTGGACAAAAATCATTTTTCCAAAGTAACGATGACTTACTAATTGAAATGCAAATCGCTGAAGGTTCTGGTCTTGTAGTTTATGTTGACGCAAACGATATTGTAATGGACGCTCAAACAAAATACCAGTACGGCGTTACAAATGAAGATGGAGTTTATACTCCGCACTCAACTTGGGAAGGATGGGCAAAATTTGATCAAGATTCTTGTTCACGCGATTCTGATACTGGACTTTGGGATTGTCAGTTTAATGTTGGATCTATAAAAAGTGGTCACGATGCAAGTGCGTCTGTAGAAATTATTGTAATGGATACTGCAGGGAATGTTGCGCAAACTTGGCCAGAAAATGAATATGATTCAAAAAATGCAATTAATGGTGAAGCTGGTGATTATGATATTGAAATATATGCTCTTGATGAAGAAACACAGCCAGACTTTTGGGAGCAATCACTTTCTGTGGGTACACAAGAAGGTTTTGTTAATTTAGATGTTGCAAGTTTGTACAACGCTCGCGCATATCATAAAGTAATTTTGAAATCTGATGTTGGTGCAGACGCTTCACTAATTGAACTTGGTGAATGTAGTACTGATGAAGGTGGTCCAATAGTTCAAAGAACAATTTTGCTTTCAACTTTTAGTGAACCAGTAAGTAATCCTGGTTTAAACATTTTAATGGAGTTCGAAGCTTTTGACCCCGAAACTATTGTTGAGTTTGAAGACTTAGTTGGGCAAGAAGAGTTTGTTTCAAAAACTTTAGAATACACTTGTGAGTCTCGTGTATATTCAATCCTTGATGATACTGCGCTCGCGCATCATGAAGACCAAAGCGTTACTTTGCAAATAGAATTTGCTTATTCAACAGTGGGCGCTCTTGACGAAAACGTTGAAGATTATGTGATTGCACTAGTTAACAAAGGTTCATTTCAATTTTTAGATCGAATCAAAGTTCTAAATAAAATCATGAATTGGGTTCGTTTTGGAGCCAACATAATCAACCTCGCAATTAGTGCGTACACAGTTTTTCAAGCAATAACTGGGAACGCGGACGCTTTAAGAACAACAGCTGCTGGCGCAGGAATCGCAACAGCTGTTTGTGGTGGTGGTACTGTAGCAAAGGCCAGTACTGGAAAAATTATTGGAAAAATTGGGCCTGTGCTTGAGATGATTGCTTGTAATCCTCAAACAGCGCAAGGTTTCTATGCTGATTATCAAAGAACCGTACTTCGAACGTATAATGCATGGAAATCAGGAACAATTGTTGGTTCTGGTTTTGGTTTACTTGATGCTGATTTTATCCCTTTCATCAATTCCCAAACTTTGTACGACAACATTTGGGTTTCCTCAATTGGTTTATGTCTTCCTGGAGTTTTATTTAATCTTGAAAAACTAAGGCAAACATACTGTATGGAAGCATATTGTCTCTTAGAACAAGTGCCGCAAGGCTCTATGACAGTTACCTCTTGTAATGTTCTTGGTGAACTCCTTCGTTGTAAATATTGGTGGGGTGAATTAGTTGGGACTTTGATACCTTTTACTAGCCTTTTTGAAGAAATTTATGGGATTATGCGTAACGCTTTAGCTAATCCTCTTAATCTAGCTCCCGTAGGAATAATTGTAGCTTGTGGCGTATCTTGCCCAACGAGTGGGAATGGAGCAAACTTTTGTGAGAACGCAGGGATTGTTTTTGCTTTTGTCCATCTGGTCAGCAATGTTGTGGGTGTAGTACAACAGGCACCAACAATTAATTATGATCTTTGTAAAGAGATTGGTGTGGATAGAAAGTATGGTGAGTCGCAAACTAGTCCAGATTCAGTAACTACTGATGATGTGACTGCAAGTGAATCCACAACAGATTCTGCAGAGGCCGCAGAAGCTTAACTAAAAATAATCAAAAAAAATAACAATTAATACATGGCAAACAAAAACCACAATCGCAAAGCTCACTCTTCAAAACAGCGTCAGCCAAAATCAATACTAAACACTGGTCTAAAACTAAAGGCATTCCCTTTGGCATTACTTCTTACGATCTTTTTAGTAGCATTAGTAATCAATGTGCTTCCAGGTACTCAAGACAACCTAGTTGGATCAGCTACTAGTTGTGGTTATGAAAAAAAAGTTGATTCGAGTGATGCAATTCATTATGCTTATGTTTGTAGTGATAATCCTGAAACTTTCTGGGTAGAAAAACCAGAAAAAGGTGGTGGAACTGGAGTAGTTCTTATTAATGGGGAATTAGAACGGGGACGAATAACTCCCTTTGGTGATTTAGAAGTACAAAATAGGGTTGATAAAAATTATTACTCAGTTGCAAGTGGATTTGATTCTAGAGATATTCCAAAAAGTATTGATCTAACTATTGGTGATGCTCCTAGTACATTTGAATATGGTGCTGGTGGCGTGAGCAAAATTTACCATGATGGTCATGTATATGAGTCTAGTGGTACTTCTACCCCTAGTTTTCATACACCAGCAGGCGACACATTTTGGTTAGAATCAGGTAAGGTTTACCCTGACAAAATTAGGGCTTCTGATGGGGAAGTGTTAGTGTACAAAGCTTCAACCAAAACATATGAAAGTAGTTCTGGAAAGACTGTTCCAATCTCTGATTTTACAGATAGTGATGGAGTGATGGGAATTTCTAGTCATACGACGGTCACTGCAGCAGATGGCACAGCGGTAGCTCCTTCATCAGCAACTCCTGCAGATGGCACAACAGTTGCAGGTGGCCCAGCATCAGCTGTTGCTTCTTTAGCTTCTTCAGTGGCAGACGCAGCAGCCGCAGCGATATTAGCAGCAGAACCAACTGCGAAATTCAATGCAGAGAAAGGAACTGATGATAATGATGGGTATTATATTATCAAAAGCATTGAACCAGGCAAAACTGTCTCCCTTCTACCTGAAAATGTTCACAATTCAGCTTCAGGCGGAAGTTATGATACGATTGTTTCAGTAGAGAAATCAGATAGTGGGGATGTCGAATTAGTATACAAAAACGCTGCTGGTGATCAAAAGAAGGTTTATGAAAGTGTAGATAGTGATAAAAAAACTAAAGCTTATCTTGTTTCTAAAGAAGTCACTGCTCCTGATAAAACAGAAAAAGCAGCTGATGGGAAAACAGTTATTCTAAATAGAGGAAAAACTTCTACTCAGAATTATGTTTTCAACGCAGAAGGAGAATCATTGATGAACTATGACGATTCTGAAAAAGCAGCTGATGGGAAACAAGTAGTTCACTTCAAAAATTCCAAATATTACAAAGATACAACTTTTGTTGTAGCAGACGATGATTTTGATGAAAAAACAGGTTCATGTGGAAAACGCAACTGTTTTGCTGCAGTTAATAGTAAAGGTGAAGAAACAGGTGCAATTCTTGATGTTGATTACGGCCAATCAACTATAGATAGTACTCTTTTAGCTAGAATTAGTACTCACGAAGATGAAAGTACTAAAGCTATTACAACAGAAGAATATTATATTGTTGAGCAAAAAGGTAAAGGTCTTTTCAAAACAACAAAAAGTAGAAGATATGAATCCAAAACAACTGACGATGGAAAAAAAATTGATGAAGAAGTTCTTTATGAGACAACTAAAAACTCTCGTCAAAAAGTTTTCCAATACGAAACAGCTAGTGGTTCAGATGACAAATATCGTGCATACTACGAACGTGTTGTAGAAGGAACTTTTTATCAAGCAAAAAGCGGAGTTTCAGTAGACGGTTCTTGTGTGCGCACAGCAGCCTGTGAAACATTTAAATTTTCAGAAAATGATGATGGTATTACCATCATGACTGATTTTGAAGACGTAAATGGGGATGGTGAAATCGATCCTGGAGAAAAGGTAATAGCATCAGGAGAATTTACAGAAAGAGGATTTCTTGGAACAACAAAAATAGCTGATATTGTTGATTGTAAAAAAGGGGAATGTACTCATGTTATAGACGCAGCCAAATCACGTAGGCGTAGACAAGTACTTCTTGGTGCGACTCAATTCCAAGAAGCAAGCGGCAAAGTTCTAGGTGCTTTTACTGATACATCTTTGCAACCACTGTCATCTTTAATGTGTAATGGAGGAGTTTGTGCATCAGGTTTAGTAGCAGATTTAGATCAATGGTTCGCAGGGTCAGTACTTAATACAGAACACTATGAATCATATGTGTGTAAACAACACTATCAAAATTTGCAAGCTGAAGGGGTTAGGTTCACTGACAATGGTCAGAATGTTCGTGGAATTGGAACTGCTAACGCAGATTACTCAGGGCCACAACCAGTACTTTGTGATTTAGATCAAGTTGAAAATGAAGGTTGCCCAGATAACCATTACTGCGAGCAAGATTTGTGTTACAGCAAAGATACAAACGAAGTAGCTATGGGTTATTTGTATTATATTACTTGGGGAGTTACCGCGCCTCAAGACGAAGCTTCCACAGTTTACATTGATGAGACTGGTAGTGGAGTGACTTTTAACATTGTTCTAAAAAGAAGTTCTGGTTCGACTTTTAGTAATGGTGAATTTTCAATTGGAACAACTGACAAAAAAGAAGTTAGACTTTACGATTATCAAGGAGACAACAATTATCCACTTAAACTTTATACAGGAGACTCTGATGGGGCAAAGGTTGTGCACATGTCTGTTGATGATCAGCCATTTAGCCAAATTTGTATCGAATGGGGGATTGCTCCAACAACTGTTAGTAATCCTGCAACTAGTGGATTTTTTGATAACAGTAAAAAATCAAGAGTTGTACCTAACTTATGTACTGATATTGAAGGTGAACAAATTGATGCAGTTCAACTTCTTGGCGGTTTAATAGATACGAAAGCACAAGCAGCAAACTCTCAATCTTCAGTTGAAGAAAGTTCAGTAACAACAAGCGAATTAGAAACAAATAATGACTGGTAACTTATAATGACTCAAGAAAATTCAACTAAACTTCACAATGGACGCAGTAAAGAGGTTCCAAAAGAATCTCAAAAAACATCTTTTTGGCAAAGCACCAAAGATTCACTTAAAGAACCATTTACAAACAAACACTTTACAAAAGTCTCAATCACTCAAGATACAATTCTTTTAACGACATTAGCAATATTATTACTAGTTTACAAAATAATTGCAGAATATCTTGTGGACAAATTAGTTGGGGGCCAAACCTCTCAGCAAATTTTAAACAAACTTCTTTTAGAATCTCCTGAATTAGCGCAGCAGTTTCTTATAAAAATTCAAGTTCTAATTGTTTACACAATCGCAGCTGCAATCGCAATTTTGATCTTTGCCTCATTTTTATACATTTTAACAAGAGAAAATTTGTGGGCCACATTGTTAAACAAGGCAAAAAATAAAATAAGCCTGAAGTACTACTTTACTAATTTAAAATCCACTTGCAAATCAGCTTGGAAAACGATAAAACAATTTTACTTTCGTTGGATTGGTCTTGGCATAATAGCACTAATTGTGTCTTCTTTAACTATTGCTATTCTCTTTGTCTTAAGATATTTAATCATTTTAATTTTAAACCAAATAACTCAAAATGCTTATCACTCAGACACATTTATCCAAGTATTCAACCCGCTTGCAATTATAATCTTACTTGTAATTTTATTCTCAATTGAAAGAGAATTCATTAAACTAAGAAAAGTTTGGCAATCTGTTGGAGAAGCTTTAGCTAATCTTGCAAAAAACTACAAACAATTAATGATTGTCGCAGTAACTTATTTTGTAGCAATCCTTCTAGTTTACTTTGTAATTATAAGAGTGGTTTACCAAAACATTTTCAACCAAACTACTAGAGCAATTATTGATCTGATCTTTTTCATCATACTATTTTCACTACTTAGAATCTCTACAAATAAAGCGTTAGAAGAGTAAATTTAGCTTGGATCTCACAATGGTATGTAGATTGTATATTGCAAATAATTTTTGATTTTCTTTTAACTAATCTAAACTATGTTTCAAATACCAACATTAAAATAGGTGAAAATTAGTTCTGTTAATTACAATGGTGGCCAAAACCAAATTCAAAAAAATAAGCAGCATAAAACAGTTGCAGATGATGGCTGACATTGTTCGCGAAGACATAATTACTAGCCTCTTACACGCCAAGTCTGGTCATTCTGCAGGTCCACTAGGTATGGCAGACATCATGACTGCACTTTATTTCAACATTCTAAAACACAATCCAAAAAAGCCAAAGGACCCAAAGCGAGATAGGTTCATCCTCTCTAACGGACATACTTGTCCTGTACTATATTCAGTTATGGCGAACGCAGGTTACTTCCCAAAAAAGGAACTTCTAACACTAAGAAAACTTGGCTCAAGACTTCAAGGGCACCCTCACAGAACTTCTCTTCCTGGTTTAGAAACAACAAGTGGCCCACTCGGTTCAGGACTTTCTCAAGCAGCAGGGATGGCGCTTGTTATGCAAAGAGAAAAAAAATCTAAATCTTCTTCTATCCCTAAAGTATTTGTCTACGCTGGTGACGGTGAACAAAACGAAGGTAATCATTGGGAAGCTGTCATGTTTGCCGCTAAAGAAAAACTCTCCAATTTAATTTGTATCACTGACCGTAACTTCATCCAAATTGATGGTAATACTGAAGACGTAATGCCACTTGGTAACTTAGAAAATAGGTACAAAGCATTTGGATGGGACGCTGTTACAATTATCGGAAACGACATGAAACAAATACTTGCTTCCTTAAACAAAGCATACGTTCATCACAAAAAATCATCAAAGCCACTTGCAATCATTGCGCTCACAGTTCCAGGCAAAGGAGTTGACTTTATGGAAAACGATCACACTTGGCATGGTAAAGCTCCAAAAAAAGGTGAGGCCAAATTAGCAATAGAAGAATTGCATGAACACGAAGCAATGCTACGAGGAAATTGGTACAATACTCATAATAAAAAAAATAAACCAATTCATACTCATAAAAAAAGAAAAATCAAAAATAACAAAAAAACAAAATTAAACTCAAAGAGGTCTAAAAAATGAGAGCAATCAGTCCCCAAAAATTAGGCCTCAAAAAAAAAATGTATCTTAATTTCACAAGAGACCCAAAAGCAACAAGATCTGGGTTTGGGGATGCACTTGTAACACTTGGAAAAAAATACAATGCAAAAAATAAGTCTCCTAAAATTTATGCAGTTTGCGCAGATTTAACTGGGTCTGTGAAAATGGACAAATTCCAAAAAGCCTTTCCTAAACAATTTGTACAAGTGGGTGTTGCTGAGCAAAATCTTGTGACTGTAGGAAGTGGCATCGCAGCAATGGGGAAGATTCCTTTTGTCAGTAGCTACGCAGCATTTATGCCAGGACGTTGCTGGGAACAAATCCGTACTACTATCTGTTATAACAATCAAAATGTAAAATTAATTGGAGCGCACGCAGGAATTTCTGTAGGTCCAGATGGTGCAACACACCAAGCTCTTGAAGATATTGCTACAATGCGTTCTCTTCCAAACATGGTTGTTGTAGTTCCAAGTGATTACGAGCAAACTAAAGCTGCCACCAAAGCCATCGCGAGATACAAGGGTCCAGTATACCTAAGGCTTACAAGATCAGCAACTCCTCAATTCACAACATCAAAAACTCCTTTCATCATTGGAAAAGCAAATGTTCTAAAACAAGGCAAGGACATAACTCTAATCGCAGCAGGCCCACTTGTTTTCGAAGCAATCAAAGCAGCTGCGATTTTGAAACTAAAACACAACATCAGTGCTACAGTTATTGATTGCCACACTATCAAACCACTTGACAAAAATACAATCATAAGTGCAGCAAAAAAGACAAAACGTATCATCACAATTGAAGAGCACCAAATAACTGGTGGTCTTGGTGGCGCAGTAGCTGAACTTCTAAGTGAAAATCATCCTACACTCATCAAACGTATTGGAGTTAATGATCATTATGGTGAATCAGGTGAACCGCAAGAATTACTAACAAAATTCAAACTCGATGCTAAAAACATAGTGAAAGAGGCAGTTAAACTCTGCAAGAGATAAATCATTTTTGAAATAAACTAATCTTCTTTTCTTAAAAATTCATTAAGATTTAGTTGCACACTCAAGGCTACAAATCAATTTAAATGAAAAATTCTCTAAAACAATATGGTTAGTGCACATGTAAGAAGACTCCAGTCATATATCACACTTCTTCTTTTTGGACTTTTGACGATTTTAATTGCAATAAAAATAATTCTGCCAGGAGTAAATGTTGAATCACAGTTTTCAATAATAGCTGGTTGGCTAGGGATAATAATTGGCTTTTTCTTTAACCAACAATTTGTAGACCATTTCCATCAAAAATATACTCATAGTGAAAAAACAAAAGAAGATATCTCTTTTGCAGTATCTAAAACTCTAACAGAACAAATGCTAGATTTCAAAAAAACAGAAGAGAAATATCAAAAACAAATAACTAAGTTAAATGAAGAATTAATTAAAATAAAAAATAAATGAGTTTTGTAGAGATATTTAGATTAAGTACTAATACGTAACTCACTATACACTTAATATTTATATATTCAAGGATCTTCCAGAAAATATGGCAACAGCAAAATCTCGTAAAAATATAAAAAATCAAAAATCTTACATTGAAGAGATTGCTGTAATTAAAGAACGTATGCGAAAACGTGAACAAAAAATATTCGAACTTCTTGGAAGATTGCGTTCAGACAAATAACTAATTTCAAAACTAACCACTTTCATCAGTGATTTCCATATCGCTTCCACTCTCATCGTCATCTTGTTTAGTTCTATTTCTATTATCCTTTCTATGACTACCTTTAACCATTGGTAGCAAAACTCTTTTTTGGTCTTTTTTGCTCCTAAATCCACGAGCCACATGGATCTTTTTCTGCCCAGACTTATCAAGACCAGTATAATACATAGCTGTTGATGCTGTACCTGGAGTAGGTGTAAATACTTGTGTTAAATTCACATATATATCGCGATCACTACAAAACTTTTTCAAAATTTCCATGTCACTCATGTCGCAGCCAGGATGCGCCACTACAAAATAAGGCACAAGATTCTTTGTTGTCCCTTGCTCTTTTTGCACTTTAGCATACTCTAATAAAAATTCTTCAAACTGGGCACGTACACCTTTGTTCATCGCAGAAAGTACTTTGTCACTAATATGCTCAGGTGCAATTTTCAAGCGATTTACAAATTGCATTATTTTACGAAATAACTTCTTCTGATCTAAGATTACGTCATGGCGAATCGCTGAACGTAGTTCCAATGTTTTGGTAGACTCATTTTTTCTTATCTCTACCCCATCACTCTTTGCATCACTAACATTAAACTTAGCTTGCAATTTTTCAATTTCAACTAGTAGTTCATACAAGTTATCAGAAAGCACTCGCTTAGGACAGCCAGCGCACTCTTGATTACAATATTTTTTCTTATCAAACCCATCAACATCTTTTTCCAATATAGGCGACCAAACTTTCACTTTAGTATCATACAAAGAACATTTGCTTCCATACATATTCAAAGTTGGAAGTGTCAAGTCAGCAATGTGGTCAACCCCACTAAGATACAACTTTTCAATTTCAGAAACAATTGATTTAACAGAGCGCACAGCCACTTCTTTTCCTTGTACAAGTGGGATTACACAAAAATTGCAGCTCCCCCAACAGCCCCGACCAATAATAACTGATGTAGACAAATTTTTAACCATACGCTGTGCAAAATCATAATTTTTAGCACCTGGATGAAGTTTACGTGTAAATGGTAAATTATAAACCAAGTCCATCTCTAAAGACGTCAGTGTATGCGCTGGCCTGGTGTGTAAAATAAATCCAGCTCCACATCCTTCAATAAAAGAATCATCTGGCAGTAAATAACATACACGAGTCAGTAAACTAAAATTCTGTTTACCTTTTTCAATAGCGCCAACTCCTTTGCCACCATCAACTACTGTTTCATCTAAACAATCTTCATACGAAGGCAACTTACGTACATGCTTACCAGACGCCTCAAAGTCAGAAATCTCTTTTGCCTTAACTCGAAATGCAACTCCTTCAATAGAAAATAAATCCAGTCCACTACGAACATCCACAAACTTCCAACCATTGCTGCGATCATTTTTGTATCTATTTTTCTCAACAACCTCAAGCTTCTTCAGTCTTTCAAGAATAACCAAAAGTGATCTTTCAGCGTTCCCATGTAAAAGTAAATCAGCTTTGGAATCATTAAGTATTCCTCGACGTAAACTGTTACTTACATAATCAAATTGTGTGAATCGCCTAATTGTAGCTTCCACTCCACCAAGAACTGTCATGACTCCTTTATACAAACCCTTAACCTTAGAAGTATAAACTTGCAGTGCCCGCGGTGGAACAAGTACATCTTCACGTTCACGTAGCATAGGAGTATAATTTGCAAGTGAGGAATCAAGTAGCCCAGAAGTGATACAAAAAAAGTATTTAGGCCTTCCACATACAGTATAGTCAGAATCCTCAAATGGCTGCCCAATAATTCCAACGCGATACCCTTTAGAATCAAGTAAACGCGAAAGTATAGCAACTCCAGAAAGTGGATGATCATAGTATGGGTCGCCAGTTACAAATACCAAATCAAACTGATCAAAGGATTCGCCATAGTACGTTCTACCTTCAGCAATGGTAGTTGGCAAAAATTCACTTTTCTGACTCATAGAACTAAAAATCAAACTCACTTTATTAATTCTAACCAAGAAAACATAACAATAAATCAAACTAAAAAATCAAATAAAATAAAAAAAATAAAATGTTAAAAAAAGAAAAATCAATCACTTCTTACCAAAATGCTGATCTAAGTAATCAATAATTATAGAACTATCACCAATATATTCGCCGCCAACCTTAATCACAGGAACAGTACCAATCCCACCACTTTTTTCCATCAATTCGACTCGCATAGGATCATCTCGACTCATTGGGACTTCAGACTCAGTATATTCAAGCTTTAACTCCTTAAGCTTCACTCTAACTTTCTCGCAAAATGGGCATCCAGCTAACACATATAATACAATATCTTCTTTACTTTTTTTATCAGCCATAATTATTCACCTTTTTAGTTTTTCATCAAGTAATATATATAATCTGCTAAGACACCCTTTAGATTTTTCCACAGCCTCCTTTGCAACTTCAAAATCCATTCTTTTTCCATAATATGTTAAGGAGTTGCGTTTATAACGGCAACCATCAAACTCACGGTATAAACTAGGATCACCAATAATGTCCCGAAGATAAAACCCAAGACAGATATGGTTCGACACATTAAACCCTTCACTCAAAACAATAGCATGCATGATTTCTAAAATGCAAGTATAATAGTTCTCAAACAAAAAATTTGCACTAGACTCTGTAATTTCTTGAGGTTCTAAAAACGCCTGCCGAGCTTTAGCAGTATCTAAAAGTGAACGTGCTTTCGCTACATCAATTCTAATACTACCAGAAGCAAAAGAAGCCAAACATTCATCCCAATTCTGTTCACGATTAGCCAACTAAAACACCTCTAAAAAGCCATTTAGTACAATCCCATTAATAATATTGTTAGCAAGCTCTTTATTAGGCACATCCTTTAAAGAAGCAAATTTATGCATTTGTATCTCTTTACCTAATTTCTTCTCAAACCTTTTGAAGTAAATTTCTTTTTTAGATTTAGTTTCAACATATAAATCAATGTCACTTGTTTCAATATCTTCACCGCGACTATAAGAACCAAATAACACCACAACTGGATTACTCATTTCCACGCGAAAAGCTTCCAAAACCCCACAAGAAAGCAATTGTTTCAAATTAAAACATAATTTCTTTTTTTTATATTCTAAAGATCCACGACTTGCAGTAAAAAACACTACTCTGCCAATTGTCTCTTTATGTAAAATTCCTTCTGACTCTAATTCTTTAACATAGCGTGGTACTGATGGAAAAGATACTTTTACAGCTCTTTCAATTTCGCGAGCACGTAATTTAACAGTTGGATTAGCTAGAAAATACTCCAAGATCTTCTGTTTAGTCCATTTCTTACTCTTATTAGCTTTATTTTTATCCTGAACATTGATATCTTTTTGGATCATTTGATAACTAAAGATATCAATTGATATAAAAATGTATCGGTGAATCTGTTCAATCCATAAATTTAATTGATTTCAGAAGAATAAAAATCTACTTTTACTGGCAGGTGTACTTTGCTAAGTCGTAAAACAATATCAAATATGTCACCTTCTTCTTTTTCAGATATCATATGGTAAAACTGTAAAATGAATGGTATGAATGAAAATACAAACCCTTTAACTTGCAAGTCAGTCATCCCTTTGCCTTCGTGTTTAATCAATCGATGCTCTTGTTCTAATCTCCACTCTTCAATCCAACGAACATTCTTAGCAAGTAATAATAAATTACTATCACAGTGATCCCAAATTGCCTGGTACAAATCTAGTTCATGTAATACAGTCAATAAATCATTTCTACTAGCTCCAAGTTTCTTCCAAACAGATTTACCATAAGCAGTAGAATTAATCCCTTCCATAAATTCATCTACAGTGAAGCTAGGCATTCCAATACACCATCCATCAAAAATCACAAAATCCATGCGTGTATCGATGTCGCGTTTCCAGTCAGTGTCGCCTTTGCCACCAAGTAAACCTTTGTCAAAATGTAGTATAGTTTCATTTTTTCCTAAGATCAAATCAGAAAGCACATGCCGCAATTCTTTTACTTGGTGCATTCCAAATAATCCTCTATACTTGTAGAAAGGATTACCTGCATGATTACGTCTCCATTTATCCCGCTCTTTTGGGTTTTTGTAATAGTCATCTATACTAAACGCCAAAACTTTGAAACCCAAAAATTCCAAACTAACGCGAAGTATCACAGAAAGTATACTCTTGCCAGCACCAACCCCACCTGATAACCCAACTATGTATGAACTAATCCCTTTAGAATCACGTTCATTAACATAATGTACTACTAGTGGCAAATACCATTTTTCATAATCTTTTTTAAAAATACTAACGCCATGCGTAAGCTTAGAAATACGAGCTTTAATCGTAGAATAAGAGCCCAGTAACTGATCTCGAAGCTTCTTCTCATCCATTACTTTCCCTATAGGCCCAAACATCATTAACAGAAATAATACTCAAGACATATAAAAAACTACACTAAAACAAAGATTCTAATGAAAATACTCTTAATCAACCCACCAGTTTACACACCTACTACTTTGCCATATTCTTTGGCTGCCATGAAAGGTGAATTAGCTGCAGCTCTTGATGAAGATATAACTGTATTAGATCTCAATGCTTCTTTCCACTACCAAGAGTTCCCCGAATTCTACCAGAAGCTCAAATCAACAACTAACGAAAGCTATTTCAAACTTCTCGAAGATTTTTACAATCATGCAAAACAAACATATGCTAAAATTTCTAAGGCAGCAATCAAACTTTGTCAGAGCAAATATATTAAGAAAATTGAAATCAAAGATTCCAAATCAATAAATGTAACGCATTTATCTGAATCTCCAGGGGTTCTTGCTCTGAAACCCAATGTTTCAGATTTAGAAGTTTCAGAGGAATCTCAAGAAGAAGAAAAAAAAGAAGAAGAACCTATTGACATACAAGAACTAGTAAATCAAATCATAAACCAAAAGCCAAACGTAGTAGCAATTAGTGTAACTTACAATTCTCAAATATTTATGACTAAAGTAATCATAGAAAAACTTCAAGAAACTAATTCAGAAATCAAAATCATAATTGGTGGACCAGCAGACTATTCTAAAATAATTCAAATCAATCCAAGCATAACAAACCTTGCAAGCGCACAAAAACTAATCGAATACCTCGAAACAAATGGGGCTAAAAAACGTAGTGTAGCTAAAGTAGCAGTGCCAGACTTTAGCGATTTCAACAAAGATCATTACTTCACCAAAGATATTGTTTATCCAATTCGAACTTCTATCGCCTGCCCATACAAACGCTGTACTTTCTGTACACACCACGGTAACAAAAATTACAAACAATTCGACCTTAAAAATCTCAAACAAACTATACTAACTAACAATATCAAAAAGATCTGTTTCATAGATGATGACTTAACTCCAAAACGTCTAATTGAAATTTCAGAAATCTTGCAACCATTAAACGTTACATGGTGGTGCCAATTAAGGCCTATTAAACAGATACAGCCAGCACTTGAAATTGCAGCAAAGGCAGGACTTACGAGTGTAGCCTGGGGACTTGAATCTGGCAATCAAAGAGTCTTAGATCTAATCCAAAAAGGAACTAATCTAGCTGACATCAAAGAAACTCTAAGGCTAGCAAAGAAACTAAACATCAAAAACCAATTATACATTCTCTTTGGTTTCCCAACTGAAACAAGAGTGGAATTCAAAGACACTGTTAACTTTCTAAAAGAAAACAAAGATAACATCCACTTAGTATCACCAAGCATTTTTGGTTTGCAGTATGGGAGTAAGACTTTCGAGTCACCAGAACTTTTTGACATCAAAGATATTAAACTACAAGAGCGAACACTCCTCTCAGCAAAAATCTCTTACAAAACAAACTCAGGCCTTACTCAAAAAGAAACCAAGCAGCTAAAAAGAATCCATAACCACGCGCTAAACAAAATCAACAAATTCCCAAAGATCATCTCGGTCTTCAAGGAGCAAATCTTGAATCTAGAATAAGTAATTCTAAACTAATCAGCAAACAAGAATCTTGAGGTCGCAATTTGCGACCTCAAATCTAAGGCACCAAACTGGCGCCTTAGAAACACATCTTTTTCCACTAGCCACTGGTCAAGTACGGACAGCATTTATATTCTACACAATATGAATCATTTGCATGAATCAGACTGGGCAAAAAATAATCTCAAAGACATCAATTAAGAGTAAGATTCACACCATTCGTGGAGTTCAGGTGATGCTTGACAGTGATTTGGCTTTTTTATACAATGTTGAAACAAAAGTTCTAAATCAAGCTATAAAGAGAAACATCGAAAGATTCCCTTTTGGATTCATGTTTCAAATATCAAAAGTCGAGTTAGAAAATTTGAGGTCACAAATTGTGACCTCAAACGAGAATAGGGGAGGTAGACGTTATTTGCCATATGTATTCACAGAACAAGGAGTTGCCATGCTCTCAGCTGTCCTCAAAAGCCAAACTGCAATAAAAGTGAGCATTCAAATAATGCAAGCTTTTGTTGATATGAGGCACTTCATCAAAGAAAACGCCCAAATCTTCCAAAGGTTAGATACTATAGAACAAAAGCAAATAACTCACAAAATTGAATCAGATGAAAAATTCAATAAAATATTTGATGCCATTGAAAGCAAAGAAATAGTTCCTAAAAAAGGAATCTTCTTTGAGGGACAAATCTTTGATGCATACACACTCATTTCAGATATAATCCGCAGTGCCAAAAAATCTATTGTTCTTATAGACAATTATGTGGATGATACTGTATTGACGCAGTTTAGCAAACGAAATAAAAATGTGCCAGTCACTATATTCACAAAGAAGCTTTCTAAACAACTCTCATTGGATCTAGGAAAACACAATGCCCAGTATCCGAAAATAACTATAAATGAATTTAATAGTTCACATGATCGTTTTCTCATAATTGATGATAAAGAAGTCTATCATCTAGGAGCATCACTTAAAGACCTAGGTAAGAAATGGTTTGCATTCTCAAAGTTTGATAAAGAAGCACTCACTATATTGGGTAAATTAAACTTAGAATAAACTAATCTGACAATACTTTTTTTCTCTCTCCAGGAATATTTTGGTGAACTTCATCACGTGCTTGACAATCAAGCATGTATGAAACGATTCTCCACGGTTTCCACGGCTGAAGTATGACATCACGAACAAAATCTACCTCTTCTAACTGATCCATTTTTGCAATTTTTTCTTTAAGAACTTCATTTAATCCTTCTGTTTCAATCAGTTGATCCAAACGCTGAAATGTTTCATCTGCAACACCTTCTGGAAATGAAAGATCATTTTCTGTGGATAATGTTATGTACCCTTCAGAACCAACTAGCATGTAGCTCACTAATGTTCTATGAAAACCATTTATGATAGTAACTCCCTCTGGACTTAACCCTCCATTCGCTGGACAAAGTCTACCAAAATATGCTTTCTCTACAACGCGATCAAATTTCACTGAGTGAAATGAATTAGGAAGTCTTGTAATAGAAGAAAGAGGTAATACTTGTGAGCCAACGCAAACTTCAGGGAACATCAAGTGAAGTCCTTCGTATTGTTGAACAATATCAGGGGAATAACGAACTGGATTCATAATGTTCTCAAATCAAGGCTACTTTATAAAACTAATTCACAATTAATCACTTGTCAGTAACTATTGTCTTCATCTGCATTCTGCGCAGCCATTATGTTAGTAGCGATAGTCTTCTTTAGAATCACAGGCCAGCACATCAAAGTCAAAGCGTGAAAGAGAATAATAAATTAAAAATTAATAAAACATCAGTGGAATTTCAACATTAAATTTGGAATGATGGGATTCAATTTTTTAGTTCATCAATAAGCTTTTCATGCCTTGACATGTAACTAAAAACAAATATAAACCAGGCTGCAGCAAATAAAATTGAGGTCCAGAAAAATGTAGTTTGGGCAATCTCATTTTTATTATAAAACGACCAGTACCCAACCTGATTAGATATTAATGCAGTCAAAGACACTGCAAACCAAGTTTTATGAAAATCAACCTTTGCTTTCAAAATTTCTATTTTATTATTTTTAATCATTTTTTGTCCCGTAATAAATTAAAATTGCTCCAAACAGAGAAAATATAGTTTTTGTCAATAAACCAATTGCAGAAAACCAAGTCCCGATGGCAAGACTTACTCCTATGGTCACTGCCATTGCTTTTCCAGATATTACATTTGAAATTTTTATCATTTTTTTAAATCACCTTTTACGCATTCAAAAAGTGATAGAAGTAAGAGATGCATGTTGCTTCCCTCACAACCATCACCTCTGATTTTAATTTTTAATTTTTTAGTTTATTAATCTTATGAAAGAAAATTAATGTAGTCTTATTACTCACTTTACCATACTCAGAACCTTCTGCACCAATTCAGGTCTAACATAATTGTTCACAGTCACAGTATAGCTATCTTGCCACTCTCTGGTTTTCTTATTGAATTTCTTATGACCAAGAGCATGAGCCACTGATAAAAATAATTCTTCTTTCTCATCTCGACTTATTCGCTTACGCCCAGACACAAAACTGCTTACTGTAGATGTCGCATAATATGACCTAACAATATGAGGATAGAACTCTTCGCCGCAGTACCGTAAAAATGCTTTTTTAAATTCTCGCTCAGCTAGTGGTTTACCAGTTTTGCCAGCAAACACATAGTCATTAGCCTTCAAAGCACGTAACATTTTCTTCAAACGAGTAACATACGCCAAAGGAAAACTTATCGACAAACTAATTGGAACACCATCTTTTCCTAAAAAATCAAAAGCAACTTTAGAACCATTAACTTTCACATTCTTTTTCATAAGTGTAGTGAGTCCACGATGCCCATGCGCTTTGAAGTAAGTCAAATTACCAATACGCATTTTACTTCTAAGTAAAGTAAACATAGGTACTGCCATTGAATCATTAGAATCACTAAGCCCACGTTTCACAGAAGCAAGTAATTTAGAATAATGAGATCCAAACTTTTCTACTTTCACATACTTACTAGCTCTATGTGCTTTTCTTTTAGTAAGTGTATAAACATAAGACCAAGTTCCACCTTTGTTTTGGTAAAGTACATCCCAATGGTCATGTGAGTCTTGATCATGTATACGTAAGTATGGTGAAAATAATGAATAAGCTTTCTCAAGCACTTCTCCATTAGGTAAAACATTAATTCTAGCACCCTGAGCCATACCTGAAGATGACAGCTGTCCTTTAAGCCAGCGAGAATCCTTTGTATCGACAAGCACCTTAAACTTCCGTGCAGCCTTAAACAACTTAGCTACAGATAAAACACAACTCATATCCAGCCAAGCTCCAGAGTCAACAATTCTTTTCCAACCAGCACTACCAGAAACCTTGCGATACAAACAAAGATCCTTTGCTCCAACACGAAGTGTTCCAACAGCTACAGCTTTAACCTTAGCAGCAGCTTTCTTCACAGTTGCAGAACGTTTACGAGTAACCATCAAGATAACAAACATTTCTAGAATATAAATCTGGTGATTGCCACTGGTCACTGGTCAACCTCGGATAGCACTTATAAGACGCTAAATTAAGATACTATCTATGGTAGGTACAAACAATAAAAATCACAGTAGTAACAATTCTAAACACCCAATCTCTTTATTTGAAGGGAAATCAATTCGCAAAAAATGGCACAATGAACAGTGGTGGTTCGTGATCTCTGATGTGGTTTTGGCATTAACAAATTCTGTTAACCCTAAGGGCTACATTAAGGATATGAGGCGCCGTGACGAGCAGTTATCTCAAGGGTGGGGGCAAATTGCCACCCCCCTTCTAGTTTCAACAAAAGGTGGTAATCAAAAAATCAACTGTGCTAATACTGAAGGTCTCTTTCGTATAATTCAATCAATCCCTAGCAAAAAAGCAGAACCTTTCAAATTATGGCTAGCTAAAACTGGTTACGAACGTGTTCAAGAAATTGAAAACCCAGAACTTGCGCAAAACAGAGCAAGAAAATACTATGAAGCAAAAGGATATCCAAAAGAGTGGATAGACAAAAGGCTTCGTGGAATTGCTATTAGACAAGATTTAACAGGGGAATGGAAAAATAGAGAAGTCAATGAAAATACTGAGTTTGCAATTCTAACAAATGAAATTAGTAAAGCAACATTTGGCAAAACAGTTGGAGAATACAAGGAGTTCAAGGGGCTTAGCAAAAGAAACAAAAATAATAATCTAAGAGATCATATGACTGATTGGGAACTTATTTTTAACCTGCTTGGAGAAAAAGCAAGTACTGACACCTTAGAAAACGAAGTTTTCGAGTGCCAGAAATTTGGAATAAATTTCTGAGCATTACCAAAGCCAGAGATTCTATTGGATTTGAAGAATGTAAAAGTTCAGCAAAAAGAGGTGGTGAAATTGCCAAAAATGCAAGATTAGAATTAGAACAAGAAACAAAACAAAAAGTAGTTTCCAAAACAAATTATTTAGAATTAAAAATCAAAAAAATAAAATAAAAACTGCAAGATCTTAT
>ENA-OREN01002290-OREN01002290.1-marine-metagenome-genome-assembly--contig:-NODE-2290-length-19826-cov-5.598562_pt1 | contig 19826 bp, 15 predicted proteins | sample MGYA00248624_ERZ508555 | MGnify/ENA primary metagenome ERZ508555 (study PRJEB26222, sample SAMN06267773) | marine metagenome | isolation source: Saanich Inlet, British Columbia, Canada | place...
CCATATGTCATAGACATCTTTCTATGATATTCTAGTTCTGCCTCCATTCTAGAAATGTTGTATTCAGATTCAATTTTAGAAATTGTATCCTCAAATTTCTTTGATTGTCTAGGCATTAGAATAGACCTCCAAGTACTCTGTGAACCCACATAGGGTCTTTTTCAGACAACACTTGTTCTGAATCTCTCAAAATTTGCATTGTTGAGAGTTTTACTCCAAAGAGTTGCAAGATATTCTGAATTGAAGTTGTTGCAAGTTGCATGTCTTGATGTAAGAATGCTATTGCTTCTTTACAGATTTCAGTACGTCTAGCATGTGTTTTTTTACAGTTTACAATCGTATTGATTGCCTGTAAAGTATTGCCATAAGCATACTTACTTAGACCCTTGTAAGAGTCACCTACTGTTGACATTACAGTATCAAAATGAACTGCAATGTTGGATTTTTTGTAGACAATATTTTCTTCAATGTCTGCGAAGACAAATCTGTCGTATGATACAGGAATTTCTCCTGTGACGATATGGCCGTCACCCATTTGGTATGAAAGTTGTTGTTTCATGCATATAGTAACGTGGTAAAATGTATAGAGATTTTATTGGATAATACAAATAATTTATGTACTAAATTTAGATTTCTTTCCTAAATCAAAATAATTCTTTAAACAATTTGTTTGCAATATTTAGCAAATTTTCTACATCATCAGATGTAGCCTCATATGGTGCATCGTGAGAGTATTCATTTCTTTTTCTTCTAATGTAGTGCAAATCAGATAAATATTTCAGATATTTTGTGTCTTTTTCAAGTGATTTTATTTTATCATTAAAAGATAAGGCATCAGAATCAGAAGATAATTTTCCAACTAGTCTTTCAATTGCCAGTCCAATTGATCTTATTGATTCACCGTAATGTTTTTCATTTAACAATGTTTTTGATTCTTTTAATTCTACAACTACAATTTGTGTTTTAACATCAGATGCTTCAACACTAGGCATTATAATATCATCTGAAATTTCTAAATCTTCAATATCAGAAAGAGAAATAGATTCAGCAGCAATTAAACTAGCTTTTACAGTTTTCCAATTTTCTATATGGTATCTAACAGTTGTCTCCTCAACTGGTGTTATTGTATTCTTTAATTTTGCATATGGATTTTGTATTGGTGTAATTTTTTCATCTAATGATTTTTGTTCATTAAAAACATCTTCTACAACATAAAGCCAATAGTCCTGTTTAATACGATTAGCAGTCTCCCATTCATGACTAGTTAATTTAGGAATTCCTGTAGTTTTAAAAGATTTAACTTCAATGTATTTGTCATATGATTCTATATCAAAACCAGTATCTCTTTCAGACACATCACGAATTTTATTTCTTTGTTCATCTGTTTGTGCTGATTTCTTTTCATATTCCATTACAATTTTCATGGCCTCTAATTCTACACGTCTTCTTTCATTTGCATCAGCCTTTGGAACAACAACGGCAATTGCAATTAACTCTGTAACAACATTAGATTTAAAATCATGTTCAATTGTCTCTTTTTGAGTAAGCATTTTTCGACTTAGTTCTTGAATGTTGTTGTTTTCTTTTTTTATGAGTTTAGAGTAATGAGGAGAGGTATTTTCTTTAATCTTATAAGATTCAATCTTTGCATTGCATGCCTCAATTTTTGAAATTGTGTGTTTTTCTACAGCATCTTTTGTTTTCTTTTTGATCTCGTTAATTTTTTCAACATTCGTGTGATGAAAGTTATTTCTAATTTGTTCTAATTCTTTGTCAAGCCTATCTTTTGAATTTACTATTAGTTGCGAGTTGATTTCAGCCTCTCCCTCATCATATGACCATAAGCTTCTAGGCTCAATTTCAGAGATTTTTCCATCCTCATTGTGAAACATTGCAACAATCTTGGAATTTCTCTCCCTACCTCTTCCATCAATAACAGATAATTTGTAAACACAGATGAGCCCACTTTTTGTAGGATGTGATAAAATGGTAACAGGTTTTGTCTCAGAAGCATAAGAGAGAATTTTTTGAATTTTTTTATTTCCTAATGCTAAATAGTCCCAACCTTTTGATTGTGCAATTTTTCCATTGAAAGTTCCTTGTAAAACTCCCCCTATTCTTGCAACCAAATTTTGTGGAGGAACAATTTTGGCAGTCTGTGTTTTTTTGTCAATCTCTTCAAATTTCCCCTCATTTGATTCTGCCCAAACTTCCAAAAATCTTCTAATTTCTCCAGAATCTACAGCATCCCTTCTGATTTTACGAATATTTTCTAAAACTGTATGATCTAATTTGTGACCTTCTAAGAGTTGTTTTGTTTTTTTCAAAATATTTATTTTATTTTCTTCAATTTTATCTAATTCAATTGCAATTTTTGCTTCCCAATCGGCTTTTGGGGAATTTAATAATTCTTCATACATTTTAGCAATAGTATCTGGACTGATTAATCTACCAAGTATATCAAAAATAGAATCATTCCCCATTGATTCTTTTATTCTATTAATTTTTTGGAATAATTTGTCTAGAATGTAACCATCTATAGAATTTTTTTTATCAACTATGAAATTATAATAATAGACTTTTCTTGTTTGTCCGATTCTATGAATTCTACCCATTCTTTGTTCTAATTTATTTGGATTCCACGGGATATCATAATTAAATTCAACATTGCAAAATTGCATATCAATTCCTTCACCTGCAGCATCAGTACAAAGAAGTATTTCAGGACCTGTGTCTCTTGAAAATTCTATCAATTCTTGTTTTCTTTCATTAATTTTCATAGTACCATCAATTTTTCCTAAATGATAATTTTCAGATAATTTTCTAATCAAATATTCTAAAGTGTCTCGATATTCTGTAAACAGAAGGATTTTTGCTTTGGGATCAGTTGTTTTTATTTTTTTAATTGATTCTATAAGAAGTTCTAGTTTGGAATCTCTTCCTTCTAATTCTTCAATTTGCGTAATAATTGCAGCAAGAGATGCTCTTTCTCTATCAATATCACCTCCAATAGTGAAACTTTCTGCATCACCTATTTGATCTTCATAATCGGCATCGTTTTCGTCATCAGAGATATTTAGATTTTTTTGAATTATCTGAAAGGAATTTGCGTCTGTATTTGTGCCTAATTTGTTCATTCTACGTTCTAAGGATACACGTAATGCTTCAAATGATGATGCGGCTCTCTTTTTTAAAATAATTGATAAAAATCGAACTGCATTGTTTTCTTTAGGAGTATTGACCTCCTCGTATCTATCTCGAATATAGTTATCAATACTTGCATTAATTTCACGCTCTTGATTTGTTAGCTCAATATCTACAGTGTTACTATAACGTTCAGGGAATACTTTTTCTCCTTTCATGTTTACAACATTTTCTTTGATGTGTCTTTTCCAAAGATATGTGGATGAAGAAATATCTGGAACGAACGGATCTAATAGAGACATTCTAGCCATAAAGTCCTCGTCTCTTCCGTCATGAGGTGTTGCAGTAAGAAATATCATCGAGTCTGATTTTTCACTGAGTAGTGTTCCTAAATCAAATCTATCTGTATTAATTTTAAATTTATGAGCTTCATCAACAATGACAAGATCAATTTTTTCTTTGATTAGTTGACGATTTTCTTCACGTTTAAGAAAATCCATTGAGGCGATATAGTCATAATGATCTTTTGAGAAAGGATCATTATCCTGTCGAACATATTCTGAATCAAGAATTTTTGTTTCAGTATCAAATCTTCCAGATAATTCATCTTGCCATTTTAAGACAAGTGATTTTGGAACGACATATAGAATTTTATCTGCAAGACCTCTTGCCTTTAGCTCACTTGCAATTAATGCCGCAATGATTGTTTTTCCTAAACCCACCTCATCTGCAATCATTATTCTACTATTTTCTAGACCCCATGTGACCTCATCTATTTGATGAGGGAAAATTGTAATTTTTGTTGATGACGCTAAAACATACGGATTGAATTTGTACTCATTTAGAAGACGATGTGCATCAACTGCCAAAATAAAATCTAGAGTATCATCATATTGTCCTTGAAGAATTTTGTTAATTTGCTCATCTGAAATATCTGTCAAATCATCAAATGGTATCCATAATTTTTTAGAATCTATGTTAATTTCTGCAAAATTATCTTTGATAGATAACACTATTCCTTGTTTAGTGTCATAACCTTTGACTAGTACTTTTGTGCCTGTATTGAACATATCAGAAATAGGAATCTAGTCCATCCTCCCTTTTTAATCCCATTATATCCGATAGTATCTGGAGTATTTCAATTTCTTTATTTTCTTTAGAATTCAGTGATTCACCCTTGTTTCTTCTTAGATTGTAACTTTTTGAGATTAGAGATACAATTTGCTTTAGATTGTCTTCTCTGAAATTATCTCTTGCCAAAAGTGATGTAATCTTTTCAGCTCCTCTTGTATCTGCCAAATAAGAAAGATAGCATAATTGTTGATGTAGATTGTTTTTATCTACATTGTCTGCAGGATAATTCATTTCATTTTCTGAAAGATAATAAAGTCTAAGAACATCATTTTCATGTTTAAGTACATTATCATTTTCTAAATCTAGTAAATCAACACCATATGTTTGTGCAATTTTAATTGCGTTATCTCCTGTAATGATCCCCCTATGAAAAATTTTGGTTAATAGATAAAATGCCATTTTTGGACCAACTGTACTCATGCTTTTGTGAGTGAGTTTTGTGACTAGTTGCTTCATGATAAAAGAACGTGCATCAGAAATTAATGTCTCAAAATCAGGAGCAAAATCTTTCTTTCTACTTTTTAGAATTGTATGTTTTGTGCATGATTCTAGAACTTTACCATACACCATGATTAGTAAATCTGTAATTGGCAGTGTCAATAATTTATCATCAGGTATTTTTTCTATCATTTCCTTGATGTTATCTTCTACTTGAGGAATGATATCCTCAAAGAACTCTTCAGAGTCTTCAGTAATCTTTCTACAAACTACAACTATTGATGACATGAAAGATGTTTTACCTTGAGCAATTACATTCCCACTATTTTCAGTATGTATTGCATAACTTGAAACAACTCGGAATTTACCTTCACGAATAGATTTCAATAGTTGATTCCAGGCAGTTACACTAGAGTGGGCAAAAAATACGACCAACAATCCATCATCTTTTAATTTCTTATTCATTGAAACAAATGATTTTTTCAGACCTACCTCAAAGAATTGTGATGCTAGTTTTTTATCTCCAAACCTTCCATAACATTCACAGAAATCTTCTTCGAGTGAAACTTTAGATGGTAATTCTGGAAAAACGTCTTTCAAAGCGCGATATAGCCAAACATAGAAAAATTCACTTTGTTCACCATATTGAACATCATCACCATAGGGTGGATCTGTGATGATCAAATCATATTTTGTATCTGATAATTCTGTAACAGATTCTAACTTACATTTAGACGAATTATTTAACCGAGTTGAAAATTCAATTGCTTTTGTAATATTTTTAATGTTATTTTTTAAGGATCCGCGTACTTTTTCAAATGGGTTTATTTCAGCTTGATTCATCACAAATGCAGGTCTACGAAATGCTAATGTTGGTTCTGGTTCCTCAGCAGATGGATTCCAATATACACCATGAGTATAACTAAAAACTAGACGTCCAAGTAAAAAACTCAGAAAAATAGAAATAGGTATTACGTTGGAGTTTGTTTTAGATTTTGAAAATTGTTTAACTTGTTTTAAGAAAAATGACAGTACCAATAATTGTCTCTCACTATAAAATTCATTCCAGTGTTTAATTCCATATTTCCATAATCTATTTTCTTTTATGTTATCTGGTTTAATTTCCTCTTTTGGAATTAAATCCTCGTTCTCAAATTCTTTCTCTTTTATTTTAAAAAATTTTACTGAATCAAAATATTGTTTTTTATCTTCTTTAGTAGGTAAAATATAATCCCGTCCTTTTGTTTTCTGTATTTGTATTGCAATCATTTCACGGTCTTTGTTTTTTGCAATATCTTGTGTCATTGTTTCATAACTAATAGTATCTTCACAAGAAATACACTGGGCCTTTCCTTTTTTTTGTGTGAATTTTTTTCCTTCAAAATCGGTCATATTTTGAATTAACTCAATTGTAAAATCTTTGTCTCCTGTTGGTGTAAATCTAACACCCACTTTCTTTTTTGATGTTTTTGCAAGGAACATTTGATTAGTTAATGGAACTCTTTGTGAACAGTGAGGACATGTAATGCACCAAAGCCAAAGATATGCTAAATGTTTTTGTTGATAAAATCTTCCAACCTCATTTTCTGTTTCATCAATTATTTTATTTGCTATATTTTCAAATTCTTTAGATAAATCAAAACCAGATTTGTTAGGAAATTCTAACGTAGCTTTTTCAATCAGATATGCTAAGGGATTATAATCGGTACTGGTAACATCTAAGCCCAATTCTAGTGCAGGAAAAATAAGATTTCCAGTGCCTGCAAACGGGTCTAAAATGGCAATTTTTGATGGGCTTTTTCCGAGTCTTTTTTGATATAATTCTCGATTTGGTTTATTTGTATATGCTCGCTTATCGCCATACAATCCAAGTAATTCTTTGACTGTATCAACATTATCAAGGGTGCTTGCAAGCGTTACAGCCCTCCCTACAATCAACGGTTTTCGGGTCCAATAGTAAATCATTTTGTTAATAGCAGGAACTGCTTTTTTTTCTTTAATTGCCTCGTTACTTACCTTTTCAAATAACTCTAAAAGTTCAACACTAGCTTCCTCAATTACAGATTTTTCCACAAAACCTTACTTGATATGAAGTTAATAAGAATAACATCACATTGGTTTTCAACATTACATCAGAATATTTTTTAAATTAGAAAAAAGAGTCTAATCCATCTTCTCGTTTTATTCCCATGATATCAGACAAGATTTGTAGAATTTCAATTTCTTTATTTTCTTTTAGATTGATTAGATCTCCTTTATTTTTTCTTAGACTGAAGCTCTTTAAGATTAAAGAAATAATCTGTTTTAGATTGTCTTCTCTGAAATTATCTCTTGCCAAAAGTGACGGAATCTTTTCAGATCCACGAGTTTCAACTAGATATGACAGATAACATAGTTGCTGATGTAGATTGTTTTTATCTACATTGTCTGCAGGGTAATTCATCTCAGTTTCTGAGAGATAATAGAGTCTAATAACATCATTTTCATGTTTAACTACATTATCGTTTTCTAAATCTAGTAAATCAACACCATATGTTTGTGCAATCTTTATGGCATTATCACTAACAATAATTCCTTTATGAAAGATTTTTGTCAATAGATAAAAAGCCATGCGTGATCCTACTGTATTCATACTTTTGTGAGTGAGTTTTGTTACAAGTTGTCTCATGATAAAAGAACGTGCGTCAGAAATTAATGTTTCAAAATCAGGAGCAAAATCTTTCTTTCTACTTTTTAGAATTGTATGTTTTGTGCATGATTCTAGAACTTTACCATACACCATGATTAGTAAATCTGTAATTGGCAGTGTCAATAATTTATCATCAGGTATTTTTTCTATCATTTCCTTGATGTTATCTTCTACTTGAGGAATGATATCCTCAAAGAACTCTTCAGAGTCTTCAGTAATCTTTCTACAAACTACAACTATTGATGACATGAAAGATGTTTTACCTTGAGCAATTACATTCCCACTATTTTCAGTATGTATTGCATAACTTGAAACAACTCGGAATTTACCTTCACGAATAGATTTCAATAGTTGATTCCAGGCAGTTACACTAGAGTGGGCAAAAAATACGACCAACAATCCATCATCTTTTAATTTCTTATTCATTGAAACAAATGATTTTTTCAGACCTGCCTCAAAAAATTGAGATGCTAATTTTTGATTTGCAAATCTAAATTTACTTTCGCAAAAGTCCTCCTCCAAAGAAACTCTACTGGGTAATTCTGGAAAAACGTCTTTCAAAGCGCGATATAGCCAAACATAGAAAAATTCGCTTAATTCTCCATACTGAACGTCATTCCCATATGGTGGATCTGTGATAATTAGATCATATTTTCTATCAGAGGATTTGGTGACTGATTGTAATTTACATTCTGCAGAATTTTTTAGACGTTTTGAAAATTCAATTGCTTTTGTAATATTTTTAATATTATTTTTAAGAGAACCAGGAACTGCTTCAAATGGATTTATTTCGATAGGGTTGGAAACAAATGAAGGTCTACGAAACGTTAATGAATGTTCAGGTTTTTCTCCAGTAGAATTCCACATTACACCATAAGAAAAACCGTTTACAACACGTACTAACAGAAAGGACAAATATAATGTCAAATAAGAATGGTTTTCAGATATTTTAGACTTAGAGAATTGTTTAATTTTTTGAAGAAAAGTGGCTAAGAATAACAATTGTCTTTTATCAAAATATTCATTCCAATACTTCATTCCATAATGACTTAAGGTATCTTGATGACTGGGCAATATTTCTTCATTAGGGATAAGGAAATTTTTTTCAAATTCATCTTGCTTTGTTTGATAATATTTTACTGCATCTTCATATCGTTTTTTGTCTTCGCGTGAAGGTAAGATATAATCACGTTTTTTATTTTTTCTAATTTGTATTGCAATCATTTCTTTATCTTTATTTTCTGCAATGTCTTCGGTCAATGTTTTATAGTTTACAGAATCACCACATGAAATACACTGAGCCTTTCCTTGTCTTTGTGTGAATTTTTTTCCTTCTACTTCTGTAATGTTATGTATTAATTCAACTGTGAAATTCTTATCAGTAGTTGGTGTGAATCTGATTCCAATCTTCTGCTTTTTTGTTTTTACAACATACATTTGATTCATCAACGGGATTCTTTGTGAACAATGAGGGCATGTAATGCACCAAACCCAGATATGCAATAAATGTCCAGGTTTGAAAAATTTTCCAATTTCATCTTCTATTTCAGATATTATTTTTTTTGCAGAATTTTCGAAATCTTGTGTTAGATCTGAAGAGTATTTTACAGGAAATTCAAGAGATGCTTTTTCAATCAAATGTGCTACAGGGTTATAATCAGAACAAGTGACATCTAATCCCAATTCCAATGATGGAAAAATAAGATTTCCAGTGCCTGCAAACGGGTCTAGAGTGGCAATTTTTGAAGGACTTCTACCTAGACTTTTTTGATATAATTCAAGATTAGGAGTTCTATTGTAAGCTCTTTTGTCGCCATAAATTCCTAGTAAATCTTTTACTGAATCAATGTTATCAAGTGTACTCGCAAGAGCTACTGCTCTTCCTACAATCAATGGCTTTCTTGTCCAATAGTATAGGAATTTGCTAATTGGAGGTGTAGCTAATTTTTCCTTCCGAGCTTCCTCACTCACCTTTTCAAATAATTCTAATAATTCAATGCTGGAATCTTCAATTACAGATTTCTTCATAATGATAGGAAAAATTATGTACTTATAACAATAACACAGTTATTTGTACAATGCTCGCCATGCTTTAGCAGAATTTTCATTTGTTAGAAACTTGTTTGCCCAAAAATGCATTTCCATGTTTCCCAGTGCCTTTACCTGCTCCATGAATTGCATTGCTTCAAATTTATCTTTAGATGATTTTAAAACACTCAACCCTACAAATTTTCGCACTACATCATCATTCCATTCTTCTGTATCAAAAGAAAGATGTTTTGTAGCAAGCCTTGCCCTCCAGCCAGTAACGGAGGAAAAATTTATCGTTTCCTCTCCAAATCTATCATCTACAGTAATTTTGAATATTACCGACTTTCCACTTTTGCTAGTGGTAAGACAGTGATTAAAATTTCTCAAATCACTCTAGCATCAATTTCAGTTTCTTTAAATTCTTTTTGTAAATCCTTCTCAGAAGTGATTATCAGATAACCTGTTCCAGATGGATTTTTGCCAGAAATAGAGTTTAAAATTCCTTTGAGCATCATATAGTCACTCAAAGAACTTTCAATAGATATTGCTGTATCACCAACATTGACCTTTGCATTAAATTGTTTTTGTGATAATTTCCAGTTATCTTTTAGATTAAGCAGTCCCATCCTTGTTACAAAATCAAGTATTGCTGTAAAGTTATCAAAATCAATTTGATATCGGAATGAATCATTTTCAAAGGTTTGTTGGGAGCCAGTAGAAGTAGTTGATGTTGTGGTTACATCATCAGGAATATTTTCTTGGTAAATTTTGTCTTTATTTACAATGTATCCTTCCCAGCCAAAGCATTCTTTGTTAATGTCAGCCACAAATTTATCCTCAATCATCGTAATTTCATTACAATAACCAAATTTGCCTTGTCTTGTTCCCTCTCTGATTGCCTCAGAAATACTGTCAGAGCGAAGTAAAAATGGCTGAGATTTATTTTCTCTAAAACTTTTGTAGATTAAATTCACTTTCTTTGTCTCATCAGGGATTTCAATTCCATCAACACTGATATTTTCTACAAGTTTTCCCTTTTTTTCCAACAATTCAATGACAGCATCAGAAAGAGTATTCTTTTTTGATTCTAAAAATCGTATTTCGTCAAGACGTGGTTTAACGCCGTTAGGATATCCAATTTTACAATATGTTGTCATGCAGTCACTTTCTAATTGGGATTTTGCAGATGATTCTTTGCTGCTTATTTGTTTTAGAAATGAATCATTAGCATGTATTCTCTCATCTTTTCTTGCTTTTTTAATTGCAATGAGTTGCTCTGCCTGGTTTTCTAGAGTGGAAACAGAATCTTGATCAGCGTAAATGAAAACAATAGTATTTTTGTTGCTCCTAATTCCACCATTGCTTGTTCTATCAAGAATTTGTGTAATGTAGTCAATAGCCATATCATCAGTAGAAATTTTCTTTGAATAATCTATGACAAAAATTTTCAAATCTTCAGTATCTTTTAGATCATGCTCATCCCAGATAACAGGAGAAAATCCTCGTGAAGGTAAAAGATTTTTTAGAGCATTTCCAATCTCTATTCTTTTTTCATTAGAGGTGATTGCTTTTTTATGCTCATGGATAATTGCATTAATGTTTGGGGATTCCACAAAATAAAATTCTTGATTATCTTTATCACGAATATACCAAAAGTTTTCTAATACATCTTCGTCTAGTGCCTTGTCAACTAAGGAAGGCTCCATTCCAGGATACCCAACTGCCAATTTGACTTGACTTCTTTTAATTCCAGATTTTTTGGAATGTCCATGTAAAGAGAAAACATAGATAGTTCTTGCAATTGGCTCTACAATTTTTAGAGTTTTGAATTCATCTAGTTTTTTAGCATGATCCGTGCAATCAGTGTCTATAACTTTACGTAAATCAACGCCTAGTTTTGCAGTAAGTTCATCTGCAATTTCATGATTATCCAGAGGAATATGAGGTAAAGATAGAAGCTTACAGTCTGATTTTTCCTCTTTAATTTGTCGAATTACACGTCCCAAAAGACGAAGCATTCCACGAGTTTGATTGAATTTTGAAATTGTAGATACACGATCATACAAAGTGTCAATTAGAAATGGATGAAAGGGATATGATTTTTGAAGTTTTTCCTCAAAATCAGAATCTAAAACAATTCCATTGTTTTTATAATATTGAAAATATTCTTGAATTGTTTTGTCTCTTTCGACAGGATCAATTTCTCTTACAAGTCTAGCTCGGACTACATCATAAATCTGACTTCTTTCCACGGGAGTAATTACCTGTGTCTGTCGAGATATCGCTTCACCTAAATTGTCAACAAGATCATCTGTTCTAAAATCTTTCATTGTTTTAGACTTTGAAATAATTTCTGCAGTATAATCTTCGTATAGTCTTTGCTTATCAGTTAATGTAAGAATTAAACATGAATGGGTAGATGCGGCGACTGCACTTATCAATTCCATCAAGAATGCAATAGTCAAGCTTGCAAGGGTACCGTTTCCAATTTTTTCAGTGTCTGCTTTTAGAAGATAATGAGGCAATTCATCAATTAACAATAAAGTTGGCTGTTCAAATAATGATTTTAGAGAAGATATGTTGATGATTGGTTTTCGCTCAATGTCAAATTCTTTGAACTTGTCATATTGACCTAATTGCTCTGCGATTTCACCCCAGAGAGTATTTTTTGAAATTTTCCTACAATCGATGGCTATCATTTTTGCTGTTGGAATTTTTTCAATTCCATATTCAGTAGTTAGATTGATTTTTTTGAGAAACTCTAATCCTTCTTTTGGATTATTGATTATATGATGCAATAACAAAATAGAGTGAGTCTTACCACCTCCAAACCCCGTATTGATTACAGTTACAGGCTGACCTTTACCAGATTCTAATCTAACCAATGAATCTTTTACTAAAAGTTTCATCTGATTTGTAGGAAACGTATTTTCAAAGAACAGTTTAGAATCTTGGTATACTGGTCCTGCAGTTTTGTCTAGAAATTCATGAAGTTCCACTGCAAATTTTGCCTTGTTAAAATCTGGGGAGATTATCTCATCACTAAAAGTACATGTTTCCCAGATATTTTTCATATTTGACTAAAACTCCTTGTCTTTATAACGATAATTCCCTTTTTTAAAATTTGAGTACATATCATAAGATATGTTGTTAGTAATTTTAAAAATAGATTTATCTGTATAATACAAATAATTTTTGTAGAAAATGACAATTCTTATCGCGCCTATAGGCATTCATACTGAACATGTTAAGGGGTGGCTAAAAGAAGAGTCTCGTGAAGTTGATACATTGTGGCTAATTCATAGTAAAAAAACACCAAAGTGGGATTTTCCAAAGATTGCAAAAAATCTAGAAAAAGATCTTAGTAAAGCATATCCACAAATCACAATAAAGAAAAAGACAATAGATGATGCATTTTCAGAAGATCCAACTATTGACGCAATATTGGAGATACTTCTAGAGGAAGAGGAAGATGATCCTTCCTTAATTAGAAAAGAATTTGTGGTAAACATTACAGGTGGAACAAACATTGTTGCTGCAGCTACAATACTTGCTGCAACATTTTATGGCACTCGTGCACATTACGTGAAAGAACCGCAAAAAGGAGATTCAAGAGGAACAAAATATGTCTACGAATTACCAATTCAGCCAATAGGAATAGCGAGATTAAATGAAAACCAGTTAAAGGTTCTAAAAGTAATTTCAGAATCAAAATATGAAATCGTAAACACACCAGACGGAATGGACAGTAAGAAAACTTTAGGATCTGTAAGTAGAACAAAATTACTTGAGAAGATTGGATGGTCAAAACCAGTTAAAGGTTCTAACATTCCAAGAAAAGAAGGCAATACAAGATTATTGGGAATTACAAAAAAACTAGAAGAAGCCCAATTAATAACAAAAATTCATTTTACTGAATATTATGAAGATCAAAACGAAAGTAAAAAATTCAAAACAATTTATGAGAATGGTTATGCAAAAAAAGTTAAAAATGAAAAATATTCTCCAGATTGGAAAATAATTAAAAATGAAAAAGAAGTCAAGTATGAAATTACTGCTGCAGGAAAAAGAAAAGCAAGGGATGCTTTTATGTTTGAAATTTAATACAAATAAATTTTGTATAATCCAATAAAATCTCTATCAATTTCACCATATTACTATATGTATGAAACAAATGATTTCAAAACAACTGGATGGCGACCTTAACGCTCAGCAATTTGCTGTAGATTTAGAACTGATAGAAGCAGTTCAAAAGACCCTTTATGACTACATTGAGGGATTTTCCAATGCTGAAATTTTGGAGGTGCAAGGAAATTGAGTACAATTCAAAAACAAAAAGAACAAAGTCTTACTGAAGAGATTGATACTCCACAAGGAATAGTGAATTTCTTAGAAAAAAGAAATGGACTATACTCTAAAGACTATACATCAAGATATTCTGTAACTGAACTAGTTGGATGTCAGAGAAAGTCTTTGTACAAACAACAAGGAATACCTCAAGAGGAATTACTAGCAGATACAACACTAGAGTCAATGTGGGCTACTGTTCGTGGAGATTTTCTTCATAACATGACATATGCCTACAAGTGGAGAGAGATGGACATTGAGCACTATGTTCCATTAGAAAATGGTAAAGTGGCAACACTTGCAGGGAGACTAGACATGTATGATTGGAAAACAAAAACAATCATTGATCTAAAAACTACAAAGTTTGTAAGATGGCAGATAAAGCAAGGGTTCTTACCAAAACTTGAGCACATACTACAACTGCAATGCTATGATACAATGTTCTCAGAATATGTTCCAGTTGAGAATCTAAACATTGTCTATGCTGACATGTCAGACATTGTAACATACAAAGTGCAAAAAAGAGACTTGACTGAATGGATAAAGACCAGAGTTCAAGAAATTGAAAACGCAAAAGATGGAAAAACAATTCCAAAAGGCGAAGTCTCTGGATTGTGCAAGTATTGTAAATACCAAACCACATGTTCAGAGGCTGGAAATGGACTAACTGACAAGCCACTATCCACACCAAAATCTAAGGAGGAATCTGCATGAAACTCACAAGATTTTTACCAAAAAAACTTGCAATAGAATTTCAAAAATACTCTCTTAGAAAATATGAAACAGAGCTAGAATACTATAGAGCACGTGTATTTACTGTGGAGCAATTAATTCAAGAAGGTTATGAGGAATTAGGGAAATTGGAGGGAAATTTTAGATGATGAGTGAAAAACAAATTAAGATTTTCTTGGATGATATCAAATCACAGTATTTGGTAGGATATTTCAAAGGTGACTTGGATTTTGAGGCTGAAAAATGGAGTCAAATGGAGATTTTAGAGTGGATTCTATCACAATGAACTACTAGATGATTATAAATCTGAAAATGAGATATTGATTATAACAATTTCATTACTGTGAATTTATTCAAATAGTTTTTTGAATATCTATTAAAAATTGATCAGCCATTTCCAATACATGTCTTGCAATATCCTCTGTTGCTTCAAAATCAGTTGCATGTACTGTTCTATTTCTAACACTTCTAATGTAATGTAAATTTGGAACATGATTTCCTAATTCTTGATTTGATTCAATTTCTTTAATTTTTTCTTCTAATCTAAGATTTGTTTGATTAAGTAATGTAGATAATGCATCTTCTACTCCTTTTGATGAAAAAACAATGGACTCAGTAAAATTGTTATTATCAAGAGAGTTTTTGGCATAGCCAAGAAATTTCTTTGCCCTATTGAAATTATTTGGAAGAGGTGAGTCTTTGATAGAATTTTTAAGCCTGAGAATGTATCCATCTCTAATATCTTTCCAATCCTGAATTGAGGGAATCAATTTATCTTGAATAAATTCTGAAAATGTTACAAATTCAACATCAGGAAGTTTTATTGAAGCTTTTTCAAGTAATTGTTTAAAATTATCTTCATTACAAAAAATTAATTCTTTTTTACCATAAGTTCCAATTTGATCAATCATAGACATCTTACCCCATTCTTCATTTGTGTATACATCATTTGGGAAATCTTGTAAATCAGTATAATCTTCATCAAGGGATATTATGAAATCAGCTAATTTGTCAGGTCGTAAAATAAGCTTGTGTGATTTTGCAAAATCTTCTTTACGTAAATTTTTCATATAATCAAGAAAATATTGAGAAGCAATGTTTCTTGTTTTAAATTCATGGAATAGTTTAGGAGAATATTTAGAATTATCATCTAGTTTTGATTTACTTAATGCCAAATTAATCTCATAAAATGAAAACCAATCTAACAATAAACAAATTGTAATGTCTTTCCCAGTTTTATTGAAGAATTGTTTGAAGACGAATGGGGGAACACTGTATTCATCGTCAACACTATTGTAGCTTAATCCCATAAAATCAAATTCATCAAGATAGTTTAGCCACCATGATTTGTCATCAATATCTCCTTTGTAGCCATCAGAGAGTTTTGGTTTGTATCCAAGTTTGAACATCAAATAAGTCAAAAATCCATTGAACAGTGCAAATGCACCATCCATTGCCATTGTTTTCACAATATTACTACATGTGAATAGAGGAATTTTCATCCCTATGATTTCTGACTCAAAATTTCCCCAAATCAGATCATCAAGTGATTCTTTGTCCACAAGATAGTTGAAATTATGATGATATTATGAATTTGGTTAATTTTGTGTAGCATGGTCGATCAGGGAAAAATCCTCAAAAAACAGAATGGAAAACTTTTGACACTTTTTGGCGCACAGAGGCCATGCCGTTAACATAGACATGTTTAAGATCGCCTACAAATACGATCAGCAAAAGCTTTGATGTGTCATGGGGATGATTTTTGATGCACAAATTCCACATTTGATGACGGTTTGTTCTGGTTCTTTCTCTTTATGTTGACAATCCAGAACGAATTTTTTTTGTTCTCTCTTTGATAAAAGATTCAACACATGAAGTAGCATTTTGTGTGTGGCAACAGTGATTTTTTTGAGAAGTGTAGAGTAATTGAATTTGAAATAATACAATATGAGATTATTTTCCGTAATGTACTTCCTCATTCGTATTCTAGACTCTAATCTTATGACTTTTAGCCAGAGTGTCTCAACAGCAACATCAATACCATCACCATTTATCCTTTCTAGGATTTTTTCCATGTCATATGATATCAGTAACAGCTTGTCGTATTGTGAAATGTAAAATCGTTCCAGACTTTTTTGATGTGCTTTAACATATGCACGTATTGAGCAGAGAGTTTTTTTGTAATCTAGATTTTTCCAATATCTCCAATATCGATAGTATTCCTTTGTATTGATAGAGTTTATCAGATTTCCGTCAACGTTACGAATAAGAAAAGTGGATACTGCAGAGGCGGTAAATCCTCTGACATAATATGGCCTCAATATCTTGGAGATTTTTAGATCAGGATGCCATGTTTGTGCGTAATATGTCATGTTTGCCTCTCTTGAAGTTTAACAAATTTTGGTTTTTGAGAAACCATCATGAGAGAAATGAAACAACATGTTAAAAATATCATGATCTAAAGTCGAGCCAATCTGGCTCGGACAAATAATAAAAAAATAATTAGACGTATTTTTTGTACAGCAGATTTTTTGAGGGTTACCATCATTACTATCATTACATTTGAAAATAATCGTAGAAACTTTTGGGATACGTGGTAAGGACGGTAAGGATCGACATCATCCTGTATGAAATTTTTTCATACTTTCCTGTGAGTTTTGTCTCCTGATTACAATTATGGTGTTGTTCTTCTTGAATTTTCCATCATTTCTAGGATATGTCTCAAATGAAACAGATAGTTGTGCTGCATCCAGTATTGGCTTTATCTTCAATACATGTGATGCCAGTTTGTTTGCATGTTTTGGGAAATTGCTGAATTTTGAACGTGTGTCAAAGTCTTTTCCTTCTGCAAAGACTTTCAATTCAGAATAAAAATCACTAATAGAAATAGAATATTTCCCATCCTCTTTCAGGATGCTTTCATTATGTAATCTTGTTATTTCTCCTGCAACTATTTTTTCTAAAAATTCAACTATCGGGTGAGAGTCTCCAGCCAAGAGATAGTTATTCTCCAGATTTTTGTTGTAAGATGCTACAAATTCTAATGGCTCATATCCCAATGCTCTTGAGATGCACTCTCCCCAAATTGTAAAGTCAGACATTCTTTCTGGATTTTGAATCTCTTGTTCTACAGAATCATACAAGTTCATGGCTTTTTGTAATGTTTTGAAAATTTGTCCGAGTACATTTGGAAGCAGTGTCTCTAGTTTTGAGGCCAATTCCTTTTCTGTAATTCGATCTTGTCTTGCTATCCCTTTTTGTCTGTAGAATATGCTTCTCTGAATCAGGTCTGACTGCTCTATTGTGGGTGCAATTCCATTTAGTATCAATTTACGCCTAAAATTTAGAATTATTTCTTCAGAATCCTGGTAAAGCTTCCGTTTTGTGTAGGACTGGCCTGTAACGAAACGGCAAAGATTGTCTGCAATTTTCTGTGGTATTCCAGTAATGTTATCAAATGCTGAGAGAAATCTGTTATGTACATGAATATTTAGATCGTCTTCTTTATAGCTAAATGGACTAACATTGGATTCTATTACCCTCCCGTCAGGATCCACAATTAATTTTACAACATATGAAATTGTAGTCTTCAAGCTTCCAGCTGCTCCCAGCAGAATCATTATTGGAATTGAGCAGGACTCTAGAAAAAATGAGACAGCATGGACTGAAAACAACACAGGATCCTGTATGTGTAGTATCCTTGTTATCTCTCCTAGTGCATCAATGTCAGTGTCAAGATTAGGACTAAATTGTCTTGCATTATGTTGGCTTCTAGTCATAATTGGTGTGGTATCATCAAGACTGACTGTCGTAACGGAATCTTTTGTGATTTTGATTGCCTTCCAGTCAGGAGTGCAAAGATCATAAAAAATTGCATCATCAGTATGTGCAATTCTGTTGTAGATTTTTGCTCTGGTGGACTCGTTGAATCTTGCTTGTGCCTTTACCATTGACAGAGCCTGTTTGTAATATTCTTCAGAAACAATTTTTGCTGTTTCTTCAAAGAATAATTTTTTCAGCCATTGTCGTGTTTTGGCAGAATCTACATTTAGTGTTTCATAGTGATCATTGTTTTGTATTATTACATAAACTTCTGATTCGTTTTCTTCAGATACTACAACTTTTTTTATTTTTGTCTTTACTAGATTGTAAAGTTGTACTGCAATTTTTTTCTCCGGCTCATCTTCTAACTCTGCATTTTCTCTGTGATAATTTAGACAATCATCAATTATTTTTGAGAGCTCATCTTCTGATAGTGGAGGGCTAGATGTTTTGTTCCAGTTCTGCATCTCTAGTTGTACAGCATTCCTGTCCAGATCTTTTGTAAACAGCAGGAAATTGCAATACTTTAGGGCTGAATTATGGCGATTTCCTTCTTGAATGCCTCCTTTCATGATATCCTTGGCAGGCTTTGTCATTTCAGGCTCAAATCCCAGTTTTTCTAATTTTTCTATGATTTTGGCAAAATCTAACTCCTGAATTGTTTGTGCAGTAGAGATTATCTCGTATTTTGTACCTGTTTCTGGATGAATTGATGGTGCTGCAACTACGTATGTTCCTGAGCTTTGAACATCAGTGTGCTGCTTCTTTTTGTTTGTGAGTCGTAGTGACTTTGGCAGTTTTCCTGGAATCCTCAGATAGATATGATATCCCTTTTTGCCAGTTTTAACAACCAATGTAGAATCAAGGTATTCACGAAATTCATCTAGTAATTCTGGTGAATCAAGATCAACTACAACAAGATTGCCACTGGTAATGCCGCATACAATTCCAAGATTGCAATCTTGTAGAAAATCACCAAGATACTCTTCTGTCTGATATTTCTTCCAGTCAATTGCAGGCCTTTTGCTTTTTTGTTGCAATGGGATTACATTCAGTCTTAGCTTGCGATACAGTTTCAATGCGTTCATGATTCAGATCTCCTTGGCAGATCAATTAGCATATTCCAGCTCAATGCCACTGCAACTGCTCGTGCCACATCAAGAACTTCCTTTTTTGTAATTCCAGAGTGTAGTTCATCCCGTAGATCATGTTCTTTTGTTATGTGATATTTCAGGGAAAAGCTTGATCTGAATATTTTACTCCCATTTCTATTTAGAATATCACATATTATGCAAGTTGTATTGCATGGAATGTAGTCTGACCTACCATCATGTTGTTTTTTACATAGAGATGTCTTAGACATCTATAGTCTCCTTCTGAGCAACAGTTGGAACAATACTTCGTGGACTGACCTTTGGTCCTCGAAGAATAATTCTTTCATCTTTGATTATAGCTTCAAAGATTGGATCTCCTATGAAGAAATCCTTCC
>ENA-OREN01002291-OREN01002291.1-marine-metagenome-genome-assembly--contig:-NODE-2291-length-19809-cov-10.316795_pt1 | contig 19809 bp, 16 predicted proteins | sample MGYA00248624_ERZ508555 | MGnify/ENA primary metagenome ERZ508555 (study PRJEB26222, sample SAMN06267773) | marine metagenome | isolation source: Saanich Inlet, British Columbia, Canada | place...
ATTTCAAGAAACTCTGACGTATTAAAATTTTCAAACCCTTTGTATTGCTCTCTCCAGAATGCTGGAATAGCAGTTGGCCCTATTTTTATTCCACCATCAGATGTTATCGTATAATGCACACCGAGAAATGGATTTTCTAGTTGTGGCACCGGGTAGATATTTGTCGATATATAGCCTGAAGAATGGCTAGATTTAAGATAAATTCCTTTAAATGGCAGCAGATAGTAGTTTTTTGAGAAACCGTAATCTTTTGCTATTTTATCTGCATACAATCCAGATGTATTAATAACGTACTCCGCCTCTATCGATTGGCCATTTGTTTCAACATAACCCTCATTTTTCCCAAGATAGGGAGTATTAAATTTAAATATAACACCACTTTCTGTTGCATCTTTTACCATACTTTTAACAACAATCTTTGGATCAATAGTAGAAGTTGTAGGTGAAAATAGTGCAAATTTAGTTGTTTTTACTTTTGGCTCTATCTGTTTCGCCTCTCTTTCAGTTATTTTTTCTAAACTAACACCATTTTTTTTTGCCCTGCGAAGCAATTCATCTAAAACTGTTATTTCATCTTCAGACTGTGCAACAACAAGTTTGCCACACTTTCTAATTGGTAGATTATTATCCTCACAATAAGCTGTCATCGCCATATTACCTTCACGTGTAAATTTTGCCTTTAAACTATCCTCAGTGTAGTAGAATCCAGCATGCAATACTCCACTATTTCTACCACTTGCATGTTGTGCCTCTTTATTTTCTTTATCGATAACTATAATTACCTTATCAGGATATCTTTTAGACAACTCTCTAGCAATATTTATTCCTATAATTCCTGCGCCAATTATCAAATAGTCACACTTATCCACTCAGGCTACCACTTTTTCCATGGCGCTTTACCATTATTCCATAAATTATTCAACATGATTTTTTCATACAATGTGTCCATTGGCTGCCAAAAACCATCATGTTTAAATGACATCAGTTCTCCATCTTCAGCAAGTTTTTTTAACGGTTCTTGTTCCCATGTTGTACCATCACCATCTATATTATTGATAACTTCAGGTGAGAGAACAAAGTAACCTCCATTAATCCAACTTCCATCCCCTTCTGGTTTTTCTTGAAACCTCTCAACGGAGTTATTATTAGTGATTTTTAACGCGCCATATCTACCTGGTGGACGGGTCGCTGTAAGTGTTGCCTGTTTTCCATGTGCTTGGTGAAACTTAATTAAGTTCGTAATATTTACATCACTTACGCCATCGCCATAGGTAAAACAAAAAGCCTTTTCATTCTTAACATATTTCTGCACCCTTTTTAAACGACCACCTGTTAATGTGTTTTCTCCTGTATCAACCAATGTTACCGTCCATGGTTCTGCATTATTTTGATGAACCTCCATGCTGTTATCTTTCATAGAAAATGTTACATCTGACATGTGTAAAAAATAGTTTGCAAAATACTCTTTAATAACATAACCTTTATACCCACAACATATAATAAAATCATTAACGCCGTGTACAGAATAAGTTTTCATAATATGCCAAAGAATTGGCCTATGGCCAATTTCAATCATTGGTTTTGGTTTTATATCGGTTTCTTCACTTAAACGCGTACCAAAACCACCAGCTAAAATAACTGCTTTCATTTATACAACCTCTTTTCTATCATAAATAATAACTTACTTACTTACTTCAAAATAAATATTATGTAAATCATGTGTATAACGATCTATATTAAAATACTCAACAACCCTATTGTGTAATTGCTCACCATATTCAACAAGAGTGTCGGGAGCATTATACAGGTCAAGAATTTTATGCGATAGCAAAAGAGGGTCAATCTGTTTTGGAGATTCTAGTTTTTGTGTTGTTGGATTGACAACAAACTCTGGCAAGGGGATTGCAGTATTTACTGTCTCAAAAGAAATTTTTTTTGATGGGCTAATTAACTCGCCAGAAGTCTTATCCTTAATTATTTCTGGCAATCCATCTACATTTGCAGCAAGTACTGGTACTTTGCATAAGCCAGCTTCTAGGCATACATTACCTAGCGGTTCACGTATAGACGGTACAACTAACAAATCTAATTTACTCAAGAAACCGTATGGCTCTGCTACAAAACCTGTAAAAGAAACATTATCAAGATTATATGCTTTATTTTTTAAGACATTTTTAAGTACTCCATCGCCAGCTATAATTAGTTCAATGCTGTCATTATCTATCAAATAACGCATTGCTTCAATTAATACATGTACACCTTTTGGTGTATCTAAACGACCAATAAAACCAATACAAAAGCGCTTATGTATTGGTTTCTTTTTAATGCATTTAACTGACGTATTAATTCCATTATATAGCACCCTTATTTTTCCACTAGGTACATTAAATTTTTTTTCTAACATTGTTTTAGTTGCATTTGAATTGGCCAATATCAAATGCGACTTCCAAACAACAAATTTTAATAATAATCTACGGTTAGAAGGGAGATTCCAAATTACACCCCTCTCGTGAAGTATAAGATTAGAAGTTGGTAAAAACAACAGTAGCATTGCCACCTTTAAACTAGCAAGATTATTATAAAAATGAACAATTTTTTTTCTTGAGACAATATCCAGTATTAATGAAAGTAAATTTTCAAACCTTCTTATGTCATGCACATCAGATGATAGTTTATACTGCGAGCTAACATTACCAAGTGTGTAAATCTTATGTGATAAACCATTATCAAACCCTGATACATTCTTATTATTAATATACTCCATAAAATTTCTCTGAACTCCGCCAATTCCAGAAAGACCTACAAAGTGAGAAACATGTATCATGTATTGATCCTCACAAGATTTTCAAGTAATTTAACCTCTAACTCAATCCTTCTGTTCCATGACCATAAAAAATCTTTTTTTATCACATTAACAGCTTGTGATAATTTAACTCTCTCGCCATTATGATTTATTAAATAATTAAGAACCTCTGATAGTTTGTTAGCATTATTAATAGGGGTTTTTATAACTGATTCGCCTAAAAGATTACTGGTTACAACATCAACACCAGTTTCAGGTTGTGGATCGGGAATAACCATACAACTATCAGACTGAATGGCTTCAAGATTTGCATTGCTTAAATTACCAAGATGATTCATTGATACATATATCTCGCTTATCTTATGTGCTGCAGCAATCTGCTCATGCGGAAGCCTATCAATGAAGGTAAAACAGTTCAGATGGCCAGAATTTTCAACTAATTTCTTTAGTTGTCTCTCTTCACTTCCAGTGCCAATAATCAGAGCATGGGCCTTATCCATCTCCTTTTCAAGGATTAATAGAACGGATTCTACAAACTCATAACATCCTTTATATCTTTCCAATTTTCCCACAAAAATAATTATATCTTTTTTCTTGGAAACAAGCTTTAATCGGTCATCCAAAATGTCAGGTAAAGTAATTTCATCCACGCCATTAAGTAGTACCTCTATCTTTGTGTTATTATTAATCGCATTATCTAGCCACGGTTCAACGCCGCTTCCATCTTGAGTGCAAATAACAAGTGCAAATGGGGAAGAGTACGCCCATCTATAAATTTTGTGGATAATTTTAGTGGAACTTAAAGCTGACCTCATAAATGGATATACACCCATCACTCGAAAAACCACAGGTATATTGCGTTGATAACGAGCCATAACTGCAGCCACAAGTGTATTGGCATGGTCACAATAAATAACGTCTGGCTTAAACTTTATAATTTCGATAATTACTTTTATTAATTGACGAATATCACGAAAAATCATCAAAACCTTTCTCGGAAGCCATGGGGGAAAGATGTTTACACCAGATAAAATTTTAATTGGATGCTTTAATCCTACAATTGAAGATTCTAAATCTTTTTTACAATGCCAGGAAGAAAAGTGTCCGTTTCCATTATCTTTGGCTGAGAATATAAACTTCATGTCATATTTATTATCTAATGTCTCAATCACTCTATAAATTGTTGGTACACCTGTTGGCTTCCAAATGCCATTAATAAAGCTACTCTCTAACCCTGAAAATAACCTGGTTGAATATAGAACTTTCATAAATATTCTTTTAAAATTTCAACAATTTTTTGTGCTGCATTGCCATCTCCATAATTTGCATGGTAGGCTAAACTATTAACATCTACATGTAATGATTTTTTTATAGAAGAAACAATATTATAGTGATCCACAGGTGGGACTAGCTTATTCCACCCGTCATCTACTGTTTCAATCCATTCTGTTTCATCTCGCAATGTTATACACAAAACTTTAGCGAAATAAGCCTCTTTTTGCAATCCACCACTATCTGTAACCACCAATCTAGAATTCACAAGTAGTGATATCATATCTAGGTATGAAATTGGTTCAACAATATGAATACCATTAGTAGAAAAAGATGATTTTTCTATCATTTTCTTAGTACGTGGATGCAATGGTAGTATTACATCAATATCATGAGAAAGTTCACGTAAGGCACTCAAGATAACATCCAAACGATTTAAATCGTCAACATTTTCAGCTCTATGGATAGTAACTAAAATATATTTTTTTGATCTTAATTTATATTTTGTTAATACGCATTGTTTAATGGCATCATTCATGTAATAAAGGAAGCTATCATACATTACATCTCCGGATACAAAAACACCTTTTGTCCGACCTTCTATAAATAAATTTTTTTTAGATGATTCTGTGACGCAGAATAAAAGATCTGATAGGCGATCTGTTACAATGCGATTAACTTCTTCTGGCATCCCCCACCTATTTGATCGCAATCCAGCTTCAATATGTGCAATTTTACATGGTACTTTTGCTGCAACCAATGCGCTAGCAAGCGTTGTATTAGTATCGCCATACACAAGCAACCAGTCAGGGTTTTCGATCTCAAATATCTTTTCTAGTTCAACCAAAATATTACCAGTTTGTTGCCCATGAGACCCACTACCAACAGCTAGATTATATTTAGGCAAAGGTATATCCAGTTCATAAAAAAACTGTTCAGACATGTTATGATTATAATGTTGTCCGGTGTGTACTATTATCTCAGTAATATCATTATTACTCTCTTCTTTTAAGATGCGAGAAATAGAGGCGGCCTTAATAAACTGTGGACGAGCTCCAATAACAGTTAATATTTTCATAAATTATAATTAACTTTTATCTATAGAATACTTCGTTAACCATGAACTAAAATTTTTTAATACAGCAGACCTCTGTCTATCATCCATTTGATAATTTTTTACTGGACGTATAATTGGATTAGTTTCTGGTAATTCATTAGTGTGCATGTATTTACATATATTTTGATGTAATTTAACTTGAGCTGAATATAGTTTATATTCCAAAATTGAAATTGTATCAAATTTACTTACTTCAACTTCCATCTCCTCTATTAGCTGACCAGCATCAACTTTGTGATCAATAAAATGTGCTGTTACAGCTGGTTTAATAGAATTATTGATCATCCAATATAAAGAATCTAATCCACTTGTTTGTGGTAGCGGCCCTGGATGGTAATTAATGACACCAATTTTAAATAAATCAATTACCTCTTTATTTAAAATCCTTGCTCCGGCAATTATAGCAATATCACAATTAGCATCTTTTATACTGTTTTTTATATAAATATAATCATCATGTGGACATACATAATATTTAAATTTAAATTTATTGCATAACTCCTGTGGGTGTCTTGGTACATTAGTATTTATAGAATAAAAACCTTTTTTATTGGCTTTATGTTTTATATTAATCAAAGGTGCTGCAATAACTTTAATATTTTCATAACCAGCAAGAAATAATTCAACCAGGATGTCTTGTGTTTTTAAATGAGGGGTGTTATAAGTAAAAACCACTATAGTGCTAGTGCTAGTCATACTAATACTCCAACGGCAAAGAAATAGCAACTTGATCTCTTGCAGACAAATATGCAGCAATCAATAGCTCTAATGATTTCAAACCCTCTCGGCCATCTGTATCTGGATTAGAAATACCACGCAATACATCTATCACATTTTTATAATAGAGCAGATGCCCAAAACCATAAACAGATGATGTTTCATAACTTGCATCCATAATAGAACTGTCATAATCACAAGAATCAGAAAACTCCCAGTGCAGTATTTCATTGACAGCCACACCGCCAATTTTTACCGTGCCTTTTTCTCCAATAATAGTAATAGATCCCTCAAAATTCTTTGGGTATGTCAGCATTGTCACACTCATTGATCCTAATGCTCCACTACGCCACCTAATATTTAATACACCAGTATCCTCAACCTCAATATCCCTTGCCAAAGTTCCAGTCATGGCTTGTATACAATCTACCGGACCCATCAACCAACCAATCAAATCAACATAATGACTTGCTTGATTCATAAAAGCCCCACCATCCAACTCCCATGTCCCACGCCATTTTGCCGAATCATAATATTCCTGAGGTCTAGTCCAAAATACATTAATTTGTACCATATGTATACGGCCAAAACGTTTTTCATCAATAGCTTGTTTCAATAATTGCAATGTGGCATTGCGTCTATTTTGTTTTACAACAAAAAGAAATTTTCCAGCTTTATCACACGCCTTAACCATTTCTAAGCCATCAGCCCATCTTGTGGCCATTGGTTTTTCTGTCAAAACATTAATACCAAAATTTGCAATCATTATTGCCTGCTCAGAATGAACTCCACTTGGAGTACAAAGTGCAATTAAATCTAATTCTTCAGTTTTTAGCATACCTTCAAGAGAAGAATATGCATTAACATTATATTCTTTTTGATGTTTTTTAAGTACAGTGGGATCTGTATCACATATCGATACAAGTTGAATGTCTTCACTATGCTCTTCAATTGAAGAAAAATGATTTTTTGAAATACGTCCACAACCAACAATTGCAATACGTATCATTCTATTTTTAACAAATAAATTTGAACTGTTCATATCAAGAAAACCTGTAAAAAATTATATCTTTATATTCCTAATAAGTTTTGCAGGATTACCAGCTATCACTGAATTATCAGGAAATGATTTTGTTACTACGCTACCGGCTCCAACCAAGCAATTGCAACCAATTTGAACTCCAGGAAGGATTATTGCTCCAGTAGCAATCCAACTATTAGAGCCTATAATAACGCTTTTTGATGTATGAACTCTTTGTCCATGTTTAATTAAATATTCTATATCAAGACCTGCATCAAGGACCTGAACATATGGCGAAAAGACCACATGATCTCCAATAATGATTTTTCCATACCCTTGCAACGTAACTAAATAATTAATTGAACAATCTACACCTAAAACAATATTATCACTATTGCCTACATGTATTTTAGCATGCACTAAAGATTTAAAATTTCCAAAATAATAAAATGACCTGATTCTTTTTAATAAAAGCTTAAAACGCCATTTTAAAGCATTAAATATTTTATTACTCACTTGCCACAAACTTTGCAAATATCAAAGCCGCGTTTTTTTGCAATTGCTTGTATTTTCCTATAATCTTTATCCTCCCAAATATCAGAAAATTTTTTATCTCCAACATTGCCTATCTTAACTGAATTAGATAAATCATGGCAACATAATAAAATTTCACCATCCCCCCTTATTACTGGGGTAGACCAGATATTACACGTATATTCTTTATCGACAAAGGCAAGATTCCCGCCTATTTCTTGTTCATACAATGTAATTGCATTTTCTTTTGGAAGCCAGTGCTCAAAATCAGACTCCTTTTTATCATCATCTCTTCTGTGTATATTTAAATTAATAGGTTTTTCAAAAAACTTATCAACACCTTTGTCCAGCCAATATAATCGAGCTTTATCTACTTCATGCTCATTGTATGAATTAACTAACCATGTAAGGATCACAATAGGAATTCCTCTTCTATATTTTTTCCTCTCAATCAGCAGGTTTTCAATATTTCTAGTCACTTCATCAAAATCCGCTCCAATTCTATACTTCTCAAAAGATTCTTTAGAGAAGCCATCATATGAAAAAAATATGGTATCTACATACTTTAATATTGCATCAAGCACTCCTTTCTTAAAGACAGTTGCATTAGAAATTGTTGTAATATAATAAGTATTTGCAGGATACCTGACTACGTCTATGAATTTTGGATGTAAAAGAGGTTCTCCAGAATAAACCAATGTTAAGTCAGTAACATAACCATCAATATTGTCAATAATTTTTTTATACTTGTCAATATTCATATACTTTGATTCAGTAGATTTTCTTGATATATCTGGAGGCACTGAACACATGGGGCATCTAAGATTACAAACTGAAACTGTATCAATTATGATTGCTTTTGGGCGCTTTTGTACTTTTATAATTATCGATTTAAAAGGGTAATATAAAGCCTTCTTAATCCTGCCAGACACTAGCGTGTAAAACAATCTATTCCTGACCGTATCTACAAATGAATATCTAAAAAAACGATACACTACCGCAAAAATAGAGTGTTTATATTTTTTTCTCATAGTTTCCAGAAAATTAGTCATCATTCTTTCCTTTTTTCAATTCTAACAATAATTGGTCAGCATACCTTCCCCATGGATTTTTGCCATAAATATCAATATCCCTTATGTGCTTCATAAGACCAAAAGGTGCATAATTATGAGAGTATCTACCAAAATAACCGGCTAGTTCATAATACTTATTCTTTGTATTTTGTCCGGATACTAATTCAATTATTTTTGCAATTGGTATATTTGCCATCCCCACCCCTTGCCACTGCCATACGGAAGGGTTAAAGCCATCAAACAAACCAAACCAATTATTACTTCTTAAATATTTTTTATATAAATTTTGATTAATTTTATATTTATATGGCACTTTCTTCCAGAAATCTACCATTTCTTTTTCCCATAGTGGTAAAAACCAATCTATACCATAATAGTCATAAGATCGCTGCCCATTAACCACGTGCTTACTCTGTCGTTCTGACATTTCCCATAGCTCATAATATTTTGCAATCAACTCCCCTGTGTACCTTCCAGGCTTTAACCCTATCGTATCAATAATTTTACCCTCAATCCAATCTTGATTGTTTATATTCAGCCCTTTATTCAAACCATAGTGCTTCAATATTATTGCATTAACCACTATCTCAGAGTCATATGTTTTATACGGGTCTAATTCTAGTAAATGATTTCCGCAAACGTGGTCACCAGAAATAAAATCACCTGATTGCCCGTTAATAACCACTATATCAGAGTAATCAGTAGCACTGTATTTTTCCGTTAAATAATGCATGGCCTGTTCATCAGCCATAAATGGTACAGTACATCCATTGGATGCCATTTTCCAATATTCCTTTCTTTTTTCTGACCAAAAGAAATTATATGATGATTTTCTAGAATAATTTATAAATTCCCATGGAACGCTTAATTTATTTGCTACATATTTTGCCCACTTAGCATCGTGATTTCCTTTGGGTCCGTATGAAAAAGTTTTTATCCGGTCATATCCATATGACAGTAATTTACATAATATAAATCGTGAATCAAGCCCCCCAGAAAGAGGTATCCAAACTTCTCTTCCATTCAAATCTGATACTAATCTAGTAAATATACTATCTACAGAAGACGATAAACTTTCCAACATTCTACTTTCATTAAAATCGAAGACTTGGTCTGAAAAATAACGTTCATACTTTATTATTGAATAATCTAAAGTCAACTTAGAATAAATTAAACACTCTCCAGCTTGAAGTTGAAAAATATTCTTATATAAAGTTGCTTTTCCTGTTACATATTTTGTCGATCTAATCTCTGACACTGAAATTTCATCAAAATCTGAGCCACCTAGATTATAAATAGAATTAGATACAGCAACTTCACCTGAATCAATTTTATAAAATACAGGATACGATCTAACACGATCTGTAAATGCAATAATGATATCACCAAAATCAAGAATTGATGAAAAATTACCTGTCAAATTATTAATAGTACAGCCAATGCTATGGGAAATTTCCTCTATATTTTTTCCATAGTATTTATCAACAATGGTTACTACAGAATTAATATTGCCCGCATAATAGAAAGGTATACGCTCATGTATAATTTTTTTCCAAGCCAGGAAATCATAATCAATTCTAATATCCATATTTAATCAGTCATCTCTTGCATTTTAAAGAGGTCTCTCATTTTTAATCCACCTACTAAGCTATTTATTGTGGTAATTTTATATGATATTCATGTGTATTTAGATAGTAAAAACAAGGATTATTACAGCTACTATATAGCAATACAATAATTAAGTTTCTCTATCTTGAATAGCCCAGGCTCTTTCATACCAGCCGCCCTGTTGAATCAAATCGATATGTTTACCAGTTGACTCTACTCGCCCCTGATTCAATACAATAATCTGATCAGAATCAAAGATTGAGGATAGGCGATGAGCAACAATAATAATTGTAGTATTGGTTTTTCTTCTAATTCTCTCAATAGTCTTTCTGAACATCTCTTCAGAATCAACATCCAAGTTACTAGTTGGCTCATCAAAAATCATTATTTGTGGTTCTGATACAAGCGTACGTGCTAAATCTAGACGCTGCTTCTGACCACCGGACAATCGCACTGCATCTTCTCCAAGAAATGTATCATAACCATCTGGCAGTCTGTCAATAAATGTATCAACTCCAGCTAATTTCGCTGCTTCAATCACTTCTTCATTTGTTGCATCTGATTTCCCATAACGAATATGGTCTTTAACTGTTCCATCAAATATCTGAGGACTTTGCGGAGAATAGGCAATGGCTTTACGCAAGCTCTTAAGTGTATAATCAGAAATCAATATGGAATCGATCTGAACTACTCCAGAAGTTGGCACTCTTAATATTGGAAAAAGATCAATTAAAGTAGATTTTCCACTACCTGATGGACCCACCAATGCAGTCATACTATTCACCGGTATCTTGATTGTAACATCAGTTAAGGCATTAGTATTGGCTCCGGGATAATGATACGAGACACCTAAAAACTGAATCGATTGTTTTATTTGATTAAGCTTCAAAATACCACTATCACCCTCTTTTGATGCCTTCATACTGCTAAGTCTATTTTCAACCATTTCTATTGGTCCTAATAAATTTTGAATATGTTGCCATTGTGAGATAATACTCTTCGAAACTGGCATCATCCGAAGTGCAATTACCAAATACAATCCAATTATCTCTATATTCAAATTAAAGTATGTATATGAAACATACAAGAAAACTAGACTTAGGCCGATAATTACCGGCTCAATTACTACGTCTGTTCTCGCCAATAAAATAGCAGCACGAACCGAGTTTCCACGTTGTTTTTGTGTTAATTTATTGAATTCATTATTTTCAGCAATTTGTGTACCTGCTAATCGTACAAGACGTGGGGATTTCAAGCGAGATATTAAAAATGTTGCTAATGTAGTATTTGATTTAGTGAGATCACGACCAGCCTGTGCACTTTTTTTAATCCATATATTTGGAACAATACTAGCAAACAACAATACAAAAACAGATGCACTGGTCATTTGCCATGAAAGAAAAAATAAGATTGATAGATAGCCCGATGCCATAATTAAATAAGTTATTAACTCTAACGGCTGCGTCAAACTAATAATGGCGCTACCACTCTCAACTGTAATTGTGTTTGAAATATTTCCAACAGGAGTCTTATCATGGAATGATGTGTCAGAATTTAAATAGTCAGTAAAAATCTTATCGCGCAACTTTTTCACCAACTTGTAAGTAATTTCGGCATTAAATACTACACGTATATAAGAAAAAATCTGCCTCCCTAAAAAAAAAGAAAATGAAATCAATAGTAATGCTGGCAGTGAAACTTCAACATTAAAAACCCCAAAAGTACTAATAATATATTCCCAAACCTTAGATTCCCCTACTAGGGCTCCAAGATCTCCCTTCGTTTTAACATATTGAAATATTGGTATAAATATTCCCAATCCAAATATTTCCGACAAAGTAGTCAATAGCGACATCATTATAATAAAAACCATATAAGAATATGAGAGGCCCATTTCTTTAGACCTATTAAGCCACTGCGCTAACATACAATCATTTCGTCTTTTTTATAAGATCTATCACTATAACTGCCTAATAATTCCAAAAAATTCATTGACCTCATACTCCTGCCCGATCGCTTTATTCTAATATTTTATTTAACTGAAACACCTATAACTTAAACCCTTTGATGAAGGCTTTTATCGTAGTTAACACAGACTTCAGAAATAATATAGATACTATATTCCGAAAATTTTTTCAAAAAAACTATTGTCAAGTGAATTATGTTCTTTTCTTAATGAATTAAAAAGATCATTCTCATTAAACACAATATGCATGTGTTCATCAATAACTGCAGGCACTATATCAATTCTATTCAAAAGCATGTGCCATAAATCACTATGAGAATTTTTAATATTATCAATAAGTATAATATTCCTATTAGTCGTTAATGAATACCCAAAAGTACTTGACGCGGTATCTGTGAATAAAAAAGCATCAGCAACCATCCAAACATCTTCATAAGGGTCAGTAATATACTCGTCTACACGATCTTCAAACAAACCTTTAATTTCTTTCAATCTATCTGGATGTGCTTTATATATTACATAATATCCTAGACCCTTAAGTAAATTAATTATTCGAATTTCAAGGTCTATCTTAAAATAAAAGAACCACCCTTTTTCATAAAAATATCGGCATGAGTTTGGTGGACTACCCATAACCATAATCTTTTTCAAGGATATTGGCCGCTTATACTTTGAATTTTCCTTTAATATTCTTGTGTACTTACCAGTATCAACGGATATAAACTTCATATTAGTTCGCTTTTCCAGCAAGCCATTTAAATACAATTTTTCATATTGCCTTTTGATACCGTATGTTGGTACTACAAATTTTTTACAATGTGCTCTTTCATTTTGGTTGCCTATGCCATACTCTGTAATAGAAGAGTCATTACCATGATCAAAACAATACACGTCAACCCCTTTTCTTTGCAAGGCTACTGATATTAATTTACTATATGGCTTAACTACTTCAGTAACCAAAAGTCGTTCAAATTTAATATTATTATAAAAAAGGTCTGTATATATAGTAGATGCATCGCTAATACGTTGTTTCCAAGAAGTTGATATTTTCGAAAAATCTAAATCTTTTGTAAATAAAGTTTCTTTATCTTTTAAAGAATTCAAAAATGGCACAATCGCCTCATTCATCAGCTTGTCACACAATCTACCACCTTTCGATGGCAGCTTATTTGTAGAGATTAAATCAATCCAATCTCTATGATCACAGAATATTCTCTCTTTCTCAATATAGCTTTTCTTGATTGCATCATAACTTCCTATGCCTACAGTATTAGACCTTGAAATTAATTTACTAATAATTTTAAATTTAGATAAATGCTTATTAAAAAAGATATTTTTTATAATGCGTCGTACACCGCGCATAATTCCACCATGTGGAAAAGATATTTTTGAATAGTACGATCCAATTAAATTCCAATCTGGATATAAATAAGCATATGACTCTGTAGCATCATCAATACTTATCCCTTCCATTTTTGCATAGGACTTTACATAATTATAGTGAAAAATTCCTGTCAACTCAGAAACTAGAAAAGTATACTCAACAAGGGCAATATCATATACCTTGTCATTATCAAGTTTACTGATTAATTCCACGTATGTGCTATACATAAACTCAATAAATTCATGGTACTCATCTTCTGGTACTGGCCAAAAATAATTGTTATTGTAATAGTCAATACCGGCCTTCTTAACTGCAGATACATCTGGTAATATTCTCAATTCAAAACCTTTTTTATAATAATTTTAATTAGACTGTCCAGCCACCATCAATAAAAAAATTCTGACCTGTTACATATGCAGATAAATCACTTGATAAATATGCGATAATTCCTTTGAAATCTTCTTCTGTTGCCATCCTTCCCAATGGTGTATTTTTTTCATAGCGCTCTACAAATTTGTGCGGCTGATTACGAAACACTCCGCCTGGTGAAATCGCATTTACCCTTACATTAGGAGAAATTGTGGTTGATAGCCAACGAGTCAACTGTATTAATCCGCCTTTAGATGCTGAATACCCAGCCGGATTACCCATACTTGTGCCTTTATATAGTGAATAATCTGGCGCATTAGTCCCGTAAATTGATGCTATATTTATAATAGATCCTGTTGCGTTCTTCTTTAATAAAGGAGTGAATGCTTGGCACAGGTGAAAAGGTGCAGTTAAATTAACTTCCAGAGCCCTATTCCAGGTTGTTACACTCTGCTTATTAAATTCCTCAACCCAACCTTCAAGATTAGATTCGCCAACAAAAGCAGCATTGTTAACCAATATATCTAAATTTACATTACTTTTGATAACCTCTTTAATTAGACCGATCCTTGAGTTTTTATCTTCCAAATCACAATCTACACATTCAACAGTTACATTCCAATTATCCGATATAGATTTCTTAATCGAATCGTAACTAGAATTAGGGCGATCTACTAATATCAAATCCCCGCCAAGTTCTGCAATTGTAAGCGCTATCTCTTTCCCAATTCCACCTGTAGCACCAGTAATCAAAGCCCTTCTACCTTTAAGATTCATTAAATCTACAATTTTTTTCATAAACAACTACCTATCGATAACTAAGCATTCAGCAATTTTAAAATCTAATAATGTATCAATGTCTATTGATCTTTCTTGAGGAATAATGACACTTCTTACTTTTCCTTTAAAAATCTCATTAAATCTTTTAACAAAACTAGTGTTAACTATATAAGCCACTGTTGTCACATCAAAAACTTCTGGTGCGTCTTGACGCCTTGTGATTTGACTTTCTGGTGAGATTACTATAGAAGCATAACCATTGTCATCATTAACTATCATGTTAAAATGTGGACTTCTTCCTGCCTTACTGACAGTAATTACAGAATCAACCCTACCCTCTTCAAATAAATCAATGCAGGAATTAACATCCTCAACAGATCTAAGTGGTGCAGTTACTGGCAATACGATAATAGCGTCAATATCTTCAGATCCATGATCCTCTAGATGCTTGATAGCATGTCTCCAAACTAGCCATTCTGGACTATTATCTTGTGCAAGCTCTTTCGGTCTCATGAAAGGCACTTCAGCGCCATATTCTAATGCTACTTTAGCAATGTCTTCCGAGTCTGTTGATACAACAATATGAGAAACTCTATCTATTTGCTTTGCGATATTAATCGACCATCCGATTAATGGAATTCCATTCAAAGGCTTAATATTTTTTCCAGGCAATCCTTTTGATCCACCTCGCGCACAAATGAGAACTACATATTTCATTATTGACAAAATACTGTGCAATTATTTCTACTAGACTCTTTAATATCTTCAATGATATTAACCACTTGCAAACCCTCTTCTCCCGAGATACTTGAAATTGTACTGGCTTCTACTGATGAAAAGAAAGATTTTACCTCTTCTGCATAGGTAAAATCTCTATTTTCATTTTCTTTAGAAGAAAATAACACCTTCCATTGTGTATCATCTTTTTCAAAAAATTTTACCTGCCTCTTTATTCCATCCCATAGCAATGTACCCATTTCCCCAACCGCAAAACATTTTCGTGTTGTATCATGACGTATAAAATCAATATTTAATGATGCTGTTAATGCTAAGCCATTAATCTCTTTAAACCCCAAAATTACTTGAGCACTATCCTCTACATCAATTTCTAAATCACTTTGTTTTGAGACATGTGATTTTACCCAATCAATCTTACCAAAAATCCATGATATATAATCAATTTCATGACTTAATTCCAGTAACACACCTCCGCCTAACTTTTGTTGCGCAGATACACCATATCTATAATCTGACTCCGGTCTCCAGCTAGGTAAATACTGCCCAATTTCTGCCCTAACAGAATATATTTTCCCAACTTTTCCACCATCTATTTGTTTTTTAAATTCTATTAATGATGGCAAAAACCTTAGATTGTAACCAGTCATTAGTGTTAATTTGTTTTGATAACAAACATCTATTAATTCCTGAACACCTTTAGACAAATTTGAAATTGGCTTCTCAATTAGTAAGTTTATGCCTTTATTGGCAAGTATTCTGGCAATTTCTATATGTTTTGAGGCTGGATTTGAAATTATTGCAACCTGAGGATTTAATTCAATCGCCTCACTTGCTGATGTGACACACTTATACAAGCCCAATTCCTTAATATCGTTACCATTGCATTGCTTATGTCGTAATACAATTATATCAATATCTGGAAAAATAGATCGGACAACCTTTGCATGCCTCTTGCCAATACTACCAAGGCCAACAATTAAAACTGTTTTAATAAAGTTTTTCACTTTTATTTACTAATTAAACACAGTGTTTACATCTCTATTGGCTTTTTCATATTCTTCTATCTTCCCAATATCTAGCCAATATTCATGAATTGGAAAAGCACTGACACCGTCATTACTATCCAACTCTTTCTCTAAAAAATCAGTCATATCTAAATAAGTATTGGAATCCACTTTATTAATCAAAGTTTTATCTAAAACATAGATGCCTGCATTGACAAAAAATGTGTGTACTGGTTTTTCTTTTATTTCTTTAATGCTGTAATTATCAATTTCCACTACACCATAAGGCACTTGAAAATCATACTCTCTTACACACATTGTTGCCTCGGCATTATTGTCATTATGAAAATCCAATAAATTTTTAAAATCAACCTTGGTTAAAAGATCTCCATTCATCACTATTATTGGCAAATCTGGAAGATTGTCAGGCAATAACCCCAAGGAGCCAGCTGTACCTAATGGGGCATCTTCATGAACATAATTAATATTTATATTGTGCCTCTCACCATTTTTAAAATAAGATTTAATTTGTTCAGATTTAAAATGAGTAGAAATATAAAAATTATGAAACCCATAACTAATAAATTGCTCAATAATCATTTCTAGAATAGGCTTACTTCCAACTTTAAGCAATGGTTTTGGCGTATCTCTGGTCAAAGGATGTAATCTCGTACCAAACCCACCTGCCATAAGAAAAACCGGGTTATCACATATAGGACTATCAACCAAATTATGTAAAGTTTCCATACCGCACAGAACCCCGTCTTTATCTACAATTGGCATATGCAATAAACTTCTTTCAGACATTAGATCCAAAATTTCTTTCTTCGTAGCCTTATCATCTACAATCACAGGATTGCTATTCATTATTAAGCTAACAGAACTTTTCATAGTAGACTGGTCGATTAATGCACGCCTAATATCACCATCTGTCAATGTTCCTAATAATTTATTCTCTTTATCAACTACAAGTGCTATTCTTAAACCAGTATTATGCAACACCTTAATACCTTTAGATAAATCATCTGTTGGTTCTATCAAGACTTTGGGCCAGTCATCTATTATTGACATTAATTTACATTTCCTTTATTTAATGTAATTTGCACTCTAGAATTTAGCAAGTTATTATATGCAAAATAAAATAATATTAAAGTATATTATTTTTTACAAAGAACACAACTAAACAACTCTTATTAATCAACGTATTTTAAGTCATAAAAAGATTTTTTTAAAATATTACATAAATTAATATTTTTAATTATGTTGACAATTTTTTTACTCGCTCCACCCTCTCCATAAGGGTTTTTCACATTGCAAACTTTATTTTGAAAATCTTTAGAATATAAATGACTAAATGCAATATCAATATCTTTTTTTCTTGGTAGGCAGCTTATAACACTATCTGCTTTAATGCGTCCTTTTTGCCTATCACCTATATCAATAGTTCCAATTTTAAAACTTGGAGCCTCATGCAATCCACTCGAACTATTACCAACAACAGCATCCATAAATTGCAAAGCACTAAGATAATTCAACTGTCCCATTGATGTAAAAGCAATTGTATTATCATTATTAGCTACATAATCATCAATCATACTGTTAATTGTTCTACTGTCAGTATCACTATTAGATTTAGTAAATATTATTTTTGTATCTTTAAGTTCATCAATACAATCTAATAACTCCTTAAATTGCATTTTTGCTGTAGACTTTTCAAGTGTTACAGGATGAAAAGTGACTAGAATATTTTTTTCACCCAAGCTAAAATTAATTTCCTTTTCAAAATCTGCTCTTGACAATAAGTTTAATTTATTAATATTATCAATTCCTGAGCCGCCTACATTAAATACTCTGTTTGGCTGTTCGCCCAATTGAATAACTCTATTTTTATATTCTTTAGTAGCTGTAAAGTGTAGGTGGCTCATTTTAGTAATTGAATGTCTAATAGATTCATCAAAAGCACCTTCTGTGGTTTCTCCACCATGCAAATGTGCTACTGGTATTTTTGCAATCATTGCAGTACTGATTGCTGAAAAAATCTCAAAACGATCGCCCAAAACCACAATAAGATCTGGACTTAAATCATGGAGTACATCAGCAAATCCTATCATTCCAATACCCATAGATTTACTAATACCCACTTCACTATCAGACACAAGTGATATATCTACTTTCTTATTTATAGTAAAACCGTCTTTTTCTATTTGCTGATAAGTATTGCCAAATTCTGAAGAGAGGTGCATACCAGTTACAACAATTTGTAGATCTAAATCTTTATCAGCATCAATTTCTTTCATTAACCAATAAAGTAGGCCGTATTCAGCACGAGTTCCAGTAATAACGCAGATTTTTCTCATTTTTTATCTAATTTTATCAATTGTTAAAAAATATAAATTTTACTCACAATCTCTATTTAAGACATAAAAGTGATAAATATTGATAAAAACTTGTCATTCATAAAATTTAGTAATTTTTTATTAGTGGAAAACACTACAACACTTAAACTTATATAAAGTCATCCGCTTTATAAGTTTTAGTTGCAATAGAATTAATAATATTATCCCACTTCATTGGACTTATTCCATTCCCAGGTCTTTTAACTGCGATATTTTTATCAGTTAGAAAATCACCTTCTTTAATATCTTGATTGGCAACTATAGATTTTCTAACAATATCAATATTTACACTCTCACTTGGTGATGGTTTTTTCTCACTACTGCCTAGTGCTTTCTCAATATTTCTAATCGCCGACACCATTGCTTTTAATTCTTTGGGCTCTAATGATGCCTTATGATCTGGTCCATCCATAGTTTTATCCAAAGTAAAGTGCTTTTCAATAACACTAGCACCCATCGCTACAGCAGCGATATCTACTTCAATACCTAATGTATGGTCACTATAGCCAATGGCAATGCCAAACTCATTTTGTATTGTCGACATAGCGTTTAGATTTACATCTTCCATTGGTGTTGGATACATTGTATTTGCATGCAGAGCAGTTATATTTTCTTTAGGTGTGCCAGCGTCAATCAAAATATTTAACGCATCTTCAACCTCTTGTAAATTAGACATCCCTGTTGACAAAATCACCTGCTTTTCTAGTGAACCAACGTGCCTCAAATACGGTAAATTAGTAATCTCGCCACTAGGTATTTTAAAAATTTCCAATCCTAAATTACTCAGCATATCAATTGATTCATGGTCAAATGGAGTCGATAGAAACAAAATGCCCTTTTCTTGACAATAAGCAATCAATTCTTTATGAATTCTAATATCAAGCTCAAGTTTTTTGATCATATCAAACTGAGATTCTGATGTATCGGTAGTTTGTTTTTGATACTCAGCTTTTTGTGCATTTTTAGACACAACATTTTCTGCTTTAAATGTCTGAAATTTAACAGCATCAGCCCCAGATTCGACGGC
>ENA-OREN01002296-OREN01002296.1-marine-metagenome-genome-assembly--contig:-NODE-2296-length-19780-cov-3.386794_pt1 | contig 19780 bp, 17 predicted proteins | sample MGYA00248624_ERZ508555 | MGnify/ENA primary metagenome ERZ508555 (study PRJEB26222, sample SAMN06267773) | marine metagenome | isolation source: Saanich Inlet, British Columbia, Canada | place...
CGGCGACCACCGAGATCTACACTCTTTCCCTACACGACGCTCTTCCGATCTACTTGTTGGTCTTATGCGCCAGTACTAAACACCTATCTAGCTTTCAGCATCACCAAAATCTGGTTGTCGTTTACCGGTCCATGGTCGGGTGCCCCGTACCTGAAATGTGGACTCCATGCGAATACGGGTGCCATCCAAATAAATAGCATGGGCACCGTTCCGCCACAGATCAAAGCGATCGATCACCAGATGGGGGGCCGAACAACGTGAACGAACGGGCACGGCACTCAATACAATGGCGGCCCGCCAGCAATCCTCCATAAGGGCCGCTTCGTGCCAGACCATGGCGATGCTATTGTCCGGGGCGCCAAGTATGCAGCCCTGCTCATCGCACCGCAGACCGTCTTTGATTTCTGCTGATATGGTGGCGGTAACGGGCAATCCGGCCTGTTCCAGCCAGACCTTCCGGGTGAAACGGTTGCCGGTCGCTTTGGGGCCGACGAACACCATGGTGTCGGCATAGCGAACACTAAACAGCTCACCATTGGCCGCGGCGACAATCAATGGTTGCTGGGCGTTGATTGATACGACAAGGCCTGCGGCGATCCCCACCATGCCCAGTATCCGCCACCCCTGCCACCATAGGCACAGCCACAACCCGCCGCTCACGAAAAGCATGAGGGCTGCGAACGGTATTTGGGGAATCAGTGTCACATTGCCGGGCATGGGGCCGACCCGTTCGGCGATACTGACCACTGCATCAATTCCCCACCCCATGGGAATCAACCCCAAACCGTCCAAACCAAACGGCATCAGGCTCATGCCTAATAATGCGGACGGCATAATCCACAGGGCGGTCAACGGAACGGCCAGCAGGTTAGACAATAGCCCGTAGCCGGCCAATTGATGAAAGTGATAAGCGGCAAACGGTGCAGTGGACAACGACGCGATAATGGTGGAGAACCCGACCCCGCCGGTATAGAGCACCATTCGCCGTAAAAAGCCTGAGCCATGCCACATGCGATTAAACCGGCGTCCTGTGTACTCATAGGCGGCAACAAGCCCGATCACCGCTGCAAATGATAGCTGGAAGCTGGCCCCGAACAGGCTTTCGGGCCGAAACAACAAAATCACCATGGCGGCCCATGCCACCAGGCGCATGGAAATGCCTCGCCTGCCGATTATAACGGCACCCAGGACCAGGGCCATCATGGTGAAAGCGCGAAGCGTTGGGATCGTGGCCCCTGAAATGAGAGTGTAACCGAGGGCAGCGGCTAATGCGATAATCGCTGCCCAAGCCTTGATGGGATAACGCACAGCAAGCGCCGGGATAAGCGCCAGGCCCGCTCGTGCACAAAAAAATACAAAACCGCCCACCAGACCGATGTGCAAACCGGATATGGCTAAAAGGTGTGCGAGACCGGCGTCACGCATGGCATCCACTGTCGTTTGAGGAATGGCACCCCGGTCCCCGGTGATCAGGGCGCTAGCGACGGCACCGGTGGTGCCGGGGACGACTGAGCGGATGCGATTGCCAATCCGGGCGCGGACAGAGTCAAGTGTGGATGCGGCGGACAGGCTTTCTGTGTGATGAACCACTTCGGCGGCACCATAACTGAACCCTGTGGCACCAATTTCTTTGAAATAAGCATAGCGTTGGAAATCAAACGAACGCGGGGTTGCTGGTGTCTGCGGGGGCCGCAGCACCGCATAAACCTGTACCCAATCGCCCGCCACGATCTTCGGCCCCTTGTTCGTGTTGATGTTGATGCGTATGCGCTCGGGCGTATCAAAGGGCTCCAGCCACCTGACTTCAGGGTCCTCCATCATAATCCGAAGGCCCGCTGGTCGGGTTTCAGTTGCCACAACCAACCCGGTTATGCGTGTTGGACCAATTTCTTTTTCGAGCACCGTATGGGCCACATCAATAGTTCTGAATTTGGCCGCTGAAAATCCGGTGGCTATGATGGCAATGGCAAGAACAACAAGGATACCAACTTGATTGTGACGCAGTATCCATCCCATGCATCCACAAGTCACCAGGAAAGACGGGCCCACATACCATGCGGGCTCAAACGTCAGGCCAAAGTAGCACCCAACACCTGTTCCCAGAAAAACCGGTATCCAGAGTATCCAGCGATGGTAATCATCCAACAAATAATGGATGCCTGCATTTTGGACTGGAAAATCACCTGGACGATCCCCATATAAACGGAGGAAAGCAAGTGTTTTCAGATATTTATCGTGTGCGCCCTGTCCCATTTTTGGCCCATTTCCGCTCTCTATGCTGGCTTTCCCCGACTAATATGGTAGATGTGTCCACGCTCTGCGGATACAAAAAAAACATAATAGGTAAAAATGACGGTCGTAACCAGATTCGCCCCCTCCCCAACCGGTTTCCTGCATATTGGCGGTGCCAGAACTGCCCTGTTTAACTGGCTATATGCCCGTCACCACGGCGGCAAATTCCTGCTGCGCATTGAGGATACGGATCGAAAGCGATCCACCCAGGAAGCCGTCGACGCTATTTATGAAGGCCTGGAGTGGTTAGGACTGAATTGGGATGGCGACGCCACCTCACAGTTCGAGCGCGCAGACCGTCACCGCGAAGCCGTGCAGGCATTGCTTGATGCGGGTAAGGCCTATCGGTGCTATTGCACGCCCGAAGAACTCACCCAGATGCGCGAAACGGCTAAAGCTGAAGGCCTACCCTGGAAGTATAGCGGTATTTGGCGGGACCGGGATCCGTCTGAAGCACCAGAGGGTGTCGATCCGGTCATCCGCATCAAAGCCCCACTGGATGGCGAGGTCGTGATCAACGATCTGGTTCAGGGCGAGGTTCGCGTTGCTAATGAAACCCTCGATGACATGGTGTTGTTACGTGGTGATGGATCACCCACCTATATGCTGGCCGTTGTTGTGGACGATCATGATATGGGCGTCACCCACGTTATTCGCGGTGATGATCACCTGACCAATGCGTTCCGGCAGTACCAGTTGTATGTGGCACTGGGCTGGGATGTGCCTGAATTTGCCCATATACCGCTAATCCACGGTCCTGATGGTGCTAAAATGTCCAAACGCCATGGGGCGCTGGGCGTCGATGCCTATCGAGACGAAGGATATCTGCCCGAGGCCATGCGTAATTATCTGCTGCGTTTGGGTTGGGCCCACGGGGATGAGGAAATTATTTCCACCAAACAGGCTATTGAATGGTTTGATCTGAGCAATGTTGGTCGTGCGGCTTCACGGTTTGATTTCGCCAAGCTGTCCAACCTGAATGGTCACTATGTACGGAGCGGCGATGATCAAATGCTGGTTGATGCCATTGCACCATTATTGGAAGAAACCCGGGGCAGCGCGCTGGATGAGGCTGAAAAAGCTCTCCTATGCACGGCGATGCCAGGGCTAAAGGAGCGCGCTAAAAATATCGTAGAACTATCTGATTCTGCATCATTTTATGTCGCCAAACGTCCGTTAAATTATACTGAGAAAGCCCGCAATCAGTTGGATGAAGATGCGGCCGCACATTTGCGGGTATTAGCATCAGATTTCGATCAGATGGCGGATTGGGAAGCCGAGAAGTTGGAGCAACATGTAAGGGATTATGTGGACGCAACTGACCCAGCGGTGAAACTGGGTAAGGTGGCACAGCCACTACGCGCAGCATTATCGGGGACGACAGTTTCCCCCCCGATCTTCGATGTAATGGTTATACTGGGAAAACAGGAAACCCTGGCCCGGATCAATGACGCGATCTTGGCTACAAATTTCTGAAATCCGCACGATTCAATTGAACGAGCGCTTGAGATGAGGAGATACGGCAATGAGCAAAGATAAAGCAGCAAATGACAGTGGATTTACACTGACCGACAATCGGTCAGGTAATACCTACGACCTGGGTGTTATGAACGGCACAACAGGGCCAGACGTCATTGATGTTCGGACATTGTATGCGGAAACCAATTGTTTTACCTACGATCCTGGTTTCACCTCAACAGGCAGTTGCGAGTCCAAAATCACCTACATTGACGGTGACAATGGTGTTTTGCTGTATCGTGGCTATCCAATTGATGCCCTTGCGGAACAGTCAGATCATATGGAAACTTCTTATTTGTTGATGTATGGCGAGTTGCCAACCAAAGAGCAGAAGCAGAAGTTTGAGACCGATATCACCTATCACACCATGCTCCATGAGCAGATCAACTACTTCTACCGTGGTTTCCGTCGTGATGCCCATCCTATGGCGGTTATGTGTGGTGTTGTTGGTGCGCTGTCCGCGTTCTATCACGACAGCACCGATATCACAGATCCCAAGCACCGCATGCTGGCATCCTATCGCCTGATCGCGAAAATGCCGACCATCGCAGCCATGGCGTACAAATTCCATGTGGGCCAACCCTTCATGTATCCGCGAAATGATCTGCGGTATGCCGAGAACTTCCTCTACATGATGTTCGGCACACCGTGTGAAACTTACCGGGTTGATCCTATTGTGGCGCGCGCCATGGACCGGATTTTGATCCTCCATGCTGATCATGAACAGAACGCATCCACCTCAACGGTCCGTCTGGCTGGATCATCAGGCGCCAATCCGTTTGCCTGTATTTCGGCCGGTATTGCGTCCTTGTGGGGCCCCGCACATGGCGGTGCCAACGAAGCTGTGCTGAACATGCTGGAAGAAATTGGTACCACGGACCGTATTCCGGAATACATCAAGAAAGCCAAAGACAAGAGCGACCCCTTCCGCCTTATGGGATTTGGTCACCGGGTCTACAAGAACTTCGATCCACGCGCACAAGTGATGCGCCGTACTTGTCACGAAGTACTGGACGCGCTTGGTGTCCGTGACGAGCCACTTCTGGAAATCGCTATGGAGTTGGAACGCATTGCGCTGGAAGACGATTACTTCATCGAGAAAAAACTCTACCCTAACGTGGATTTCTATTCTGGTATCATTTTCCGGGCCATTGGTATTCCCACAAGCATGTTCACCGTGCTGTTTGCGGTCGCGCGTACCGTGGGCTGGGTTGCCCAGTGGAATGAAATGATTGAAGACCCATCACAAAAGATCGGTCGTCCTCGTCAGCTCTATAAGGGTGAGACGCAGCGCGAATTCATGCCACTGCACAAACGCAAATAACACAGGCGGTTCGGATCAGGTGGGCTCGAAAATTTTCGGATCCACCTGCATCCATGCTGGTTTCTTTTTCGCGATACGCTTGAAAACCGGGCAGTCCTCATGATGGGTACCCGGAAGGTAGCCTGTACTCATCAGCATTTCGTTGACGATCTCGCCGCCGGTAAAGCGGAACATTTTCTTGAACAATTTGGTCCAGTCCTGCCGGTTCATGGGATGGTGGCTGTCCAACCACCCCTTGAATCCTCCACTGTCGCGCATGCCTTGAATGGTTTTGGCATTGTCGATGATGGACTCAACCTTCAAACGGTTACGAATAATCCCGGCGTTCTTTAACAACCGTTCCACATCACGTTTATTGAAGGCGGCAACGGTATCCACATCAAAGCCTTTAAAGGCCTCGAATGTGGTTTCCCGCTTTTTCAGCACGATCTCCCACGATAACCCGGCCTGGAATATTTCCAGAGCCAACCGTTCCAGCAGGACGTTTTCACCCGTGACGGGAAAGCCGTATTCGGTGTCGTGATAAATGGCGTGAATGGGATTGCCGGGGGCAAAGTCGCAATAGCTGCTCATATCATTACTCTGGACGTATGCTGATGTACTCACCCACGTACAGAAAATAGAATATGGCAAAAAGCGCCATGGAAATAGCCGTGGTCAGCAGGATCTTTATCGCGAGCATGGGCTTGGCCGGAGCACCGGCATCATGGCCCTCTCCCACACCGGAGGCTTCGATTTTCTTAGCCGCCCCGATAGGCAGAACCATGAACAGAACAAGCCACCAGAAAATGATGTAGATAGCGAATGCGTTAAATGCTGACATGTTGATTAAGCCTGTTCCAGTTCTACGAGTGTGCCGCACATATCCTTGGGGTGCAAAAACAGGACAGGTTTTCCATGGGCACCGATTTTCGGCTCTCCATCACCTAGAACCCGCGCTCCTTCGGCAACCAAATGATCACGCGCCTTTACAATATCATCGACCTCGTAACATACATGATGCATGCCGCCCGATGGGTTTTTTTCCAAGAAAGCCGCAATCGGCGAGTTGTCACCCAGTGGGTGCAATAGCTCGATCTTTGTATTGGGTAATTCCACGAACACAACGGTTACCCCGTGATCAGGTTCGTCCGTGGCTTCAGATACTGTACCACCCAACATGTCACGATATGTGGATATAGCGGCGTCCAGGTCGGGGACAGCAATGGCAACGTGGTTCAAACGGCCAATCATATTTTTGTCTCTCTCAGGTTCATAGCCCGCTTATACGCGAACCAGATGAATAATGGTAATTGGTTTTTTGTCGAGCATGCTGCGAAACAAACGGCGCAGTGCGATACGGATAGTTTCTTCTGCAACTGCATCCTGGTCTTTAGCTTTTGCTGGCATGTTTTCCACACAATCTTCGATCGCGGCGAGCGCTGCTTCTTCCAGATCGTGTTCACCGACTTCCAGTAAACCGGAAGCGGAGATCTGGGGGTCTTCAAATAATTCACCGTCTTCGTCAAGCACCACAGTGGCCACCACAAAGCCATTGAATAAAGCCTGTCGGCGGCGGCGAACAAGTTCACCGTTCAGCGGAACAAGACGGTTGCCTTCAAGCGCTAATCGGCCCGATGGGACCTGATCCACGACTCCCACTTTACCGGGCGTTAGCGAAATCATGGAACCATTCTCTGAGACGATAGCCTGTTGTACCTGGCACTCACGGGCCAACTTGGCGTGCTCGATCATATGACGTGCTTCACCATGAACGGGTACGGCAATCTGTGGCTTGGCCAGGTGGTACATTTCTGTTAATTCGTCACGCGCCGGATGACCCGATACATGAACAAAGGCGTCCTGCCATGTAATGATATTGATATTGCGACTGGCTAGTTGGTTCTGAAGTTGGGAAATTGAAACTTCGTTCCCCGGAATAACCCGCGAGGAAAAGATAACCGTATCGCCATCGTCCATAGACACCCGTGGGTGGTCACCCGATGCGATGCGTGACAATGCTGCCCGTGGTTCACCTTGCGATCCTGTACAGATCAACAGGCACTTATCACGCGGGATATAACCAGCCTCGCTCTCGTCTACAAACACCATATCTTCGGGAAGGTATCCGGTTTCCTTGGCCGCAGCGACCATGCGGTACAACGATCGTCCCGCCAGCACTACATCTCGTCCGTTTTCGTGCGCGGCTTCTGCCACCGTATGCAGGCGTGCGATGTTCGATGCAAAACAGGCAACGGCAACGCGCCCAGTGCACCCGGCAATAACTTTGGAGAGCGAGTCTTTCAAATCACCTTCTGACCCTGAATCGCCTGGCGAGAAGACATTGGTTGAATCGCACACCATGGCCAGCACACCCTCATCCCCTAATTCACGCAGGCGCTTAATATCGGGGGTATCGCCTACAACAGGTGCGGCATCAAACTTCCAATCACCAGTATGCAACACCGTGCCGTGCTCGGTACGGATGGCAATGGCATTGGGTTCCGGGATGGAATGGGTGAGCGTAATTAATTCCAGATCAAACGGACCCATGCTGAACGTAGCGCCCAATGGCACCTCAATAATCGGCACATCCCTGCCCCAGTCTACTTCGCCTAGTTTCCGGCGCAAAACAGCAGCGGTAAACGGCGTAGCATAAACAGGACATCCAAACCGCGGCCACAGATACTGTACCGCACCCAAATGGTCTTCATGGGCGTGTGTCAGCACGATACCGAGCAATGAGTCTCGGTGTTCTTCAATGAATGCCGGGTCCGGCATCATCACATCCACGCCCGGCATGGACGGGTCCGCAAAAGTAACCCCCAGATCAACCATGATCCACTGGGCATCATCGGGCTGGCCATAACCATAGAGGTTCAAATTCATACCGATCTCGCCTGCGCCGCCCAAAGGCAAAAACAGCAAGTCGTTAACGTCAGTCGTGCTCAATTATTTTCTCCATCGGGCTTGCTGAGACGCACATTGCGGCGATGTATCGCCAACAGGCCCTTCATGGTCAGGTCTGAATCAATGGTATCAAAAATTTCGGAAGCATCAGCAAACAACGGCGCTAACCCGCCGGTCACAATGACCTTCATGTCCGGACAGTGGTGTTCTTCGCGGATACGCCGGACCAGACCTTCAATAAGCCCCGTATAGCCCCAATACACACCGGACTTCATGGCTTCCACGGTGCTCTTACCCACCACATTGGTTGGGCGCTCGACCGTGATACGCGGTAATTTCGCGGCGGCCAGGTGCAGGGCCTCAACACTGAGGTTAATTCCCGGTGCGATAATGCCACCGACATAACTGCCAGCTTCATCAACGATATCAAAGGTGGTCGCGGTGCCAAAATCTACGATGATCAATGGCCCACCATAATGCGTATGTCCCGCCACTGCATTGACCAAACGATCTGCACCGGCTTCTTCCGGGGTATTAATCAAAACTTCGATGCCCAGATCAACTTGGCCCTCACCAATGACCCATGGATCACAGCCGAAGTAATTACGGCACAGAACTTTGATTTCAAACAAGGCCTGCGGAACCACAATACTCACGATAGAATCTGTCACGTCATCGGGTGCCAGGTTCTTCAGCGCCATGAGATGCGTTAGCCAGACGGCGTACTCATCCGCTGTGCGTGCCGGGTCGGTGGCTATCCGCCACTGGGCAACAACGCTTTCACCATCGGCAATGGCAAACTTCACATTTGTATTGTTTACGTTGATCGCTAGTAACATGTGATACCCATTAACTAGCCGGGAAGAAAATATCACCGGCAGTGATCAGCTGATCACCTGCTTCGTGGCGCAGAATTAGTGCGCCTTGATGATCGATGTCGGCAAAGATACCGGAAAGTTCCTGTTTTTCCAGCCGAACTATGATGTCTTCGCCGATTCCACGCGCTTTTTCTTTCCAGGCAAGGCGGATCGTGGAAAATCCCTGTTCCAGCCATACCTGATACCAGCGATCAAAGGCTGCCACCAATTGTGACAAGGCATCCTCAACGGTGGTGGCACGGGTACTATCGGCCCTTTCCGCATTGATTGATGTGGCCGGATACGGCGTATCGTCCGGGAAATGATCAATATTGATACCGATGCCCACAATCAACCAGTCAACATCACTACCGCCCGGCTCAGCATTTGATTCAAGCAATATACCGGATGCCTTCTTACCATTGACCAGAACATCATTGGGCCACTTGGTATGGATGCTGGCAGTATCGTCACAACAAGCAGCCATGAGATCATAAACCGCCAGTGCGGCCACATAACCGGTTTGGGCGGCTTCAGTCAAAGACACTGGTGGTCGGACGATAATAGAACAATAAAGATTTCCAACAGGCGACGCCCAGGCACGCCCTCGCCTGCCCCGGCCGCCGGTTTGCTGCTTTGCCCAAATGACGGAATTGCCTGATACGGACGGATCGTTAGCGTGCGCAAGGCGCGCAGCCTCAACGTTGGTGCTGTCGATACAGTCCCGTGAAATCAGGGTATAGCCGCCTGGAAGTTGGGTGGTCATCCCCCGAAGAGAGCAGATGCCGCCGCCGCTGCCGGGTCCAGCAAAAGCGCTGGATAGAGGATGAAGAACACCATGATCGCAGCACTCAACGTAACCACGAAGGCGATGGGGCGCGAAACGGCTTTATCAAACGGGTCGCCTGCTTCGTCAAAATACACCACACGAATAATACGAAGATAATAGAACGCGCCAACCACACTGGTCACCAGGCCGATAACCGCGAGGCCATAGAGCTGTGCTTCCACCGCAGCCATAAAGACGTAAAACTTGCCAAAGAATCCGGCCAGAGGTGGAATGCCGGCCATGGAGAACATGAAGATTGTCAGGGCCATGGCTAACAGAGGTTGGCTCTTGGAAAGTCCCGCCAAATCGGAAATATCTTCAACCATCCGTTCACCCCGGCGCATGCACAGGATGCAGGCAAAAGTGCCAACGGTCATGAACATATAAATGCCCAGATACACCAACACGCCGTAAACGCCGGTTTCCGTACCAACAGCCAGACCAATGAGAGCGTAACCCACATGCCCAATGGAGCTGTAGGCCATCATGCGTTTGATATTGGTTTGGTTGATGGCCGCAAAAGCGCCCAGAACCATGGAGGCGATGGACACAAACACGATAATCTGTTGCCACTGATCAACCAGATCACCGAACGGTCCCGTCATAACCCGCAGGAACAAGGCGAGACCGGCAATCTTTGGCGCAACAGCAAAGAACGCGGTAACGGGGGTTGGCGCACCTTCGTATACATCGGGTGTCCACATATGAAACGGAACGGCGGAGACTTTGAAAGCCAGACCAGCCAGAATGAACACGATGCCGATAATAACGCCGAGGGACGGTGCGTAATCGCCACCGTGGGCAAACATTTCAGCCATAACAGTGAAGTTTGTCGTGCCGCTAAAGCCATAAATCAACGAGCTACCGTAAAGCAGCATGCCCGACGCCAGCGCGCCCAGAACAAAATACTTAAGCCCGGCTTCGGTCGAACGCTGTTCATCACGCCGGAACGCCGCCAGCACGTAGAGCGAGAGGCTCTGCATTTCCAGACCGACATAAAGCGAGATCAGGTCATTGGCCGAAACCATCATCAGCATGCCGAGTGTGGCAAAGATGCACAGGATGCCATATTCAAATCGGCCCATGCTGTTCATTTCGAGATAATCGCGGGAAATCAGCAGGGTCAGGCCAGCACCACCCAGGATCAGGATTTTCATAAACACCGCAAACTGATCGGTCACGAACATGCCATTGAATGTATAGAGGCGCTCACCCGACACCGTCAGTACCAACAAGGCGGTGAGGACCAGTGTCAGAATGCTAAGCATCCAGATTTGGCGGCTGGTACGCATGGCATTGTCGGCCGTATCGGATTTCAGAAATACCCCGATCATCAGCAACGCCAAAATGGCGACAGCTAGAAACAGCTCGGGTAAAGCCGGTACTAAATTTGGCATCTCGCTCAATGGCATTACAAACCTCTACTCAGCAACGAACGCGCAACCCTTATTGGGCAACGCCAGCTAATATGTTGGCGGCGGCCTGTGCGGCTTCCACCTGTACAACTAAATTCTGCACAGATACGTGCATGAAATCCAAAAACGAAGACGGGTAGACACCCATCCAGATCGTGATCACCACGAGTGGTGCAAAAATAGCAATCTCACGGGGACTCAAATCGGTAATCTGCATGAGGTTTTCCTTGGTCAATTGGCCAAAGATCACCCGGCGGTACAGATACAGCATGTACGCCGCCCCTAAAATCACACCCAGCGCCGTAAAGGCGGCAACCCAGGTGTTCACCTGGAAGATACCCAGCAATACCAAAATCTCGCCAACGAACCCGCCTGTGCCGGGCATACCGACCGAGGCCAGCATGAACAGCATGAAGGTGATCGCATAGATCGGCATTCGCTCCACCAAACCACCATATACATCGATCTCACGGGAATGAATGCGGTCATAAACCACACCGACGATCAGGAACAGGGCGGCTGAAACCACACCATGGCTCAACATCTGATAGATAGCGCCTTCGATGCCCTGCACGTTCATGGTAAATGTACCAACGGTGACGAACCCCATATGGGCGACAGATGAATAGGCGATCAGCTTTTTCATGTCTTCCTGGGCCAACGCCACCAGCGAGGTGTACACCACGGCGATCATGCTCAGCGCAAAGATCAACGGGGCGAAATCAGCGGAAGCCAGCGGGAACATAGGCAGCGAGAATCGCAAGAAACCATAACCGCCGAATTTTAACAGCACACCAGCCAGAATAACGGAACCGGCCGTGGGCGCTTCCACGTGGGCATCGGGCAGCCAGGTGTGAACGGGCCACATGGGAACTTTAACCGCGAATGATGCAAAGAACGCCAGCCACAACCATGGCTGCATGCCAGCCGGGAATGAATAGCTCAGCAGTGTGGGAATATCTGTGGTACCGGCTTCATGGTACATGGCGATGACAGCCACCAGCATCAACACAGAACCCAAAAGCGTGTATAGAAACAGCTTGTAGGCCGCATAGACCCGGCGTGGGCCGCCCCACACACCAATAATCAAGAACATGGGGATCAGCACGGCTTCAAAGAACACATAGAAAATAACCAGATCCAGTGCACTGAACATCCCGATCATCATGGTTTCCAGGATCAGGAACGCGATCATGTATTCTTTAACTCGGTCCTTGATGGCATTCCAACTGGCCATAATACAAAGCGGGGTCAGCAGCGTGGTCAGGATAACGAACAGCACCGATATGCCATCCACGCCCACGTGGTAGGCAATATCAAGGCCCGTCATCCACTGATAACGTTCGACAAACTGGAAGTCAGCGGTAGAGCCGTCAAAATTGGTCCATAAGAACAGCGATAACACGAATACGGCGGCGGATGTCCACAGCGCAACCCAGCGGGAGTTCCGCGCTACTATTTCTTCGTCGCCGCGAATCATCACAAGAATGATGAACGCCCCGAACATGGGAATCGCAATCAAGAGCGATAGTAATGGCCAGCTAAGCATGTGCGATCACCCCGCGCTCGTAAACAGATACCAGGTGATTAACGTCACCACACCAATCATCATCCCGAAGGCATAATGATAAACATAACCCGATTGTAGGGCCGAGACCCGGCGCGCCAGCATGCGCACGGCACGGGCAATCCCGTCAGGGCCTACACCGTCGATCAACGTACCATCACCCACTTTCCACAACTGTCGCCCCAGATAAAATGCGGGGCGGACAAAAATCTTGTCGTACAGCTCGTCCACATACCACTTGTTGAAAGACATGAGATAGATCGGGCGGAAGGTTTCTGCCATGCGTGCGGGCAGGTCCGGTTTGGCGATGTACATGATGTACGCCAGCACGATACCAACACCACCCACGACCAATGGCGAGAGCTTAACCCAGGTTGGAACGTAACGGGCGTTCTCAAGGGCTGGATGGTTTTCAAGCACCAGAATGGCATTGCCCCAGAACTGAACAACGGAGCCGCCGACAAAGTTGTCGTACATAACCCAACCGGCCAGTACGGCGCCTGTGGCTAGAACCAATAGCGGTCCAATCATCACCATGGGGCTTTCGTGGACATGGGCCATGGTTTTCTCATCGGCGCGCGGCGCGCCATGGAATGTCATAAACAACAAACGCCATGAATAGAACGCGGTCAGGAACGCGGCCAGCAGGCCCATATAGAATGCATAGGTACCAACGCCTGTATTGGCGGCATAGGCGGCTTCCAGAACGATATCTTTTGAATAGAATCCGGCGAACGGTGGAATACCGGCCAGGGCCAGATTACCAATCCACATCAGGGCATAAGTGACCGGGATCAACTTCCAGATACCGCCCATCTTGCGCATGTCCTGTTCATCAGACATAGCGTGAATGACCGCGCCCGCACCAAGGAACAAAAGCGCCTTGAAGAAGGCATGCGTCGTCAGGTGAAAAATGCCGGCTGAATAGGCCGAAACACCGCAGGCAAAAAACATGTAACCCAGTTGCGAGCAGGTGGAATACGCGATCACGCGTTTGATGTCGTTTTGGGTACACGCGATCGTGGCGGCAAAAATACAGGTGGATGCGCCAACGATGGTAACCACGGCCAATGCTACGTCTGAAAATTCAAACACGGGCGACAGGCGCGCGACCATAAAGACGCCGGCGGTCACCATGGTGGCAGCGTGGATCAAGGCCGACACTGGTGTGGGGCCTTCCATAGCATCTGGCAACCAGGTGTGCAGGCCTAGCTGGGCCGATTTACCCATAGCACCAACAAACAACAGCAGACACGCAATGGTCAGGGCATCAAATTCAACGCTGAAGACTTCTAACGTGTCATTGGCATGACCGGGGGCCGCAGCAAAGATAGTGTCCAGGTCAACGGACTGGAATATTACGAACACGCAGAAGATACCCAGCGCAAACCCGAAATCGCCCACACGGTTGACCACAAAGGCCTTGATCGCAGCCGCGTTTGCCGTCGGTTTGTGATACCAGAAACCGATCAACAGGTATGAGGCAAGGCCCACACCTTCCCAGCCGAAGAACATCTGGATCAGGTTGTCGGCGGTGATCAGCATCAGCATAAAGAATGTGAACAGGCTGAGGTACGCCATAAAGCGCGGTACGTGCCTATCGTGATGCATGTATCCGATGGAGTAGATGTGCACCATGCTGGAAACGCCGGTGACAACGATCAGCATGACGGCCGTCAAAGAGTCTACTTTCAGAGCCCATGAGACCTCGAATGTACCCGAATCAATCCAGGTCATAAGCTCATAGGTATAGCTGTTCCCGCCGAGGGCCACGTCAAAGAAGATGGATATGGAACCGGCGGCAGACAGCAACAAAGCGCCACAGGTAACCCATTGCGATAAGCGATCAATGGAATGGCTGCGGTGTTCGTCGGCACCATGGCGCATAAAGGCCATAATACCGGCGATAATCGCGGCTATGAGGGGCAAAAAGACAACGGCGGTAATCATGCTTTGGCTCAGCCCTTCATCATGTTGATATCTTCGACGGCGATTGAGCCGCGATTACGGAAGTAAACCACCAGAATGGCCAACCCAACGGCGGCTTCGGCGGCGGCGACTGTCAGCACAAAGATGGCAAATACCTGCCCGACCAAATCATTCAGGTGCGTGGAAAACGCGACCAGATTGATGTTCACAGCAAGCAGCATCAGCTCAATGGACATCATAATGACGATGACATTTTTCCGGTTAATGAAAATACCGAAAATGCCGATGGCGAACAGAATGCCAGCAACGCTCAAATAATGGGAAAGACCGATTTCAAACATCAAATTCCCCTCCCGGAATCGACCTTGCGAAGCTCAATAGTATCGGCTGGGTGACGGGCCAATTGATCGGCGATGACCTGTTTACGTACACCAGTACGCCGGCGGTGGGTCAAAACGATGGCACCAATCATGGCGACCAGCAATATCATACCGGCGGCTTCAAACAGGTATAGATAATCCGTGTACAGCACTTGCCCCAGGGCATGGGTGTTGGTGACCCCATCTGGTATCGGTGCGGCCCCCACACGGCTTGCGTCGGGTGAAATAATCCAGCTGCCGGCCAAGGTGAGCAATTCACTCGCCAAAATCAGGCCGACCAGCCCACCGATGGGCAGGTATTGCAGAAAGCCCTGGCGCATTTCGACAAAGTTGATGTCCAGCATCATGACCACAAACATAAACAGAACAGCCACGGCGCCCACATAGACCACAACCAAAATCATGGCCAGGAATTCGGCGCCCAACAGAACAAATAATCCGGCCGCATTAAAGAATGCCAGGATCAGGAACAGCACGGAATGAACTGGATTACGCGACGAAATGACCAGTATTGCCGACGCAATTGTCATGAACGCGAACATATAGAAGGCCAGTGCCTGAATCATGCCCTCAAACCTTTATGCCAATCAAAACTGTTCATCATCATCTCTGTTTTCCTTAACGATATGGGGCATCAGCAGCGATGCGCTGGCCCAATTCCGTTTCCCAACGATCGCCATTGGAAAGCAGTTTGTCCTTGTCGTACATCAGCTCTTCACGGGACTCAGTTGCGAACTCGAAGTTCGGGCCTTCGACGATGGCGTCAACCGGGCATGCTTCCTGACAGAAACCACAATAGATGCATTTCACCATGTCGATATCATAACGCGTGGTGCGGCGGCTGCCGTCTTCACGGGGCTCTGCTTCGATGGTGATGGCCTGTGCCGGGCAAATGGCTTCGCACAGTTTGCACGCAATGCAGCGCTCTTCACCATTGGGATAACGGCGCAGCGCGTGCTCACCCCGGAAACGCGGGCTCAATGGCCCCTTCTCATACGGGTAGTTTATGGTCACTTTTGGTCTGAACAGGTAACGGAGTGTCAGTGACATACCGATCACCAGTTCCTTGAGGAATACGGAGCCAACACTGCGGCGGATAAAGCTCATGGTTCTAACTCCTTTCCTATACCTGCGGGGCCAAATCGAAAGCCACCAGAACACTGGCAACAATCACGACAGCCGCCAATGACAGCGGCAAAAATACTTTCCAGCCCAGACGCATCAGCTGATCATACCGGTAGCGCGGGAATGTGGCGCGAACCCAGATAAAGATGAACAGACAGAAAGCAATCTTGGCAGCGAACCAGATCGGTCCCGGGATCATGTTAAAGGGTGCAATGTCCACGGGTGGCAACCAACCGCCCAGGAAAAGTACCGACGTCATACCCGACATCAAAATCATGTTGGCGTATTCGCCCAGGAAAAACAGGGCAAACGCCATGGCGGAATATTCCACGTTGTAACCGGCGACCAGTTCGGCCTCAGCTTCTGGCATATCAAACGGATGGCGGTTGGTCTCGGCCAGCGTGGAGATAAAGAAGATCACCGCCATGGGGAACATCAAGACACCGAACCAGTTGAGCATGCCGTACTCGCCCTTTTGGGCCATGACAATATCGGTCAGGTTCAACGAACCTACGCACATGAGAACCGTGATGATAATGAAGCCCATGGCTAACTCATAGGATACCATCTGTGCCGCAGACCGCAGTGCGCCTAAGAAAGCGTACATGGAGTTAGATGCCCAACCAGCCATGAGAATGCCATACACACCAAGCGATGAAATGGCGAACAGGAACAGAATACCCACGTTGATATCGGCCAGTACCATACCATCACCGAATGGGATGACGGACCACGCTACCAGTGCCAGAACGAATGTCACACACGGCGCCAGAATGAAGACACCGCGGCTGGCGCCCGATGGAATGATGGTTTCCTTCAGGAACAGTTTCAAACCATCCGCAATAGGTTGCAGTAATCCAAACGGGCCAACAATGTTGGGCCCTTTGCGCAATTGCATACCGCCAATAATCTTGCGTTCAGCCAGCGTCAGATAGGCAACGGACAGCATCACAGGAATAACAATCGCCACAATCTTGATGACAATCCAGGCAACAGGCCAGATGTAGTTAAACCAGAAATCAACCATCAGTACCGGTCTTTCCTTCTGCGCCGTTACTCAGCGTTTCTGTGCACTTGGCCATTGTCTCAGAGGCCCGTGAAATGGGGTCCGTCATGAAGAAGTTGTCCACGCCCGATGTAAATGGCGCTGCATCTGTTGCACCACTGGTGCCGAATGCCCCCCAGCTTGCCGCACTAACCGTGTTCAGATCGCCAAATACGGCATTGCCTGCAATCATACGGGCACGCAGGTCTTCGATATTGTTATATGGCAGGGTTTTACCCACAACATCAGACAGGGCGCGAATAATGGTCCAGTCTTCGCGGGCGTCGCCGGGTGGGAAAATGGCCTGTGTTGTCTGTTGGACGCGACCTTCCAGGTTCACGTAGGTGGCGGATTTCTCCGTATAGGCGGCACCTGGCAGGATCACATCGGCGTTATGCGCGCCGCGGTCACCGTGGTGGCCCTGATAAATAACGAAAGTCTTGCCCGCTTTGGAAACGTCAACTTCGTCTGCGCCCAGCAGGAACAGTGTCTCGATCGCGCCACTGGCAGCACCTGCGAGAATACCGGCTGTATTGAGACCGCCCTCACCTGCTACGAAGCCGATATCCATACCACCCACACGGCTGGCGGCGGTGTGAAGCACGTTAAAGCCGTTCCAGTCACCCGTTACCATGCCGTATTTGTCGGCGACGGCGTGTGCGAGCGCCAGAATGGCCGCACTATCGCTGCGGGCCAGTGCACCAGCGCCCAGAATAAGCATGGGCCGTTCGGCGTTGTTGAGCACTTCGGCAAATGCGCCTTTGCCGTCTGCTAAATCGCTGAGCGTTTCCGCACCAGCACCCAGATTAGTGTGGGCATAGGTCAGGTCCGCTTGTTCGCCAATAACACCGATGGGGAATGATCCCGCCACATAGCGTTTGCGAATGCGGGCGTTTAGCACCGGCGATTCAATGCGCGGGTTTGAGCCAATGATCAGACAGGCATCAGCTTGCTCAATCCCGGCAACGGTCGTGTTGAACAGGTACGAGGCACGGTTACTGGCGTCAAGCGCAGCACCGTCTTGACGACAGTCCATGTTCGTAGAGCCGAAAGCGGCCATCAGATCTTTCATGGCGGCCATGGTTTCTACGTCAACCTGGTCACCGGCGATAGCGGCGATCTTTGAGCCGGCTTTACCACTGACTTGCGCGGCAATGGCGTTAAAGGCGTCCTGCCATGAGGCTTCCTGTAGTTTGCCATCAAGGCGAACATACGGACGATCAAGGCGGCGTTTCATCAGGCCGTCACAGGCAAAGCGGCTTTTGTCGGAAATCCACTCTTCATTCACGTCTTCATTGAGACGCGGCATGATCCGCATGACTTCAGGACCACGACTATCCACACGGATTGCGGCCCCAAGGGCGTCCATCACATCAATGGATTCGGTCTTTTTCAGCTCCCAAGACCGCGCGTGATACGCATAAGGTGCCGAGGTCAATGCGCCAACCGGGCACAGATCAATCAGGTTACCGGAAAGCTCGGACGTAAGCGCCTTCTCAACGTAAGTCCCCACTTCAGTATGTTCACCACGTCCCGTCGCACCCAGTTCAGGCACGCCGGCAATTTCCTGGGCAAATCGGACACAACGCGTGCAATGAATGCAGCGGGTCATAATGGTGCTGATTAATGGGCCCATGTATTTGTCTTTGACGGCGCGTTTGTTTTCTTCATAGCGCGAGCGGTCAGCGCCGAACGCTACAGCCTGATCCTGCAAATCGCATTCGCCGCCTTGATCACAAATCGGGCAATCAAGTGGGTGATTAATGAGCAGGAATTCCATAACCCCTTTGCGCATTTTCTGAACAGCCGGAGAATTGGTGGTAATCACCATGCCCTCGCCCACCGGCATGGCACAGGATGCGACCGGTTTGGGGGCCCGTTCCATTTCAACCAAACACATGCGGCAGTTACCAGCAATGGAAAGGCGTTCATGGAAACAGAAACGCGGCACTTCAGCGCCAGCGATCTCACAGGCCTGAAGCAGCGTGAGGCGTTTATCGACCTCAAGCTCGACGCCGTCGATGGTGACCTTGACCGTTTCGCTCATGGTCCCTTCCTTACTCGGCAGCCATTGCGGACGTGCCGCGATAGGCATGAATGCGGCGCTCAAGTTCCGGGCGGAAATGGCGGATCAGACCCTGGATAGGCCAGGCCGCTGCATCGCCCAAAGCGCAGATGGTGTGGCCTTCGACCTGGGTCGTGACCTCCTGGAGCATGTCGATTTCGTCGATCGTGGCATGGCCTTCGATCATTCGACCCAACACGCGCATCATCCAGCCTGTACCTTCGCGGCACGGCGTGCACTGACCACAACTCTCATGCTTGTAGAATTTCGAAAGACGCCAGATCGCACGCACAATGTCGGTCGACTGGTCCATCACAATGACAGCAGCGGTGCCCAGGCCAGATTTCACATCGCGAAGGCTGTCGAAATCCATCGGGATCTCGTCGCAGGTCGATTTCGGCAGGCACGGCACCGATGAACCTCCGGGGATGATGGCCAGAAGGTTGTCCCATCCGCCACGCACGCCGCCGGCATGTTTCTCGATCAGTTCACGCAGCGGAATCCCCATCTCTTCTTCAACGTTGCACGGTTCGTTGACGTGACCG
>ENA-OREN01002301-OREN01002301.1-marine-metagenome-genome-assembly--contig:-NODE-2301-length-19735-cov-3.316207_pt1 | contig 19735 bp, 16 predicted proteins | sample MGYA00248624_ERZ508555 | MGnify/ENA primary metagenome ERZ508555 (study PRJEB26222, sample SAMN06267773) | marine metagenome | isolation source: Saanich Inlet, British Columbia, Canada | place...
CGCCGCTGTTGGAAATCAACAGACCGGCGACGGCCGCCTTTCCGCCACGGGCCGTGTAGTGCAGGGCGGTGGAGCCCCATTTGTTTTTTGCATCCACGCCGGTACCGGCGGCGAGGTGCTGCCGGACGATCTCGATATCGCCCTTCCACGCGGCGCGGTGAATGGGGACGCCAGGCAGTTCCACCTTGGCGGCCGTGCGCGCGAGTTGGGCCTTGGCTGGTTTCTTCGACACGGTCGTCCCGCATCCCGCCAGCAATGCGGCGGCGATTGTAGATATGATGGCTCGTTTCATTGGTAAAGTGAACGGGCAAAACGGTAGCAACCCTCTCGGTGCCCGCCAACTCCAATTCTGCGGCGCAGCCCGGTCAACGGACGATGTACGACAGCAGCTCCTCCATCACGCGGTTGATCCCGGCACAGGCGGTTTCGGACGTGTCCCGAATGACCGGTTCCGTCTGCACGAATTCCCCCGGCACCAATTCGTGGCCACAATGCTGCAGGAGCTGCGCCGCCGATCGCGGCGTGGTCTCGAGATGGAACTGCAGCCCGACGACGTTTCGGCCGATCTGGAATGCCTGATTGTCGCACGCTTCGCTCTTGGCCAAGCGCACCGCACCGTTCGGCAGGTCGAAGGTCTCGCCGTGCCAATGGAATGCCGTCAACCCGTCCGGCAGTTGAAACACATCCCCATCTGCGGCCACGGCCTCGACCGAGAACCAGCCAATCTCCGTGTGTCGGCCAGGGTACACTCTGGAGCCAAGCGCGCTGGCGATGAGCTGCGCCCCAAGGCAAATCCCGACGACCGGTTGGCCAAGCCGGATCGTCTCTCGGATGAACTCCTTTTCCGGCGCAAGCCAGGGGTGCGCTTGTTCGTCATCGACGCTCATCGGGCCGCCCATCGCGATGACGAGATCGACTCGGCCCGGGTCCGGCAGCTTGGCCGACTCATAAAATCGCGTGTAACCCATGGTCGCATCCCGCTTGGCCAGCCACCTCTCCATGCTCCCGATGCCCTCGAACGGCACATGCTGCAACACGTGAACCTTCATGCCCTGACGTCAAAAGGAGGAGAGCAGCACCACCAGCCAACAGGTGGCAACGGTGTAAATCGTCACCGTGCCGCTACCCCTGTGTCGGCTGCTCTGCGGCAGGATGTACCGGTGAATAATCGCCGCGATAAACAGCCCAAGCGCCGTCCCGACAACCGGCACAATCACAAACACCCGAACCGCCACCCCCATCACATCGAGCAACAGAGGCAACAATCCAAGCAGCAGGGCGATTAACAAGACCGACCCTATGACCCATGCCGTTTTTTTCATTCCCTCGCTTGTATTAATTTCCCTCCCTGCCAGATCAGCGAATCATGCCAGACCGACCCCTCGTCAGCGAAGACCGGCGCGAGGCCGAAATCGAACGCCAGCGTGGACCCGACGCTGCTGACCAGCATGCCCCGACCGACATGGGAGAGAAAGTCGCGGCGGGAATTGAGACGGAACCTAGCGTCCTGAGAATGGAGGGGTGAAGGTTCTTTTTGCAAAGCGATTCAAGGGTAAACCTCGAGATTACCCCCGTCAAGACGACCGTCCCTACCCAACCAAGCACTTCGTCAAGCGCGCCTTTGACTTGGCTTCGGGATGGCGGTTGCTACGCTGCCGCCGAGCCATTTGAATGCATTATGATACGCCTCATCCATTTCTCTGCCTTCGCCGCCTTCGCCGTTGCCGCGCTTGGCCAAATCTCAAAACCGGCCGATGCACCCAAGCCGCTCTCCCCCGCCGAGAGTGCCAAACTCGTGAACCTCCCGCCCGGCTTCCGGCTGGAACTGGTCGCCGCCGAGCCGCTCGTCCGCCAGCCCTCCGGCGTCTGCTGGGACGCATACGGCAACCTCTTCGTCAGCGAACTGCACGGCTACAACATCGAGGGCCAATTCGACATCGAGGAGTTGAACAAGACCGGCAAACTCGACCGTGTCGTGCGGCGCATCGCCGCCAACCAGGACGCCATGCGCCGCGCCGAGAAGGAACAGTTCGGCACGGTCAAGCGGCTGATCGACTCCGAAGGCGACGGCGTGATGGATCACGCCGAGGTGTGGGCCGACCGGCTGCCGGCCTGTCTCGGCATCTGCCCGGCTCGTGGCGGCATCATCGCCATCTGCGCGCCAGATATAGTGTACCTCGCTGACCGTGACGGCGACGGCCGCGCGGAGGTCCGCGAAACGCTGTTCACCGGCTTCAAGTTCGGCGTCATCGAGCGCCGCATCAACTCGCCGCAGTGGGGGCCGGACAATTGGATTTACATCGACGGCGGACAGGGCGGCCGCATCACCGGCCCGCGCCTTCCCGCGCCGGTCGATATTCCGGTCACCGGATTTCGCATCAAACCGGACGGCTCAGCCATCGAGCCGATCAGCGGCCACACCGGCACGTACGGCTTCACCTTCAACGCCGATGGCGACCGGTTCGTGATCTCCACCGGCACGCCCGGCATCCAGGTCGCGCCGTTGCCGTGGCGCTATCTCGCGCGCAACCCGGACGTCGCGGTGAGTGCCTCACGCCGCAACGCGGCAAACTACAACACCTCGTTCCCTGTCAGCCAGCCGCACCCGTGGCGCACCAAGCGCGCAGCCGATCCCGGCTTCGGCAAATATTACAGCGACCACTACGGCACGGCCGAGTCGATCCCCAACGGCTTCTTCACCTCCGCCTGCTCGCCGCTCGTCTACCGGGACTCCGCCCTGCCGGGGCTGCGCGGCCAAATCCTCGCCTGCGCCCCGGCCCAAAACCTCGTCCACCGCGCTCTCCTTAGTCGCGACGGAACGCTCCTCAAAATCAGCCGCGCGGCGGGCGAGGCGAAGTCGGAATTTCTCGCATCTGGCGACATTTGGTTTCACCCGATCCACCTCTCGATTGGCCCGGAGGGAGCCATTTACATCGCCGATTATTACCGCGAAATCATCGAGGATTACTCCGCAATCCCGCGCTATTTGCAGCAGCAATACGGACTGGCCGACGGCAACGACCACGGCCGTATTTGGCGACTCGCGCACGACGATATACCCGAACCGCAGTCGCCGAACTTGGCCAGGCTCAGCAATGCCGCGCTGGCCCGCGAACTCGCCAGCCCGCGCCATTGGCGGCGCCAAACCGCCCGCCGCATACTGCTCGAGCGAGGTGCCCGACTGCCCAAAATGGCCCTGCCAACGGACGACACCGCCGCGGCCGTCAACACGCTGTACACGCTCGACGGCCTCGGGCAACTCAATGTCAACACTCTCGCCGCCGCGCTTGGCCACGGCGAACCGGGCGTGCGGCGGCATGCGCTTCGCCTGGCCGATCGCCGGTTTGGCGAAAGCGAAAAACTGCTCGACGCCGCACTGCAACTCGCCGACGACGACTCGTCGGTTGTCCGTCTGCAACTCGCCCTTTCGCTGGGCGAGAGCAGCGACCCCCGGGCCTTGACCGCCTTGGCCCGCTTGGCCAGGCGGCACGGCGGCGACAAGTGGCTCGGCGATGCCATACTCACCTCCCTCGCCGGTCGCGCCTCGGACATGTTGGCGACACTCATCGACAAACCGGCCGAAGCTCACGGCGCGCGCGGCCTGATCGCCCGGTTGTGTGGCTCGATCGCCACCCGGCGCAACACCGCAGAACTGTCCGCCGCCATCGTCCACGTCGCCGGGTTGACGGATTACGGTCTGCAACTGGCGTGCCTCGACGGCTTGCGCGAGCCGTTCAAGTCCGCCACCCAAGTGGCCCTTTCGGACACAGCCCGCGCGGCGCTTGATCAACTGACTGCGGCAGACGACGGCGAGGTGCGAATCGCAGCGGTTGGCCTGAAGCAAATCTTGAAACTCGAGTCGCCCGCCGATCGCGCGGCGCGCTTGGCCAAGGCGCTGGGCGAAGTCGCCAATGTGCAACTCCCGGCCGATCGCCGCTTGGCTGCCGTGCGAGTGCTTGGCTCGGAGAACGACCCCGGCATCGCGGCGCGGATGCTCGATGACTACCCCGCCGCCACGCCGCCGGTGCGCCGCGCCATCCTCGGGGCCGCCTTCGCCCGGCGCGACCATCTGCCCGCCGTGATGGCGGCGATGGAGCAGCGGAAACTCTCCGCCGCCGCGCTCAACGCCGTTCAGCGCACGGCGTTGCTCGATCAAAAAAACGCCGGCTTGGCCAAGCGGGCGCGGGCGCTTTTTGCAACGCTCGAGCCAGTGGACGACGCGACGCTGCAACGGTTCGTCACCGCCCTCAAGGCCGAGCGAAACCCCGCCGCCGGACAGGTGACGTTCAACCAGCATTGTGCCACCTGCCACCGAGCGCACGGGGTCGGCTTCGCCGTGGGGCCGGACTTGACCTCGGAGTTTCGCCGCGCCGAGGAGACGATCGTGCGCGACATCCTCGCGCCGAGCGCGGTGATCGTCGCCGGCCACGAGACGTACACGGTCGAGACCACCGACAGGCGGGTGCTGAGCGGCGTGCTCGCCGGCGAGTCGGCCAACAGCCTGACGCTGACCCTGCCGGGCGGCGTGCGGCTCGATGTGTTGCGAAAGGACGTGCGATCGCTAAAGTCACTTGACGTGTCGCTCATGCCGGAGTCGCTCGCGGTGGTGCTCAAGCCAAGCGACGTGGCCAACGTGATCGCCTGGCTTCGGCAGCCACCGACGCGGCAGGTGTTGTTCGACGACAGCCCAGCGTTTGTCGATCTGCTCACGGAGGGCGGTGGCACGGCAACGGTCGTGACCGGCGACAAGCACAGCGGCTCGGCGTCGCTGCGCATCACGCCGTTACAGCGGCACTCGAAACGCATCCCCGGCTGGGCGTTTCGCATCCGGGAAAATCCCGGCGCGGGCGAGTACCGCTATCTGCGCCTTGCGTGGAAGGCGCCCAAGGCGGCCGGCGTGATGGTGGAACTGGCCGACAACGGCGCGTGGCCCTCGTCGGGCAGCCCGGAGCGGCGCTATTACAGCGGCAAAAACACCTCCGACTGGCAGGCTACCTGCGTGTCGGAAAAACGGCCGACCGACTGGACGATGGTCACGCGGGATTTGTGGAAGGATTTCGGCGATATGACGCTGACCGGCATCGCCCCGACGGCGTTGGGCGGCGCGGTGTGGTTCGACCGGATCGAGCTGTTGCGAATACCGGACGATTGACTTGGGCAAGCTAGGCGATCAGCCCTTTTCGTACAGGACAACGATCAGCACATCTGACGCGGCGGCGACATTGCTCTGTAGCGAGCTTCCCGACTTGGCGGCCGGGTTGTAGCTCTGGGTGGCGATGTTGCCGGTCACCTGGATGATCTTGGCTCCTTCGCTCTCGACCCAGACGTTGATCTGCTGCTCGAGTGCCTCGACCTCGGTTTCCAGTCCCTTGAAAAGCTTGACGCGTTGCATGATATGAATCGGTTATTCCCGCAGCATCAGCAGGTTGCCGGTGGAGGATTCATCGACGATCTGCAAATGGTATGGCGGGGAAAGTTTGCTGTCAGCACCGCGCATAAGCACCGCGCTGTACTCGTAGTCAAACTTGAAATGGTAATTGATGACCTTGGTGCCCTCGGGGATCGGCACCAGCGTCTCCCAGCGACCCTCCGTCAACTGGGTTTTGCGCATCGGGAAAGCCTGATTGTTGAAGATGACGATCGGCTTCATGGACTCCGCGTCCATCGCGCGCTGGTTGCTCCGAAACATCGCCTCGACCGTGTACAGGCCGGTTTGGCTCCGTGGAAGCGCGCGCGGGGTGAGATTGGTGATAGTGCTTGTGGTACACCCCACCATCAGAAATCCTAACGCACAAATTGAACAAAGCCACCTCATCAACGACGCCCAGAATCCTGCGACATCTGACGATGGATTGTAAAGCCCGCAATTACTCACCAGGAGTGGGTCAGAAAAAACAGGATCAGGAGAATCGCCGCCACCGCCCAAATCCAGTGCAATTGGCTACCCCGAGGCCGCCCGCCCTGCCCAAACTCCCGCGTCACAAAGTCGTCGTAATCGAACTCCTCCTCCGACAGTTGGGAGGACTCGTATTGCGCCTCGTTGGCCCATCCGGTGTCCGGGCAGGCGCCGCACTCCGGGCAGGCACGTGCCTTGGCCGGGAGATCAACGCCGCAGTTCGGGCATTCGTCGGGAGTCATCGGTGGAATTTGGCCAGCCGGCCGACCCAGCCCGGTTTCATCCGCATCGCCGGATCCTCCAACACAACCGGGTCAACACTCCAAATCGAAGCCAGCATCGGCAGCCGGTCCACATTCGCGCCGACCGTCTCCCATTGCTGATACGAACCGTCTTCTCCGTCCTCGAGATAGTCAAAACAACGCATGCCGGTCTTCTCCTCGGCGAGCGTCGGCTTGCCCTGACTCCAAGTCGTCTCGCCGGTCCATGCGTAGGCGCGGGTGACCTGCCGGTCGATTAGCTTGGCCCAGGCATGGTGACCCAGCGCCGGATTGCCGTGAAAATACTGCACGTGCCCCAGCCGCTCGCTCATGTTGGCAAGAAAACGATAACAGGCGTCGATGTCCTCCCCGGGCCCGGGCAACTGCCGCCCCGTGACCACCACCCAGCCGTTCACCGACGGCGAGACAAACAGCCGCTCGGCATCGGCATCGGCCATCGCCTCCGCGCAGGCGCACGGGTGCAGTTCGCCAAGACCCATCGAGCGGGCAACGTCCTCCGGGTTGCGCGACCGAACCGCCAGCCATGTACGCGGGCGGCTGAAGATCGACGGCGACCATCGCTGCCGCACGCTGCGCGCGAACGTGATCTCGTCCAGCCGCAACTGCCGCGCGCGCCGGCGGCCAAGCGCGTAAAAAAGCCCCGCGACCGCCCACACAAAAACAAAGGGGCCAAGGATGAGAAGCATGGTCATCATCGGAAAATCAAAGACTGCCCCGCTTGGCCCAGCGGAGCAAACGAAAAGTAACCAACAGTGCTTTCCATTCGCTTGGCCAAGCGCTAAATTTTCGCCGACAAAATGACCATTATTACTGACGAGCGCTGCACGGCTTATCACTCGCCCGGGCATCCGGAGCGGCCGTTCCGCATCAGCGGCCCGGTCAAAAAACTCAAGGCGCAAACCGACCTCAAGCTCCAGTGGCTCAAGCCGGAATCCGCGCCCAAGGCCAAGGTGCTGCGCGCCCACACGACCAACCACTTTCAGCGACTGGCCGAGTCGCACGATTTCGACGGCGACACCGCCTACCACGAAGGCATCCGCGACCACGCCCTTCGCAGCGTCGGCGGCGCGCTCAAGGCGCTCGATCTCGCCAAGGCCGGCAAGCCAAACTTCAGCCTATTGCGTCCGCCGGGGCACCACGCGACCAAGGAACGTGCGATGGGATTTTGTTACCTCGGCTCGGTCGCCATCGCCGCGCTCGAGGCCAAGGCGACCGGCTCGAAAAAAGTCGCCGTGTTCGACTTCGACGTGCATCACGGCAACGGCACCGAGGACATTCTGGTCAAGCGCGACGGCGTGGCGTTCTTTTCCATCCACCAACACCCCGCCTACCCCGGTACAGGCACCGAGTCGTTCGACAACTGCCGCAACTACATCGCCCGGCCCAACCTGCCGCGCGAGGATTACCGCAAAATCGCCGAGCGCGCTGTCGCCGACCTCAAGTCGTTCGAGCCGGATTTTGTCGTCGTCTCCGCCGGGTTCGATGCCTACGCCGGCGACCCGCTCTGCAACCAGAAACTAAGCGCGGAGGACTTCCGGTGGTTCGGCAAAACGCTCGCCTGCCTCGGCGTGCCGGTGGCCAGCGCGATGGAGGGCGGCTACAGCGACGACCTCCCCGACCTCGTGCTCTCCTATCTGCGAGGCCTCCTTGGCAAGTAAAAACCTGTCGTCTTCAGCAGCGGGCCGCTCTACATTTCGGCCGTGGCATACGATTTCAAATTCGTCCGCACCGTCGAGTTTTCCGAGACCGACATGGCCGGCATCGTGCATTTCTCCAACTACTGCAAATACATGGAGGCAGCCGAGCACCGCTTTTTCCGCTCGATCGGCTACTCGATCGTCGCCGATCAAACCGGCCCGCGGGTCGGCTGGCCACGAGTCCACGTTGAATTCGACTACAAAAAGCCGCTGCGCTTCGAGGATGAAATCGAGATTCACCTGCTCGTCGCGAGGCTGCGCTCCAAGTCGATAACCTACAAATTCCGAATCACAAAACTAAACGGCTGCCAGCCCGAACTCGCCGCCACCGGCGAGTTGATTGTTGTCTGCGTTTCACTCACCAATGACGGAGCGATGAAGGCCTGCATGATCCCGAAGGACTTCGCCGCCAAAATCGAGATCGCCCCGGCCGCACTCCTCGAGGACTGACCCGTGCCCGGACTCCTCGGTATCGAGTGCGGCGCCACCCACACCGTCACGTTGCACGAGAGCGGCGAAAAGATCGCCCGCACAGAGTTCGGCCCGGCCAACCTCCGGCTGCTCGACGACGCGCAGTTGGCCAAACATCTCCGGCAGATCGCCAAGCAATTCCCCAAGCCAAACGCCGTCGCCATCGGCATGGCCGGTGCCCGCACTCCCGCCGATAAATCGCGCCTCCGCCGCGCCTCCGCTCGCGCCTGGCCTAGCGCCGCCATCCACGCCACCAACGATCTCGAAACCGCCCTCGCTGCCGACACCCAGCGCAAACCGGCCACCCGCGTGCTCGTGCTCAGCGGCACCGGCTCCTGCTGCTTCGGCCAGTCACCCGCCGGCGCAACGGCAAAAATCGGCGGATGGGGCCACATCCTCGGCGACAAAAGCAGCGGCTACGAAATCGGCCTGCGCGCCCTCAAGGCTTGCGTGTTTTACCTCGACCGCGACGGTACGTGGTCGACGCTTGCCCAACGGCTGCTTCGCCGGTTGCAGCTCAACTCCCCCGAGCAGCTCATCGACTGGGTCGCCCAAGCCGACAAGGCCGAGGTCGCCGGCTTGGCCCGCGAAGTGTTCGCCGCGTGGGCTAAGCGCGACAAAATCGCCGGCGACATTCTCGATGGCGCCGCCAGCACCTTGGCCAAGGACGCCTACGCGTGCGCCAAAAAACTCGCCGGGGAAACCGGCCCGGTTCGTTTTCTGTTATCCGGCGGCGTGCTGCTCAAGCAGCCCAAGTTCGCCGCCAAGGTCGCCAAGGCCATCCGCGCCCGCCGACCCGGCTCACAAGTCGCCACGCTGAAAAACGAAAGCTGCCAAGGCGCACTCAACCTCGCCCGCCGCATAGCGAAGCCAAGAGCCACCGTTGAGACCGGCCGCCCGGCAATCACCGTGCCCGACCTCGCCCAGCTTGGCCAAGCGCCGACCGAGCAGCGCCACCCGCGCTCGATGCAGCTCGACCGCATGCCGCTTGGCCAGGCCGTCGACCTGTTTCTCGACGAGGACAGCCAACTCCCCGCCGCCATCGCCCGCGAAAAAAACAAAATCGTGCGAGTGATCGGCTGGGTGCGCGACGCGTTCAAAAACGGGGGGCGGCTTTTCTACTGCGGCGCGGGCACGAGCGGCCGCTTGGGCGTGCTCGACGCCAGCGAATGCCCGCCGACCTTTCGTGTCGACCCGGAGCAGGTGCAGGGCATTATCGCCGGTGGCCAACCGGCGTTGTACCGCTCGATCGAGGGCGCCGAGGACGACCCCGATGCCGGTGCCGAGGCGGTGCGTTTTCACGGTGTCGGGAAAAATGACGTGTTTATCGGCATCGCCGCCAGCGGCCGGACCCCGTTCGTCTGGGGTGGCATCTGGGAGGCCAACCGGCACGGCGGGAAAACCGCGCTACTCTGCTTCAACCCAACGCTGAAAATCCCACGCGACAACCGGCCGGGCGTCGTCATCAAACCGAACCTTGGCCCCGAGTTGCTGACCGGCTCCACCCGCCTCAAGAGCGGCACCGCCACCAAGCTGATCCTGAACATGATCACCACGCTGGCGATGGCCAAGAGCGGCAAAGTCATCGGCAACTTGATGATCGACCTCGACCCGAGCAACACCAAGCTGCGCGACCGCGCCATCCGCATCCTCTGCCAACTCACGAGCGCCACGAACGAAGAAGCCAAGCGTGCCCTAGAACAAACCAAATGGGTCGTTAAAAAAGCCTGGCACCGCCTGGCCAAGCGCGGATAGGGAAAATATGGAGTGTGTCGTGGAGTTTTTTCGTTCCACCACCTGACTCTAGACCGCGCTTTTCACATCGGTAACTTCGAATTCAAACCCACCGAGCTTTTTGACCAAAAGATTGTAAATGGGTACGAAGAAAACGAATCCAAGTATTGCATACCACATCCGCCCCAGAATGCAGATGATCGCCAACAACTTAAGTTCCTCCCCCATAAAACAAACAACAGAATTCCAATTAGAGTGCAAATAAATCCGGATAAGGCACTCAAAACAGTCACAACCTTGCTCCATTGCAGGATGGAGATACGGGTTATTTTTTTATAAATTTTGGCTGAAGCTAAAAGGATATGCTTCCACAGGTCGAAACTACTTTTTGTTATATGAAGGCAAGAGCAGATTATTCCCACGTATAAAAGTTGCCATCTGCTGCGTTGGGTTTGTCAGAAGTTTCTCTCATTTGAACCAGGCCCGGGGAATAATGGCGGCTTTCAGATGGATCGCTTTTCGGTTCCATGCGGGTTCGGCGAACATGTAAGTAAGAATGGCATCGCCGCTCGCTGTAAAAACACAGTCAAGATTGGTGTACTCAGCTTTGAGATTGTCGGTGATGTGACCAATCCTACGCCATTTCTTTCCGTTGTCAGATGATATTGCAGCGCTTAACGGCGTTCGTTCGCCAAAATGGTGATGCTTGGTGTTGAAACGGCTATTGTTCCAAAATAGGACAAGGCCGTCCGTGCCGGGGATTCGGCGGAGGCAGGTGCCAGACTCGCCACCCTCCAAACCACTGAAGGTCGCCTTGCTCCATGTTTCTCCGTGGTCCGACGAGCGAGCCATGTACGGTCCACCAAGCTGAGTGCGCAATGCCATGAGCAATGAATCGTCTGCGAGTTCGGCGACTGACCCTTCCATCGCGCCGCGCTTGGGTAGCTTGATAGTCGATGATCGTTGCCAACTTCGCCCCTTGTCATCGCTGTAGTAACAACCGGCCAAGTTTTTCTGGTTCCACTGGTTTCCCACTCCACCGTGGAATGGGAGTAGTAACCGGCCGGTACTTAGTTCCATCAGGCAACTCGCGCCGCCTTGCAGCAACTGTCCCTTCGACCGTTTCCAAACCGGCGGCAACTCGGTGAATGTCAACCCGTCGTCTTTCGAAAGGAAAACGCACATCGTGCTGCTGCTTCCGCTTTTGTGCGCACGAAGGCAGACTAAAAAAAGTTCGTCCGAGCTGGTTCGCAACAGCGCCGGGGCCTGCACATTCATATCCCCCTTAGCGACATCGACCAACTGGCGCGGCGATTTCCAATTTCGGCCACCGTCAACACTGATCTTCGACCAAATGGTACACACACCATGGTCGTGACCGGCGTCTTTGCCACGGTGGTACTTATGGTAGACGACCATCAAGCGGCCGCCCGACAACTCAGCGATTGAAGCCGTGTCGCTTCGCGGTGTGTCAACCGTTGCCGGTTCAATGACGATGTGCTGAATGACCGGTTCCTCCGTCTGACCAAACGGAGCAAACGAGACGAGAGCTGCGAGTAAACAAATTAGTGATTTCACGTTGGGCAAAGCGATTTTGGCGGTTTGGTGAGAATAGTCAAACGCGCTTGCCCAAACAAAAACAAAAAAAGGCCGGGCCGAAGCTCGGCCCTTTGCTTTGTAAATCTGGATTTGATCAGAAGCTGGCGCTTAGGCCGACACCGAATGTTCGCGGCCAGCCGGGGATGTGCAGGATCATGCCGGCGTCGCGCGGGGCAGCCGGATTGGAATAGTCGGTGTAGCGCAGGTCCAGGGCGTTGTTGGAGTAGCCTTCGTCGGTCAGGTTCCGCCAGTAGGCGAATAGTTCCCAGTTGTCCCGCTTGTAGCTGATACGGCCGTTGACGAGTGCGTAGGCATCCTGCTCGGCAGTGTTGGCCTCGTCGAGCCAGTAGGCACCGATACCCTGCACCTCCCACTGCATGGAAAGGTTCCACGGCAGCTGGATGTGCGCCGCAAGGTTAGCGGTGTACTCGGGAACAAAGTTGATGTCGTTGCCGCCGAACTCGTAGCCGGCCGCCATCGGGCCAAGCACGCCGCGCAAAACGTTGTCGGTGTAGCTGTCGAACTCCGCGTTAACCAGGCCGACCGCCGCGCTGAGCGTGATGGTTTCGCTGACCTGCGCCTCGGCCTCGAGCTCAACACCGTAGCTGCTGGCTTCCTCGGCGTTGACCATGTATGCCTCAGTGGGATTCATTGGGTTCATGCGGTAAACCTGATAATTCTCGAAGTCGCTGTAAAAGGCAGCGACGCGGGTGTGCACCCAGCCGTCGTTCCACGAGGATGACCAGCCGAGCTCGTAATTCCACGACTCGGCGGAGTCGTACTGCGCGCTCTCCGGTGAACCGTCGTAAAAGTTGAAACCGCCGGACTGAAAGCCCTTGGCCAAGCTGGCGTAAAGGGTATCGGTCTCGCTCAGGCTGTACGATGCACCGAGCCTGGGCAACACACCATCCCAGTCGTCACTGCTGTTGACCGAGTTGGAGTTGTTGCTTCTGTTGATGGACCGCTCGCTGTTTTGGTAGCGCAACCCGCCGGTCAGCGTCAGCCCGCTCTCGAGCGTGTAACTGCTCTGCCAATACAGGGCCGTGTCTTCGTCGGACAACGTCGAGGTGGTGTAGTCCGGCACCGGGCCGGGAATGAAGCCAAACTGTGGATGAAACAACCCGGCCGGGTACAGCGAGCCGGAGACGTTATCCGTCTCGCGGTCGGCGTAATAGGCGCCGAGCGTCCATTGGTACGACTCATTGGCGTCACTGGAGCCAAGCCGAATCTCCTGCGAGAACTGCTCCACGTCTGGCTGGCTAACGCCGATGACCGGGATGAAACCCATCTCGGCAATCGGCTGCGGGATGGCGGTGAAATCAAAATCCTGCTGCAAGTCCTGCTCCCAGTTGCGGAAAGCCGTGACTGAGCTCAGTGTGAAATGCTCGCCGCTGAAGTCGGCGCTGAGCGCGTATGTGGTCACGTCAGTGTTCACGTAGCCCGGCACGTCGCGGCTCACCTTGAACGGGCCGGCGTCGGAGAGCGGGCTGTAAGTCGGCGTGAAGCCGTCGTCGTAGCGCTCGCTCGATGCGGTCAAGCGGATCGTCCACGGCTCGCTCGGCGTGAGGACAAATTGTAACCGGCCGGCGACCGACTCTCGGCTGTCAATATCCTGACCCGTGGGAAGGTTGGTGACGAAGCCGTCGCGGTCGTTGTACAAACTGCTGAAGCTCACGCCGATCTGCTCGGTGAGCGGCCCGCTGGCATTCAATCGATACTCCTGCGTTCCGTGGTCGCCGTAGCCCAGGCCGGCGGAACCGACCCACTCCGCGCCCGGTTGACGGGTGCGGACATTGATGATGCCGCCCGGCGCGGCGCTGGCACCGAAGAGCGTCCCCTGCGGGCCGCGCAAAAACTCGATATGATCCACGTCGTAAAGCGACAAGCCGCGGGACATCATGTCCGTGTACGGAATGCCATCAACATAAATCCCAACCGCCGATTGACCGACACCGAAACTGTTCTCACGCAAACCGCGCACGCTGAACTTCGGCATGCGCGTGTTGTTCGCGTCGAAGACGGTGAAGTTGGGTAGCGCCGTCTGGATATCGCGCACTTCCTGGATACCGCCCAGCGTGATAGTGTCACCGCTAAGCAGAGTCACCGAGCGCGACTCCGTTTGCGGAGCCTCAGAGATGATCATCACTGGCGGCAACTGGCCGGCATCCTCATCGGATTGAGCCAGACCCGCTTGGCCAGTCGCCCCAAGCACGGCCAAAGTTGAGCCAAGTGCCAGCAGTTTCGTACATATTTTATTGTTTGATTTCATTCGGGTTAAAGAACATGACTAATACGATTGTTTTTGCTACTAGTTTACAACAACCGGGTAACTCGTAAGAACGGGGAGATACAGGCAACTCATTAGAGCTCAACCTATTTATGGCAGGCGCCGGTTTTGACCACCCCCAAAAAATCGAGTAGCGACAAAAGAAAGTGCGGTAAAATCGCGGCTTACGCGAGTATCAACTTTACGCAAGCAGGGTATTGAGTACATGGGCTTCCTCGACTCCGGTGAGGCGGAAGTCGAGACCCTGAAACTTGAATGTGAATTTATCGTGATTCACACCCAGTAGATGCAGCATCGTGGCGTGAAAGTCATGCACGGTGACAACATCCTCAACGGCGTGGTAGCCGAAGTCGTCGGTATTGCCGTGGCTGATTCCGCCCTTTATTCCGCCGCCGGCCATCCAGAATGAAAAACCCTTCATGTGGTGATCACGCCCGGAACCCTGCGCCATCGGCGTTCGGCCGAACTCGCCTCCCCAAATCACCAGCGTGTCGTCGAGCATGCCGCGATCCTTCAGGTCTCTGATCAACGCTGCGGATGCCTTGTCCACGTGCTTGGCGGTGGTGAGCACTCCTTTCTTCACACCGCCGTGATGATCCCATCCCCGGTGATAAAGCTGGATGAACCGCGTGCCGCGCTCGGCCAAGCGCCGCGCGAGCAGACAGTTGCTTGCGAATGAACCGTCGCCAGGCTTGGCGCCGTACATGTCTAACACATGCTGCGGCTCGTTCGATGTGTCGATCAATTCCGGTACACTAGCCTGCATGCGGAACGCCATTTCGTACTGGCTGATTCTCGTGTCGATCTCCGGATCGGCGACGGTCTTGTTCCTCAATCTGTTGATTGAGTTGACAGCATCAATGACCGCGCCCTGTCCTTTCGCATCCACACCTTTGGGGTTGCTGATGTACAATACTGGGTCGCCAGTGGAGTGAAAGTGTACGCCCTGAAATCGACTCGGCAAAAAACCGCTGTGCCACTGCCGCGAGGCGATCGGCTGATCCTGCGCACCGCCCACGGAAGTCAGCACCACGAAGCCGGGCAGATCGCTGCCCTCGCTGCCCAAGCCGTAAGTGACCCACGAACCCATGCTGGGCCGGCCTGCAACGAGCGCCCCGGTGTTCATGAACGTGTGCGCCGGGTCATGGTTGATCTGCTGCGTAGTCATCGAGCGAACGATGCAAATTTCATCCGCGATCCCGCCGATGTGCGGCAGTGCGCTGGAGATCGACTGGCCGGACTGGCCGAAGTTTTGAAACTCATGCTGTGGGCCGAGGCATTTCAATTCCTTCTTGCCTTGAAGCTGAGCAATCGGCTGGCCGTCGGTGATCGACTTGGGCATCGGCTTGCCGTCCATCTCGGCGAGCTTCGGCTTGTAGTCGAGTGTCTCAAGGTGCGACGGCCCGCCGGCCATACAGAGGTGAATCACCCGCTTGGCCCTAGGCGCGAAGTGCATCGGATCTATCACGCCGAGCGACGGGCGCTTAGCCAAGCCGGCGGCGTCCAGCATCGAGCCCAACGCGAGGGAGCCGGCGCCCAGCGAAACATTGCTCAAAAACGATCGGCGATTCAGTCGGGTGACAAATTGTTCCGGGTTCATTTTGCGAAAATTCAAAAACGGGACGTGGTTTCGTACAGGTTCAAAATCGCGCGGGACACCGCCGCCCAGGCGGCGACGCGTTCCGGCTTGAGCGCGGTGGCGGCAGGCCACTCGCCCGCGGTGGCGGCCGCCTTGGCCGCCCCGGCGTTCGCGGCAAAATGCGCGGCGCGCTCCCCGGCCAGGCTCAACAAAATATCGAGCTCGCCGGCGCTTGGCTCGCGCGACAAAATGCGCTCGAACGCCCATGCCAATCGCTCCCCGTCCGTGTCGCCGCCGTGCTGCAAAATGCGCTCAGCAAACACCCGCGACGCCTCAACGTACGTCGGGTCGTTAAGCAACACGAGAGCCTGCTGTGGGGTGTTTGAGCGGGTGCGCTCGGCAACGCAGCCCTCGCGGGTCGGTGCGTCAAAGGCCAACATGCTCGGGTGCAAAAATGTGCGACACCAAAACGTGTACAGCCCTCGCCGATACTGGCTGACGCCGCTGTCGGGCGCCCATTTGCGCTTGGGGAAGTTGAGCTGCTTCCAGTAACCCACCGGCTGGTACGGCTTGACGCTGGCCCCGCCGATCGGCTTGGCCAGCAGACCGCTCACGGCTAGGGCGTTGTCGCGCACCATCTCCGCGTCGAGCCGCCAGCGACCCTGCCGCGCGAGCCATTTGTTGAGCGGATCGGCAGCCAAGGTTTCCGCGGCGGCGGTGGACGACTGGCGATACGCACCGCTGGTGACGAGCAGCTTCATCGTGCGCTTGATATCCCAGCCGTGATCCATCAGATCGGCCGCCAACCAGTCGAGCAACTCCGGGTGCGTGGGCGGCGTGCCCTGTGCGCCAAAGTCGTCCAGCGGCATGGCAAGCCCGCGTCCGAAGCATAACGCCCACAGCCGGTTGACCATCACGCGGGCGGTGAGCGGGTTATCTTTTGAAACCACCCAGTCGGCCAAGTCGCTGCGCTTGGCGCGGCTCTCGGTACCGGCGAGCTTGAGGCGGGCGGGCACGGTCGGCTGCACCTCCGGCCCGGATTCGTCCTGCCAATTGCCGCGCGGCAGTATGCGAACCGTGCGCGGCTTGGTCAGGCGCACCGAGACGAGCGAGGTCGGGTACGCCTTTTCCAGCTGCTTGATCCGCTCCTTGAGGTCGACGAGTTCCTTGCGGGTGGCGGCGAGTTCAGGCGCGAACGTGCGGTAGTGCGCGGCGAGTGTTTTTTTCTGCTCGTCGCTCCGCTTGGCCAACGGCACGGCTAGAATCTCGCCGATTTTTTTGGGCGGCACAGCGGAGTCGGCGGTCGGCTTACCCTCGCTCACCGCCGGTTCAGTGCCGTTGGCATCCGCTTCGGCGCTTGGCTCGGACGCGATCCGCTCGGCCTGCGCCGATTCCCACCTGGCCAGGGCGTCATCAAGCGCGGGGGTCTGCGTGTTGAGCGCCGCCTCGAGCACAGGGATTTGTTTCTTCAACTTATCCACCTTGGCCTGCTGCGCAGGGGTCGGCAGCGGGGTGTATTTCTGCGGGCCAACAGGCGTCTCCTCGAGGTCGGAGAAGAATGCGCCGAGGCTATAAAAATCCCGCGACGTGAACGGATCGAACTTGTGATCGTGACACTCGGTGCAGCCAAGCGTGGTGGCCATCCAGACTCCCGAGACATTGCGCACGCGGTCGCCGAGATAAATTGCGATGTATTCCTTGGGCTGCGAACCGCCTTCGCGCGTGGTCATGTTCAGCCGGTTGTAGCCGGAGGCGATGAGTTGCCGCCGCGTCGAGCCGGGCAACTGGTCGCCGGCGAGTTGCTCGCGCGTGAACTGGTCGAACGGCAGGTTGTCGTTGAAGGCGTCGATGACGTACTCGCGGTAGAGCGGCTTGGTTTGTTCGTTGTCGGAGTGGTAGCCCATCGTGTCGGCGTAGCGCACGAGGTCGAGCCAGTAAATCGCCATGCGCTCGCCGTAATGCGGACTGGCCAACAGCCGGTCTACCAGTTTGCCAACGGCGCGCGGTGACGAGTCGGCGACAAACGCCCGCACTTGTTCCCAAGTCGGCGGCAGTCCGGTGAGGTCGAACGACAGGCGGCGGATCAGCGTACGGCGGTCGGCCTCCCGCGCAGGCTCGTGGCCCTTTGTCCGCAACGTCGCCAGCACGAACCGGTCGATGTCGTTGAGGACGAACGAGTCGTTTTTGACGCGGGGCGGCACGGGGCGGGCGACCGGCTTGTAGGCCCAGTGAAGGTCGTACTCCGCGCCCTCGGCGATCCAGCGCTGAAGCAGCGCTTTTTGGGTGGCATCGAGTTTCTTGCCCGAGTCGGGCGGCGGCATGAGGTCGTCCTCGTCGTCCGTGATGATGCGGGCGACCAGTTCGCTCTCGCTTGGCTTGCCGGGCACGACCGCCGTGGTGCCGTCGAGTTCGGCCAAGGCGCCGTCGCGGGTGTCGAGCCGCAGATCGGCCTTGCGCTGCGTGGCATCGGGGCCGTGGCAGGCGAAGCAGTTGTCGCTGAGCAGCGGCCGAATGTCACGTGAGAAGTCGATCTCAGCCGCAATCAAGCCGCTTGGCCAAGCGAAGAAAACCAACGCGGCCGAAACAACCAGGCAGATATGTCGGGCAAAAGTCATGCAGAAAAACATAATCGGATTCACTGTCCAAGCGTACACGGCAAAGCTACTCACTCCATTCAACCGAGCCAACCCAAAACTAAGCGTTTGGCAATGGCGGTCAATCTGTCTTGAGGGAGCGATAAAAACTTTTCTCCCAAACCAAGCCGGTCAGGGACTTGGTCTCCGGCCGGGTGAAGAACGACACCACGACGCCCACCACCGCGCAGATCGTCAGACCGTAACAGGCCCGCATGAACTTGTACTGCTTGACCCCGGCGAAAAGCCCGTCGCCGGCATCGCCCATCGGCACGCCGTGCGCGAATGGCGTGATCACCTCCGGCACGAAGAACGAAAGGGCGATGGCAAAAAGCCCCACCACCAACGTGGCCAGAGCCGCCGGCGCGGTGAATCGTTTCCAGAACACGCTCAAGATAAACGTCACCACCAGCGGCGGCGTCACCGCCGCCGTGAACGCCCCGTGCGCGTCGTAGATCGAGTCGAAATTCATGAACACTGGCACGAGGATGATGCCCACCAGCGTCGCGCCGACCGCCGTCAACCGTGCCACCGTCAGCGCCTGGCGGTCGGTCATGTCCTTTTTGATGTAGAGCTTGTGCACATCGTTCACCCACACGGCGGAGATCGCGGTGATGAGCGTGTCCACCGTGGACATCAGCGCGGCAATCATCGCCGCCAAAATCAGCCCGAAAATGCCCGGCTGACTGATGAGTTGCGTAGCGGCGTAAAACGACTCATCAGCCGGCATGCTGGCAGGCAGATCGCCGTGGTTGGCCAGGGCCTTGGCCAACCAACCCGCGCCGCCGACCACGCAGGCCGCCAGCGGCATCAGCACAACCAAGTGCGTCACCACCGCCTTTTTGCAGTCCTTGAACGATCGCGCCGACATGTAGCGCATGATCGTCCCCTGATGCAGAAAGCCGAACATGATCGAGTTGGCCAAGCCGTCCTGCCAGAAAATGCCGACGCTCGGGAAGCCGGGATCGCTGTTGAAATTATGAAACACCTTCCGCGAGTCGCCGGGCAGGTTGTCCCAAAACACATCGAAACCGCCGAGGTACGCAAAGCCCAACCCTAAAATCAGCCCGCCGGTGACGAGTAGCATCACTCCTTGGAAAAGGTCGGTCATGATCACGCTCGTCTGCCCGCCGCTCGACACATACGACATCGACACCAGTGCCACGATCACCGCGCCGACAAAAATATCCCACCCGAGCAAATGGTGCAGCACCGTGCCCATCGTGAACAGGTTCACGCCGACGTAGCCGACCATGTACACCATCAGGCACACCGTCGCCCAAAACCGGACTTTCGTGTTGAAGCGCTTCCCAAAATACTCGGGGATCGATGTGACGCGGGAGAAATACAAAATCGGCAGCCAGCAAAACAGCAGCAGCGGAAAATAAAACCAGTCGTTGCTATACGTCTGCGTGCTCGATAGCCCGTACTCGTAGCCCTTACTCGAGTACTTCAAAAAACTATAGGAGCCAATCGTCGTGGCGATCATGCTGAACGCGATCAGCCACCAGGCAAATTTCCGGCCGCCGAAGAAAAAATCCTCGGTCGATTTCATCTT
>ENA-OREN01002303-OREN01002303.1-marine-metagenome-genome-assembly--contig:-NODE-2303-length-19729-cov-4.105943_pt1 | contig 19729 bp, 19 predicted proteins | sample MGYA00248624_ERZ508555 | MGnify/ENA primary metagenome ERZ508555 (study PRJEB26222, sample SAMN06267773) | marine metagenome | isolation source: Saanich Inlet, British Columbia, Canada | place...
CGCACACCCACACACACACAAAACACCCTTAAGGGCACAATCCTTCCGTTAAGGTCACGTGACCAACCCAACCCCGCTTAAGGGCATTATCCTTACGTTAAGCCACCAAATCAACACTATCCGGAAATCAGTAGGATAAACGGAAATCGGTAATAATAGATCAAAAATTTCAACTTTTTAAATTGAAACTTTTGACCACATTTTTCACATCCGCATTCACATCCGCATTCACATACACGCACACACACACACACACAAACACAACATGACCCTTTCAGCAGAAGTACAACAGACTGTTTGCTTCATTCCTTGCTTGCTTGCTTTACTGTTTGCATGCTTTCCCGCAAGCTTGTATGCTTGCTCTCCTGCTTACCTGATCGCTTGCATGCTGAGTCTACTCCTCGTGGGGTGCGCTGCCCCGAAGAAGGTGGAACCGTTGACGAAGTTCACGATCATGATTCATGCGGACGACTCTATCAACCCCTCCAAGGGCGTGCTCGCTAAACCCGTTGTAGTGCGGTTTTATCAGTTAAAGGATCCAGGTAAATTTTCAGGCGAAAAGGGTATTCAGTTGTTCACTAATGACGACGCGGTTCTTGCTGATACGCTTGTTGCAAAGCAGGAGTTGACTCCGCTGCTTCCGGGAGAGAGCCGAGAGGTCGAGGTTCTAATGCATCAGGGTGCAAAGTTTTTTGCTGTACTTGCGGAATTCTCAGAGTATCGATCCGCAAACTACCGATCAATCCTGCCGCTAGCTCCTCCTTTGAAAAGGAAGGTTGATTTAAAACGGAATTTTGATCGCCTGCAAAATTGATTTAAAAAGCGATTCACAAAAAAAGTTCCTACATGGGGGCAATCCGCTAGATTGTCCAGGAAATTTGGTGGAGCCGAGGAGGATCGAACTCCCGACCTTCGCATTGCGAACGCGACGCTCTCCCAGCTGAGCTACGGCCCCACAGCACCTTTCCTCTCGGAAAACACATCAAGTGTGGGATAATTCTATCTCAATCAGATTAAAGATGACCATTTAAAGTATCGATTTTTGCTCTGATTAGAAATTCAATCACTCCTCGGCTTAAGAATGATCTCCATCATATGAGTACTCCTAATATTTCTCCTGAAGCATTAATAGATGCGGCGCGTATGTTCGAAGAGCAAATTCCGTTTAACCGGGTTCTCGGCCTGCGAGTGGAGACGACCGGGAATTCAGAAATTCAGGTTTGTTTTGACATGCGCGAGGAACTCGTTGGGAATTTTACGCGGGGCAATCTCCATGGCGGCGTGATTTCCAGTGTTCTCGATGTCGTTGGCGGGCTAGTGGCTTTTATTGCGATATTGCATCGCGAAGGTGTTCAGTCGGTGGCGGACGAAGCGGAGAAATTCTCTCGTTTAGGCACGATTGATCTTCGGGTCGATTACCTTCGACCTGGTATCGGGACCACTTTTGCAGCCAAAGGTTTTGTCTTGCGTGCGGGCAGAAAAGTCGCCGTGGCGCGAATGGAGCTCCATAACGAGGAAAATTCTCTTATCGCTGTTGGAACAGGTGCTTATAGTATTTCGTAGAGAATTACCCCTAACGGTTTAGGAGGAGTAAGATTGCACTTTCCTGAATCTTTTATCGCCAGCATTTTTAATGACCGAGCCTGATAATAAATCGCCATCATCGATGTCTTCCGGTGAGCAACTTCGGGCGGCTCGCATGGGGTATCAGTGGGCTATTGAGGATGTCGCTGCAAACCTCAATCTTACGGTGGACGTGGTGAGAGCGCTTGAAGCGGGTGATCATACTAATCTTCCAGAGTCAGCTTTTGTCAGAGGTTATTTGCGCGCATACGCGCGATTAATGGAGATCGACGAAAACCTCGTGTTGAAGGGGAATGCAGAATCATCGAATGATCACATTGGATCTGTTGTTCCCCTTTTGGGAAAAGAAGCCTTCAGGGAAAAAAAAGATCGGCAATGGCTAAGGTTTTCTCAAAAAAAGAATAGCTCTTGGCGAAAGCCGGCAGTTTGGACAATTATTATTGTTATCGCGATTATCACTGCGTGGTGGTTTAGCGGACTCTTGCCGACTTTTAACCAGTTGATGAATGAAAGTCGGGACCAAGCAAATCCCTCTGGAACGATTACGATTCCGCTTAATAATCAAAACTGACCGATATTTCCGGTCAAGGGATGGATGCGCCGGCTTGCGGGTGGCCTAAGATGTGACTCATTAGAGAAAGATCGATATTGCCGCCGCTGAGTAGCACTCCAACCCGCCCTTGAGACTTAATAACGCCGCTTAGCAGTGCCGCAAGTCCCAAAGCGCCAGAGGGTTCAACAACCAGGCGTGCGTGTTCAAAGAGTGCTTTCGTCGCGTCGACAATATCATCTTCAGACACGCAAACCACGTCATGTACCAAATTGCGGATAATTTCGAAGGTCAATTGACCGAGCGATTCCGTTCTTGTGCCATCGGCAATTGTTTGCGGGTTATTGACTCGCTCGATTCGGCCACTGCGAAAAGATCGGGCGCCATCATCACCGGTTGCGGGTTCGACGCCGATGACCTTACATCCGGGGGATAATGCTTTTGCGCTTAGCGCGCATCCGCTTAATAGTCCGCCACCGCCCAGAGGCACCAGAAGCGTATCCAAAGCCCCGCAACTGTTAAATAACTCAAGGGCTGCAGTGCCTTGGCCTGCGATCACGTTTGGATGATCAAAGGGCGGCAGTATCGTATAGCCATGCTTGGATATTAAAGCGTCACTAATGTCCTCGCGTTTTTCTTTTTCGGGATCAAACTCAATAACACGGGTCGCATATTTTTCCGTGCCCAGGCGTTTTACGGCGGGGGCATTATTCGGCATGACAATCGTAGTTGAAACACCAAGCAGATGCCCAGCTAACGCAACGGCTTGGGCATGATTGCCCGATGAGAACGTAACGACACCGTGGCTGCGCTCAGCATCGCTCATTTTATTCATTGCATTCCAGGCGCCCCGAAACTTAAATGCATTAATTCTCTGAAGATTCTCACACTTCAGAAAAATTTCAGCACCGGTTATCTGATCAAGTGGCGTATTAAAAAGCACGGGCGTTTTTATTGAGACGCCATCAAGAACGTCTGCGGCCGACTGAACATCGGAGAAATTAGGTAGATTGGTCAGGTCGACACTCCGTTTGGTGAATGAGATTGGCGATCTGGTTTTTGAGTACGCTTTTGGCACCAGAATGTTTGGAGACGCTACAATCCGAGAAAACGAATCTGGTGTCAACATGAATATGAATATTAACAAGCCGCTCGAGCTCGAGACCGGCGCGGCTCCTGTCTTTTCGGTGATCTGGCTTCACGGGCTTGGCGCGGATTGTCAGGATTTTAAGGATCTGCCGGACATGCTGGATTTACCCGCTGGCCTTCCAGTGCGTTTTGTTTTACCCAATGCTCCGGAAAGACCAATTACCCTTAACGGGGGTATGGTAATGAGAGGGTGGTACGACCTGACAGGCTTGGAGGTCATTAAACAGGAGGATCGTGCTGGTCTAAACGAGGCTTCACAGATCGTGGAGGAACTTGTTGAGCGGGAGTGTGAGCGCGGGATCCCACGCTCGAGAATTATTGTAGGCGGGTTCTCCCAAGGTGGCGCAGTGGCGTTGCATTACGGTCTTCGCTGCGAGCAAGCTTTAGCAGGGATCGTGGGCTTATCAACTTACTTACCTCTTTCTGAAACACTTTCGGCCGAAAAGTCTTCGGCAGCTCTAGAAACTCCCATTTTTCTTGCCCACGGTATCTTTGATCCAGTTCTGGTGCTTGCACTAGGGGAGGCGAGTCGCCAGGTGCTTCAAGAGAATGCCTGTACGGTTGAGTGGCGGACTTATCAAATGCCTCACACGGTCGTGCCAGAAGAATTAAAGGATTTGTCTGCCTGGTTGTTAGCCAAAATATGGCCTGCAGAAGTGAACCCCTAGATTGTGTTTTGTTCGATCAAGTTTTCCTCGCGCAATTCAAGCTGTTTGAGAGCTTGATGAATTTGCGGCATGTGCGGATTGATTTCCAGAGCAGCACGGAAGACATTTATTGCGGGACCAAACTGATGTTGTTTCAGGAAGATGAATCCCAGACCTGCCAGCGCACCAAAATGGCGAGGTTCTCGCTGCAGGGTTTCTTTGATGTCACTGATTGATTCATCAAATGATTCGACTTGATAGAGGAGGGTTGCTCTTGCATTCCATCCTTCTGCAAAATCGGGCATGGATGTCACCAGCTCGCTGAAGTGACGATAAGCGGTTCGGTAATGACGCTCTGTCATTGCTCGTTGCCCGAGTGCGAAAAGCTCCGCGGCTTCAGGATCATCAACCTCTCGCCAAAGCCGCCAGATTTCCTCGGAAATCTCGCTAGCGGACTCCTGGTCATTTGTCGCTCTTAGCTCCTGAAATAGGCTATCGAGTCTTGGATGATTTTGATCACCAAGCGTGACCGATTGGTAACCCCACCCCCCGACACCCATGGTGAGAATCAAGAGCACACGAAAAAAGGGTTTTCTCATTGCGTGTCCATTTTTTGTATTTGATCAAGCACTTCGGTATGGAGCGCTTCATTAGCGCTGGCCAGCGCTTGACCTTCTGAGCCGAACGTTAACGGGGCGCCTTGCCAGTCGCTGATGCATCCTCCAGCTCCTTCGATCACCGGCACCAAAGCGAGATAATCGAAACGACCCAATCCGGCCTCCATTACGATGTCAGTGAAGCCCGAGGCTAATAGTCCGTAGGCATAACAATCGGCACCAAACTGTCTAAAACGGACCGAACGTCCCACTGCTGAAAAAGTGGCCCACTCTATTTCATTGAACATGTCAGGTGTTGTCGCATTCAGAGTTGCCATATCCAAATTCTTATTTAATGAGGTATGACAAACAGTACCGTTATATTCGGTCGGGTTCCCTTGGACCCCGAGCCATCTTTCATTCAGGGCCGGCATGTCTATGATGCCGAGCACTGGTTCATCCCGGAAACACAGAGCGATGAGGCAGCCATAAGTCCTCTTGCCGGTCGCGAAACTTTTCGTGCCGTCGATTGGATCAACGACCCAGAGCCAATCTGCGTCAGAGTTATCATGACCCGCTTCTTCTCCATAAAAGCCATGATCTGGATATCGCTCATGAATGATTTGTCGCAATGCCCGCTCGATCTCAAGATCGGCAATTGTTACGGGGCTGCCGTCAATCTTTTTCTCAATCTGAGGATTAAGTCGAAAGTATTTATGGCCGATTTTGCTAGCCGTATCCGCGAGCGATTTTGCCGTCTCGATGAAATCAGGGTCAACTTGAAAAGTCATAAAGGATTTGTCCGAATCATCGCGCTGAATCACTGGCTCTTATTTTCTTGATTGCACTATTCATCAAGTGCTTTAAGGTTAACTTGCTTGGTTACTTTATCCCTTCCACCAAAGCCTTTGAATTTGACTTTACTATTAACAATTTCGATATTCGCCGAGAGCTTCCTGAATTTACCAAACATTACGCCGTTGACCGATTGCGGTGAAAATTCGATTCTAGAAATTAATTCGAGTCCTTGGCTATCAATATAGATCGGATCCATTACGATCACATCACCTTCAGTTTTTGAAATGAGACTGCCCTTCACATTTTTCACATTAAGCATTTTGTCGAGTGGAGATTCTTTTTTTTGAGGGTCTCGAAAGCCGGCCAGTAAAGGTTCAACGTCCCGCATCGATAAATTAAAGCGACCGTTCACTTTCATGGGCCGTCCCCAGACGAGACTTCCATGATCGACCGTGAGTTCGCCCCACCAGCCTTCATCTGTTGTTCTTGCGTCTGTCAGAATTTGAACGTTTTCAAGTTTTAAGGACGAGTCCTTTAGTCCATAAGTTTGATTGTGGTAGTTCCCCTCGGTTAACTTGGAAATCACCTCAAAGTCAGCCTTCACGTTGCGATCCTGAGCAGTAAGGATCACGTCGTTTCCCTTGGTAACAAACTGTCCACGCGCAATATCTCCTTCAAGCGTAAGGCCGCCGCTGGTTGTCACATCGCCCGAGAGAAACTCGATTCCCGTCTGTGTCGGCATAAATCTGTTGAGATGTCCGACATCGCTAATACGCCCCTTGGCAATGTTGAACGAAAATAAGCTATTGGGTTCAATTTTCTGGGAATACATGAAAAGACGCTCGAGTTCAGCCGAGATGTCTAAATCGATACCCTCCAGAAATCTGATTTCTGGTTGATGACTTTGCGAGAGCTCAAATTGATCAACCTGCACGGAAATTTGAACAGGGTTATCGCGAGCGGCATCGACAGAAGCTTCAATGACACCTTTTCCGATAGATTGGAAATCCAGGAAAGTCGTGAGCATTTCATCCGATACAAATGAAAGCCTTGATCCGTCTGTGATTTCTCCATTTTTGAGCAGTAAAAACGCATCGAGCTCTCCGTTTCCTCCAACATTCAGATTGAGATCCCGATCGGGAAGAAATTCCATGGCGCCAAGACTTGCAAAATTGCCTTGGGCACGAATCTCGCCGGTAAAGAATTGCAGTTTTTCCTTACCTTTAAACTGTCGAGGCATGTGCTCTGCAATCTGCAATTCAGCCTGCACGGAAAGCGGTGTTTGGGAATCCGCTGAAGTATCAGGAGCATTGATGAGCATGGCGCCTTTGGCATGGCTGACACTCATCGGACCGCCTTTTGTGACAATACTCATCTTAAGATTGTCCAATGTGCCAGATCCGCTTAGCTCAAAGTCATCGATGCCGGTTAGGTTGCGAATCGATATTTTCCGAATCTCGCTGGCAGAGGTGTTATCCAGTTTGATGTGCCAGGATGGCTTGGTTTTGACTGGTGTTGTCGTGGCGTCTGAACCCGCCGAAGAATTGCTCGAGGCCAGTTGTGAAACATTATTCGATGACTCTTCTGATGCAGAAACCGCATTAACTTTGGCATAACGAACTTCGACGCCCTGTCCATGGGCGTCAGTAATGTTGACGGTACGTGAGATAAGGCTAAGGATCGAGATTGAAACGTTGCCAGAATCAATACTGAGGCCAAACTGATTGCGGGGAGTTGTCGAGTTGAACTCCAACCCTTCGACAGAAAATGTCCCCGGAATTAAAGTCCATGCACGATCCCAGCTCATCGTAAGCTTTTCAGGTTTGATGTTTGCTAGTGTCTGCGCAAGGCCGGTGAAAATCAGGAGATTTCCGATAACAGGATACGCAAAAACCAGAATAACTAATATGCGGATTATTCGAAAAATTTTTCGTGGAGCCATAAGTTCTGAGACCAAAAATTGTGAAAGCTTGTTAAAAACGACGTTTTAGGCGCCACAATTTTGCTAGCATTGCGACAGTTCGTTATTTTACCAAATGAGGAGTCGAATGGCACCGCTCAGATCAAAAGTGCACTGTGAAATAGCCGCGCTGCTAGCCGTGTTTTTTCTTGGCGGATGCGCATCGCTAGCACCGCCCGTACAAAGAGTTGATCAGATAACGCCCGAAGGCTCTGGCGATACTGAAATTGAGCAAAACGTTCGCGAGTTGCTTGCCGACGCCAAAGACGAGAGTGCCGCAGTTTATTTGCAAAATGGCGTTGACGCCTTTGCAGCACGGTTAGCGGCCGTAGAGCGGTCGAGTCGGTCGGTGGATGCCCAGTACTATCTTTTTCATAATGATATAACGGGGAATTTGTTTGCAGAAAGATTGCTGACGGCAGCGCAGCGTGGTATTCAGGTGCGGTTGTTGCTAGATGATATGGGGACTCAAGGCCAAGACGATTATTTACTTGCCCTTGATGCTCACCCCAATATTGATATCAGGATTTTTAATCCGTTTGCGAATCGCAAATATAGAGCGCTTGAGTATTTGTATCGGTTTGGGATTGTGACGCGCCGAATGCACAACAAATCATTAATTATTGATGGCGCAGCGGCCATTACCGGCGGGCGAAATATAGGAGATGAATATTTTGATGCGCATCATCAATCTAATTTTCTCGACATGGATGTGTTGATATTTGGTCCGGCCGTCACTGATGTCTCCGCTCAATTCGATCAATACTGGAATAGCTCGTTAAGTTATGACATTGACATCCTAAGTGGTACTGAAGAATCGCCAGACGATATTCAACGTCAATGGCAAGAGCTGCATGAGTTCGCAGAGAGTCAAAAAGATAATCCCTATATTGAAACGTTGCGGGCGACGCCATTTTTGAAATACCTTAACGAGAAGCGCCTGCCGATCAGCATTGGCCCCACGACTGTACTGGTAGATCTTCCCCAAAAAGTACGCGAACCACTGTTCGAGGAGGAGACGCATCTGGGTCCTGCGCTGTGGGAATATTTTAGGGAAAGCTCAACGGAGCTGGTGATATTGAACCCCTATTTTATTCCTGGTGAGAAAGGAGTAGATGTTCTGGCGCAAGCGGTCGCCCGGGGTTGTCGGGTCATAGTATTAACGAATTCGCTTGCGGCAAATGATGTTGCCGCGGTGCACGGGCACTATTCAAAATATCGGAAACCGCTGATTCAGGCAGGCGTCGAGTTATACGAGCTTAAACTGGATAGACCTTATTCGAGAGCTGGTCAGGAACTTGATTCAGCGGAAGCCGTTAAGATGGGCTTGCACGTTAAGACATTCGTGTTTGATCGGGAAAAGACATTTATCGGGTCGCTAAACCTCGATCCTCGCTCGGTTTATCAAAATACTGAATTGGGCGTCATTATTGACGATGCCGAGATGGCCAATGAGATCGCAACGCTTGCTTTGGAGTTGCTCCCGGACGTTGCTTATCGAGTTGAATTGGATAACAGTGGGAGTTTGATGTGGAGCGGTAAAGATTATGAGACGGGGGAGCCAATTAAACTAGATCATGAGCCGGATGCTGGTATTTTTCTTCGCTTGTTCGCATTTGTATCGCGAATACTGCCTGTCGAGAGTCAGCTCTAGTCAATAGCCAAGATCAGGCATTTGTTGGTCAATGGGGCATCGCTCACTTTTAAAGCGTGATTTTAATTTTAGGAGATAACTTTGGATCTTGGATTAAAAGGTAAAACCATAATGGTGGCTGCAGGCAGTCGCGGGCTGGGATTGGGCATTGCTCGACAGGTCGCGAAGGAGGGCGCCCGCGTATCGATCGCAGCACCCACAGAGCCACGGGTTCATGAAAGCGCTGCAAAGCTTCGGGATGAAACTGGCGCATCGGTCATTTCAGCCGTGATGGATGCTAGAGATCACGGCTCGATACTGAAATGGCGTGACGACACGCTTGATGCGTTTGGGTCGATTGATGGACTGGTCGTCAATGCGGGAGGCCCACCCGCCGGTCTTTTTGATGACTTTGACGATGCCGATTGGGCATCGGCATTTGAGCTAACCCTTCTGAGCGCTGTCAGAATGATCAGGGCGGTGCTGCCGTCAATGCGCTCCGGTCAATCGGGTTCGATTGTAACTGTCACGTCTTCATCGGTTAAAGAGCCAATTGATATGCTGTTACTCTCTAATGTCATGCGTTCAGGCGTCACAAGCCTTGCCAAAAGCCTGTCACGTCAACTTGCCGGCGAAGGTATTCGGGTCAACAATTTGGTGCCCGGCGCAATCAATACAGACCGATTGAAAGGTCTAATGGAGACGCAAGCAGCCCGCACCGGTGAACCGTTTAAAAAACTCTGGGACAGTCGCGCCGCTACGGTGCCTCTTGGCCGTTTTGGCGAGCCGGATGAATTTGGTCAGGCAGGCGCGTTTTTGTTATCTGATGCGGCTGCGTATATTACAGGTGAAACCCTTATCGTCGATGGAGGCGCGATGAAGACGGTTTGGTAGCCAAACTTTGTCTCAGTTGTGTTCGCAGGAATATCCGTTATTTTTCTGCCGTGAGGTAACAGATAAACGCCGCATCAGCTTCTCCGATTTCTGTTGCCGTGAATTCGCCATTGCCTTCTTGTGTTTTGGAGTCGGTTCCCTCCCAATGCACTAATACTCGTTTATAGCCGGCTTCGGCGAGTAGTTCCCGTAACTCAGGTAACGTCCATAAGCGCCATTCGTAGCTAAAAGCCCGTTCAATCTTAGATCGATCGGGAAATCTGAAATGAATATGACAGTGAAATTCGCCATTGATGGGATTGTATTTGGCTTGATCCCAAACATAACTGAAGTCCCCATGGTCTGTTTCTTCCTCCATTTCGCTCATCGCTTCGGAGCCGCCGTAAAAATCCAGGAAGAAGATGCCGTCTGTCGACAGACTGTCGCGAACCTTGGAAAAATAGTTTTGCAGTGAATCTCGCGTTTTAAAGATCCAGTAACTAAAGTTCATTGCGAGTATTGCATCAATTTGAGGCGTTTTTGCCGAAAGCACGTCTTCATTGATGAGTTCTATTCGCTGACGTTGCTCAGGATTTAGAGGTGTCACTCGATGCTGCATGCCCCAATCAAGAACTTCTTTATCGAGATCAACACCCCAGGCTCGATTTTCATTGCGTCGCCGGACCCATTCACAACTCGTATTGGCAGTTCCGCAAAAATCTTCTCTTAGCGTTTCCGCTTTGCGGCCTCGAAGTTTCTCAAAAGTCTCATCAACCATATCGATTTCGGCTTCCACACACTGCACGGCGCGTTCATACAAAAGATGTCGCTCCGCTAGAGCGGCTTGCGTCTGAGTGGGATCGATGGGGGCAGCGTTTGTTTTTGCTTTCCTTTTATTTTTTTTCTTTTTCTTGCTCATAAAACTCGTTGGACTCACAGACTCGATGATTTAAAAAATTTCGCACAATTAATAGTAGCGTAAATGAGGTAATGGCTGAAAACCAAACAGGACCGCTTAATCGTTTTCTAAAGCGATTGCATCCGCGACCCTTGAAGCGATAACCGAAAAAATTCGAACCATCGTATTCGTTTCTTCTTCTTCATTAATGACTACGGGTACGTTGCATTCGTGCGCTTCGGAGACAATAACGGACTGCAGTGCCCAAATTGCATCAATGTTGTTGAGGTAATGCTCCCCGGGTCGGCGACGGGTGGTCACTGAGCGCCCCTTGAAGAATTGTTTCAAGGTTTTCTGTCGATCCACCATCAGAACCACAGGAATTAAAATCACATCAGATTCCAAATTCAGGCGCTTGATGATTGATGGACGCACATGGACACCCTCCACGATAATTGAAGCCTGCTCCTTTTGGGCGCGATCCAAAAGCGCCTTTATGGCAACTTCAACCTCATCAGCTTGCCGGTCGAAGCCTGTTTGGATTCGCGCGGCTTGAGTCTCGTCTTCAGATTCCGTTGCAAGCGCTTTCCAGGCATTAAAGCTGGAGTAATGCAATTCAGGTGCGATATCAGCCGGCCTCAGGATTCTTAACACCTCCCTAAGCATATCGGTTGATTGCGTTCGCGTGATATTGAGTCGGGAAGCCAGCAGGGTTGCGGCCGTACTCTTGCCAACCCCGGAAGCGCCACCGATTAAAAGTAACAGCGTTTTTTTACTTTGTGCGAGTTTGTGCCAGGCTTCAAGATGGCGTGCAAAGTGGGGGCCCGCCTGATCAAGCACCATTTTAAAAGACAGGCGGTGTAAATCTTCCCGATCGATTCCATTCGCATAGTCGTTGATCAATCGTTCATGCAGACGATGGGCAAGATCTTCGGCGATATTGTGAGGAATGCCGCAAATCTCAAGTCGATATCGGAAGATGGTTCGTGAAAACCAGACGTCCTCACCATTCTCCTGAAAAATTTTGACCCAGACCGGTTCAGTTCGGTCAAGACGATAGCGTTCTTCCGTTCCGGGTCCGAATTGGGAGACCAGAATCCGGGAGACTTCATCTCGTATATTTTCGGAGGGTACGGTTTGATTTGCAGAGAGATTCTCCCTGACTAGGGTGGCGACACCAAAAGCTTCAGGAAACGTTAGGCCGACTTTCTGGAGGGAGCGAGTAAGGATTCCCCTGAGAAAAGGGGTGGTGTCGCCCCCTCGCGTGATCACATTAAGTCGGGTTGGGCCAGACGAGTCGGTTTTGTTCGGCTTTGAAGACATTTATTGATTTGTGAGCGGTTGCTTTGGATCTCAAGACTGACTTGGTATTTTCAGGGGTCGATATCATAATGCCAAGTGAAGATCAGGAGGGATTTATGGAAGCGCAACGTGAAAAAATAGGGGATCAGGTAGCCATCGACGCTGTTATTGAGATCCTCCAGGCCAGCTTTGGGGATCGATTGTCGCAGGCGCAAGCCGTTCGCGAACGTTTTGGAAAAGATGAGTCGTTCCACGGAAGTGCACCGCCTGATGCTGTGGTGACGCCATATACCACCGAGGAAGTGAGTCAAATCGTTAAAACGTGCTCTGACTATCAAGTGCCGGTCATTCCTTATGGTACCGGCACAGCCCTGGAGGGCCATGTTGCTGCCTTGCATGGCGGTATCTCTATCAACATGCAAGAAATGAATCAAATCCTGGAGGTTCATGATGAGGATCTCGATGTTGTGGTGCAGCCAGGAGTGACCCGTAAGCAGCTCAACCGACATCTTCATGATCGAGGTTTATTTTTTCCAATAGACCCCGGAGCCGATGCGTCCATCGGCGGAATGGCGGCTTGTCGCGCTTCCGGGACTAACGCCGTGCGGTATGGCACGATGCGAGAGAATGTTTTAGCGTTGACCGTTGTGCTTGCGGATGGTCGCGTCATTAAGACTTCAAGCAGGGCGCGAAAATCAGCCGCAGGATATGACCTCACTCGACTATTTGTTGGATCAGAGGGAACGCTTGGCGTCATTACCGAGGTGACACTCAGACTTTATGGTATCCCCGAGGCAATCGCATCGGCGGTGTGTACGTTCACTGATTTGGATAGCGCTGTATCCACGGTCATCACGACAATTCAGTATGGTGTTCCCGTGGCCCGGATTGAATTAATAGATGAAGTACAAATTGACGCGATCAACAAATACTCAAAAACCGATCTTGCTATTGCGCCAACGCTTTTTCTTGAATTCCATGGTACCGATATGGGTGTTCAGGAGCAGTCAAAAATTGTCCAAGGCATCGCTGCAGAATCAGGTGGGAGCAACTTTGAGTGGACGACTAATACCGAAGAGCGTAATCGTTTGTGGCAGGCGCGTCATGACGCTGCGTATGCTTGTAAAGCCCTGGTACCGAATGGTGAAATCTGGGCGACCGATGTCTGTGTACCCATCTCACAGCTCGCTGAGTGCATTCGAGAAACACAGGTAGATATTCGCGAATCCAAATTGATTGCGCCGATTGTTGGCCATGTGGGCGATGGAAATTTTCATCTGGTATTACTGGTGGATAAGGGCAACGCAGAAGAGGTTCAGCGGGCTCATGCGCTGCATGAGCGGATGGTGATGCGGGCGCTTGCGATGGGGGGCACCTGTACGGGCGAGCACGGAATTGGGTATGGGAAGCTTGATTTCCTAATTGCGGAGCATGGAGAAGCTGTCAATGTAATGCGATCAATAAAACAGGCACTTGATCCGAATAACATCATGAATCCCGGAAAAGTACTGCGGGTATAAGTCCTGAAATTCTCTTTCGGTCTTGAGCGGGATGGCTAGGCCGACTCACTTTGGAGTAGCATCTTTTCGATGGAGCATTGGGAAATTCGAAAGCCTGCGATTGAGGCAGCTGGTGGGATGGTGGTGTCCCAACATAGTATTGCAGCTGAGGTCGGTGCTGAGGTTTTAGCTAAGGGCGGCAATGCGGTTGATGCCGCAGTAGCGGCCGGATTTGCGCTCGCCACAGTTGAACCCTGGATGAGCGGCTTGGGGGGTTGTGGATTTATGACGCTTCACAGGGCGGATACCCAGAAGGCCTATGCCATAGATTTTGGTGTCCGGTCGGCAGCGTCACTTGACCCGGGCGAATACCCGCTGAGCCAGGGCTTTGATTCGGATTTGTTTGCTTGGCCAGGGGTTAAAGACAATCGAAACGTCTTGGGTCCATTTTCCGTTGCTGTCCCGAGTTATGTTGCAGGCGTTTCCCTCGCGCTTGAGAAATTTGGCACGTTTCAATGGAAGGAGCTTCTGGCGCCAGCTATAGAAATCGCGGATAAAGGGCTTGTTGCTGATTGGTATTCGAGCCTGAAAATTGCATCAAGTGCGGCTGATCTCGCTCGTTTTGAATCGACTCGAGATATCTATCTACCCAACGGTTTTGTACCCATGGGTCAATGGGCCGCCGCACCTCCGACGATCAAAATTTCGGGCCTTGCAGAGACCATCGAGCAGCTTGCTCATGAAGGTCCTTCTTCTTTTTATCGGGGCGCACTTTCAAAAAAGTTATTAGATGACTTTAAGAGCGTTGACATTGGACTGTCAGCGGAAGATCTCGCGACTTACAAAGCCAAGTTAACCGAGGTCTCTGGGTTTTCCTACCGGGATGCCAAGGTATACGCGCCGCCCGGTTTGTGTGCGGGGCCCACACTTGAAGATGCGCTTGATCGATTACAGTCATTCAGTCCCGGTTCGTCGCTGCGCCCTGACGGTGCACATTATCGGGCGATGGGAGAAAGCCTCGATAAGGCATATGCTGACCGCTTAATGCGCATGGGACATAGCCCCGACGGAAAAGTCTCTGCATCAACGACTCACCTGAACGTTATTGATCGATATGGTAACGCCGTATCGTTGACCCAAACACTGCTGTCAATTTTTGGCTCCAAATTGACCCTGCCCGATACCGGTATTCTGATGAATAACGGGATGATGTGGTTTGATCCTCAACCGGGCAGGCCAAACTCGCTGATGCCGTCTCAGCAACCTCTAAGCAATATGTGTCCTGCGATTGTTGTCCTTCCATCAGGATCATTAGCCGCGGTTGGTGCATCGGGCGGTCGGAGAATTGTTTCCTCCGTGATGCAGTTGATCGCTTTTATGGTCGACTTTGGCATGGACCCTGAGACCGCGATGCATACCCCTCGAATCGATGTTAGTGGTTCAGGCCAGCTGCTTGCGGACGTTTCTCTTGATCAAGCAATTCTTGATAAGTTGAACAAAGATTTCTCAGAATTCTCGACGGCGCAGCACGAGGTTTTCCCAAGCATGTTCAGTTGTCCTTCTATCGCGACTTTTGATCCGCAAACCAATAGAACGACTGGGGCTGCGTTCGTCACTTCTCCATCTGCTGCAGCAGTTCCAGAAAAAGGCTGCTAGCGTTGCTTGAGCTTGCTCAAGACGAGGTAGGGCCTGAAATGACACGATCAGTCGATTCGCAAATGTCCAAACAGAGCAATCCTTTGATAGATGGAAGCATTTCGGATTTGGGCAAGCCCCAAATTCAGTACGCCAAGAATTTTCTTGAAACCTCGTATGCCTCCAGATTGATGGATCGTTTGAAAAAAAATGTTGAATGGCATCAGCCGAGAATTTTCATTTATGGGCGTTGGGTGCAATCGCCTCGCCTTGCCGCATGGTATGGCGATAAGGGTGCGGTTTATCGCTACTCAAACATGATCAATGAGCCTTTACCTTGGATTGACGAGTTATTGGATCTTCGTAGCATGGTCGTACAAGCTTGTGGAAACCGATTTAATAGCGTGCTTGCAAACTATTACCGCAGTGGTGCTGACAGTATGGGTTGGCATAGCGACGATGAGAGCGAGCTTGGACCCGACCCTTTGATTGCGTCAGTCAGCCTGGGCGGAGATAGACGATTTTTATTCAGGCATCGAAAAGATAAACATGCGGCCAAACATGAGGTGACCCTTGAGCACGGGTCTTTGTTAGTCATGGACAGGGGTGTTCAGGGTGAGTGGCAACATGCTATTCCAAAAACCAAGCGCGAGGTATTACCGCGTATCAATCTCACGTTTCGCTACGTTGAAAAATCCAGTGAGGTCCGCGCCAAAACCAAATCATGAACTCATCAGCTCACAGTGACTTTGATAAGCCGCTTGCAGAACGCATGAGGCCGCGTTGTTTAGATGACTTTATCGGTCAGCCGCATATTGTGGGTCCCGATTCTGGGTTAAGGGGGGCGCTCCTGAATGGGCGAATTCACTCGATGGTTCTGTGGGGTCCCCCAGGCACTGGTAAAACGACGCTTGCTCGAATGATTGCAACGTATTGCGACGCGCAGTTTGAGGTCTTATCCGCCGTTACTTCAGGGATTAAAGAAGTTCGAGAGGTTGTCAGCCGTGCCCAATCAAGTACCGGCAGGGTTGTGCTTTTTGTGGACGAGGTTCATCGCTTTAATAAGGCTCAGCAAGATGGTTTTTTGCCTCACGTAGAGGACGGCACACTGATTCTGATTGGCGCGACAACAGAGAATCCTTCGTTTGAGCTTAATAATGCGCTGTTGTCCAGACTTCGGGTTTACGTGCTCAAGTCGATTGAGAAGCCTGACCTGGAGACACTATTGGAGCGCGCACTGACAGACCGCACAAGCGGCTTGGGCGCATTGAATTTCTCGTTATCGGAATTAGCGCGAGACAAGCTAATTGACGCGGCTGATGGAGATGCACGACGATTGTTGAATCTCCTAGAGATTGCGGCTCAATTTTCAAAACCCGATGACGATGGTCTCTCGCTTTCCGATTCTGCGATTGATCAGGTTATCGGGACACCGGTTCGCCGTTTTGATAATAAAGGAGACATCTTTTATGACCAAATATCGGCGTTGCATAAATCAGTGAGAGGGACAGACCCTGATGCGGCGCTTTACTGGTTTTGTCGAATGATTGATGGTGGTTGTGATCCCCGGTACATTGCCAGGCGTATCGTTCGGATGGCAAGTGAAGATATTGGTAATGCAGACCCACGCGCATTGAGACTCGCTCTGGATGGGGCGGAAGCCTACGAGCGAATGGGCTCTCCGGAAGGGGAGCTTGCATTGGCCCAGGCTGTCACTTATCTCGCCTGTGCTGCGAAGAGTAACGCGGTTTATTCGGCATACAAAGACGCTATGGCGGTCGCAAAAAAAACCGGTTCGGAAGAGGTACCCCATCATCTTAGAAATGCTCCCACTCGACTAGCAAAAGAATTGGGGCACGGAGACGGCTATCGATACGCGCATAACGAGCCGGGTGCTTTCGCGACAGGGGAAACCTACTTGCCGTCGAAGCTCACTAACGATCGTTTTTACCATCCCGTCGACCGCGGTCTTGAAATTAAAATTCGTGAAAAACTTGACAGCCTTAGAGGTAAATCAAAATAGGTCATGATGAGTGATCGATTAAAACTGATTCAGGTGCTGAGCTCGATACAAAGTCACACGGTTTCAGAGCTTGCCGTTCTCGCTGGGTTGGATGATCAAGCCGTTTTGGAAAGTCTTGACGCCCTTCAAGCCGATGGCATTCAGATTGAAAAAACAGATAAGGACGCTTTTCGGGTAAGCAGAGCAATCAAGCCACTGAATTCTGGACAACTGCGTGCTTTTCTCGAATCCAAAAACTATGAGTTTTTAGAATATTTAACCGTGCTTGACACGGTAGATTCGTCAAGCAGTTGGCTTGGCCGTAAAAATGACGCCGGCGAATCCATCCACGGCCGGGCCTGCGTCACTGATTTTCAGAGCGCCGGCCGAGGCAGACGGGGACGGCAATGGCAGGGATCACCATATTCGCACATCATGTTTTCGTTGGGATGGAAACTTGGTATTGCTTTGGGGGAGATTGAAGGACTGAGTCTTTCGGTCGGGTTAATCATTGCTTCCGTCATTCGTGAGCTTGCCAATGTTGAGATCGGGCTGAAGTGGCCAAATGACCTCTGGTGCGCAAATCGCAAGCTGGGCGGTGTTTTGATTGAGACACGTCCGTCGCAGGGACCAAACCCTCTGGTTATTATTGGGGTGGGCCTTAATATTGATGAACCTCGGCCTGATTTTTTAGAGGTGAATCAGGGCATCACAGATCTTGCCAATCATGCAGGGAATATCACGATATCAAGAGAGGAGTTGGCGGCGGCACTACTGTCGAAGATTGTGCAAAAGCTAAAAGCGTTTCCAGGTCAGGGTTTTTCAGCCGACCAGAGTCAGTTTAATAGGCTGGATATTTATTTTGAAAAAGAAATAGAGGCCGTGTCTATCCGTGAGAAAATTCATGGGACGAGCGAAGGAGTTGATATGAAAGGCCGTTACCAGATTCGAAGTTCAAATGGTGATCTTGTTGTAATCAGTGCTGCTGAATTGAGTCTTAGAGCTGCAGGCCAACAGCCTGAACGCTGAGTTAACAATCAACTATGTCCGATGCTACAGAAAATCTTTTGGTCGACCTTGGTAACAGCCGTGTGAAATGGGCAACTTCCAGCATTGACGATTGGTCCGAAGGTCAGCCATTTGAAAATAACGGTACCCAAACTGATTTCACGGTGTGGCGGGATTTGAAACCGGCAAACATATATGTCTCAAATAGTGCAGGGGATTCTTGTTATCAGCATCTTTGCGATTGGTGTTCTGGGATTTGGAATTTGTTCCCCCAGACGCTTGAGGCACAAATCGAGCAGGCGGGGATAAAGAATGGATATCGAGATCCAAATCAGTTGGGTGTTGATCGTTGGCTCGCGATGGTTGCCGCGCGGCAGATCTATACCAGTGCTTTTGTAGTCGTTGATTGTGGAACTGCAATCACGGTGGACAGTGTTTCTGAAAATGGTCAGTTCTTGGGTGGTGTGATCAGTGTCGGGTCTCAGACAATGATTAGCGCGCTGAAAGCGAAGGCGCCGCATTTGTCGTCCGGGACAATGAATTACTCAGGTGTTTTAAATTTAGATACGCAGAACGCGATTGATTCTGGCGCATTGATTTTTGTCGCAGGCGGGATCGAAAGAGTTCTTAAAGAGGTAGAGTCATCGTTAGATTCAGGTTTTCCAGTGGTGATGACAGGGGGTTCTGCGCCTGCAATCGCACCACTCATTGATGGGCCCGTGGACATACGGCCTGATCTTGTTTTAAGAGGGATACAAGTTGTGATTGAAACAGGCTTTTGATGAAAACGATCTTTTTTATTCTCGTTATCATAAATATCGGAATTTATGCATGGGCCACTCAGGCAACACCAAAGGCGGGATTTCGCCTTCCTGAGGCACAGACGGGTCATCATCTAGAGCAGATGGCGTTGGCTGAAGAAAAACTGGGTACGGTCAAGGCACAAGATGGATGCTTAAGAATCGGCCCTTTTTCAACGCAGCAAACCCTGGGCGGCGGCAAACAACTTTTGGTTCACCATGGTTATGGCTCTACTCAGCAAAAAATAACGGCTCGCGAGGAGCATAGATATCAGGCTGTGGTTGGACCATTCCGATCCGAAATTGCACGGGATGGCATTCAGTTTAAATTAGAAGATGAAGGTGTTTCTTTTGAGCCGATCTTAAAAGGGGACGACTACTATCTTTATCTTCGCGCTTTTGCAACAGAATCCCAGGCGCTGTCATTGATTTCAGAGCTTGAACCTCTTGCCCTGCCTTTGAATCTGGAGCGACAGGTGCGCACATTGGGTCCGTTTTACTGGCTAGAAGTGCAGGATGTCGTAACCCCCGAAAGACGCGGTGAGTTAGAACAACTGAATTGGGGTGATACATTGGCGGTTCTAACGCCGATCGCGTGCCCGTCCGGAGGATAGGTTATTAATTGCTGTCGACTTGCACTTATCTGAGTAAAATACGCCACTCTCAAGGTGTGCCCGCATAGCTCAGTTGGTAGAGCAACTGATTTGTAATCAGTAGGTCGTTGGTTCGATTCCGACTGCGGGCTCCATTTTCTAGTTAGAAAAGCAGTGTTTTTTGCAAACTAAAAAATTAGGT
>ENA-OREN01002314-OREN01002314.1-marine-metagenome-genome-assembly--contig:-NODE-2314-length-19611-cov-7.112573_pt1 | contig 19611 bp, 20 predicted proteins | sample MGYA00248624_ERZ508555 | MGnify/ENA primary metagenome ERZ508555 (study PRJEB26222, sample SAMN06267773) | marine metagenome | isolation source: Saanich Inlet, British Columbia, Canada | place...
TTGTGATATTTTCTATAATTATGATATTACCAATGTTATATGCTTATAGTGTTCCAGCATTAGATACAAGATATCTTTATTTTCTTTTTCCAATTTTTTGTGTATTATCTAGTTTAGCAATTCAAAGGTATTTCTCAAAAATCAAAGTTCAAAACTATATTTTAGTTGGAATTTTTATAACAATTTTATTCAGTTCTGTATTATTTTATGAATACAAAAAAGATGATTGGAGAATGGATAAAAATTATGAAGATGAATATTTAAAAATTAGTCAAGAAGTATTAAAATTTGCTGAAGGAGTCAACTATCATCCGATGCTTGGAAGATATTTGGATGTAGAACAAATTCCAAATCAATGGCCAATTTCATACGATGATATATCATTAAAAACTGAATTAATTTCACCAAGACAGAGTTCTCTAAATGAATTTATTCAACAAAATAAACAATCATTAACTCACATCATAGTTGATAACAAAAGTGATTTGCCCAAGTTTTTAATTGAAATTTATGAAAAAGAATTTGAATTTTTGGATTTAGTTTATGAATATGAAATTAAAGAGAATGGAGAAAAGTTTAAAGTTTTTAAAATTAATTATGCAGAATTTGATGAAAAATTATGAATTAAAACTAGAAAAATTGTTCAGAATTAATTAATGTGATAATTCAAACTAAAATTGGATTGAGTGGTAGAACATACACATTATCATTTTCTTAAAATTCAAAAAAAATTTTTCATAAATGGGATTAATCCTCTAACTACAATAATATATAAAATAGATCTAATCGATATGGATTAATTGTTTAATATACGAAAAAATATGACATTTTTTGAATTTCTTCAAACTAAATTTCGTCTGCTTAAAACTATTTCTCGATACAGAAATGCATTTTCTCGATACAGAAATGCATACAAGAATTACATGTGGGTAATCTATAGGATTCTACGAAATAAGTACCCAATTGATGTTGTTTTAAAAAATGGAGAAATTAGAACTTTAAAAAATGTAATAGAAGTTCATGATACTTCTGATGGATTATACAAATTTTACCATCTTGAAAATAATCGTGTGATTATTTCTATGAATGGTAAAGAAATTCAGTTTTTTGGGGGTATTAATAATGGAGATTTGCGTGGAGTTTTCCTGAGAGATGATTACAAATTTTTACCTGTAGATAATAAAATTGTATTAGATATTGGAGCTAATATTGGAGATACTGCAATTTATTTTGCTGTAAACAATGCATCAAAAGTCATCGCATTAGAACCATACCAAAATAATTTTGAGATTGCGAAAAAGAATATTTCACTTAATAAGCTTGAACAGAAAATAGAAATTATATTAGCAGGATGTTCGTCAAAATCTGGCTTTATTAATTTAGAACCTGATAAAGGATCTCTCAATGTGGGATTACATGAAGTAAAAACAGGAATCAAAACACCCCTATTGTCTCTACAAAATCTTGTTGAAAAGTATGAAATTAAATCAGGAATATTAAAAATGGATTGTGAAGGTTGTGAATATGATTCTATTCTAGAAACTGCAAATGAAATTTTGCAAAAATTTTCTCATATCCAAATAGAATATCATTATGGATACAAAAATCTAAAAGAAAAACTAGAAAGTGCAGGATTTTCTGTCAAAATAACAAAACCTAATTTGTACATGAGTCCTGAGGCATTACCATCAAAAATGTTCTTTGGTTTTTTGTATGCCACAAATAGAAGAAAATAAACTTGACTTGTCCTGATTGCCAAACAACTTATCTACATTTTATCAAGAAACGTACTGATAATGCAATCTTGAACGAAGATATGATTGAAGCTTATGTGTTTGTTAATAACATTTACGAAGTAAAAGCCTATGAATCATTAATATGAGTTATTACAATTTCTTACGAAGAAGCTTACCTTGATCATTTTTAGGTAATTTATCTAAAAACTTGATAATTCTAGGAATTTTATAGTTTTCAAGTTTTCCCTTACAAAATGAGTATATTTCATCATCTTTCAAATGGACACCATTTTTTGTAACAATAAAAGCTTTTACTATTTGACCTAGTAATGCATCAGTAATTCCTTTTACTGCAACATCATCAATTTTTTCCATTAGTTTTAAAATATCTTCAATTTCTTTAGGAAAAACTTTTTCACCTCCAATATTTATCAAATCATCTTTTCTGCCAACCAAAAAAAGATAACCATCTTTATCAAAATAACCAATATCTCCAGTATGTAACCAATTATTTTCAAATTTTTGATTATTCCCGATAGTTTTCCAATAACCTTGACTAACATGATTGCCTTGTATACAAATTTCACCATGTTCTAATGCTGTACATTCATTAGAATTTTTAATAATTTTAATTGTCACTCCAGGTAATGGCTTTCCAACAGAATTAATTTTATCATCTTGTTTTTTGTAGAGATGAAATGTGGAACGGGAAGCTTCAGTTAAACCATAATAAGTATACAAATTTTTATTTTCTAATATATCTAAAAGATTATTAGTTAACTCATTAGGCATTGGTGAACTGTTTGTTAAGAGATAGCGAATAGAGTCTATAGAATTTCGAAATTGTAGTTTATGATTAGCCATAATTTGTTGAAATGTCGTTGGTGTAGATGCAAAAGATGTGGCATTGTAGTCTTTAATTGAAGAAATTACTTTAGGCAAATTAATCGTATTTTTATGTAAAACTGCTGTTCCACCAGATTTAATTATACAATTCAAACAACCTAATCCAAAAGAATGAGATAGTGGTAATGAAATTACATCTATATCATTTTCAGTGATACTCAGAAAATTGTTAACTCTGTTCACAGTATTTTCTACATTATTATGAGAAAGTTGAACTGCCTTTGGAGTAGATGTAGTTCCAGCAGAAAAAAGTATCATAGCAATTGATGAAGGTTCACCAACAGGATGAAAATTAATTGAATCTTCAAAATGAAATGATTCTATGTCTAAAAATTTATAATTTTTTAAAATATTTGTTCTAAGTAATTTTTTTTGTAATATTTTATTACTAATAATTAAAGAAGGGTCAGTTAGTTTGAGTTGATGTATAAGATTGGAGTCAGATATAGAAGGGGGAATTATGTGACAAATATTTCCTGAGGCTAATATTCCAAAATAAGAAACTACAAAATCAATTCCATTTGGTAATAAAAGAGAAATAACCTTGGGTGAATCAGTTTTTAAAATATCTGCTAATGATAGGGATTTCTTGGTTAAATCAGAATAGGTAATTTCTGAGTCTTCAAAAATTATAGCAATTTTTGTTGGGAATCTCTCTGTTGAATGTAAAAGAAAATCAGTTATCATTCTTTTTCTTCTTAATTAATTCTAAAGCAGATTTTGCTGAAGAAATTGAAATAATTTCATCAGTTTCAAGTTGAATATTAAATTGATCTTCAATTTCAGAAATTAGATTTACATGTGAGAATGAATCCCAATTTTCATAATCAGATTGTTCTCTGTTTAAATCAAAATCATTTTCAATTTCAGGAAATATTTTAACAAAAATATCTTTTAATTTAACTTCGTCTATCATCTTTATCGAAATTATTAGTAGTATTGATAAACCTTCTCATTTAATTGATTATGGATAATGAAAAAAGGTATTGGAATAGTTATTGTAAAAATTAATAGATTCAGAGAGAAAAAATATGATTTAAATGAAACATTCTATAAAAAAAATTTAAAAAACATGAAATGAAATATTGTATAAAGTTTGAAGTGGTTTTACTCTAGAGGGGTTCAGATCAAGATCCATATCATTATTTTTCAGGAAAATTTGCTGCAAAGGAAGCAATTCTAAAAGATGTAGGGAGAAACATCTGGGGAGTAAAGAGTAAACTGATTTTAGGATCCCTGTTTACCTGATAGTTTGCAAATTCGTGCGATTAGAAATATTCTTTTTTTGAGTGTCTTGTTCCATAAGTTAATCTTATTGAACTGATTCTTTAAACATTTTTGAATACTGTTTTGTCTATTGAAATGTTTTTTGGAATTTTTTTATGATGTTACAAATAACTAAATTATAAAAATCAATTTATATCTAGAACTATTTTATATGTTAATTTGAAACAAAATGTATTCATTCTGGTAATTGATTCATTACGTTTTAGAAATTTACTTGGAAAAAACACAACATGTAAAATTCCAAACATTGAAAATCTAATAAAAAATGGTGTTTCATTTTCAAATGCATTTAGTTCTGCTGATGGAACCGTGCTTTCTTCTGCAAGTATATTGTCTGGAATGTATCCTTTTCATACTGGTGTCACACAATCCAGTCATTATCAATTAGATGATAATGTTACCCATATGGCAACTTTTTTTAAAAATTCTGGATATGATACTAATACAAAAATCCCTGAGTTAACTTTTCTCAAAGGATTGGCTGATGATTTTGAAAACAATGATAAATTTTACAATAATTACTATGAATTATCTAAAGGATTTGGGAAAGAAATATTGAAAAAATTAGATTTGTTATCTAAAAAAGAACCTTGGTTTTTTTATGCTCATATCAATGACCTTCATCTTCCTACTTGGCCTTCAAAAAAATTTGATCATGAGGACTATGGGGCAAGTAATTATGACAGAGTAATTTCTGAAATTGATTATTGGATTGGAGAATTTTTAAAAAAAATTGATCTAAAAAATACTTTGGTAATTCTTAGTGCTGATCACGGTGAATACCTTCCTTTTGTTAAAAAAAATAATCAGATCATTTCTTTTGAAGCTGGAAAAATTCAACAAATTCTAAGAAAATTTGGTGCTAAAATACCAAAAAAAATTCGACAAAAACTAATCGGATTCTTTTCTAAATCTAATAATAACATTATTTCAAATAAAATTTCACAATTTAATCTTGATGAATGTGAGAAACGTTCTTTCACAAATACTAGAAAGGATTCAAATTATCTTTTTGATGAGTTACTACACATTCCTTTAATATTTTCTGGCCCTAATATTAAAAATAATTCTGAAATAAATAATTTAGTTAGTCATGTTGATATTTTTCCCACAATTGCGGAATTACTTGATTTAAAAATTCAAACTAAAATTGATGGAACAAGTCTTCTTCCGTTGATTAATGGGCACAGCATTGATGAAAAATTTGTTTATTTTGAAAGAGATATACTTTTAAAAAAACCCGAAAATGATGTTATTGGAATTCGAAATAACGCATACAAATATTTCCGCCCTTATAATAATTCATCAGAAAATCTATTTCTTTTTGATTTGATAAATGATCCTAATGAAGAAAAAAATATTTCAAAAACTGAGTTAGGTATTGTAAATAAAATGGAAAAACATCTTAATCTAATAATCCAACAACAAACTCGCATTTCTCAATCGTCTGTGGATGAAGAATATTCTAAAAAAGTTGAAGATGAATTAAAGAAACTTGGGTATATCTAAAATTTTTTTAAATATTTACAATATAATAATATTCATACCGGAATTATGAATGATGTATTCAAAGTTTATGATAATTTTAGTGATGAATATTTTTCAAATAAAGAAAAAATGAACAATGATGTGATAAATTATTTCATAATGCATAAAACTACCTGGAGATAATACTTGAAAAAATTAGATCTCTAGAATTAGATAAAAATTCCATTATTTTGATCATGTTTGATAATGGAATAAGTGTGGGTGAAAAAGTAGGTAAATGAGCTTTTGGTGCTTTTTGTTGTGATTATACGTTGAGAATTTTTGTGTATTTTATATATCCAAAAATTGAATCTATTGAAGTAAAGCAACAAGCACAAACTATTGCGTCTGAGATAAGATTTGTTATGCTAACTGAAGCTAAATATTACATTATTTTCAATATCGCGAAATTTTTTGTCTGCTTATTACTGTAATACTAAAGAATTTAACATAATTAATGAAATTACATTTATTCGGAAAACCTATTTATCACTTTAGAGCATTAAATTGCATGCAAAGAATAGATGATACCATAATTGATACTAATTTAATTAAATCTGGAAAAAACTTCCTTGGCATTTTGAATGATATTAAAAGAAGACCTGAGGATGCTGCAAACGAATTACAAATTTCATTAGAAGAAATTAATGCAATTATTGAGGGAAAAAAATCAATAAATTCAGAAATTGTCGATAAAGCAATAAAAATTTGGCCTGTAAATGCACGGGATTTCTATGTAATTCAAGATGATTGTCCTTTAGGTGTTAAAATAATGAGAGCGGAGGAATCCAAAAAAACAAGTCGTATTATGAATAGAGCAGGAAAACCCTATTACGAATATAGAGATACTGTAATTAGCACTGTAGCACCATTTAGACCTGAATGGATTCTTGAGTTATGTTACGTTGATAACAATGAACCAACAAACTCTGAAGTTCAGTGGAATAATGGACATTTTATGCATCAGTTTACTTATTTTATTGGAGAAGTAAATTTCTATTATAAGGATTCAAAAGGAGAGAAAAATGTAGCTGTAATGAATACTGGTGATTCAATGTATATTACACCTTTTACTCCACATACATTTACTTCTAGAAAAGGAGCTAAAGAAAATGGTTTAATTTTAGCTTTGACTTATGGAGGAAAACTAACTGGGGATGTTCAACAAGAATTATCTGGTTTATCAGTTGAGCTGGGTTCAAATTTTGCATTAGATTTTTCATCTAAAGAAAATGCAAGTGCATCATTGATCAAATACCATAGAGAAATTTCTAATCTGTCTATGGATGAACTATCAAAAAGAACAACCATATCATTGAATGAATTAAATAATTTTGAAAATGGAATTAAATTACCTTCTTTTTCAGATCTTGAAAATATTGCAAAATCTTTAACAATTAATGTTAGAGATCTTCTCCCAAATGATAAAATTGAGGATAAAGTAATTGTCAAACACCATGAAGAAGGAAAAAAATGGTTTTATCCTGAAAGTATCAAAAATTATGAATTCTGTGAATTAGCATCTACTACTGCGCTCCCTTTTTCAAAAGCATTTGAAATTAAAGTTATGAATTCTGAAAACCATAATTTTGATTTAGAATCAGGTGTACATCAATATGTATACAATGTTGGTAATACACCTATCAAAATATCTTGGAAATCAGATGGTAAGAATTATGATGAAATCATTAACTCTGATGATTCTTTATACTTGAAACCATTTGTAAAACATTCCTTTGCTGGAAATGGAAAACTACTAGTTTTACGTATTGGCGGTAAAATATCTGGTGATTCTCAAAGGGAATTATCAATAGTTGGAAAAAAGAATGCTTCAAGAGCCATTTCAGAAACAATGCAATGGTTTGATCCTAAAGGAAAAAATTAAACAATCTAAATTTTTAAGCATATCCTATGACTAAAAAAAACCTCATTATTATAATGATAGATGGAGGTAGATTAGACCGTGCACAAACTTCATCAGTTTTTAATAATTTAAAATCTAAATCAATCTTTTTTTCTAACTCGATTACTTATGGCCCTCATACTATTGCCGCAATGCATGCTGTTTTTAGTGGATCTTATGGTTCTAGAACCGGAACTAATAGCTATTGGTCTACTTACAAATTTAAAAAAAATAAATTTAAGACTCTAACTGAATATCTGAAAGAAGAAAATTATATCACATATGCAGATGTAATAAATCAATTAGTTGTTCCAAAACAGGGATTTGAAAATTATATTGTTCATGATGAATTAAATGATGATTTGGTTGAGAGACACAAAAATCTTTTAGATGAAATGCATAAAAAGAATTTGGAAAATAAAAATTTCTTTGTCTACTTACATTATAGTAAAATTCATACTGGTATTATGAATGATGTTTTAAAAGTATATGATAACTTTAGTGAGGAATTTTTTTCCAATAAAGAAAAAAATACAGAAAGATATGACAAATTATTTAAAACTTCAACTGAATATTTGAATGAAATTTTAGATAGAATTAGACAGTTAAAACTTGATAAAAATTCAATCATACTGATAATGTCTGATCATGGAATTAGTACAGGTGAAAAAATAGGTGAAAGAGCATATGGTGTATTTTGTTATGATTACACTTTAAAGACAATCACACATTTCTTAATTCCAAATTTTGAACCAATTGAAATCAAACAACAAATTAGAACAATCGATTTCATGCCTACGGTTCTAGAATTATTAGATATTCCATTTGATACAAAATATTCTCCTATGGATGGAATTTCTTTGGTTCCCCTTATACGTGGAAAATCCTTATCGGAGCAATATGCATTTTCTGAAACTGGAAATCCTTTACATGAAAAAACTCCTCCAAAAGAACCAAATGTAAAATCAATCCGAAATTCAAAATGGAAATTAATTTTTAATGAACATAATTGTTCTAAGGAACTTTATAATCTTGAATTAGATCCTCATGAAAATAAAAATTTAATCAATACAAATCAAGAAATATCTGATATTTTATGGGTTGAATTAAAAAAATTAATGAATAAATCTAATTAATTTAAAAAATTTCTTCTGCTTTTTTCAAATCTTGTATAGTGTCAATTTCACACCATTTTCCAGTGATTAAAACAGGTTCAATATCCTCTTTTGAATCGACTAATTCTTGAATCATGTCTGTTATGTACCCTTTCAAAATGTTTGGTGCTTCATGAAAATTCCCTACATGCGAATTAATTAATTTATCATATTTTTTAACAAAAATTTTTGAACCTTTTTTTGATAATTTTATAATCCCAATAAATTCTCCAACATTTTCATTTATTTCAATATTCTTTTTAATTTTAATAATTTTCATTGATTTATCTAGTAAAACATTTTCTGCTTCTATTTTTGGATGTAGTGTTCTTCCTTCATACATTTTTCTCCAATTCATATCTATTCCTATAGAGATATTTTCTTTTGACTCTAAAATTTTTTTAAGGATTTTATATTCAAAAATTATGTCTGAATATAAAATTACAATTTCATCTTTCAAAAATTCTTTTGCTTCCATCAAACTTCCTAAAATATCATGTTCTGTAAAATGTTGATCTTTTACATATTTGACATGAGTTAAATTAAATTTTTCACTATATGGACCTGTAATTACTATTATTTCTTTAATACCTGCTTCTTTTAATGTCGAAATTTGGTATTCTATGATTGGTTTACCATTTACAGTAACCATTGATTTGGGAATATTTTTTACATCATTACTAATTCTTTTACCTGAACCTGCAGCAATTATTATAGCTTTCATACTATTGAAGTGATTTCATTACTCTATCTCTGATTTCTTTAGGTTCCCAAGAAACTCGTTTGCTTCTTTCTTTACTTGTTGAGATTTTTATTAAAAGGAAAATAGGTCCCTGATATTTTTTAATTTTCTTTAGGACTGAAATTAATTTAGTTTTTGATTCTATTTTAAATATTTTATATTGTGCTTCTTTTGCTATTTTCTCTAAATTGATTTTTGAGGAATTTGTGGGTTGGCCACCTGTTGATTCATGACTATTATTGTCAAATACTATATGAATCAAATTTTTTGGTTTTAAACTTCCAATAGTTACCAATGAACCTAAATTCATCAGAATATTTCCGTCTCCATCAAAAATAAAAATATGTTTTTTAGGATTTTTTAGTGCAATTCCTAATCCTATTGATGAGGCTAGACCCATAGAACCAATCATGTAAAAATTAGATTCTTTATCGTTTGCTTCAAAGAGATCTCGGCTCATAAATCCATTAGCTGATACGATTGGGTTTTTCCCAATATTACCTGCAATTATTGCCACTGCTTCTTTTCTAATCATGAAACATTCTCCTGATTATCAGAGCACATGATTTTTCCTCTTTAATCTGCTTTAATGCCCAATCACAACCTGATTTCCAATTTTTGTCTGTAATTATTTTTGATTTTAATTCAATTATCTTGAGTAACTCTGGTTGAATTTTTCCAATTTTTAGATGCTCGGGAGCATCATCAGAAAGATATCCTCTCCATCCAATAAGAAAAATTATTGGAATTTCATATAATTGAACAAGAGATGTAATTGTACTAATGGAATTTGCAAAGCCTGCATTTTGCATAAAAACTAATGATGGACTATTAGATAGGGTCATTCCCGTAGCAACTCCTATGGCTTCCTCTTCCCTAGTTGTTATGATTATTTTTTTATTCTTTAATCCTTGATCTATAAAGTGCTTTAATGTTGAATCTGGAACTCCCACAAAATTTTCTATTTTTTTGTTTGATATATAATCAAACACTTTTCTTTGATTAATTTCATTCATTAATGTATCCCATTTTCTTCAAACTATCTTCAATTTCTTTTTCTTGATTTTTAATTTTATACATTTTTTGTAAATTAAATATATCCTCCATTGAAGAATGCTCAAAATTTACTTGATCTAAACTTTGAACTTCTTTCATTTGCTTTAGACTTTCATTCATTGCATAATAAGCCACACGTAATGTTTGGTTAGCATAAATTACCATTTTGAATCCATGATTTTTCAAATCATCTAGTTTTACAGAAGTATATGTAGTAGGGATTGCAATTAATGGAATTTTTCCATGCCACAAATCAGCAAATTCAAGAACTTCATTAGGTGTATTTTTTTTTGAATGTATTAAAATTGCATCTGCCCCTGCTTTTTCATATGCATCTGCTCTTTTTAGAGCATCATCCATTCCCAATTCTGCTATTAAAGACTCTATGCGTGCAATTATCATGAAATCATCATTTTGCTTTGCTTGTTTTGCTGCAATTATTTTTGCTACAAAATCTTTTTCATCTAATAATTTATGGCTCCCATTTGAAAGTAAACTATTTTGTTTTGGAAAAATTTTGTCCTCAATACTAATTGCTGCAATTCCTGCACTCTCATATTTTTTAACAAGATGGCTTACATTCGATGGTCCTCCAAATCCTGTATCACAATCTGCAATAATTGGAATTTCACAAGCTTCTACCATATTTGATGCAACTGTTAAAAATTCCGTCATTGTCAGTATGCTGGCATCTGGTAAAGCATGAGTTGCTGATATTGCAAAACTACCTGCCCATACAGCATCAAAATCATTTATCTCAACTAACTTTGCTGACATTGCATCAAATGCGCCTCCAACTTTTAGAATTTCATTAGAATCTAAGATTTGGCGTAATTTTGTTGTATTATTCATTTTCTAGATGAATTCAAGACTTTATTTTTACTTTTAAGTTTTAATAAACTATAATCTCATTTTCTTGTGATTTGTATACAATCAAGCAACCTAATCAGATTATATTTGGAAAATATTCAGCCCGAGACTTTGATTTCCCAAATGATAGTTTAGTGATAACATCTCGTGGTGCAAAATCTCGTGGATGGTTAGATTATACTTCATTAGAAAATTGTTTATGCTTTGATATGGTTGAATCTAACCCTTCTATGGACACAGTGGAAAAAATTATTTCTGAATTTAATGATAAAAAATTCAACACTATTATTGGAATTGGAGGTGGAAGTTCTCTTGATGTAGCAAAATATTGTGCATATAAATTGAACAAATTTAAAATTATGATTCCAACTACATTTGGAAGTGGAAGTGAGGTAACACGAATTTCAGTATTGAAAATAAAAGGGAAGAAAAAAAGTTTTCATGATGATAAAATTTTTGCTGACATTGCTATAGTTGATCCTATTTTTATTGAATCATCAAATGAAAATATAATAAAAAATTCTGCAATTGATGCATGTGCACAATGTACTGAAGCATATGATAGTAAATTATCCAATATTTATACAAAGTTCATTTGCAATGAAGCATTTACAAGATTAGAAGATGGAATTTTAAATAATAATACCGAAAATTTAGTTTTAGGTTCTTTATTATCAGGATTAGGTTTTGGAAATTCCTCTACTACTTTGGGGCATGGATTATCGTATGTTTATTCTAATGACGGTTTTTCTCATGGTCATGCTCTAGCTTTCACTACTACTGTATCTCATGAATTTAATAATTCTATTTTTTATAAAAGATTTTTAAAATTAGTAAAAAAATTAAATTTTCAACCTATACACTTGAATCAAAATCTTGTTGATGCTGCAAATTTAATAATGACGGATAAAAAACACTTAGATCCTAATCCTAGAGTTGTTACAAAAAATACAATAATTGAATTGTTAGAAAAAATTAATGCTGGACATGCTTTAGATTGATTTTAATCTAATTTTTGATATTTGTTTAATTTTATAATTTTAAAAAATAAATTCTAAAATAAACTTCATCAATTATTGTTAATTTGATAAACTCTTACAAATAACATTGATTTAATCACGTTGTTCTCTGATTAGACTTACAACTGAATAAAGAATTATTGAAGTCATCATGAATATGGTACCTGTAATCGTTGCTCCAGCTGCTATTATGGCAATAAAATATGAATTCTTTAAACGTATTTATTTAATTTAGATAATTAAAATTCATGCCATTTAGATTCTCCCCGCTTTCAATTCCTGAAGTTATTTTGATAGAACCAAAAATATTTTCTGATGAAAGAGGAATATTTTTTGAAAATTTTAAAGTATCTAATTTTACTGATAATGGAATTGATACAAAATTCCTTCAAGATAATTTTTCACAATCAACAAAAAATGTCATAAGAGGATTACATTTTCAAATACCTCCAAAAGCACAGGCAAAACTTGTTTCAGCATTAAAGGGTGAAATTTTAGATATTGCAGTTGATATTAGAAAAAATTCCTTAACATATGGTAAATGGATAAGTCAAATCCTTTCTGAAAATAATCACAAATCATTGTATATTCCAGAAGGATTTGCTCATGGATTTTGTGTATTAAGTGAAAAAGCATCGGTTCTTTACAAAGTTTCACAAGAATTTTCTTCAGAGCATGAAAGAGGCATTAACTGGTGTGATTCTGATTTAAAAATTCCATGGTCTATTGAAAAACCGATTATATCAAAAAAAGATTCTGTTTTACCTTTTTTGAAAAATATTGATAGTTATTTTGTATATTAGTCAAATGTGTTACATTAAAGTTAAATAGCAAATTCAAAATTTCTTAACATGAAAATTTTAGTTTGTGGAGGATCAGGATTTATTGGCAGTGCATTTATCAGAAATTATATTTTAAATAATCCTGAATCATACATAACTAATCTTGATAATCTTACAATTGGTTCAAACCAAGAAAACTTGAAGGATTTACACAATAATTCTCATTACAATTTTATCAAAGATGATATCAGAAATGAAATCCTGATTACAGATTTAGTAAAAGATCATGATATAATTGTAAATTTTGCAGCAGAATCCCATGTTGATAGAAGTATTGCAAATCCAAAACCTTTCATTGAAACAAATATCCTTGGTACTTTTTCTTTACTTGAAGCAATAAGAAAATATGATAAATTTTTTGTCCATGTATCTACTGATGAAGTATATGGTGATGCTGAAAATCAATCAAGTTTTACTGAACTATCTCAAATTAATACTGGTAATCCATACTCTGCTACAAAAGCTGCTGCTGATCATCTAGTTGCATCATATCATAGAACATATGGAATAAACTGTATTACTACAAGATGCACAAATAATTTTGGACCATATCAATTCCCAGAAAAATTAATTCCTAAAACAATAATTCGTTCAATAAAAAACCTCAAAGTTCCACTCTATGGGGATGGAACACAGATTCGAAGTTGGATTTATGTTGATGATCATGTTCGGGCAATAGAATCCCTAATTTCAAAAGGAATTTCAGGACATGTATACAATATCACCGCATATGATGAACTCACAAATAAAACCATAGTAGAAAAAACACTAGATATTCTTGGAAAATCACATGACATGATAGAATATGTTGGTGATAGACCTGGCCATGATAAACGCTATTCTATTGATTGCTCAAAGATTGAAAATCAAATTGGGTGGAAACATCAATACAAATTTGATGATGCACTAAAACAAACTGTGGATTGGTATTTGCAAAATCAATCTTGGTGGGAACCGCTAATTAATGAAAATACTCTACATCCCCAACCGTGGACCATAACCTGGAAATGAAATTTCTTGTTACTGGCTCTACAGGACTTGTAGGTTCTCAGGTAGTTAAGGAGTTAATTAAACAAAAACATGTTGTCTATTCATGTTATAATGAATCCTTTCCACAAGATGGAATCCAAACCAAGCTTGATTTAGTAAACCAAAATGATATTAAAGATACACTAAATGAAATTCAACCTGATATAGTTATTCATCTTGGAGCAATGACTAATGTTGATTTATGTGAAACAGAGAAAAATTTTACAATGACAATTAATGCAATGGCTACTGAAACTTTGGCAAAAGAATCTGCAAAACAAAAAGCATTTTTTGTTTATGTTTCAACTGACTATGTTTTTGATGGCATAACAGGAATGAAAAAAGAAAATGACTTTACAAATCCATTAGGGTTTTATGGTAAATCAAAACTTGCAGGTGAAACTACATTGAATAAATTAGCATCTAATTGGTGTATTGCAAGAACTAGTACTCCATTTGGAATTCATCCTATCAAGAAAAGTTTCCCATTATGGGTAAAAGAAAATCTAGAGTCAAAAAAAAAATTCCCTGTTGTGACTGATCAATTTACATCACCCACATATGTTCCAAATTTTTCAAAGATGCTAATTGAAGTTGCAACAAGACAAATAAGTGGAATTATTCATCTAGCTGGTTGTACAAGAATATCACGATATGCTCTTGCAGAAATGATTGCAGATAAGCTAAATTTAGACAAAACTCTAATAATTCCATCTAGAATTGATGAAATGAATTGGAAAGCACAAAGACCAAAAGATTCATCACTTGATGTTTCCCTTGCTGTTGAAATTTTAGAGGAAAAACCGCAGAAAATAGAAGATAGTCTTGATTTATTTTTATCCGAATTATGATTGATTTTATATTAGAACAAAATTACAATGTTAGAATTGAAAGGAATTATTCTACACGGAGGTCATGGAACCAGACTTAGGCCTCTTACACATACGGGACCAAAACAGTTGTTGCCAATTGCCAATAAACCCATGTCTCAATATGCGCTAGAAGATCTAAAAAATTCGGGAATTATAGATATTGGAATTATTATTGGTGGTGTTTATTCAGAAAAAGTTAAAGAATATTATGGAACAGGAGAAAAATTTGGCGTAAATATTACTTACATCAAACAAGATTCACCAAAAGGCATTTCACATGCAATTAGTTTATGTAAGAATTTCATTGGTAATGACAAATTCATTGTATATTTGGGAGATAATGTTTTAAGAAAAGATCTAGTTGATTACACCAAAAAATTTCAATCATCTGATTCTGATGCTATGATATTATTATGTAAAGTTAAAGATGCAAAAAGATTTGGCATTGCAGTATTGGATAAAGAAAATCCAAAGAAAATTAATCAAATTATTGAAAAACCAAAAAATCCACCATCTGATCTTGCAGTTATTGGAATTTATTTTTTGACTCCAAAAATTTTTAATATTATTAATAAACTAAAACCTTCTTGGAGAGGTGAATTAGAAATAACTGATGCACTCCAACTACTGATGGATCAAAAAAATAAAATTGAATATGATATTGTAACTGGTTGGTGGAAAGATACTGGTACACCTGAAGATATCATTGATGCAAATAAACTAGTTTTAGATTCATTTGATATTACTAATAATGAAAAAAATTCAAAATACCCAAAAAATATTCTAATTGGTAAAAATTGTAAAATTTCTGAAAATTCTATTCTTAAAGGCCCTATAATTATGGGGGATAACTGTGTGGTCTCTTCAGCTACAATTGGACCTAATGTCAGCATTGGTGATAATTCTATATTGGAAAATTGTGGAATTGAAAATTCGATTTTAATGAATGATTGTAAAATAATTTCTACGACTCATATTTTTGACAGTATTATAGCCAATGGTTCAGAAATCAAAAAAAGTACTTTAGATAAAAAACAACAATTTCTTTTAGGTGAAAGATCACAAGTAAATCTTTAAAAAATTACATTTTTTTAAGTATTTTTTAATTTATCTTATTTCTTCTAATAATTCTTTAATTCTATCTAAGTTTATTTTTGGAGAAAAGCCTATCTCTTTTTTTGCTTTAGATATATCTGCATGACTACACCTGATTTCTCCTTTTTTTGCCCTGATATGCTTTATTTCTAATTTCTTTCTGGATAATAAAATCATTTTATTGACAAGTTCATTGATAGTGATTGTTTTACCACTTGCAATATTATATGTTCCAGAATTACTTGATTGCATTGCATTATAAATTGCATTTATTACATCTTCTATTGCCACAAAATCTCTAGTTTGTAAACCGTCTCCAAATATTTCAATAGGTTTTTTTTGCTTTATTTTTTCCAAACATTTAGTTATTACTCCGGCATATTCTGATGATTGGCCAATACCATAAATATTAAAAAATCTTAAAATGACATAATTGAAATTATAACTTGATTTCCATTGCCTAATAATTTCCTCCATCATTACTTTACTCTCACCATAAGGTGAAATTGGATTCATCTTTGTTTCTTCAGTTAGATTGACATCTTGATTTCCTTCACCATAAACAGCAGCTGATGAAGCAGCAATCAACTTTTTTACATGATTTTTTTCACATGACGCAAGAACATTTTTTGTTCCATCTACATTCACTTGAAATGTTTCTGAAGGATTATCTATTGATTCAGATACTGAGATTTTAGCAGCTAAATGGATTACAATATCATGATTCTTAGAAGCATCTTGTATGTCGAGAGAATTTATGATGTCTCCTTCTATCACATTTATACCCATCTGAATAAAATGAGATATGGATTCTTTTGTAGAATTTGAAAAATTATCAAATATTGTTACTGTATAATTTTTTTTCAAAAGAAAACTAACAAGATGTTTTCCAATGAAACCAGCCCCACCAGTTACCAGAACTTTCATGAAATAATTCATTAAATCTAGGTTATATCTTGTGATATTCTAATGCTATTGATTTTTAAAAAGCTAATTGTATGATTACACATGGATAAGGTTGTAATTGATTCTTCTCTTAGAACTGTTGAATGGAAGAATAATAAAGTTATAATGATTGAGCAAACAAAGCTTCCAAATGAACTAGTATTTGTAGAATATGATGATTTTAATCAAGTTGCAAATGCCATTAAAACTTTGATTGTTAGAGGTGCACCAGCTATTGGAGTATCTGGAGCTTTTGGATTAGGATTAGCCGCTTTGCAAAGTAAAGCAACAACCAAAGAAGAATTGCTATCTGATCTGGAAGATGCAAGAAAAATTTTATTTGCAACAAGACCAACTGCAGTAAACTTGGGTTGGGGATTAGAAAAAATAATGAATGTGGCAAAAACTGGAGAAACAGTAGAACAAATTAGAGAACTAGTAATTTCTACTGCTAAAAAAATGGCAGATGAAGATATTGAGATTAACAAATCTATGGGAAAGAATGGTGCTCCTCTTTTTGATGATAATGATACTATAATGACTCATTGTAATGCAGGTGCACTTGCAACTGTTGCATATGGGACTGCATTGGGTGTAATTAGAGCAACTAGGGAGAGTGGAAAAAATGTTAAAGTAATTGCTACTGAAACAAGACCAATACAACAAGGCTCTCGTTTAACTGCATTTGAGTTAAAACATGATGGGTTTGATGTAAGTTTGGTTCCTGATACTGCTGTAGGATATTCTATGGCAAATGGATTGGTAAACAAAGTTGTAGTAGGTGCAGATAGAATTGTAAAGACTGGTCATGTATTTAATAAAATTGGAACATATCAAGTTGCAACAATGGCAAAACAGCACGGAATTCCATTTTATGTTGCAGCACCATTATCTACAATTGACTTGGAGACAAAAGCTGATGATGTTATTATTGAGATGAGAAATAGCAGTGAAGTTACTGGAATTGGTGATAAAAAGACTGCACCTGATGATATTAATGTCATTAATCCTGCTTTTGATATGACTCCTCCTGAATTAATTGCTGGAATTATTACTGAAAAAGGCGTGGCTACGGCTCCATATGAGGAATCGATTCCAAAATTATTTGAAGCTAATAATTAGAAAGTTTTTATTGTTTTTCAAACTGTTGTATAAAATATGAGTACTGTTTCTACACAAGCAATTGAGGATTCGCTTAAACAATGCATGGATCCTGAAGTTCCTCTAAACATTGTAGAAATGGGATTAATCTATGGAATTAATGTTAAAGAAAATAATGATGTTGATATTAAAATGACCATGACTACACAAGGATGCCCTTTACATGAAACTTTGGTTGCAGATGCAACAAGATTTGCTAAAAAAGTTCCTGGAGTAAATGATGTTCATATTGAAATCGTATGGGAGCCTGCATGGTCAATGGATAAGATGACTGAAGAAGGAAAACTCAAAATTAAAGAAATGGGTGCTGCTGGATTAAACACTCCTGCACCAATTAATTATGAAACAGCATTACCTCAAGGAGTTGGAAAATTGGTACAACAAGAAGATGGTTCTATGGTATTAGCTAATGAACATGATCAAGGATTTATGGTAAATCAAGCAATTGTTGACTTTTGGAAATCTTGTAATGGTCAACGTAAAGTTACAGATTTGGTAGAAGTATTTGCACAACAAACAGGATTACAAAGAAACCAAGTTGAAAAAGAAGTCATGCAGTTATTACAGCAATTACGTGATGGTGGATTAATTGCAATTGCAGGTCACCCAGATACACCAAATGTTGACTTTAAAAAATAATTTTTAAAAAATATGGTTTGAATTTGCACCATCAAAGTTTATTGTAACTCCTGTTAGGTATTTTACATTATTTTCAATTATACCTTTAACAAAATTTCCAATCTCTTCAGGCTCTCCTAATCTTTTCATAGGTAATGTTTTTTCAAATTTTTTTACATTTTCAATTAACTCTTGAGTTCTATCTGTATTGATGGGACCTGGTGCAATGTTAATACAACTAATATTTCTTTGAGCGTATTCTTTGCTTAACACCTTGAAAACTTCAGAGAATGCCGCACGATACGCTGATGATATTATTAATTTCACATTTGGCTCTTTTATTACATTTGAGCTAATCAAAAAGATATACCCTCCATCATTAACTTTAATTTTTTGTAAAATAGTACAAAACCCTACAAATAATTGATTATGATATTTATTCCAATCTTTTTCAGTAATTGTTGAGAAAGGTTTTGGTTCAGGACCTCCTGTATTTAGAATTAAAATATCTGCGTGATTATGTATTTCTAAAAATTTTTTTACACTATCTAAATTTGATGTATCAATATCACTTTTGGATGCTGCAAAAACATCAATTTCAATTGATCTCAATGAACTTACAATTGCTTTACCAATTCCACGTGAACCTCCTAAAACAATTGCTTTAGTCATACTATTATGAAAAAGCAGTTATAATTAAATTCCTTTATGTCTTAAATTAAAATTATATTTTTAAATTATAAAAATAATAAGTTTTGTAATTTTATTTAATAAAATTACATTTGTCCATGTTGCCATGCTTGATTAAATTTTTTGATGGCTTCTTGATATGCTGTAATTGATTCATCC